>ERZ778018.203-NODE-203-length-113575-cov-10.303136_pt1 | contig 113575 bp, 106 predicted proteins | sample MGYA00375748_ERZ778018 | MGnify/ENA primary metagenome ERZ778018 (study PRJEB29350, sample SAMN05509839) | bioreactor metagenome | biome: bioreactor; material: wastewater | place: South Africa: University of Cape Town | collected 2014-04-22 ... | reverse complement strand
GAGCCCGCCGGTCCGACGGGGTGATAGCCCAGTTCGATCAGGATATCGCGGATGTTCAACGCGATGACGGGCTCGTCCTCGACGATCAGCACACGCATGGGGCAGGTCCTTTGCGCGACCTTGCCTGAGCGGGAGGTCCCGCTCATGGCCGGCAACGCCGGGCATCCGCCCATGGCGGCATTCTTGCCAACTCGCGCCGCGGGATCAAGGCGGGATTGTCTTTCGCCGGTTTGGGGCGGTGGCGCTGCTTTGCCGCCTTGCACCTTTCACTGTGGGTTGCTACCTCCGGGCGAGTTTTTCCATTTCCCGCAAGCACTGCGTTTCCAGGAGCCGCCCTTTCATGTCCGGCAGACAATTCATCTATCATATGCGCGACTTGTCCAAGACCTTCGGCGCGGGCAAGCCGGTGCTGAAGAACATCCACCTGTCATTCTATCCCGATGCAAAGATCGGCGTGCTCGGCGTCAACGGCTCGGGCAAGTCGACGCTGCTCAAGATCATGGCCGGGCTCGACAAGGAATGGACCGGCGAGGCCTGGGTCTCGGAAGGCGCGCGCGTCGGCTACCTGCCGCAGGAGCCGCAACTCGATGCGAGCAAGACCGTGCGCGAGAACGTCATGGAGGGCGTCGCCGAACAGCAGGCCATTCTCGACGAATACAACGCGCTGATGGCGGATTATTCCGACGAGAACGCCGAGAAGGCCGCCAAACTGCAGGACGTGATCGACGCCAGGAACCTGTGGGACCTCGACAGCAAGATCGACCAGGCGATGGACGCGCTGCGCTGCCCGCCCGACGATTCCGACATTGAGAACCTTTCAGGCGGCGAGAAGCGTCGCGTGGCGCTGTGCAAGCTGCTGCTGTGGCAGCCGGAACTGCTGCTGCTCGACGAGCCGACCAACCATCTCGACGCCGAGACGACGCAATGGCTGGAAAACCACCTGCGCGAATATCCCGGCGCCATCCTGATCGTCACCCATGACCGCTACTTCCTCGACAACGTCACGGGCTGGATTCTCGAACTCGACCGTGGCCAGGGCATCCCCTACGAGGGCAATTATTCGAGCTGGCTGGTGCAGAAGCAGAAGCGCCTCGCCCAGGAAGGCCGCGAGGACGAGAGCCGCCAGAAGGCAATCGAGCGCGAGGAGGCGTGGGTCAAGTCGAGCCCCAAGGCGCGCCAGGCCAAGTCCAAGGCGCGTATCCAGCGCTATGACGAGTTGGTCGCCCAGGCCGACAGCAAGCAGACCGGCGTGGCGCAGATCGTCATCCCGGTCGCGGAGCGGCTCGGCAACAACGTCATCGATTTCGATGGCCTGTCGAAGGCTTTCAACGATCGCCTGCTGATCGACGACCTGTCGTTCAAGCTGCCGCCGGGCGGCATTGTCGGCGTGATCGGCCCGAACGGCGCCGGCAAGACGACGCTGTTCCGCATGATCACCGGCCAGGAGAAGCCCGATAGCGGTGCGATCGCCATCGGCGAGAGCGTCAGCCTCGGCTATGTCGACCAGAGCCGCGACTCGCTCGATGACAAGAAGAACGTCTGGGAGGAAATCTCGGGCGGCAACGACATCATCTATCTCGGCAAACGCGAGATCAATTCGCGTGCCTATACCTCGGCCTTCAACTTCAAGGGCGGCGACCAGCAGAAGAAGGTCGGCCAGCTCTCGGGCGGCGAGCGCAACCGCGTGCACATGGCCAAGATGCTGCAGAAGGGCGCCAACGTGCTGCTGCTTGACGAGCCGACCAACGATCTCGACGTCGAGACCTTGCGCGCGCTGGAAGAAGCGCTGGAGGATTACGCCGGCTGCGCCGTGATCATCAGCCATGACCGCTGGTTCCTCGACCGCATCGCCACGCATATCCTCGCCTTCGAGGGCGACAGCCATGTCGAGTGGTTCGAGGGCAATTTCGCCGATTACGAGGAGGACAAGAAGCGCCGCCTCGGCCCGGACAGCGTGCAGCCCAAGCGCATCAAGTACCGGCAGTTCACGCGGTAAGGCGGCGGTTCAGGCGCGCCTGAGCGCCGGTTCCGGTGCCGGCCGGGCCGGCGCGGCGATGCGATAGCACAGCTTGCCGTCGGCCTTGGCGCGGTAGAGGGCTTCGTCGGCGGCCTGCAACACCGCGTCGAAGCTGGCGGGATGCTCGCGCGACAGCGCGATGCCGATGCTGACGCCGACGCTGGCGCCATTCTCGTAGGGCTGGGCGATGTCGTGGATCAGGCGCTGGGCGAAGGCGCCGATCTGGGCACGATCGGTGGTCAGCGACAGCACCACGAACTCGTCGCCGCCGATGCGGGCGGTGACGTCGCCGGCGCGCGCCAGGCCGCTCAATCGCCCGGCGACCATGGTGAGCAGCCGGTCGCCGCCATGATGGCCTTGCGTGTCGTTGACGGCCTTGAAACCGTCGAGATCGAGATAGAGCAGCGAGAAACCGTCCTGGCCGGTGGCGGGCAGCGCCCATTTCGCTTCCATGGCGCGCATCAGCCCGGCGCGGTTGGAAAGCCCGGTCAGCGTATCATGCACGGCGCGATAGGCGTATTCGCGCTCGCCCTGCATGGTGGTGATCAGCATCTTGTTGAGCTGGTAGCTCGCCATGCTCATGGCGTAGAGATAGAACGGAATCTGCACCAGCGCCGCCACCATCAGCCATTCGCCGGTGAAGGGCGCCGCCAGGCAGCAGGCGCCGAGGCTGAGCACGATCATGGTGCCGGCAAGGCGCGGCGCGCTGTAATTGCGGAAGCAGATGCCGCCGACCATCGCCGCTGCCGACAGGCAGGCGAGCGTCGCCGAGACCCAGTCGCCGCTCATCAGGCTGATGAAGGTGCCGTAGCCGACGCTCGCCGCCCAGCACACGGAGAGCAGCAGATAGATGTCGGTCGGCGTGCGCCGTCCGGCATCGGCGGCGCGCTGCGCGTGCAGCAGCACAGCCAGCCGCGTCACGCACAGCGCGATTTCCAGCGCGAGCCAGCCCATGAAGGAGGGGTGCGGCTGGCGCAAGGTGATGAGCAGCGCGACCAGGATGGTGTTGAACACGCCGCCGAAGAAGATCGGCAATGTTCCGTACAGGCTGGAGACAAGGGCGATGCGGATATCGCGCGGCACGTCGGCGCCGGGATCGGCGAGCCAGCGCGTGATCCGCCAGCGCGGCAGGGAATATCTGCGTGCATCAGCCGACATGGGGTTGCTTCAGCGCGGCGGGCGGTAGGCGTGCATGGCGGATCGTCCGTTCGGTTCGATGCGGAAGCGGATGATGGCTGCATCGCGCGCGGCCATGCCGGCTGCGAGACCGGGCCGGCTTTCAAGGGCGCATCCTCGGACCCGTTATTCAAGATTTCGTAAAGGCGGCGCTGCAAAGCCGCGACAAACGGCGATTTCGAAAAAAATCGCCGTCGAAAACGCCGCTCGTCTTGACCAGCGACGGTGCTCTGCTTATGTGTATGTAAATCACATTTACATGGAGCTATGTGATGCACCACGACATGGGTTACGCCTATGCGGAAGGCGGCGAGCGCGGCAGCCCGTGGGGCGGGCGCGGTCAACGGATGGGCCTGTTTCGTCATCCGGCCGAACTGGCGCTGATGATCCTCGGCTTCGTGCTGTTCTGGCCGGTCGGCCTGGCGGCGCTGTTCTACTTTCTGTGGAGGAAGAAGATGGGTTGCAACTGGAGAGGCCAATCCTGGCGGCCGGACCGGGCATTTCGCGAGCAGGCCTTCAACATGTTCAACGGCGGCATGTTCCACGGCAGCGGCAATGCGGCGTTCGACGATTATCGCGCGGCGGTGTTGAAGCGGCTCGAGGAAGAGCGCCGCAAGCTCGACGAGGAGCAGATGGCGTTCCGGGCCTTCGTGGAGCGGCTGCGCCGCGCCAAGGACCAGGACGAGTTCGATCGCTTCATGGCGGACCGCAACGGCAGCGCGCCCCAGGGTGGCGCTTCTCATGGCGGACCCTCGCCCGAGGCGCCGCAACAGTAAGCATCGCCGAGATTTTCGTGACGCGGACCGGCCGGCTTTGCCCGGCCGGTTTCGATTCAAGACAGGCATTGGCGCGCCAGCCCGGCAATATTGTCGATGTGTTAACCGCGCTGGCGAAATTCCCTTCGCCGTGGCCATCGGGCACGCCCCCGGGCGCCGGCGGTTAACGAGTTGTTTCCCGGACGATTCGAATCGTCTGGGATGCAATCGCTTCTGCGTCCACTCATCCTGATCGGCTGCGCCACCATTCTGCTGGCGGGCTGCGGCCGCTTCACCAATCAGCAGCGCGAGCCGTGGCGCCGCCAGGCCGAGCTCGCCTGCATGCGCTCAAAGGCGATCAATCCCGGCGACTACATCAAGAAATCGCCGCCGATCGGCAATAGCTGGAGCTGCGGCGCCGATTTCCCGCTCAAGGTCTCGGCCTTCGCCAATGAGACCACCGCCAGCATTCCCGGCCAGAATGGCGGGCTGATGACCGATATCACGCCAGCCGCGACGCTGGTGTGCCCGATGGTGGCGGCGATGGATCGCTGGATCGCCGAGGTCATCCAGCCGGCGGCGATGGCGCGCTTCGGCCAGCCGGTGACGCTGATCAAGACGATGGGCTCGTATAATTGCCGCCCGCGCAACAACCAGAGCGGCGCCAAGCTTTCCGAGCACGGCTTCGCCAATGCGGTCGATGTGGCGGGTTTCGTGCTCGCCGACGGCAAGACGATCACCGTGGTGAGGGACTGGACGCGCGGCGCGCCGCAGGAGCAGGCCTTCCTGCGCCAGGTGCAGATCGGCGCGTGCCAGGTGTTCACCACCGTGCTGGCGCCGGGCTCGAACGCCTTCCATTACAACCACATCCATCTCGATCTGGCGCGCCATGGCGCGAAGGGCAACCGGCATTATTGCCGCCCGATCATCGACCCGGCGAGCCTGACGCCGGTGCCGTCATTGTTCGATGCCGTGCCGCGTCCCGGCCCGGAATCGCAGACGTCGCAGTACGTGCCGGCGCTGCCGCAGCAGCGCACCGTGGCGGGCTCGTATCTCGGCCGCCCCGGCGAAAGCCCGGCCGCGCCGGTCTATAACCGGGCGACGCCGGTCGGCGGGCCCTATGCCAGGCTCAGTGGTGGGGAAGGCTATAATCCGGATTACCGGCCAGCGCGGCCGGTCGGGCAGCCACTGGCGGTCGGCGTCAGGCCGCAGCCTGAGGCCAGCGCGCCCGATGACAGTTTCGAGGGCAATGACGACGAGAATATCGACGTGCACCAGTTCGACCTGCCCGATGACGGGGCCGAGGTGACGGGCCAGATCCGGCGCTAGCGAATCTGAAGCCTTTCAGGTCGCGGGCGCGGAGGTTTTCAGCGCTTCCTCGCCCGGCATCGCGGCGAGCAGGTCGCGCAAGGTGGTGATGGTCGAGGAATCGGCGACGCCATCGACGCGCTCGGGCCGGAAATGGCGCTGGAAGGCGCGGATCACCGCCGCCGTCCTTGGGCCATAGCTGCCATCGACGGCGATGCCGTAGCCGTAAAGCGCCAGCATGGCCTGCAACGCCTCGACCGGCGGCCCGGCATCGCCCTGCGCGAAGAAGCGCCCGCCGGAAATCGGGGCCGGCGGCACCCAATGGCCGATGCCGGCCGCGTGCAGCCTGTCCCAGGGGAATTTCTCGCCGGGGTCCTCCTTGCGCTCCGGCGCGGTGTCGGAATGGGCGAGCACGCGCGCCGGGCCGATGCGCCAGCGCGCGCAGATATCGGTGCAAAGCGGCATCAGCGCCGCGATCTGCGCCTCGGGAAACGCGACATAGCCGTGCTCGTGGCCGGGATTGGCGATCTCGATGCCGATCGAGGCGGAGTTGATGTCGCGCTCGCCGGCCCAGAAGCCGGCGCCGGCATGCCAGGCGCGCCGCGCCTCCGGCACCAGTTGCAGGATGCGGCCATCCTCGAACACGAAATAATGGCACGAGACCTCGGCGATCGGGTCGCACAGCCGGCGCAGGGCGGCGCCGGCATCGCGCATGCCGGTATAGTGCAGCACCAGCATGTCGGGCGCCCGGCCACCGTTGCGCGCGCCATGGTTGGGCGAGGGGAAGACCTTGGCCGCGTGGCGGCTGTCGGGGGCGATATCGGGCATGGCGTCGAATCCAGATGATGCGCGGCTCGCGCCTCGCGCGCATGCTGCGACGGCGCACATCTCGGCGTCAATCGTGCGCGTGATGTGCTGGCAGCGCGGTTTTGCCGCTTTGCTTTGCTGCACCGCGCCATATATTCATAACGACATAACGCGGTTGTGCCGGGCCAGTATTGTCCACGCCCCGCAGCCGTTCAAACTTTGGCGCCCCCGCGCCACGAGATTCCCGCCGATCAGGAGGACCACCATGTCGCACGCGTTGCAGTTCTATATCGATGGCCAGTGGGTCGAGCCCGCCAGCAAGGCGACGCTCGATGTCATCGACCCCTCGACCGAGGAAGCTTTCGCCACCATCGCACTCGGCAACGAGAAGGATGTCGACCGCGCCGTCACCGCGGCGCGCAAGGCGTTTCCGGGTTTCGCCGCCACCTCGCGCGAGGAGCGTCTCGCGCTGCTGAAGCGCATCGTCGAGGCGTACAAGGCTCGCTACGACGATGTCGCCAAGACGCTGTCGCGCGAGATGGGCGCGCCGCTTGCCTGGGCGCATCAGCGCCAGGCGGCGATGGGCGTCGCCCATCTCGAGCAGATGATCAAGACGCTCGAGAGCTTCAAGTTCGAGGAGCAGCGCGGCACGCTGCTCGTCGCCAAGGAGCCGATCGGCGTCGTCGGCATGATCACGCCGTGGAACTGGCCGATCAACCAGATCGTGTGCAAGGTCGGCCCGGCGATCGCGGCCGGCTGCACCATGGTGCTGAAGCCGAGCGAGATCGCGCCGCTCAACGCCATCATCTTCGCCGAGGCGATGCATGAGGCCGGCGTGCCCAAGGGCGTGTTCAACCTCGTCAACGGCGACGGGCCGACGGTCGGCGAGGCGATCTCGCGCCATCCGGAAGTCGACATGGTGTCGTTCACCGGCTCGACGCGCGCCGGCATCCTGGTCGCGAAGGCGGCCGCCGACACGGTCAAGCGCGTGCATCAGGAGCTTGGCGGCAAGTCGGCCAACATCATCCTCGACGATGCCGATCTCGGCCGCGCCGTGAAGCTCGGCGTGCAGGGCTGCTTCGGCAATAGCGGGCAATCCTGCAACGCGCCGACGCGCATGTTCGTGCCGGCGAGCCTGCACAAGGAAGCCGCCGCCATGGCCAAGGAAGCGGCCGAGACGTTCCGCGTCGGCCCGCCCGATGCCGAGGGCACGATTCTCGGGCCGGTCGTCAGCCAGGTGCAGTTCGACAAGATCCAGAAGCTGATCGAGGCCGGCGTCAAGGAAGGCGCGGAGCTGGTCACCGGCGGCCCGGGCCGGCCGGAAAACCTCAATCGCGGCTATTACGTGCGCCCGACCGTGTTCGCCAACGTCACGCCGGACATGACGATCGCGCGCGAGGAAATCTTCGGGCCGGTGCTGGCGATCATGCCGTATGACAGCGAGGAACAGGTCGTCGCCATGGCGAATGACACGCCTTACGGGCTCGCAGCCTACGTGCAGTCCGGCGATCTCGAGCGGGCGCGCAAGGTTTCGGCCAAGATGCGCGCCGGCAACGTGTTCATCAACTATCCGGCCTGGAACCCCGGTGCGCCGTTCGGCGGCTACAAGCAGTCCGGTAACGGGCGCGAATATGCCGAGTTCGGCCTCGAGGAGTTCCTCGAGATCAAGGGTGTCGTCGGTTACGCCGCCGCCTGAAATGCTTGACGCAACGGCCGGCCGGCCCTAACGCCAGCCGGTCAGGCGGCCGGGCGGCCGCTCCTTCGGGAGAGGAAAGTCCGGGCTCCACGGAAACACGGTGGCGGCTAACGGCCGCCGGGGGCGACCCCAGGGAAAGTGCCACAGAAAGCAAACCGCCGGCCCTGGCCGGTAAGGGTGAAAGGGTGCGGTAAGAGCGCACCGCCGCTCCGGTAACGGCGCGGGCAGGGCAAACCCCACCGGGAGCAAGACCGAATAGGGATGGCACGCCGGCTTGCCGGCAGCGCGTTTCCGCGTCGCCGTCCGGGTTGGTTGCAGGAGGCGGCGGGCAACCGCCGTCCCAGATGAATGGTCGCCACGCCCGTGGTTCGCCACGGGCCATACAGAACCCGGCTTACAGGCCGCCTGACAGTCGCAAAAAACCTCCCCCGGCGACGGGGGAGGTTTTGCGACTCAAGGTCAGGCCGGCTCGCGGGCTTGCATGAGCGCCCGCACGCGCCGCCATGGCCGCCCGTCGATCGCCGCGAGGCCAAGGCCGATCAGCGCCATGCCGGCGATATGCTTCGGTTGCAGGGTTTCGCTGAGGAAGAGCGTGCCGAGCAGGATGGCGCTGACCGGGATCAGGAAGGTCACCAGCAGCAGGTTGGTGGCGCCCGCCGTGGCGAGGATGCGGAAAAACAGCACATAGGCGAAGGCGGTCGAGATGGCGGCGACGCCGATCAGGGCGCCGATCGCCGCAAGGCTCGGCATGGCCAGCGTCCATGGCCGGTCGATGACGAGCATCAGCGGCACCAGCATGATGCTCGAGGCGATGACCTGGCCGGTCGCGGTGGTCACCGGCGTGATGCCCATCGCCTTGAACCGGCGTCCATATATGCCGGCGAAGGCATAGGAGATCGCGGCGGCGACGCACATCAGTTGCGCGGCGACATTGACGCCGAGACTGTCGAGCGCGTCGAAGCCGATCATCACCGCGACGCCGATGAAGCCGGCGACGACGCCGGCGAGCTTGCCGCCGGTCATGCGCTCGTCATCGGTCAGGACATGGGCGAAGATCACGCCGAATAACGGCGTCGAGGCGTTGAGGATCGAGGCGACGCTCGAGGCGATATGCTGCTGGCCCGCGACGATCAGCGAGAAGGGGAGCGCATTGTTCAGAAGCCCCATGCCGAAGAAGGCGGCCCAGACCGCGCCGCTGCGCGGCAGCCACTCGCCCTTGAGCCACAGGACGGCGACCAGGATGAGCGCCGCCAACCCGACGCGGGCGACGACGACGGTCAGGACCGGCAGTTCCCGCACCGCGACCTCGTTGAAGAAGAACGAGCCGCCCCAGACGCCCGAAAGCGTCAGCAGCATGCCCCATTCCAGGGGCGTCATCGGGCGGTTCCTGCTGATGGGCTGAGACATGGCCTGGCTCCCGCACCGGCACGCTCTCGTGCCGGGCCAGGCAGAAGTGCCACAAAAGACCATCCTGACACGACCCGGTTCTTGCGCATAACAGTGTCGGCGTGTTCTTGGGCACAGGGCGCGCTTGACCCGGTCCGGTCTGGCCGCGCGATCGGCGATGCTGTAAAGCACCGGCCATGCCGGATTTGACCCAGTTCGCCCTCTATTTCGCCGCCGCCTTCTTGCTCGCCGTCACGCCGGGGCCAGGCATCTTCTATGTCGCCGCGCGCACACTCGCCGGCGGCCGCGCGGAGGGCATGGCGTCCAGCCTTGGCACCGGGCTCGGCGGCATGGTGCATGTCGTCGCCGGCAGTCTGGGCGTTTCCGCCATCGTGCTGGCCAGTGCCGAACTGTTCACCGCGCTGAAGCTGGTCGGCGCCGCCTATCTCGTCTGGCTCGGCTTTCGCACCTTCCGGGCCGCCCGCCGCGATAGGGTGCGTGAGATGGATGGCGGGCTGGCAACGCCGCCGGTCGGCCCCCGCCGGGCTTTTCGCGAAGGCGTGCTGGTCGAGGCGCTGAACCCGAAGACGGCGGCGTTCTTCCTAGCCTTCGTGCCGCAATTCCTCGATCCGGCGGCGGGCCATGTCGCGCTGCAATTCATGGCGCTCGGCTTCGTGTCGGTTGCGCTCAACACACTCGCCGATGTCGTGGTCGCCTTCGCGGCGAGCCGCATGCGCGAGGGCGCGGCGGCGCGTCCGGCGCTGATCCGCCGCTTGCGCGAGGCGTCGGGCGGCGCGATGGTCGCGCTTGGCCTGGGACTTGCTTTGGCAAGACGGCCGGCGGGATGATGCCGGCCATCGGAGAATCGCATGCCACAGACGCCCGATCCTGCCGTTCACGGGCATAATGGCGGCCCACCGCTCGACGATCTCCTGACCGACGATCTCCTGCCGGAATGGGGCGAAGGCCCGATCGGGCATTATTTTTCCTGGAAGGCGGCGCATCGGGCGGCCTGGAAGAGCGTGCCGGTGGAGATCGCCATCAGGCGGGCGATCAAGGCCGAGGCGCTCGGCCTGACCTATGAAGAATACACGCTCGAGATTTTCGAGCGTGGCCGCTACCTGCAGAAAACCGACACGGCACGGATCGCCGCCATCAAGGCGCGCCGGGCTGAAGCGCTTTAGGCGCCGCGCGCGCCGAGGCGCTCCACGATGTCCTCGAGCCCCGCGCGCGCTGCGTCGTCGAGCGGCTTGACGGGCAGGGGCGGCGCGCCGGCGCGCAGGCCGAGGCAATCGGCGATCGCATACATCACCCGCAGGCTGCTATGCTTGCGGAACAGCGCCCAGAGCGGCGCAAGGGCAGCGTCGGCCGCGGCGGTCTCGCGCTCCTGTCCGGCGCGTGCTGCGCGCGTCAGGCGCAGGGCGGCAGCGGGCAGCAGGCCGGCGACGACGCTGAACCAAGCGTCTGCCCCGGCGAGCAGCGCCGGGGCTGCAACCCAGTCGCCGCTATAGCCGATGGCCAATCCGGCCTCGCTGCCGGTGCGCAGCCGGCCGATTTCCCCGGGGTAGTCGGCGCCCTGCGACGGCGGCATCTTGACGGCCGCGATGCGCGGGACGCGCGACAGGCGCGCGATCAGCGCCTCGGTGAACGAAAAATGCGTCGTGCCGGGATTGTTGTAGATGCACAGCGGCAAGCCGGTCGAACCGGCGACGGTCTCGAAGTGGGAAAAAACCTCCTCGTCCGTCAGCGGCGTGTAGGAGACCGGCGCGAGCAGCAGCGCGTCGGCGCCGGCGCTCTCGGCATCCTTGGCGAGGTCGGTTGCCCATGACGTGCGCAGCGCGCCGATGCCGGCGATCAGCGGCACGCGGCCCGCGATGGTCTCGACAGCGACAGCCAGCGCGCGCGATCGCTCCATGCGATCGAGATAGGCATAGGTGCCGGTGCTGCCCAGCACGGTGATCGAGTCGACGCCCGCCGCCACCAGCCGGTCGAGCATGGTGGCGAAGGCTGCGCTATCGACCACGCCATCGGCATTGGCGGGGGTCAGCGGAAATGCGGACAAGCCGCTGAAGATCGACCTTGGCGCCATCGCGCGCTCCCTTCTCTCACTGTCGTTTCCACTCTATAAGCGCGCCGATGCAGCTTTTCCTCTCCAAACTTGCCGGGCCGGATTTTCCGGTGATCGGGCGCCTGCTCGGCGAACGCTGGCGCAAGCTCGCGCCGCGCTATGCGCTCGCCATTGCCTTCATGACGGTCACGGCCGGGGCGACCGCCGGCGCGGCCTATCTGATGAAGGACCTGATCAACAAGGTCTTTCTCGACAAGGACCCGTATTTCATCGGCCTGATCGCCGGCATCATCGTGGCGCTCTACACCGCCAAGGGGCTGGCGAGCTATGCGCAGGAGGTCATCCTGAGCCGTGTCGGCAACCGCATCATCGCCGACACGCAGCGCCAGATGTACGACAAGCTGCTGGCGCTCGATCTCGGCTTCTACCAGCGCATGGCGACCGGCGACCTCATCACCCGCTTCACCTATAACGCGCAGGCCGCGCGCGACGTGCTCAACCTGATCGTGACCTCGATCGGGCGCGACCTGTTCACGCTGATCGGCCTGGTGATCGTGATGGTGGTGCAGGACCCGCTGATGAGCGCCATGGCGCTGGTCGTCGGGCCGATCGTGTTCTTCGTGCTCGGCGGCATCCTCAAGCGCATGCGAAAACTGTTCCGGCGCGGCGTCGATTCGGTGTCGGCCGTGGTCAGCGCCATGCAGGAGACGGCGCAGGGCGTGCGCGTCATCAAGGCGTTCGGCCTCGAGGCGGCGATGCGCGCCCGCATGGAGGCGGCGATCGTCTCGGTCGAGAAGGTCAACAACCGCATGGCGGCGATCTCGGCGCAGAGCAATCCGCTTGTCGATACGCTGGGCGGCTTCGCGGTGGCGGCGATCGTCGTCTATGGCGGCTGGCGCGTGATGAACGGCGCGACGCCGGGCGAGTTCTTCTCCTTCATCACCGCGCTTTTGATGGCGAACGATCCGGCGCGCCGGCTGTCGCGCGTCAACATCACGCTTGCCGGCGCCGCTACCGGCGTGCGCATGATGTACGAATTGATCGATGCGGTGCCGGATGTGACCGACAGGCCGGGCGCGCGGCCGCTTGGCGCCGGGCCGGGCCATATCAGGCTGGAAGACGTCTCGTTCGGCTATGACGCGCGCGGCGCGGCGCTCGATGGCGTCAATCTCGAGGCGGCGGCCGGCAGCATGACGGCGCTGGTCGGCATCTCGGGCAGCGGCAAATCCTCGGTGCTCAACCTGATCATGCGCTTCTGGGACCCGCAGTCCGGCCGCGTGACGATCGACGGCCAGGATCTGCGCGCCGTGACGCTCGCCTCGCTGCGTGGCCGCATCGCGCTCGTCAGCCAGGATACGTTCCTGTTCGCCGGCTCGATCCGCGACAACATCATGCAGGGCCGCGCCGGCGCGTCCGAGGCGGAGATGATCGCGGCGGCACAAGCGGCGCATGCGCATGGTTTCATCAGCGCCATGCCGCAGGGCTACGATACGCAGATCGGCGAGGCGGGCGGGCAGCTCTCCGGCGGCCAGCGCCAGCGCGTCTCGATCGCGCGCGCGTTTCTCAAGAATGCCGAGATCATCCTGCTCGACGAGCCGACCTCGGCGCTCGATTCCGAGTCCGACGCCGCCATCCAGCAGGCGCTGCTGGCGCTGATGCAGGGGCGCACGACGATCGTCATCGCGCACCGGCTCGCCACGGTGATGAATGCCGACCGCATCTATGTCATGGATGCCGGCCGCGTCGTCGAAACCGGCAGCCACGCGGACCTGCTGGCGCGCGCCGGCAGCTATGCCCGGCTGCACGCCTTGCAGTTCGGCGGCGAGGGCGTTGGCGAAAACGCACCGGCCTTGCCCCGGACCTGATCCGGGGCCCAGCGCGGATAAGAACTGCGGTTCACTGGCTCCCGGCGCAAGGCCGGGAAAAGGTGGCTGCTGACGTGCGACGGTGCCGCAGCGCGCCAAGCGAAATTCTCAGCCCCTCTCAATAGATTTTTAACGTTAACCGCCCGTAATCCAGGGCAGCACGCGAAAGGTGCGTCGCGTGCTCGCTTGCCCATTGACGCCCATAAAGTCCCATGTTAGCCCAAGACATCCCGTTCGGCGTACCTGGTTCGCAATCCATCGACGGCAGCCACCGTGCTGCCGATCGGGCTCGCGCAACCTGCGTTTCGGTCCGTCGGACAGGGCAGGGAGTACAGTCGGCCACGGTGGCGCGGGCGTGGTTCACAGGGGTCGCCGATCTCTATGGATCGCTTCGTTTCGCACTTCACGAACCGGCTGGATGCCAAGGGGCGCGTGTCGATTCCGGCGAGTTTTCGCGGCGTGCTGGCCCGCGACGGGTTCGAAGGGCTCTACGTGCATCCGTCTCTCGATCGGGAAGCGCTCGATTGCGGGGGGCAGGCGCTGCTCCAGGAAATCGATGCGCTGCTCGACAAGCAGCCGCTGTTCTCGGACGAGCGCGACCTGTTCTCCACGGCGCTCCTTGGGACATCGGAAGTGCTGAAGGTCGATCCGGAGGGCCGGATCGTCCTGACCGAAACGCTGAAAGCCTATGCCGGCATCGTCGATCAGGTGAGTTTCGTCGGCCAGGGTTCGAAGTTCCAGATCTGGGAGCCGGGGCGGTTCCAGGCGCATCTCTCGGAGGCCCGGGAGCGCGTGCGCCAGATGAAGAAAAGCCTCGGAACCCCGATTCCGCCGGAGGTAGGCTCTCCGGCACAACGTGGAGCACGGGAATGATGACGGGCCGCGGCGAAGGCAACCCCCCAGCCGCAGGCGGACCGGCCCGACACATTCCCGTGCTGCTCCACGAAGCGCTCGATGCGCTCGTCATCGCACCCGGCGGCCGCTATCTCGACGGCACGTTCGGCGCCGGCGGCTATACGCGCGCGCTGCTCGATGCGGCGCCCGACACGCATGTGCTGGCGATCGACCGCGATCCTTCCGCCATCCTTGGCGGCTATGATCTCGTGCAGGCTTCGGCCGGGCGGCTCACGCTGGTCGAGGACCGCTTTTCGCGCCTTGACGCGGTGGCGGCTGATGCCGGCCTGGCGCCGCTCGATGGCGTGGTGCTCGATATCGGCGTGTCCTCGATGCAGTTCGACGAGGGCGGGCGCGGCTTCTCGTTCCGCTTCGACGGGCCGCTCGACATGCGCATGGGCGGCGATGGGCCGAGTGCTGCCGACCTCGTCAACGGCGAGAGCGAGGAGCGGCTTGCCGACATCTTCTATCATTTCGGCGAGGAGCGGCGCTCGCGCCTGATCGCCAAGGCGATCGTACTCGACCGCAAGACGAGCGCCTTCGAGACGACGAAGCAACTGGCCGAGATGATCGCGCGCATCATCCACGGCAAGCCGGGCGAGATCCATCCGGCGACCCGCGTGTTCCAGGCGCTGCGCATCGCCGTCAATGACGAACTCGGCGAGCTTGTGCGCGCGCTGCATGCGGCCGAGCGCGCGCTGAAACCCGGCGGGCGGCTCGCCGTCGTGACGTTCCATTCGCTCGAGGACCGCATCGTCAAGCAGTTCCTCGCCAACCGCTCCGGCCGCGCCGGCGGCTCGCGGCACGCGCCGCAGGCGCGGGGGCCTGAACCGACCTTCCGCATCGCGGGGAAATGGCCGGTCGCGCCGTCCGAGGCTGAAATCGCCGCCAATCCGCGCGCCCGCTCGGCCAAGCTGCGCGCCGGCATCCGCAGCGACGCGCCCGCCGGCCCGCCCGACGAGGCCGTGCTTCACCTTGCCATGCTGCCCGAGAGCCGGAGGACGCGCCGATGATCCGTATCCTCAATTTCGTCGCGGTCGTGGCGCTGATCGGCACGGCGGTCTGGGTCTACTCGATCAAATACGAGACGATCTATTTCGCCGAGCAGGTCAAGAAGCTCGAGAACAAGCTCGACCGGGAAAACGCCACGATCATCGTGCTGAAAGCCGAGTGGCAGTATCTGAACCAGCCGGCGCGCCTGCAGGGCCTTGCCAACAAGTTCCTCGATTCGAAGCCGCTGGAAGCAAGGCAGATCATCAAGGCGTCCGAATTGCCCGACCGGCCGCCACCGAGCGACGAGATCGGCGACAAGCTCGACCAGTTGCTCACCGGCAGCACCACGCCGCGTGGCAAGGGTACCTCGCCGCGCACGCCGGACAGACGGTAGGGGAGTATCATGCAAGAGACCCTGCCCCAAGAAACCCTGCCCCAAGAAGCGCTGCCCCATGACGAAACCCCGGCCGGGATGCCCGATGAGGTTGCCGCGGAGCGTTTTGCGGACATGCCGGCCGAGGCGCCGGTGGCGCCGCCGCGTCGCCGCCCGTTCCTGAAGCGCCATCTGCACGCGCTGTTCTCGACCCGGATCGACAAATCGGGCGGGCGCATCCTGCTCGTCATGCTCGCCTTCCTCGTCGGCTACGGCGTGATGATCGGCCGGCTGGTGCATTTCGGCCTGAGCCCGGACGATCTCGTCACGGCGAGCCGGGCGGCCAAGGGCGAGATCGCCACGGCGCGGCCGGTGATCCTCGACCGCAACGGCGAGATCCTCGCCACCGATATCGGCACGGTTTCGGTCTATGCCGAGCCGCGCCGCATCGTCGACCGCGACGAGGCGGCGGAGGCGATCAATTCGGTGTTCCCGGAGCTCAACGGCAAGGAGTTGCGCGAGAAGCTGTCCTCGAAAAAGGGCTTCATCTGGATCAAGCGCGAGATCAACCCGCGCCAGCAGGAGGAGCTTTACCGGCTCGGCGTGCCCGGCGTCGGCTTCCTGCCCGAGAACAAGCGCGTCTACCCGAACGGCGCGATCGGCGCGCATGTGCTGGGCGCGGTCAATATCGACAATGTCGGCATTGCCGGCATCGAGAAATGGATCGACAATCAGGGCCTGAACGACCTGCGCAAGCTCGGCTTCCCGACCGACAGCACGCATCTGAAGCCGGTGCGGCTCTCGCTCGACCTGCGCGTGACGCATGCGATGCGCGAGGAACTGTCCTGGGCGCTGACCCATTTCAAGGCGAAGGCGGCCGCCGGCGCGATCATGGACGTCAATACCGGCGAGGTGATCAGCCTGGTGTCGCTGCCGGATTTCGACCCGAACAACCCGGCCGATGCGCTGAAGCCCGAGAATATCAACCGCATGACGGTCGGCGTCTACGAAATGGGCTCGACCTTCAAGGCGCTGACCACGGCGATGGTGCTCGATTCCGGCAAGGCCGGCATCAACACCACCTTCGATACGCGCGGCGGCGTGCTGCGCTACGGCCGGCAGGTCATCCACGAATATCACGGCACCAACCGCCTGCTGACCGTGCCGGAGGTGTTCCTGCACTCGTCGAATATCGGCTCGGCGCGCGAGGCGATGCTGGTCGGCGTCGAGGGCCACAAGGCCTTCCTGAAGAAGATGGGCCTGCTCGACCGGATGATAACGGAACTGCCGGAAAATGCCGAGCCGATCGTGCCCAAGCGCTGGACCGAGATCAACACCATCACCATCGCCTTCGGCCACGGCATCGCGGTGGCGCCGTTGCAGGCGGCGGCGGCGGTGGCGGCGCTGCTCAATGGCGGCCATCTCGTCAAGACGACGTTCCTCAAGCAGGACCCGGCCAAGTTGACTCCGGGGCCGCAGGTGATCAAGCCGGAAACCAGCGAGGCGCTGCGCTACATCATGCGGCTCAACGCCGAGAAGGGTTCGGCGCGCAAGGCCGACGTGCCGGGCTATTACGTCGGCGGCAAGACCGGCACGGCCGAGAAGGTGTTCAACGGGCGCTACGTGCATAACCGGCTGTTCACGACCTTCATGGCGGTGATCCCGGCCGACAAGCCGCGCTACCTGTTCGTCACGACCATGGACGAGCCGCAGGGCCTGCCGGAGACCTATGGCTATGCGACCGCGGCCTGGAATGCCGGCGTCGCGACCGGGCGCATCATCGAGCGCGTCGGGCCGATGCTCGACGTGCGGCCGCGCTTCGATCCGCCGGTGCGCCCGTTCCCCGAAATGGTGCGTATCGGCGCCTGGGGCACGCATTGATGCCACGCCTGTCCGAACTCTTCCCCGAGGCCGATACGCGCATGGTCGTCGGGCTGAGCGCCGATAGCCGCGAGGTCAAGCCCGGCTTCGTGTTCGTCGCCGTGCCGGGCGCGAGGGCGAACGGGCTCGCCTATGTGCCGGGCGCGGTAGCCTCGGGCGCCGTCGCCATCGTCGCCGAGGAGAAGCCGGCGGGGTTGCCGGCAAGGGTCGCTTTCGTGCCGGTGCCCAACGCGCGCCTGGCGCTGGCGCAGGCGGCGGCGCGGCTGCATCCGCTCCAGCCCGAGACGATCGTCGCCGTCACCGGCACCTCGGGCAAGACCTCGACCACGGTGTTCGCGCGCCAGATCTGGGCACGGCTCGGCGTGCAGGCGGCGAGCCTCGGCACCATCGGCGTGGTCAAGCCGGATGGCGCGACCTATGGCGCGCTGACGACGCCCGATCCCGTCCTGCTGCACGAGACGCTCGACGGGCTTGCCCGCGAGGGCGTGACGCATCTGGCGATGGAAGCCTCCTCGCACGGGCTCGAGCAGCACCGGCTCGATGGCGTCAGGCTGGCGGCCGGCGCCTTCCTCAACCTGTCGCGCGACCATCTCGACTATCACGGCACGATGGAGGCGTATTTCGCCGCCAAGCTGCGGCTGATCTCGCACCTGCTCGGCCCCGGCCGGCCGGCGGTGATCGCGCTCGGCGCGCCGTGGCGCGAGCCGGCGCTGGCGGCTGCGCGCGCGCATGGGTTGATGCCGATCACCATCGGTGCCGCCGACAGCGACGTCGTGCTGAGCGAGGTGACGCGCACGCCCGCCGGCCAGCATCTCGCGGTCGAGTTCTTCGGACGCCGCCAGACGATTGAACTGCCGCTGATCGGCGATTTCCAGGCGTGGAACGCGCTTGCCGCCGCCGCGCTCTGCGTCGCGACCGGTTCGGACGAAGCCGGGGTCTTCGCGGCCCTTGCCCGTCTCGAGGGCGTGCCGGGCCGGCTCGACAATCTCGGCACGGTCAACGGCGCGGCGGTGATCGTCGATTTCGCGCATAAGCCGGAAGCGATCGTCAACGTACTGGCGGCGCTTCGCCCTTATGCCAAGGGCCGGCTGATCATCGTGTTTGGCTGCGGCGGCGACCGCGATGCCGGTAAGCGCCCGCTCATGGGCGCCGCGGCGGTGGCCGGCGCCGATATCGTCATCGTCACCGACGACAATCCGCGCGGCGAGGTCCCGGTCGCGATCCGGCAGGCGATCATGGCGGCGGCACCGGGCGCCATCGAGATCGGCGACCGCAAACAGGCGATCGGCGAGGCGGTGGCGATGGCGCGGCCCGGCGATATCGTGCTGATCGCCGGCAAAGGTCATGAAACGGGCCAGATCGTCGGAGACACGGTGCTCCCGTTTTCCGATCATCAGGTGGCGCGGGCCGCCATGCAGGAGGCCCGGCAATGAGCATGCTCTGGACCGGCGGCGACATCGCCGCCCAGATGCAGGCGCGCGCGCTCGGTGCGCTGCCGGCCGGCATCGGCGGCCTGTCGATCGACACGCGCAGCCTGCTGCCGGGCGACGCGTTCTTTGCCATCCAGGGCGAGGCGCGCGACGGCCATGATTTCGTCGCCAATGCGTTTGCCGCCGGCGCCGGGCTCGCCGTGGTCGACGAGGCCCATGCCGAGGCGCTTCGCGAATGCGGGCCGCTGCTGGCGGTGCCGGATGTGCTGGCCGGCCTGATCGCGCTGGCGCGGGCCTCGCGCCGCCGCAGCATGGCGCGTATCGTCGCCGTGACCGGCTCGGTCGGCAAGACCGGCACCAAGGAAGCGCTCAAACATGTGCTGGCGCGCCAGGGCGCGACGCACGCTTCGGTCGCCTCCTACAACAACCATTGGGGCGTGCCGCTGACGCTGGCGCGCATGCCGGCTGAGACTGCCTACGGCATCTTCGAAATCGGCATGAACCATTCGTTCGAGATATTGCCGCTTACCGCCATGGTCCGCCCGCATGTCGCGGTGGTGACCACGGTCGAGCCGGTGCATCTGGCGTATTTTCCCGACATCGCGGCGATTGCCGATGCCAAGGGCGAAATCTTCTCCGGCCTGATGCCGGGCGGCACGGCGATCATCAACCGCGACAATCCGCATTTCGCCCGCCTCGCGGCGCACGCGGCCGCGAGCCCGGCCGGGCGCATCGTGACCTTCGGCGCGCATGAGGCGGCCGATATCCGGCTGGTCTCGGCCGGCATCGGGCCTGAAGCGAGCGATGTGTCGGTCACGTTGTTCGGCCGGCCGCTCGCTTACCGCATCGGCAGCCCCGGCCGCCACACGGTGATGAATTCGCTCGCCGTGCTCGGCGCCGTCGCGGCGCTTGGTGGCGATGCGGCGGAGGCGGCGCTGTCGCTTGCCGACCTCAGCCCGCCGGAGGGCCGTGGCGCGCGCGTGCGGCTGCCGCTGGGCGCCGGCGAGATCACGCTGATCGACGAAAGCTACAACGCCAACCCGGCCTCGATGCGCGCGGCGCTTGCCGTGCTGGCGGGGGTGCCGCTCGGCAGCGCCGGCCGGCGCATCGCGGTGATGGGCGACATGCTGGAACTTGGGCCCGAGGCGGCGCGTCATCATAGCGCGCTCGCCGATGCGGTGCGCGAGAACGGCATCGATCTGGTTTTCGCGTGCGGCCCTGAGATGAAGCATCTCTGGGACGGCTTGCCGGCCGCCGGGCGCGGCGCTTATGCGAGCGCCTCGTCGGAACTGGGCGAGACGCTGGTCGCGGCGCTCAGGCCGGGCGATGCGGTGATGATCAAGGGTTCGTTCGGCAGCCGCATGGGGCCGCTGGTCACGCTGCTGAAGCAGCGCCTGGCCGGCGCCACCGCGCAAGGTGCCGGACAGTGAAAGGCCAGGGGTAATGTTCGCTTTCCTGTCGGAGTTCAGCTCACTTTACAGCCCGCTGAACGTTTTCCGCTACATCACCTTCCGGGCGGCGGGCGCGACCGTGACGGCGCTGCTGCTGGTGTTCATGTTCGGCCCGGCGATCATCGCCGCGCTGCGCATCCGGCAGGGCAAGGGCCAGCCGATCCGCGAGGACGGGCCGGAAGGTCACCTTTTGACCAAGAAGGGCACGCCGACCATGGGCGGCCTGATGATCCTGTCCGGGCTGATCACCACCACGCTTCTGTGGGCGAACCTGCGCTCCCCCTTCGTGTGGATCGTGCTGTTCGTGACGGTCGGTTTCGGCGCGATCGGCTTTTATGACGATTATCTCAAGGTCAAGCGCCAGAACCAGGCCGGATTCTCGGGCCGGGCGCGGCTCGCCATCGAGTTCCTGATCGCGTTCATCGCCTGCTACGCCATCTCGATCACGGCGATCAATTCGCCGGCGGCGCCCCATCTTTCGACGTCGCTCGCCGTGCCGGTGTTCAAGGAATGGCTGTTCAACCTCGGCTGGTTCTTCGTGCCGTTTGCCGGTTTCGTCATCGTCGCGGCCGGCAATTCGGTCAACCTGACCGACGGGCTCGACGGGCTCGCCATCGTGCCGGTGATGATCGCGGCGGCGACCTTCGGCGTGATCGCGTACCTCTCGGGCAACTTCCTGTTCGCCAATTACCTGCAAATCCATTTCGTGCCCGGCACCGGCGAACTCGCCGTGGTGCTCGGCGCGCTGGTCGGGGCCGGGCTCGGCTTCCTGTGGTATAATGCGCCGCCGGCCCAGATTTTCATGGGCGATACCGGCTCGCTGGCGCTCGGCGGCCTGCTCGGCACGGTCGCGGTCGCCACCAAGCACGAGATCGTCTTCGTCATCGTCGGCGGGCTGTTCGTGCTCGAGGCCGCCTCGGTGATCATCCAGGTCGGCTCCTACAAGCTCACCGGCAAGCGGGTGTTCCGCATGGCGCCGATCCATCACCATTTCGAGAAAAAGGGCTGGAAGGAGCCGCAGGTCGTCATCCGCTTCTGGATCATCGCCGTGGTGCTGGCGCTGATCGGCCTCTCGACGCTGAAGCTGAGGTGAGGCAATGACACCCTGCACCACCTTCAAGGGCCGGCGCGCGGCGCTGTTCGGGCTCGGCGAATCGGGGCTCGCCACGGCGAGGGCGCTGGTCGCCGGCGGCTGCGACGTACTGTGCTGGGACGACAGCGAGACCGCGCGCGAGCGCGCTGTCGCCGCCGGGCTCAGCGTCACCGATCTTTCGGCCGCCGACTGGAGCGATATCGCCGCGCTGGTGCTGGCGCCCGGCGTGCCGCTGACCCATCCCAAGCCGCATTGGAGCGTCGAGCGGGCGCGGGCGAGCGGCGTCGAGATCATCGGCGATGTCGAATTGTTCTGCCGCGAGCGCATGCTGGCCGCGCCGAACGCGCCTTTCGTCGCCATTACCGGCACCAACGGCAAGTCGACGACCACGGCGCTGATCGGGCATATTTTCGAGAAGGCCGGGTTTGACGTGCAGATGGGCGGCAATATCGGCCGCGCCGTGCTGTCGCTCGAGCCGCCGGCCAACGGGCGCTTCCATGTGCTGGAACTGTCGTCGTTCCAGATCGATCTCGCGCCTTCGCTGCAGCCGACGGTGGCGGTGATGCTGAACATCGCGCCCGACCATCTCGACCGGCACGGCACGCTCGCGCATTACGCCGCCATCAAGGAGCGTATCGTCGCCAGCGCCGAGACGGCGGTCGTCGGCGTCGACGATGCGGCAAGCCGCGCCATGGCCGAGCGGCGCATCGCCGCCGGCCACCCGACGGTGCAGGTTTCGGCCCAGACCGAACTGTCGGCCGGCATCTATGCCGACGGTTCCGTGGTGACGCTGGCGCGCGGCGGGCGCGAGTTGCCGATCGCCGACCTTGCCGGCATCCCCTCGCTGCGCGGCCGCCATAACGGCCAGAACGCGGCGGCTGCCATCGCCGCCGTGTCAACGCTTGGCGTCAACGCGGCCACCATCCGCGAGGCGCTGCCGAGCTTTCCCGGCCTGCCGCACCGCATGGAGGAGGTCGGCCGGCGTGGCCGCGTGCTGTTCATCAACGATTCGAAAGCGACCAACGCCGATTCGACTGAAAAGGCGCTGTCCTCCTTCAACCGCATCTACTGGATCCTCGGCGGCAAGCCGAAGGAGGGCGGCATCACCGCCCTTGCGCCGCTGTTCGACCGCATCGCCAGGGCCTACCTGATCGGCGAGGCGAGCGAGGCCTTTGCCGCGACGCTCGGCAAGGCCGTGCGCCATCAGGCGATGGGGACGCTCGACAAGGCACTTGAGGCCGCCGCCACCGACGCGGCCGAGGACGGCGCGGCCGAGCCGGTGGTGCTGCTGTCGCCGGCCTGCGCCTCCTACGACCAGTTCAAGAATTTCGAGGTGCGGGGCGATGCCTTCCGCAATCTCGTGCGGGCGCTGCCGGGGGTCGAGATGAACGAGCAAGGAGCGATGCCATGATGTCCCGCGCCGAACGCACGCTTTTCGGGGAATGGTGGTGGACGGTCGACCGCTCCATCCTGTTCTGCATCGGTATCCTGATGCTGTGCAGCATCGTGTTCGGCATGGCGGCGAGCCCGGCGGTGGCCGAGCGCATCCATGTCTCGACCTTCCATTTCGTCAATCGGCAGGCGATCTATCTGGTGCCGGCGATCTCGCTGCTGATCCTGACCTCGTTCCTGTCGCCGCGCTACGTGCGGCGCGTGGCGCTGCCGATCTTCCTGATCGGTGTGGTACTGATGGTCGGCACGCTGTTCTTCTCGGCCGATATCAAGGGCTCGCGGCGCTGGATCCTCGGCATCCAGCCGTCCGAATTCGTCAAGCCGGCCTTCGTGGTGATGGCGGCCTGGGCCTTCTCCGAGGGCGCGCGCCGCAAGGACCTGCCCGGCGGCATCATCGCGGTGCTGCTGCTGCCGCTGACCCTGACGCCGCTGGTGCTCCAGCCCGACGTCGGCCAGACCATGCTGCTGGCGACGGTGTGGGGCGGGCTGTTCTTCCTCGCCGGCCTGCACTGGTTCTGGGTCGGCGGGCTGATGGCGGCCGGCTCGAGCGGGCTCTATCTCGCCTACCAGTTCATCCCGCATGTCACGGCGCGTCTCGACCGCTTCCTGGCCGACAAGGGCACGCAGGACACATTCCAGATCGATACCGCGCTCGAAAGCATCACCTCGGGCGGCTGGCTCGGCAAGGGGCCGGGCGAGGGCACGCTGAAGCGCATCCTGCCCGACAGCCATACCGATTTCATCTTCGCGGTCACGGCGGAGGAGTTTGGCATCCTGGTGTGCATCGGCCTGATCCTGGTGTTCGCCTATATCGTGATGCGTGGCTTCTGGCTGTCGCGCCGCAACGAGGACGCGTTCTGCCGTCTGGCGGGCGCCGGCCTGACGCTGCTGTTCGGCCTGCAATCCTGCATCAACATCTCGGTCAACCTGCGGCTGATGCCGCCCAAGGGCATGACGCTGCCCTTCGTCAGCTATGGCGGCTCGTCGCTGATGTCGCTGGCGCTCGGCATGGGCTTCCTGCTCGCCGTCACGCGAAAGCGGCCGCGCGCCGAGATCATCGATCCGTTGCCCTCGCACAGCCTGAAAGTCGCGCCGGCGTGAGGGCAAGCCAATGAGGGTGGGGGCATGAGGGCTGGGCGATGAGCGTTGCCACGATCCTGCTGGCGGCCGGGGGCACCGGCGGCCATCTGTTTCCGGCTGAGGCGCTGGCGCAGGTGCTGAGCGCCCGCGACTGCCGTGTCGAGTTGATTTCAGATCAGCGCGTCGACCAATATGCCAAGGCGTTTCCGGCGCAGGCGGTGCATCGCATCACCGCCGGCACGGTGACGGGCGCGAGCCTCTACGGCAAGCTGCGCGGCATGGTGCGGCTGGCGAGCGGGCTGGTGCAGGCGCGTGGCATCGTCAGGCGCATCAATCCGGCGGTGGTGGTCGGCTTCGGCGGCTATCCTACGGTGCCGCCGCTGCTCGCCGCGGCCTTGTCCGGCTACAAGACCATCATCCACGACCAGAACGCGGTCATGGGCCGGGCCAACCGCTTCCTCGCCAAGCGCGCCACGGCGATCGCCACCGGCTTTCCGCTCAGCGAGGCGGTGTTCCCGGACAAGACCACGCATGTCGGCAATCCGGTCAGGGCGCGCGTGCTCAAGGCGGCGGCGATCCCCTACGCCCCGCCGACCACCGGCGGCATGCTGCATATCCTGGTGTCCGGCGGCAGCCAGGGCGCGCGCGTGATGAGCGACGTCGTGCCGCCGGCCATTGCCGCGCTGCCCGCGGCGCTGAAGGCGCGCGTGGCGCTGGTGCAGCAGGCGCGCGGCGAGGACGAGGCGCGCGTGCGCGCCTTCTACCAACAGGCCGGCATCGAGGCCGAGGTGGCGCCGTTCTTCGCCGACCTGCCCGAGCGCGTCGCCAATGCGCATCTGGTGATCGGGCGGGCCGGCGCCTCGACCGTGGCGGAACTCGGCGTCATCGGCCGGCCGGCGATCCTGGTGCCGCTGCCGGGCGCGCTCGATCAGGACCAGGCCGCGAATGCCCGCGTGCTCGGCGCGGTGGATGCCGCGACCGTGGTGGCGCAGCCGGCCTTCACGCCGGCCTGGCTGACGGACGAACTCACGACGCTGTTCGCCGCTCCGCAGGCGCTTGAGGCCAAGGCGGCGCGCGCGCGCAGCATCGGCATCCCGGACGCCGCCGAGCGCCTCGCCGATCTGGTGTTGCGCGTCGCGATGGCGTAATCCGCACACGAATCCCCTCCCGTTGCCCGAAAGACCTGACCGATGAAACTTCCCCGCGAGCTTGGCGCCATCCACTTTGTCGGCATTGGCGGCATCGGCATGTCGGGCATCGCCGAGGTGCTGCATAATCTCGGCTACAAGGTGCAGGGCTCGGATGCCGCCGACGGCGCCAACGTCAAGCGGCTGCGCGAGAAGGGCATTGCCTGTTTCGTCGGCCACAAGGCGGAGAACGTCGCCGACGCCGTGGTGCTCGTCGTCTCGACCGCGATCAAGCCCGACAATCCCGAACTGATGATGGCGCGCGAGCTGCGCCTGCCGGTGGTGCGCCGCGCCGAGATGCTGGCCGAGTTGATGCGCCTCAAGACCAGCGTCGCCATTGCCGGCACGCATGGCAAGACGACGACGACCTCGCTGGTCGCGACCCTGCTCGATGCCGGCAATTTCGATCCGACCGTGATCAATGGCGGCATCATCAACGCCTATGGCACCAATGCGCGGCTGGGCGCCAGCGACTGGATGGTGGTCGAGGCGGATGAAAGCGACGGCACCTTCCTCAAGCTGCCGGCCGATGTCGCGGTCGTGACCAATATCGACCCCGAGCATCTCGACCATTTCCACACCTATGATGCGATCAAGGCGGCGTTCCGCAGCTTCGTCGAGAACGTGCCGTTCTACGGTTTCGCGGTGATGTGCCTCGATCATCCGGCGGTGCAGGAACTGGTCGGGCAGATCACCGACCGGCGCGTCATCACCTATGGCGAGAACCCGCAGGCCGATTTCCGGCTGATCGACATCGACCTCACCGGCGGGCGCTCGAAATTCACCCTCTTGGCGCGCGACCGCAAGCGCGAAACCGACATCGTCATCCGCGACCTGGTGATGCCGATGCCCGGCCATCACAATGCGCTCAACGCCACCGCCGCGATCGCCGTCGCCTATGATCTCGGCGTGCCCGTCGAGACGATCCGGGCGGCGCTGGCCGGTTTTGGCGGCGTCAAGCGGCGCTTCACCCGTACCGGCGAGTGGAACGGCGCCATCATCTTCGACGATTACGGCCATCACCCGGTCGAGATCGCCGCCGTGCTGCGCGGCGCGCGCGCCTCGACCAGGGGCCAGGTGATCGCCGTCGTGCAGCCGCACCGCTACACGCGGCTATCTTCGCTGTTCAACGATTTCGCCAGCTGCTTCAACGATGCCGACATGGTGATCGTCGCCGAGACCTATGCGGCGGGCGAGGCGCCGATCGAGGGCGCCGACCGCGACCATCTCGTCGCCGGCATCAAGGCGCGCGGCCACCGCAACGTCGTGGCGCTGCCGGGGCCGGAAGCGCTTGCCGGCATCGTCTCGAAAGTCGCCAAGCCGGGCGATTACATCATCTGCCTCGGCGCCGGCTCGATCACCAACTGGGCCTATGCGCTGCCGGGCGAACTGGCCGCGCTGGCCTGAGAAGGGAAGCCATCGATGCCGAACAACCGCGTTCCCCTGATCCGCACCATCGCCATGCCGGCCGATACCAACCCGGCCGGCGATATTTTCGGCGGCTGGCTGATGGCGCATATGGACCTTGCCGGCTCCTCGCTCGCCATCGAGCGGGCGCGCACGCGCGTCGTCACGGCGGCGGTCGAGGCGATGAGCTTTCTGCTGCCGGTGCTGGTCGGCGACGAGGTGAGCTTCTATGGCGAGGTGCTCTCGACCGGCCGCACCTCGATGAAGGTCAAGATCGAGGCGTGGCGGCGCCGGCGCGAGGCGGGGCAAGAATTCAAGGTCACGGAAGCAACCTTCACCTTCGTCGCCATCGGCAAGGACGGCAAGCCGCAGCCGCTGCCGGACCTGTCATGACCCATCCCGACATCACGCCTGCCCTTGCTGCCGCCATGCCCGCCTTGCGCGGGCGCATGCTGGCCAACCAGCCGATGGCGGCGCTGACGTGGTTCCGCGTCGGCGGGCCGGCGCAGGTGCTGTTCACGCCGGCGGATGAGGAAGACCTCGCGTATTTTCTTGAGCGGCTGCCGACCGAGATCCCGGTCTATCCGGTCGGGCTCGGCTCCAACATGATCGTGCGCGATGGCGGCATTCCCGGCGTGGTGATCCGGCTTGGCGGGCGCGCTTTCGGCAGCATCACTATCGAGGACGGCGACAGGGTTCGCGCCGGCACCGCCGTGCCGGATGTTAAGGTGGCGCGTGCCGCCGCCGAGGCCGGGCTCGACGGGCTCGCCTTCTATCGCGGCATTCCCGGCTCGATCGGTGGCGCGTTGCGCATGAATGCCGGCGCGCATGGCGGCGAGACGACCGATTGCCTGATCGAGGCGCGCGCTCTCGACCGGCAGGGCAGGGTTCATGTGCTGCCGCACACCGAGATGAAATTCGTCTATCGCAATTCCGGCGCGCCCGAGGGGCTGGTGTTTACCTCAGCGCTGTTCCAGGCGCGGCCCGGCGACAAGGCGGCGATCGCGGCCGAGATGGATCGCATCACCGAGGCGCGCGAGGCGGCGCAGCCGATCCGCGAGAAGACCGGCGGCTCGACCTTCAAGAATCCGCCCGGCGGCAAGGCGTGGCACCTGATCGACAAGGCCGGCTGCCGTGGCCTGCGCGTCGGCGGGGCGCAGGTCTCGGAACTGCATTGCAACTTCCTGATCAATACCGGCGCGGCAAGCGCCGCCGATATCGAGACGCTCGGCGAGACGGTGCGGGCGCGCGTCAAGGAGACGAGCGGCGTCGAGCTGCACTGGGAGATCAAGCGCGTCGGGGTGGGGTGAGGCGTAGGGTGGGCATGCATGGCATGGCCGCGACGGCGCCGTCCCACCAGTTGTCATTCCCGCGCAGGCGGGAATCTAGAACCGCTGGCGCAAGCGATTCCTGGATTCCCGATCGGCCTAACGGCCGTCGGGAATGACACTAGCCAATCTCACAACCCTCACCCTGAGGGCTGTGAGATGAGTTGTGCGCGACATGGGAGCCGTGAGCGCGACGATCCGAGGCTGGCTTGGTTAAGCGATCCGCGCGCATTGCAGTTTTGCCATCAATGCTCCGTTAACTTCGCCGTCACCCCTCGGCCTTAGGCTTGCGGGGCGGAATTGGCGCGAGAAGCGGAGAAGGCCCACCATGAGCAAGCATGTTGCCGTCCTGATGGGCGGCTGGTCCGCCGAGCGGCCGGTGTCGCTGAATTCCGGCAAGGCCTGCGCCGATGCGCTGGAGGGGGCGGGCTTTCGCGTCACGCGCGTCGATGTCGACCGCAGCGTGGCCACGGTGCTCGGCCAACTGAAGCCGGACGTGGTGTTCAACGCGCTGCACGGGCCGTTCGGCGAGGATGGCACCATCCAGGGCATCCTCGAGGTGCTGGGCCTGCCCTATACCCATTCCGGCGTGCTGGCCTCGGCGCTCGCCATGCGCAAGGACCGCGCCAAGATCATCATGGCGGCGGCCGGCGTGCCGGTGGCGCGCGGCGTCACCGCGAGCCGGTTCGAGGTGGCGCGCCGCCATGTGCTGCCGCCGCCCTATGTCGCCAAACCCGTCGCCAACGGTTCGTCCTTCGGCGTGATCATCGTCAAGAAGGACAGGGCGCATCCGCCGCAGGAGGCGGGTCGCGCGGATTGGCCGCTCGGCGAGGAAATGCTGGTCGAGGAATTCATCGACGGGCTGGAACTGACCTGCGCCGTGATGGGCGACAAGGCGCTTGGCGTGATCGAGATCGCTTCGAACACCGGGGAATTTTACGACTACGACGCCAAATATGCGCCGGGCGGGTCAATCCACATATTGCCCGCAAAAATTAAACCAAATGTTTACCAACAGGTCCAAGAAATGGCGTTAACGGCCCACATGGCCCTCGGATGCCGCGGCGTGAGTCGTGCGGACTTCCGGTACGACCCAGCAAGCGACACGCTGGTCTGCCTGGAGGTCAACACGCAGCCCGGAATGACCGAGACCTCGCTGGTGCCGGATCTGGCAGCCCATGATGGGTTATCGTTTGGTGAGCTCGTGACATGGATGGTGGAGGACGCCTCCTTGGATCGTTAACGGCCCTCAGGGGCTTTCTCGCAGCGTCGGCGCTGCGGGCGCTGCTCGGTCGCGCCGAGCGCGAAAGCCCGGAGGACTGGCCGGCACGCCCGGTGCGTGGCGGCCTCCGGCTGCGCAACCTGCAGCGGCTGGTGTGGCCGCCGCGCGGGCTCGGCTCGATCGCGGCGCTTTCCCTTTTCGCCATCGTCGGCGCCACCGGCTTCGTGATGGGCGGCCATCTCGACCGGCTGCGCGCCGAGCATGGCAGCGTCGCCGACATGCTGGCGCGCGCCGCCGGTTTCGGCATCAACGAGATCGTCGTCACCGGCAACAAGGAGCTTTCGCGTGAAGAGGTCGTGGCGCTGAGCGGCCTGTCGGGCCGCGATTCGGTCGCCTTCCTCGATGTCGGCGCGGTGCGCGACACGCTGAAGCGCGAGCCGCTGATCGCCGATGCCGACGTGCGCAAGCTGCTGCCGGACAAGCTCGCCATCAACGTGACCGAGCGCCAGCCCTTCGCGCTGTGGCAGCTCGACGGCGCGGTCAAGGTCATCGCCGCCGACGGCACGGTGATCGACGACCTGCGCGACGAGCGCTTTACCCGCTTGCCGTTCGTGGTCGGGCCGGGCGCCAACAAGCGCGTCAAGGAATATGCCGCCCTGCTCGAGGCGGTGCCGGATATCCGCTCGCAGGTGCGCGCCGGCATGCTGATCGCCGAGCGGCGCTGGACCCTGAAGCTCAAGAACGGCGTCGACGTGAAACTGCCCGAGGAGAACACCGCCGACGCCCTGCGCAAGCTCGCCTTCCTCAACAAGACGGATCGCGTGCTGTCCAAGGACATCATCCTGGTCGACCTGCGCGTGCCGGGCCGCGTCGCCTTCCGCCTGACGGAAGAAGCCGCTGCCGCCCGCAACGCGGCATTCGACAAGAAATACCCATCGAAGGCGAGGAAGCCCACATGAGCCCCACCTTCAGAAACGGCATCACGCCGAAGCTCCGCCCGCTCTCGGCGCGCAAGAGCGCCATCCTGTCGGTGCTCGATATCGGCACCACCAAGGTTGCCTGTCTGGTGGCGCGGCTCGAGCCGGTCGAGCCGAGCCGCGAGCTTGCCGGCCGCACCCACTCCTGCCGCGTGCTCGGCATCGGCCACCAGCGCTCGCGCGGCCTCAAGGGCGGCGTGGTCATCGATCTCGACGAGGCCGAACGCTCGATCCGGCTCGCGGTCGACGCGGCCGAGCGCATGGCCGGCGTGCAGATCGAGAGCGTCATCGTCAACATGACCGGCGGCCGGCTCGGCTCGCAGCATTTCACGGCGCAGATCGCCATTAACGGGCGCGGCGTCTCCGACAGCGATCTTGGTCGCGTCATGGAGGCTGCAACCGCCAGCTCGATCATGCCGGGCCGTTCCGTGCTGCATTCGCTGCCGACCGGCTATGCGCTCGACGGCGCTTCCGGCGTGCGCGATCCCAAGGGCATGATCGGCGACAAGCTCGGTGCCGACATGCATGTCGTCTCGGGCGATACGGCGGCGGCGCGCAACATCTTGCTCGCGGTCGAGCGCTGCCATCTCGGCGTCGAGGCGATGGTGGCGACGCCTTATGCGTCCGGCCTGTCGGTGCTGATCGACGACGAGGCCGAGATGGGCGTCGCCTGCATCGATCTCGGCGGCGGCACGACCTCGCTCAGCGTGTTCGCCGGCGGTGCGCTGGTGCATGCCGATGCGATCGCGGTCGGCGGCCACCACGTCACCATGGATATCGCGCGCGGCCTCAATGCGCGCGTCGGCGATGCCGAGCGCATCAAGTGCCTGTCGGGCTCGTGCATCGACAGCATGTCGGACGATCGCGAGATCATCTGCGTGCCGCAGGTCGGCGAGGATGATCGCGAGGCGGCGAACCACGTCGCGCGCACGCAGCTTACCCGCATCGTCAAGCCGCGCGTCGAGGAAATCCTCGAACTGATCCGCGACCGGCTCAAGGCGTCGGGCTATGCCAGCGAGGCCGGGCGCCGGCTGGTGCTGACGGGGGGCGCGAGCCAGCTCACCGGCCTGCCCGAACTGGCGCGCCGCATCATCTCCAAGCAGGTGCGCATCGGCCGTCCGGTCGGCGTGCATGGCCTGCCCGAATCGGCCAAGAGCCCCGCTTTCGCGGCGACGCTCGGGCTGCTCGTCTACCCGCAGGTCGCGGGGCTTGAACATTTCGAGGCCGGGCGCGCAAGCGCCCATCTTGGAACCGGAACCGACGGTTACTTCTCCCGCGTGGGGCGGTGGCTGAAAGACAGCTTTTAATCCAGACAACCCAAACCCCTGCGCCGCGGCGGGCGCTCATTGCAAGAGGCAGCGACAATGACACTCAACCTGATGATGCCCGATGTGCGGGAACTGAAGCCCCGCATCACCGTGTTCGGCGTCGGCGGCGCCGGCGGTAATGCGGTCAACAACATGATCGAATCCGGGCTGGTCGGCTGCGATTTCGTGGTCGCCAACACCGACGCGCAGGCGCTCAGCCTGACCAAGGCCGAGCGGATCATCCAGATGGGCCTGCAGGTGACCGAGGGCCTCGGCGCCGGGTCGCAGCCCGAGGTCGGCCGTGCCGCGGCGGAAGAGGTGCTCGACGAGCTGCGCGACCAGTTGACCGGCGCGCATATGGTGTTCATCACCGCCGGCATGGGCGGCGGCACCGGCACCGGGGCCGCCCCGGTCGTGGCGCGGGCTGCCCGCGAGATGGGCATCCTCACCGTCGGCGTCGTCACCAAGCCGTTCCAGTTCGAGGGCCTGCGCCGCATGCGGCTGGCGGAATCCGGCATCTGCGAGTTGCAGAAGCATGTCGATACGCTGATCGTCATCCCGAACCAGAATCTGTTCCGCGTCGCCAACGAGCGCACCACCTTCGCCGAGGCCTTCTCGATGGCCGACCAGGTGCTGTATTCGGGCGTGGCCTCGATCACCGACCTGATGGTCAAGCCCGGCCTGATCAATCTCGACTTCGCCGACGTGCGCACCGTGATGCGCGACATGGGCAAGGCGATGATGGGCACGGGCGAGGCGACCGGCGAACGGCGCGCCATCGAGGCGGCGGAGGCGGCGATCGCCAACCCGCTGCTCGACGAGGTGTCGATGCGCGGCGCCAAGGGCCTGCTGATCTCGATCACCGGCGGCGCCGACATGATGCTCTACGAGCTTGACGAGGCCGCGACCCGCATCCGCGAGGAAGTCGACCCCGAGGCCAACATCATCCTCGGCGCCACCAAGGACGAGAGCCTCGACGGCATCATCCGGGTTTCCGTCGTCGCCACCGGCATCGATCGCGAGATCACCGACGAGCAGCCGCTCGCCGCCGACGCCAAGATCGCAGAGGTCGCCCAGCGCCTGCGCGCCCAGGCCGCCGCCCGCGCCGAGGCCGCCCAGCAGGCGACCGTGCTGCCCTCGCCGCTCAACGTGCCGGCGGCCCCGGCCGCGCGCCAGCAGCCCGCCGCTCCCGAGATGCCGGAAGCGCCCGCCGCCGATGGCGATGTGGTCGTGCGCCCGAGCGCGCCGCGCCAGGTGCTGATCATGGACCCGGCCGAGCCGGCGCCTGTCGCCGAGCAGCGTGCCGATGATGGCCCGTTCATCCCGCCGGCGCCCGAGCGCCAGGTCATCCGCCCGGTGCGCATGCCGAGCGTCGACGAGTTGCCGCGCCCGGCCCGCAGCCAGATGCAGCAGGCGCCCGCGCCCGAGGCGATGCCGGCCCATGCCGCGGAAGCCAAGCGCATGACGCTGCTGCAGCGCCTTGCCGCCGTCGGCCTTGGCCGGCGCGAGGAGGAGCATGCCCAGGAGGCGCCGCGCCAGGCCCGTCAGGAGCCGCATCATGAGCCGGCGCCGCTGCCGCGCCCGGTGGCGCCGTCGCCGGTGCATGCCGAATATGCCCGGCGCCCGGCACCGCAGCAGGCCTATCGCCCGGCCGAGGGGCGGCTCGACCAGCATGGTCGCCAGCCGGCGCCGAATCGCCCGGCGGAGGACGATCAGCTCGAAATCCCGGCCTTCCTGCGGCGTCAGGCAAACTGACGCTGCCAGAGTGTGACGAGATCAAGGCCCCGGCGGGTGACGCCGGGGCTTTATTCTGTTGAATAACAATGGGTTGCGCAGACAGGCGAAACGTGTGCCCCGATGGCCGAAACGTGTAACACAGCGTCACAAAGCGTGATTTTGCCAGACTCGGCCACGGCACTATGTTGCGCTCGACCAGCAAGGGCGATGACGCGCCTGGCTGGCGCGCCGGAGAGCGCAGCGGCCGCGGAACATGGCGGTACGTGCTCCAAGGCGCGGGACAAGAAACGGAGCGTCAGCCAGCCGGCCCACCCTGGGGCAGGCAAAGCGGCGGGCGATTCCGAAAAGGGATATCGGATTTTGAGACAAGCAACCCTCCGCGATCGTGTCACCCTCGAAGGTGTCGGCGTCCATAGCGGAAAACCCGTTCGTCTCGTGCTTCACCCAGCCGATGCCGGCAGTGGCATCTGGTTCCTGCGCACCGGGCTTGCCGATGGCGGGCGCGAGCATCTGATCGCGGCCAGGCATTACGCCGTCGGCGCGACCAAGCTGTGCACGGTTCTGCGCGACGAGAGCGGCGCTTCCGTGGCGACGGTCGAGCATCTGATGGCGGCGCTGGCCGGCCTCGGCATCGACAATCTCACCATCGAGATCGACGGCCCGGAAATGCCGATCCTCGACGGGTCGTCGGCGCCCTTCGTCGCGGCGATCGATCAGGTCGGCATTGTCGAGCAGGCGTCGTACCGGCGCTTCATCAAGGTGCTCAAGCCGGTGCGCGTCGAGGAAGGCGCGGGCTTTGCCGAGCTTCGCCCGGCCGACAAGGGCTTCAAGCTCGATGTCGAGATCGATTTCGACACGCCGCTGATCGGCCGCCAGCGCCGCATCACCACGCTGACGCCGCAGGTGTTCCGCCGCGAGATCGCGCGCGCCCGCACCTTCGGCTTCATGCGCGATGTCGAGATGGCGTGGAAGAACAATTTCGCGCTCGGCGCCTCGCTCGACAACACCGTGGTGATCGGCGAGGACCGTATCGTCAACCCGGAAGGCCTGCGCTGGGCGGACGAGTTCGTGCGCCACAAGACGCTCGACGCCATCGGCGATCTCGCCTTGTCGGGCGCGCCGTTGCAGGGGCTGTACCGCAGCTACCGGCCGGGCCACACGCTGAACGCCAAGGTGCTCGCCAAGCTGATGGAAGATCGCACGGCCTATGCGCTGGTCGACGAGCGTCCGGTGCGCGAGAGCGGCCATGCCGGCGTGGTGATGACGGCACCGGCCTTCGCGCCCGAGACCAACTGACATCGAAATCGCGGACGGTTCGGCGGGTTGGACCGCCGAGCCGGTTTGCCGCGTATTGCCAAGCGGGAACATTCGCGCGCAAGACTTGTGCGCGATGCGCGCGGAGCCGAAATCCCCGCTTGCCGAAGCGAGGGCGTCGTGGCACTTTCCGCCCCGTTTTGGCAGGGTGGCGTTATCTGTGCGTGCTCGCGTATTCGCGGGGCGCGCGCGAGAACAAGGTCTGGAGTAGGAATGTCGGTTCGTGTTTCGCGCAGCATGTTGCCGCGGCTCGCCATCCTGGTCGTGGCGGCCTTGCCGCTTGCCGCCTGCGAGACGATCTCCAGCATCAATCCGTTTGCGGATAAGGGCGCCAAGAGCGATATCGGTGAGGATCAGCCGGCCGACAAGCTGTTCAATGACGGCCTGGCCCGGCTGCAAAAGGACCGCTACGAGGACGCCAACAAGAAGTTTTCCGAGCTCGACAAGCAGTATCCCTATTCAGGCTGGTCGCGGCGCGGCCTGCTGTTGAGCACCTATTCGTCCTATCAGGGCGGCGACTATTCCGAGGCGATCAACTCGGGCAAGCGCTACGTGCAGCTTTACCCGGCGACGCCCGATGCGGCCTATGCGCAGTATCTCGTCGGCATGTCGTATTTCAACCAGATCCCGGACGTGACGCGCGATCAGGAGCGCAGCGCGAAGGCCCTGCAGGCGATGGACGAATTGCTGCGGCGCTGGCCGAAATCCGAATATGCGGACGATGCCAAATATCGCGTCGCCGTGGCGCGCGACCAGCTCGCCGGCAAGGAAATGACGGTCGGGCGCTACTATCTGCAGCAGCGCAACTATACCGGCGCCATCAACCGCTTCCGCGACGTGCTGGTGAAATACCAGACGACGCGCCATGTCGAGGAGGCGCTCGAGCGCCTGACCGAAGCCTATATGGCGCTCGGTATCGTCGACGAGGCGCAGACCGCCGCCGCGGTGCTCGGACATAACTTCCCCGAGAGCAAATGGTATAAAGATGCCTATGCCCTGCTGCAGTCCGGCGGCACCGAGCCGCGCGAGAACAAGGGGTCCTGGATCAGCCGGGCCTTCCGCGGCGCCGGCAGCATCGTCGGGCTTTAGGCCGGCCGCAGGCGGGGTGCGCTTCGGGCGCGCCGCGCGCGTCCGCGTGAGCCGGCGATGCTGATCCAGCTCGCGGTGCGTGACATCGTCCTGATCGACCGGCTCGACCTCGCTCTCGCGGCCGGCATGACGGTGCTGACCGGCGAGACCGGCGCCGGCAAATCCATCCTGCTCGATGCGTTCAGCCTGGCGCTTGGCGGCCGCGGCGATGGCTCGCTGGTGCGCGCCGGCGCCAAACAGGGCCAGGTCACGGCGGTGTTCGACCCGCCGCCTGACCACCCGGCGCTGCGGCTTGCCGCCGAGGCCGATATTCCGATCGATGGCGACCTGATCCTGCGCCGCGTGCAACTGGCCGACGGGCGCACGCGCGCCTTCGTCAACGACCAGCCGGTCAGCGTGCAGGTGCTGCGCGGCATTGGCGAGATGCTGGTCGAGATCCATGGCCAGCATGACGACCGGGCGCTGATCGATGCGGTGACGCATCGCGGCCTGCTCGACGCGTTTGGCGGGCTCGGCGACAAGGTCGCGGCGCTGACGATGCTGTGGCGCGACTGGCGCGCGACCGAGGCGCAACTGGCCGAGAAACAGGCGGCGATCGCCAAGGCGGCGGCTGACGCCGATTACATGCGCCATGCGGCGGCCGAACTTGCCAAGCTTGGCGCGGAACCCGGCGAGGAGGATGCGCTTGCCGCGCGCCGCACGGCGATGCAGCAGGCGGAAAAGGTGACGCAGGACCTGCGCGACACTGGCGAGTTGCTCACCGGCCAGCAGGCGCCTGGACCGGCCTTCGGCAATGCGATGCGGCGGCTCGAGCGGCGCGGCGTACAGGCGCCGGAACTGATCGAGCCGGTGGTGAAGGCGCTCGACGTGCTGCTCGTCGCCTATGACGAGGCGGCGCGCAGCGTCGATGAGGCCCTGCGCGCCGCCGCTTTCGAGCCGGGCGAACTCGAAACGGTCGAGGAGCGGCTGTTCGCCTTGCGTGGCGCGGGGCGCAAATATGGCGTGCCGGTCGATGGGCTGGCCGCGCTCGCGGAGAAGTTCGAGGCCGATATCGCGGCGCTCGAGGCCGGCGAAACCGCATGCGCCGTGCTTGAGGCCGAGACGGCGCGACTGGCTGCCGCCTATGCCACGGCGGCGGGCCAACTCACCGCGTCGCGGCGCAAGGCGGCGGCTGCGCTCGACAAGGCGGTCAACGCCGAACTGCCGCCGCTCAGGCTCGAGCGCGCTCGTTTCGTGTGCGAACTTGGCGAGGCGGCGCCCGGCCCGGAGGGGCATGATCGCGTCGAGTTCTGGGTCCAGACCAACCCCGGCACGCGGCCCGGCCCGATGATGAAGGTCGCCTCCGGCGGCGAACTCTCGCGTTTCATGCTGGCGCTGAAAGTGGCGCTCGCCGATCGCGGCTCGGCGCCGACGCTGGTGTTCGACGAGATCGATTCCGGCGTCGGCGGCGCGGTGTCCGATGCGATCGGCCAGCGGCTCGGGCGCCTGGCCGACACGGTGCAGGTGCTGACCGTGACGCATGCGCCGCAGGTCGCGGCGCGCGCCGACAGCCACCTGCTGATCGCCAAGCAGGCGATTGCCGGCGAGGACCGCGTCGCGACGCGCGTTTCGCCGCTGGCGCCGGCTGAGCGGCGCGAGGAGCTGGCGCGCATGCTGGCCGGCGAGACCGTGACGGCGGAAGCGCGCGCTGCCGCCGAGAGGCTGTTGCATGGCGCGCAGAGCGCTATAACGGCGTCATGACTGCGCCGATTCCTTCCGTGGCCGATCTCAGCGCCGAGCAGGCGGCGGCCGAGCATGCCCGCCTCGCCACGGAAATCACCGGCCACGACCAGCGCTATTACCAGGACGATGCGCCGACCGTGTCGGATGCCGAATACGATGCGCTGCGCCGGCGCTATGACGAGATCGAGGCGGCGTTTCCAGCGCTCTCCGGCGCCGACAGCCTGACGCGCAAGGTCGGCGCGGCGCCATCGGAAAAATTCGCCAAGGTGCGCCATGGCGTGCCGATGCTGTCGCTGTCGAACAGTTTCAGCGATCAGGATGTACTGGATTTCGTCGGCCGCATCCGGCGCTTTCTCGATTGGCCGGCGGACAAGCCGCTCGGCTTCACGGCGGAGCCGAAGATCGACGGCCTGTCATGCAGCCTGCGCTACGAGAACGGCAGGCTGGCCGTGGCCGCGACGCGCGGCGATGGCAGCGAGGGCGAGGACGTCACCGCCAATGTCCGCACCATCGCCGAGATCCCGCAACGCCTGAAGGGCGCCGACGTGCCCGAGATCTGCGAGATCCGGGGCGAGGTCTATATGGCCCATGCCGATTTCGCCGCGCTGAACGCGCGCCAGGCCGAGGCGGGCGCCAAGGTGTTCGCCAATCCGCGCAACGCCGCCGCCGGCTCGCTGCGCCAGCTCGATGCCAGCATCACGGCGCGGCGGCCGCTGCGCTTCTTCGCCTATGCCTGGGGCGAGATGAGCGCCATGCCGGCCACGACCCAGATGGAGATGGTCGCGGCCTTCGCGCGCTTCGGCATGCCGGTCAATCCGCTGATGCGGCTGTGCGGCGGCGCCGAGGAACTGGTGGCGCATTACCATGCCATCGAAGAGATGCGCGCCGATCTCGGCTACGATATCGACGGCGTCGTCTACAAGGTCGACGACCTCGCGTTGCAGGGCCGGCTCGGCTTCGTCGCGCGCTCGCCGCGCTGGGCGAGCGCCCATAAATTCGCGGCCGAGAAGGCGCAGACCGAGCTCACCGCCATCGAAATCCAGGTCGGCCGCACCGGCGCGCTGACCCCGGTCGCCAAGCTGAAGCCGGTCACCGTCGGCGGCGTCGTGGTCTCGAACGCCACGCTGCATAATGCCGATGAGATCGCCCGGCTGGACGCCCGTATCGGCGACACGGTGATCGTGCAGCGCGCCGGCGACGTCATCCCGCAAGTGCTCGCCATCGTGCCGGAGCGCCGGCCGGCCGGCGCCGAGCCCTATGAATTTCCCACCATTTGCCCGTGTCACCTCAAGACGCCGGTGATGCGCGAGACGACCGGCACCGGTGAGGAAACCAAGGTGCGGCGCTGTTCGGGCGAGTTCGCCTGTCCCTTCCAGCGCGTCGAGCATTTGCGGCATTTCTGCTCGCGGCGCGCTTTCGACATCGAGGGGCTCGGCGAGAAGCAGATCGCGTTCTTCTACGACAAGGGGCTGCTCAAGGAGCCGGCCGACATCTTCACGCTGGAGGCGCGCGACAAGGCGAGCCTGACGAAAATCGAGAATTTCGAGGGTTTCGGCAAGACCAGCGTGCGCAACCTGTTCGCCGCCATCAACGAGCGCCGCGATATCGCGCTCGAACGCGTGATCTATGCGCTCGGCATCCGCCATGTCGGCGAGACCACGGCCAAGGTGCTGGCGCGCGCCTATGGCAACTGGGGCGCCTTCCACCAGGCAGCGCTCGCCATTGCCGGCGGCGACGCGGCGGCGGCGGCCGAGATGGATGCGCTCGACCAGATCGGCGAAACGGTGGTCGAGGCCGTCGCCAAGTTTTTCGCCGAGGAACACAATCTCGGCATGGTCGAGCGGCTGGCGGCCGAACTGAGCGTGCGCGACGCCGAGAAGCCGAAGCAGGATACGGCGGTCGCCGGCAAGACGGTGGTGTTCACCGGCAGCCTCGAGCGCATGACGCGGGACGAGGCCAAGGCGCGCGCCGAGAGCCTCGGCGCCAAGGTGTCCGGTTCGGTGTCGAAGAAGACCGATATCGTCGTGGCGGGGCCGGGCGCCGGCTCGAAGCTCGACGCCGCCCGCACCCTCGGCATCCAGATCATGAGCGAGGACGAGTGGCTGGCATTGATCGGTTGAGTGTAAAAGGCGCGTGATCGCCAAAGGATGGGCCTATTCCGGCCACGCTGCTGCGGGTAGATTGCACGTCCCTCAGCCCTTATCGTGAGCTTGCCTGGCTGAAGTTGGATTTTTTGCCTGTTCCACCTCATCCTGGGCCTGTCGAAGGATGTTCCAGTTCGCGCCGGATTGCGCTGGATCCAGCATCCTTCGACAGGCTCAGGATGAGGGCGTGAGAAGAAGAGGACGGACCAAGATGAGCGAAAACGCGCAAGCCCTGACCATCGACGTGGTGTCGGACGTGGTCTGCCCGTGGTGCTTCATCGGCAAGCGCCGCCTTGAGGCGGCCCTGCGCCTGCGGCCGGATGTGCCTGTCGTGATCAACTGGCGGCCGTACCAGCTCGATGGCACCATCCCGCCCGAGGGCATGGCGCGCGCCGCCTATATGCAGGGCAAGTTCGGCAGCGCCGAGAAGGTGGCGGAGATCCACGCCCGCATCACGGCCGTCGGCGCGGCCGAGGGCATCGCCTTCGCCTTCGAGCGCATCACCCGTTCGCCGAACACGCTCGATGCGCATCGCCTGATCCGCTGGGCGCACGGGCTCGACAGGCAGGAGGCGGTGGTCGAGGCGCTGTTTCGCGGCTTCTTCATCGACGGGCGCGATCTCAGCGACCGCGACACGCTGATCGCCATCGGCGCCGAATGCGGCATCGATGCCGCGATGCTGCACGAATTCTACGAGACGGAAGCCGATATCGACACCGTGCAGGACGAGATCGCCACGGCGGGCCGGCTCGGCATTCGCGGCGTGCCGTTTTTCATTTTCGGCGGCACACATGCGGTTTCGGGCGCCGAAGCGCCCGAGACGCTGGCCAATGCCATCGACCAGGCGCGCGCGGCCGGGGCCGAAGCCGCGGCCCACGCGGCGGAGTAACGCCTACGGGATGGCGCGCCGGCCCCATTCGGCGGCCGTGAGGGAAAACAGGCCCCAGAATACGATGATCGCCGCCATGGGCAGCGCGCTCTCGGTGCTCCACACCGCGGCGAAATAGCTGGAAACGCCGCTGATGCCCAGTTGCAGCGCGCCTGTCAGCCCGGAGGCGGCGCCGGCGGCGGCCGGGTTGACGCTGACGCTGCCGGCAATGGCGTTCGGCATGATCAGGCCGTTGGCGATTTCCATCGCTATGGCGGGCAGGAACAGCGCGAGCGGGTGGACGACGCCGAACAGGACCAGCACCAGAAGCGCCAGCGTGATGGCGACCGAGGCGAGATTGCCGAGCCGGATCATGCGGTCGATGCCGAGCCGGCGGCTGAGGCGGCCGGAGAGGAAGTTGCCGAACATATAGCCGAGCGCGATCATCGTGAACCAGAAGCCGTATTCCTGCGGCGGCATGCGCAGCAACTCGATGGTGACGAAGGGCGCGGCGCCGAGAAACGTGAAGAACATCGCCGAGCTGCCGGCGGTCGCCCCGGCATAGCCGAGGAAGCGGCGATCGCGCAGCAATTCGCCGGAGCGCGTGAAAACCAGGCGCACCGTGGCGCCATGCGCGGCGATGGGGCGCGTTTCGTGCAGGATGAGCACGGTCAGCACCAGCCCGGTCAACCCGAGCATGGCGCAGGCGAGGAAGATCGAGCGCCAGCCGAAGGTCGCGTCGAGAAATGCGCCGATCGTCGGCGCCAGCATCGGCGCCACCACCATGCCCATGCTGACATAGCCGATCATCGCCGCCGCCGCGTCGCGATGGTAGAGATCGCGCACGATGGTGCGGGCGAGCGTCAGCCCGGCGGTGGCGCCGAACGCCTGCAACACGCGCAGGGCGATCAATTGCTCGATATTGGCGGCGAAGGTGGCAGCAAGGCTCGAGACGACATAGAGCGCGATGCAGCTGATCAGGACCGGCCGGCGCCCGAAGCGGTCGGCGAGCAGGCCGATGAAAAGCTGCGAAATCGCCTGCGCGATCAGGAACAGCGACATGGTGAGCTGCACCATCTCGCGCGTCGTGCTGAGCGTCGAGACGAGGCCCGGCATCGAGGCCATCAGGATGTTGAGCGCCAGCGGCCCCATCATCGAGACGAGCACGAGCACTGGCAATGTCAGCGGGGAATGGGCCGGTGGGGCGGGCGCGTGCATGGGTCCGTCGGGCAGGGGCGGCCGAAATGGCGTCGTCGGAGAACCTGCCAGAGCCGCTGCCCGGCGACAAATTCAAAAATGTGACGGGTGGGGCAGGGTCGTAGGGGGGAGCGCTTAAAGCGGCGCGGTCGCCTGTTCGAGCCAGGCGCGTACCGCGCCCTCGACGAGCGGGCCGATCTCGGTGAGCACGCGGGCGTGGTAGGCGTCGAGCCAGCGGCGCTCGTCGCGCGTCAGCAGGCGCGGCACGATCAGGCGCCGGTCGATCGGCGCCAGGGTCAGCGTCTCGAAGCCATACATGGTGCGCTCGGCGCCGCGGATGGTGCGCGGCTCGACGACGAGCAGGTTCTCGATGCGGATGCCGAAGGCGCCTTCCTTGTAGTAGCCCGGCTCGTCCGACAGGATCATGCCGGGCAGGAGCGGCGCGGCGCCGGCCTTCGAGATGCGCTGCGGCCCCTCATGCACCGAGAGGTAGCTGCCGATGCCATGGCCGGTGCCGTGCTCGAAATCGAGCCCGGCCTGCCACAGGAACTGGCGCGCGAAACTGTCGAGCTGCGCGCCGCTGGTGCCCTTGGGGAACACGGCGCGGGCGATGGCGATCATGCCCTTGAGCACGCGGGTGTTGCGGTCGCGCATGCGCGGGCTCGGCTCGCCGATGGCGATGGTGCGGGTGATGTCGGTGGTGCCGTCCTCGTATTGCGCACCGGAATCGATCAGGTAGATGCCGGGGCCGATAGCGCGGTTGGAATGCTCGCTGACGCGGTAATGCGGCAGCGCCGCATTGGGGCCGGCGGCCGAGATCGAGGGAAAGGACAGGTCCTTCAGCTTGCCGGTGGCGGCGCGAAACTCTTCCAGCTTCACGGCGGCGGAAATCTCGGTCAGCCCGCCTTTCGGCGCCTCCGTGTCGAACCAGTGCAGGAAGCGCACTATCGCCGCACCGTCGCGCCGGTGCGCCGCGCGGCTGCCGGCGATCTCGACCGGGTTCTTGGCCGCCTTCATCAGCGCGATCGGGTCCTTGCCGATATCGGCCGTGCCGCCGGCCTGCTCGATGGCGTATTTCAGCTTGACGCCGGCGGTCGCGGCATCGAGGCGCAGCCGTTTGCCGGCCGCGCCGAGTTCGCGCAGGGCGTCGCCGAGCGTCGCCGGCTCGGCGATGTCGGCAAGGCTCGAAAGCTCGACGCGAATGGTGTTGGAGAGCTTGCGCGCATCGAGGAACAAGGTCGGCCGGCCCTCCGCCGGGATCAGGCCGTAGCCGAGCGGCAGCGGCGTGTGGCCGACATCGCCGCCACGGATGTTGAAGGCCCAGGCCATGGCATGCGGGTCGCTGACCAGCAGCGCGTCGCAGCGCTCCTCGCCCAGTGCGGCGCGGATGCGCGCGAGCTTGGCGGCGGCCTCCTCGCCGGAAAATTCCAGCGGGTGCAGCGTGATCGCGGCCGCCGGCGGCTCCGGCCGCTCGCTCCACACGGCGTCGATCGGGTTGCTGTCCACGGCGACGAGCGTGGCGCCGGCGCGCTGGGCGGCGGCGCGATAGCGGGTGGCCTCGTCCAGCGTGTGCAGCGCCGGATCGAAGCCGAGGCGCTTGCGCGCGCCGAGATGGCTCGCGATCCAGGCTTCCGGCGTGGTTTCGGGGATGACCACGACCTTGAAGCTCGCCGGGTCGGTCTGCTCGCGCGCCTGCAGCGTATAGCGCCCGTCGACGAACAGCGCCGCCTTGCGGGCCAGCACGATGGCGAGGCCGGCCGAGCCGGTGAAGCCGGTCAGCCAGGCGAGCCGGGCTTCGGAGGCCGGCACATATTCGCCCTGGTGCTCGTCGCCGCGCGGCACGAGGAAGCCGTCGAGCTTCTGTGCGGCGAGCGCCTCGCGCAGCGCCGCAAGATGGATCGGGCCCTCGCTGGGGTCGGAATGCACGGTGAAACTCTGCAAGGCGCTGCGTGACATGCGACAAGACATGCCACGGAAACCGGCATTCCTCAATCGTCGATCAAGCTGGTGCTCGCGGCCGTTGCGCGCGCATTGTCATTCGTTCAGCGCATTGCTTGGCTGGCGTGATCGGCGTGTCATGCGTTCGTTGCATGACCGACATGCCGCGCCATCTCTTGTTGCGGCGCACAAACTGCTTATGTTCAGGGCAACGGATCGCGGGGGTCCAAGGTTTCCCGCGGCGTCCCGAACACGAGCAGGAGTTGGACCGATGACCTATATCGCACATGATGCCCGTCTGGTTCCGGAAGCTTTCGAGAGCAACCGTTCGCAGAAGGCCCCGAAGCAGGGTTTTTGGAATAAGCTGATGAAATCGTTCGTCGAGGCGCGCCAGCGGGCGGCCGAGCGCGAGATCGCCCGCTACATTGCCCTCAATGGTGGCGCCTTGACGGATTCGCTCGAGCGCGAGATCAGCCGGCGCTTCGAGATGCAGCGTTTCTAACCGTCCGCCATGCCCGGCGGGGCCGCTGAGCGGCCCCGTTGCGGCGCAGCAAAAGCGTCACCCAGCCCTCGATATCGCGGCGGCGTGCCAATGCGAAGCCATGGGGGCGATAGGCCGATAAAATGCCGGGCACGTCGCGCGGCAACAGGCCGGAAAGCACCAGTTCGGCATCGCCTCCGGCAAGGGCCGTGAGCGAGGGCGCCATCAGGCGCAGCGGCCGCGCCAGGATATTGGCAAACATCAGATCATAGGGCGCCTGTGCCCGCATGGCGGCGCCGCGCACGCCAATCGCCGTCACCGGCCTGACATAGGCCGCCGCCGCGTTGGCGCGGGCGTTTTCGCGCGCCGTCAGCGTCGAGATCGGGTCGATGTCGCCGGCCACGACCCGTTGGCGCAGGGCGCGCGCCGCCGCGATGGCGAGCACGCCCGTGCCGGTGCCGACATCGGCGACGCGCCGGGGGCGGCGCTGCTTGAGGATGGCATCGAGCATCAGCAGGCAGCCGCGCGTCGTGCCGTGATGCCCGGTGCCGAAAGCGAGCGCGGCCTCGATCTCGATGGCGATGTCGTTGGCGCGGATGCCGGCGCGGTCATGCGCGCCATGCACGAGGAAGCGCCCGGCGCGCACCGGCGCAAGGCCGGCGAGCGAGGCCTCGACCCAATCCTTGGCCTCGAGGCGGGAAAACACCAGCGCGCTCGCGGCCTGCGGATCGACGATCTCGGCGACGAGGGTGCGGATGGCGGCTTCGTCGGGCGGGTATGCGAAATAAACCTCGAGCGCCCAGCTGCTGCCATCGGGCAGTTCGAAGGCGGCCGCCGCCGTCTCCTCGGGATCGAGCGCCTCGGACAGGATATCGGCCACGGCGCGCGCTGTGCGCTCGTCGGCGGCGAGGCGGCAGACGCTGGTGGCGCTGTTGGGCAGGAGACCTTCACGCATGCGATCAAGCCGTTAGATTACACTATTGACCGGGAGCAATCGGCCGGGCGACATGAAAAAAGGCGCCTCGCGGCGCCTTTTTCGTTTCAGCCGCGTTGGGCTTACTCTTCGGCGGCGGCGAGATTGCCGGCCGAGGTCTTGCCCGAACGCGGGTCCGAGACGAGCTCGTAGTTGAGCTTCTGGCCTTCGCGCAGATCATACATGCCGGCGCGCTCAACGGCGCTGATATGCACGAAAACGTCCTTCGAACCATCGGAGGGGGCGATGAAGCCATAGCCCTTCTGGGCGTTGAACCATTTGACGGTACCTGTGGCCATGGGGGTAGTCCTTCTTCTGTGCGCGACATGCGCGCGACCGCTCAGATGCGCCATGACGCGCAAACCTGTTTCGACAAGTCGATATTTTGGGGAGGGGTCTTCTGAACGTCTACCCATGCCAAGGCTGGGCGGCCCAATAGTCCGGCCAAAATCGAGCCTACAGCATACAGGGAATTACGGCTTTCGCAAGGCAACCCGGCGTGTCGGTGCATTTATCGTGAAATCGCGCTGGTATGGCCCGGAAAGCGACTTTCCTTCGCCGTAATCCGATGGAGTTCTGATGCAACCGGCACAGTCCGTACCGGCAATCGAGCAATCACGGAAAAAATCCATGATGACCATCGGCAAATCTCTTGGCGTCTCTCTTGGTGTCGGCAAATGTCTCGGCATCATCTGCCTCGGCGGCATGCTGGCGAGCGGCGCCGCGTTCGCGCAGGCCGCGGCTCCCGCGCCGGCCGCCAAGGCCGCGCCAACGATGAAAACTGCGCCCGCCGCGAAGGCGGCACCGAAGGAGCGCAGCGCGATTTCCAAGAAATGCTCGGCCGATGCCGATGCCAAGAAGCTGCACGGCAAGGAGCGCAAGACGTTCCGCGCCAACTGCATGAAAGAAGGCAAGGCGGGCTGAGGCCTACTCCACGACCCGGCGGGTGCCCGGCCTTGACCCGGGCATTCCAGAGCGTTTCAGGCTGAAAGGATCAGCTTGTAGCCTTCGTGGCTGCTTACGAAGCCGAGCTTCTCGTAAAACCTGTGCGCGTCGGCGCGCGCCTTGTCGGTGGTCAACTGGACGAGGCTGCAACCCCTAGCCTTGCAGCGCGCGATGGCCCATTCGAACATCTGCTGGCCGAGCCCGGCGCTGCGATAGGGCGCGGCGATGCGCACCGCCTCGATGAGCCCGCGCCATGCGCCCCGGCGCGCGATGCCGGGGATGAACGACAATTGCAGCGTGCCGACGACCTCAGTGCCGGCGACCGCGACCACCAGTTGCTGGTTCGCATCGGCCGCGATGGCGGCAAATGCATCCAGGTAGCGCTGGTCGAGCGGCAGGCCGGGGGATTCGCGCGACCTTCCCAGTTTATCGTCGGCCAGCAGGTCGACAATATCGGCCAGGTCCGCCGCGACGGCGGTGCGAAACGCGATCGGTTCTATGGCGATGCTCCCTTGTTTCAAACGCCGAGTTTTGTAGCGCTACCCTGGCACGGAAAGCGCTGCTCCAACATCAGGGAACAATACCCCGGCAGGCCCAGGCGACGTTGGCAAAGGACCTCGGGCCATCTGGCCGGCCGGCCTCGTAGGCATCGCGCACGGCGACGGCGGTTCGCGCCTGCTCCGCCGCGTCCAGCGTCGCGATATATTGGCCCAGCGGTCCTTCGCCGGCGGCAATCGGTGCCCAAAAGTCGTCGAAGTTCTGATAGTCCATGCGGATCATCAACTCGGTTTCCGTAACGTCCGCGAGCGCCTGCTCGCTAAACGTCCGCTTCATTTCGCCCGGCTGCATCATCGGCTGGAAGCAATAGCGGTTGCGTAGCTGGCGCCCGCGCTCACTGAGGGCTGCCACCGTATCGACCATCATGCGCATGCCGGGCATGCCGCCAAGATGGTCCCACACGACAGCTGCGACGACGCCGCCCGGCCGCACGACGCGGCGCATCTCGGCGACGGCCTTGCCGGCTTCTGGCACGAAATGAAGCACGAGCAGCGCCAACGCGCCGTCGAACGCATCATCCTTGAAGGGCAGGGCGCAGGCGTCCGCCTGCTGGATAGTGATGCGCGGATCGGTGTTGCGCCGTTTCGCCGTCTCGACGAAAACCGGAGAATAGTCGATGGCGCTGATCGCGGCGAGGTCAGGGACCTTCGCCAGCGTGAAGGTCAGGCTACCGGTGCCGCAGCCGACATCGAGAACATTGCCGCCTTTGGCAAGCCGCGCGAAGTCGATGAACAGGGGCGCGAGTTTCCGGCTCCAGCGGCCCATGAGTTGCTCATAGCCAGCCGCATCGTGGACACTGAAGCTTGATGTCATCGAAGCCTCCATGTTCCGTGCATGCTAGACCCCGACAGGGTGCTTGCCAAGGCAGGCCGGGGCATTCCGTTCTGATCGGAAAACACCCCAGCTCAGGCCTGTACTCAACCTGCGAACGGGTCGAGCGGTTTACCGGGCGCTGAAATGGCGCCGTTCAACGGCCGGCCTATGGACGGCTCTTGTCCTTCTTGTCGATTAGGACCGCCTGTTGCCATCGGCTTGGCGCCTTGTCGGTGCGGTGAATGCAGCCGACCCAACAGCAAGGCCGCTTCTTTCCTTCCAGCAATTCGTCGCGGGTTCGCTCGATGCGACGCTGGCGCGTCACCGTCTGTTTCGCGTCTTCGACCCAGCAGATGAACTCATTGCGGCCGAGAGGCGTGAGGCTTTCCCATAACGCCAGGACTTTCGAATCCGATCGGACCGCTGCCTGAAGGTCTTCGCCTGCTTCATGGACAGTGCCGTGGAGAAACGCGTTCGTCACAAGACCTCCTGAAATGCTGAGCTGTCGCCCGGCCCGCTTCGGGTTCACCCCGCCTGCAAGAAACTCTCCAGCACCATCTTGCGGCCGGCCTTGTCGAAATCGACGGTGAGTTTGTTGCCGTCGACGGCCGAGACGGTGCCGGGGCCGAATTTCTGGTGGAAGACGCGGCCGCCCTTGCCGAAGCGCGAGGCGGAGCCGGTCGATTTGGCGAGCACTTCGCCCTCGATCGTCATGGCGCCGCGGCCGGGCTGGGCAGGCGGCTCGCGTCGGAAGGCATCGCGGTTCTTCTCGGCGCGCTGCCAGCCCGGGGTCTGGTAGCTCGAGCCCGAGAAGGGCAGCGCCCGGTCGAAGCGGCTCTGGCCGCCGTAATTGCCCTGGCCGCCATAGCCTCGGCCCTGCTGCTCCAGCACCTCGACATTGTCCTCGGGCAACTCGTCGACGAAGCGCGAGGGGATGGTCGATTGCCACAGGCCGTGTACGCGGCGGTTCGAGGCGAAGTAGATTTTCGCGCGGCGCTTGGCGCGCGTGATGCCGACATAGGCGAGTCGCCGCTCCTCCTCGAGCCCGGCGCGGCCGCTCTCGTCGAGCGAGCGCTGGTGCGGGAACAGGCCCTCCTCGAAGCCCGGCAGGAACACGGTCTCGAATTCGAGGCCCTTGGCGGCGTGCAGCGTCATGATGGTGACGCGGTCGTCGCTGTCGCCCTCGGCCGCTTCCATCACCAGGCTGACATGCTCGAGGAAGCCTTGCAGGTTCTCGAACTCCTCCATCGAGCGCACGAGTTCCTTGAGGTTTTCGAGCCGGCCGGCGGCCTCGGCCGAGCGGTCCTTCTTCCAGTGGTCGGTATAACCGCTTTCCTCCAGCACGGTTTCGGCGAGTTCGTGATGCGGTGTCGTCTCGATCAGGCTCGACCAGCGCGCGAAGGCGTCGAGCAGGTCGCGCAGCGACTGGCGCGGCTTCGGCCTGAGTTCCTCGGTTTCGACGACGAAGCGCGCCGCCTGCATCAGCGGCATGCTTTCCGCGCGGGCATAGGCGTGCAGCGTGTTGAGCGTGGCATCGGCGAGGCCGCGCTTCGGCGTGTTGATGATGCGCTCGAAGGCGAGATCGTCGGCGGGTTGCGCGACGCAGCGCAGATAGGCGAGCGCGTCGCGGATTTCCATGCGCTCGTAGAAACGCGGGCCGCCGATGACGCGATACGGCACGCTGGTGGTGATGAAACGCTCCTCGAATTCGCGCATCTGGAACGAGGCGCGGACGAGAATGGCGATCTCGTTGAGCGCGTGGCCCTTGTGCTGCAGCGCCTCGATCTCCTCGGCGATCTGGCGCGCTTCCTCCTCGCTGTCCCAGGCGCCGGCGAGCGTCACCTTCTCGCCATCCTCGCCATCGGTGAACAGCGTCTTGCCGAGGCGGCCGTCATTATGGGCGATCAGCCGCGCGGCGACGGCGAGGATATGGCCGGTCGAGCGGTAGTTGCGCTCAAGCCGGATGACCTTGGCGCCGGGAAAATCCTTGTCGAAGCGCAGGATGTTGTCGACCTCGGCGCCGCGCCAGCCATAGATCGACTGGTCGTCATCGCCGACGCAGCAGATGTTCTGGCCGCGCTCGGTGCCGGCCTGGGCGAGCAGGCGCAGCCAGAGATACTGGGCGATGTTGGTATCCTGGTACTCGTCGACGAGGATGAAGCGGAAGCGGCGCTGGTAATCGGCGAGCACATCCGGGTTTTCGCGGAACAGGCGGATCGCCTCGAGCAGCAGGTCGCCGAAATCGCAGGCGTTCAGCGTCTTGAGGCGCTCCTGATAGGCGGCGTAGAGCTTGCGGCCGCGCCCGCCTGCAAAAGCTTCCGCCTCGCCGGAGGGCACCTTGTCGGGCGTCAGCGCGCGGTTCTTCCAGGAATCGATCTGCATCGCCAGTTGGCGCGCCGGCCAGCGCTTCTCGTCGATATCCTCGGCCTGGATGACCTGCTTGAGCAGGCGGATCTGGTCGTCGGTGTCGAGGATGGTGAAATTGCTCTTCAGCCCGACAAGCTCGGCATGGCGGCGCAGCAGCTTGGTGCCGATGGCGTGGAAGGTGCCGAGCCACGGCATGCCCTCGGCGACGGCGCCGACGAGCGTGCCGACGCGGTGCTTCATCTCGCGCGCGGCCTTGTTGGTGAAGGTCACGGCGAGGATCTGGCTCGGATAGGCCCGGCCGGTGGCGATGATATGGGCGATGCGGGTGGTGAGCACGCGCGTCTTGCCGGTGCCGGCGCCGGCCAGCACCAGCACCGGGCCGTCGAGCGTTTCGACCGCTAGCCTTTGCTCGGGGTTCAGCCCGGCGAGGTAGCGCGCCGGCTGCGCGCCGGCCGTGGCGCGGGCGGCAAGGCCGCCGGCACGCGGAGCCGGCACGTCATCGATGGCAAAAGGGTCCGACACGGTTGTCCTGTTTCAAAAATCCGAATCCGGTTTCGCCCCTTATATAGGTCCGAATCAGGCGATGCGCGAAAAGAGGCGCGTTCATGCGCCAGCGCCCATGGAGGCCGGCGCGTCTTTCCGATCGGGATGGGCCGGTCAAGCCGGCCCATGACGGTGGAAAGGGCAGCGCAAACCTTTCAGCCGTCATCGGCGGAGTTGATCGGCCGATCCCGTTTCGGAAGGCGCGTAGCTTTCAGTGTCATTCCCGACGCGCATCAGCGCGATCGTGAATCCAGCAGTCGTTGCGTCCTTGGCCTCTGGATTCCCGCCTGCGCGGGAATGACATGGAAAACGGGCGCTCACGCCGGCCGCGCCGGCATGGCGACGTGGCGGCCGACGAATTTCGGCCGTGGCAGTGTGGCGTGGGCTTCGGCGATGCGCCGGAGCACGGCATCCGATCCCGGCAGGAAGGGCGCGACGCGCCGGGCCGCCATATCGACATGCAGCGACAGGTTCTCGCTCGTCGCCGCCAGCCAGCCCTCGGTGGCGTGATGCATTTCCGAACAGAAATGCAGGCGCTTGGCATCGAGGCCGAGCAGGTGCCAACTGACCACGACCGGGTCCTCGAGCCTGACCTCGCGCCGGTAGCAGATATGCACCTCGCCGGCGAAGATCGAGTGGTTGCTTGCAGCGAGATAATCGGGGCCGAAGCCGGCGAAGGCCAGCACGTCGTCGAAATTGCGGTCGAACAGCACCTGGTAATAGGCAAGGTTCATGTGGCCGTTCAGGTCGATCCAGCCAGGTTCGACATGCATCGGTTTCGAGACGAACGGCACGGGGATCGGTTTGGAGAAGGTCGGGGGCATTTTCGGTGAGGTTCCTCGGCAGGATGGGGCATGCAATGCTCGGCCAGCAGGGTTAGGGAGATGGCGCGCGCCTGACAAGTCTCGCCGGTGTTTTGCTGCCCGCGCCCCGCGACAGGCGCGGACCCTGCTGCTATAACCGGCCCGAGCCAGTCAGTGGAAACATCATGAACATCAAAGCTTCCGTTCCGCCCGTTCGCCCAGATGCCGCCGCCGTCGCCGCCATGGCGAGCGCCTTGCAGCAGCGATTCGGCAATCGCTGCGTCACCTCGAACAGCGTGCGCGAGCAGCACGGCCACACGCTGAGCTGGCTGCCGGTGCAGGCGCCCGATATCGTCGTCTATCCGCAGACGACCGAAGAGGTGAGCGAGATCATCAAGCTGTGCGCGGCGGCGCGCTTTCCGGTCATTCCCTATGGCACCGGCACCTCGCTCGAAGGCCATGTCAACGCGCCCAATGGCGGCGTGTGCATCGACCTGACGCTGATGAAGCGCATCGTCGCCGTGCATGAGGAGGATCTCGATGTGGTGGTCGAGGCCGGCGTGACCCGCAAGGAACTCAACGAGCACCTGCGCGACAAGGGCCTGTTCTTCCCGATCGATCCCGGCGCCGATGCCTCGATCGGCGGGATGACCGCGACGCGCGCCTCCGGCACCAATGCGGTCCGCTACGGCACGATGAAGGACAACGTCATCCAGCTCAAGGCGGTGCTGCCGAGCGGCGAGATCATCACCACCGCCAGGCGCGCCAAGAAGTCGAGCGCCGGCTACGACATCACGCGCCTGCTCGTCGGCTCGGAAGGCACGCTCGCCGTCGTCACCGAGATCACGCTGAGGCTGCACGGCATCCCCGAAAAGATCATGGCGGCGACATGCTCGTTCCCGAGCGTCAAGGATGCCTGCGACACGACGATCATGACGATCCAGACCGGCCTGCCGATCGCGCGCATCGAGTTGCTCGACGCGTTGCAGGTCAAGGCGTGCAACGCCTATTCCAAGCTCGACATGCCCGAGCAACCGCTGCTGCTCGTCGAGTTCCACGGCACCGAGCAGGGCGTCAAGGAGCAGGTCGAGCGCTTCAGTGATATCGCGCATGAATTCGGTGCCAGCGAGTTCCAGTGGGCCGAGAAGGCCGAGGACCGCAACCGCCTGTGGCAGGCGCGCCACGACGTCTACTGGGCGACGCTCGGCCTCAGGCCCGGCGCGAAAAGCATCTCGACCGATGTCTGCGTGCCGATCTCGCGGCTGGCCGATTGCATCGCCGAGACGAATGACGACATTCGCGACAGCGGCATCGTCGGGGCGATCGTCGGCCATGTCGGCGACGGAAATTTCCATTGCGGCCTGATGATCATGATGGATGATCCGGCCGAGATCGCCAGCGCCGAGCGTTTCCTGGAGCGGCTCGCGGCGCGCGCCATCCGCATGGACGGCACCTGCACCGGCGAGCACGGCGTCGGCCAGGGCAAGATGAAATATCTCGAGGCGGAACTGGGCGCCGGCACGCTCAACGTCATGCGCGCCATCAAGCAGGCGATCGACCCCGACAACATCATGAACCCCGGCAAGGTGCTCAAGCCTGTCGCATGACCCGGCGGATTTTCAACCCCGGAGCAAGATCGCGCGATATCGAGTCGTTCGACTCCATATAGCGCGATGAATTTGCTCGATAGTTTTAACGAGGAGCAGGTTCGCGGCAGACGAACTTGCTCCAGGCCGTATGTGTTGAATCAGGCTCGCGCCGTATCTTTCTGTTGGCCATGATGTTTCCCGAAAACCGCTTCGCTATTTGCAGAATCATCGCCTAGAACCGAAGGTGACCTCAAAAGCAGTCCGGCAGCCCGTTTCGGAACGGCGCCGGCGCAACCGGTGACAGATTGCGCGACATCTTGACGGGACTTGCGATCGTGGTGATCGCGCTGCTGAGCGCAGCGCTGGTCGGGCCGCATGTCGTCGATTGGGACAGCCATCGCGGGCAGATCGAGAAGCGGCTGTCGCATACGCTCGGCGTGCCGGTCACCAGTTCCGGCCCGATCAAGGTGACGTTGCTGCCGACGCCGAGCCTGTCGCTGCGCGACGTCGCCATCGGGCGGCCCGAGACGAGCCATGCCAGCATGGCGTCCCTCGACGGCGCCCTGTCGCTGACGGCGCTGCTGCGCGGCAAGATCGAGATCACGGCGATGGCGGTCGAGAAGCCGGCGATCACCATCGTGACGCGGCCCGATGGTTCGATTGCCGGCTTGCCGCAGATCCGCTCGCGGATCGCGCCCGAGGATGTCTCGATCGACCGGATTGGCATCGCGCAGGGCAGCGTGACGGTGATCCGGCCCGGCCAGTCCTCGCTCGACCTGACGGACCTGTATGTCGATGCCGAAGCCGCCTCGCTCGCCGGCCCCTTCCGGGGCCGTTCGCGCTTCCTGACCGCCGAAGGGCGCCGTAATTTCAGCTTTGCCAGCGGCAAGTTCGAGGGCGGCAAGCTGCGCATGAAGGCGCTGATCGAGGATGGCGCGCATGCGATACGCTACGATCTCGACGGGCAGGTGACGCCGTTCCCGACCGCCGCCGACAAGGGCAGGATCTACGAGGGCCAGTTCGGTGCGAGCGGCAATTTCGCCCTGCCGCGCGACAATGGCTTCGCGCAGGTGCTGTGGCACTTGCAGGGGCCGGCGACCGCGACCGCCAGCGCGATCCAGATCGACAATCTCGAACTGACGCTTGGCAACGATAGCGATGCGGTCAAGTTCTCCGGCCTCGCCGAGAAGCATTTCGGCGCCGGGCAGGACACCAACATCATCCTGTCGACCAAGCAGATCGATCTCGACCGGCTGCTCTCCAATGACAGCAAGCAGCCGACGGAGCACCGCCCGAGCGAGGCGCTCGCCTTCGCGGCGAGCCTTGCCAAGGGGCTGAAGCTGCCCGGCGTCGCCGGCCCCGGCCGCCTGCGCTTCGATCTCAGCGCCGGCACCGTGCTGCTCGGCGGCGACCGGATGATCGGGGTTTCGGCCAACGGCACCTTGCAGAACGGCGTCATCGCGCTGGCGCAGCTTTCCGGGGAGGCGCCGGGCGATACGGCCATCACCGCATCCGGCGTGCTGGAGGATCGCGGCGGCGCCCGCTTCGTCGGCAAGGTCGGGCTCGAGGCGCGCGATGCACGCCGCCTGATCCGCTGGTATTCCGGGGTGCAGGATATTCCGATCCGCAAGGTGGCGGGCGAACTTGCCGTCGATGTCTCGCCGGAGCGGCTGGCGCTCGATGCCTCGGAGTTGCGCATCGACGACGGCCGGATCAGCGGCCATTTCGAGCGCAGGGCGATCGGCTTTTCCGGCGTGCCGGCGATCAAGGCGAAGCTCAGCGGCAGCGGCTTGCCGCTGGAGATGGGCCGCATCCTGCTGCCCGGCGGCACCCGCGACGACCTCGACCTCGATCTCGACCTGTCGAATATCCGCGTCGGCGCGCTCTCGGCCGGCAGGGTCAAGCTGCATGCCACGCGCAGCCCGGCCGGGCTGGTGCTCGACAATGTCGACATCGCCGATCTTGCCGGCCTTGCGATCAAGGGGCGCAGTTCGCTCGGCCAGGTCGGCGGCGGGCTCTATGCCGAGATCGATGCCCGCAACCTCGACGGCGTCGCCGATGTGTTCGCGCGGCTCGGCTATCCGGCCGTGGCGGCGGCGATCCAGCACCGCGCGCCGGCGCTCAACGCGGTCAAGGCGGTGGTGCGCGGCGATAGCCGGCTCGACAACGGCACGTTCATGAACGCGCTGCAGATCGAGGGCGCTACCGGCCAGACCAAGCTACAAGGCAGCATGCGCTGGTCGACGCCGCAAGGCAGCGACTGGGGCTTGCCGGAATCCGGCATCGTCGCCGACCTGTCGCTCAACTCGCCCAACAGCGCCGAATTGCTGGCGCAGCTCGGCCCGGAGACGTTGCGCATCGATGCCGGGCCCGGCCGCCTGCACCTTGCCGTGCAGGGCGAGTTGCGCAAGGCACTCAGCGTCAAGGCGACCGGGTTGCTCGCCGGCCTCAAGCTCTCCCTCGAGGGCAGAATGACGCCGACCGACCTGTTCAAGCCGTTCGAGGGCACGTTCAGCCTCGAGACCGCCAATCTCGCCGTGGCGACGCGCGCCATGGCCATCGCCTACCCGCCGGTGCCGGAAGGGTTCGCCGCAAGCGTGAAGGGCAGGGCGCTGTTTTCCGGCGGCAAGCTGACGCTTGGCGGGCTTGACGGCCATCTCGGCAAGGATGCGCTGCGTGGGGAACTCGCCATCGATTTCCTCCGTGACGAGCGCATCAAGGGCGAATTGTCGCTCGGCAGCGTCGATGCCCGGCTGCTGGCGGCGATCGTGCTCGGGCCGGATTATGCGCTCTTCCAGAAGGGCGGCTGGGACAAGCGCGGCTTCGGCGTGCCGCAAACGCCGCCATTTTTCGGGGATGTCTGGATCGAGACGCCGAAACTGTGGCTGAGCGACGACACGGCGCTCGACAAGGCCGGTTTCGTCTATCGCTTCGAGAACGGCTTCGTCGGTTTCGAGAACCTGCAGGCGCTGAGCGGCTCCGGCTGGATCAAGGGCGATCTCGGCCTGCGGCGCAGCGACAACAAGGTCAGCGCCGATCTCCACCTCGGCTCGGACGGGCTGAAATTGCCGTTCGGCGGTGGTCGCGGTGCGTTGAGCGGGCAGCTGGCCGGCAAGTTCTCGGCCTCCGGCGTCGGCACCAGCCTCGCCGATCTCGTCGCCTCGCTGGCCGGCAGCGGCACCTTCCGCCACACCGGCATCGCCGTGGCCGATCTCGACCCGGAGGCGTTGCGCCGCACGCTGGCCGCGTTTGCCGGTGCCGACGGCCAGCCGGAGCCGGAAGCCATCAACGCCCGCTTCGCGCAGGAGGCGCAGCGCGGCGCCATGGCGCTGCCCTCGGGCGAGGTCGGCGCCACGCTGGCGCAAGGCGTGCTGCGCCTGTCGCCGGTGACGATGCCGGGCGAGAAGGGCGAGGTGGAACTGACGCTCGCCGCCGATATCGCCAAGCTGCGCCTCGATGCGCGCGCCGAGTATCGCCTCGCCACCCAGCCCGAGGGCTGGGCCGGCCGGCCGCCCTCGGCCACGGTGTCCTGGACCGGGCCGCTGCTCGCGCCGGCGCGGGCGGTCGACACCACCGTCCTGACCAACGGGCTTGCCGCGATCGCCATCGCGCGCGACCTCGAGCGCATCCAGATTTTCGAGCAAGATGCCCGCGAACGCGCATTTTTCGTGCGGCGCCAGCGGGCCTCCGACGAGGAGCGCGCCCGGCTGGAAGCCGAGAAACGCAAGGTCGAGGAGGCAAAGCGCCAGCAGGAGGAGCGTATCAAGGCAGCGGAGGAAGCGCGGCTCAAGGCGGAGCAGGACGCGAAGCGGCAGGCGCAGGAAGCCGCCGAGCGCGCCGCCAGGCAGGCCGCCGAACAAGCCGCGGCGCGCCAGAAGGCGGAGGATGCCGCGCGCCAGCGGGCCGAGGACGCGAAACGCAAGGCGGAGCAGGATGCGAAGCGGCAGGCCCAGGAAGCCGCCGAACAGGCCGCGGCGCGCCAGAAGGCCGACGCAGAGGCCCTCCGGCTGAAGGCGGAGGAGGCTGCGCGCCAGCAGGCCGAGGAAGCGAAGCGCAAGGCGGAGGATGCCGCGCGCCGTCAAGCCGCGGAGCGCAAGCGCGAGGCGGAAAAGCAGCAGCCGGCGGCGACGGGTGCCGCGCCGCATGTGGACAGCCCGGCTCCGGCCACGTTGCCGGTTCCCGCACCGGCCCCTGCACCCGCGCCCGCTCCTGTGCCGGCCCCTGCGGCGGCGCCGGCGGTGCCGCTGCCGCCGCGTACGCCCGTGCGTGATCCTAACCCGCGCGGCTTGCCGCCGCCGCTCGATCTCAGTCCCGGCGGCGTCAATCCACGGTGAGGCGGCCCGCCTTGGCGGCGTCGAGCACATGCAGGCGGATGGCCGATGACAGGTTGCCGTGCTGGCGCCCGGCATCGATCTCGGCGACCAGCGCTGCGAGGCTGATGCCCCGGCCGCGCGCCAGCTGCCTCAGCCCGTCCCAGAACGGCGCCTCGAGCGAGATGCTGGTGTGGTGGCCGGCAATGGCGAGCGAGCGCTTGAGGATGGCGCTGCTCATGCCTTGTCGGAATCCGGCGTGCGGCGATGGCCTTCGAGGCGGCGCAGGTCAAGCGCCTGTTCCGCCGCCTGCTTGTCGCGCTCCTGGCGGGTGCGGCCAAACTTCACGCGGTTCTCCGCCGCCTTGCTCTCGTCGGCGGCGCGGGTCTTTGCCTTGCGCAGTTTTCGCAGATTGACGATCTCGGCCATGGCTAGAATCCGAAAAACAGCAGGTCGATGGCGGCCTTGAATTCGGCCTCGAAGGCGCGAAGCGTACCCTCGTAGCGGCCGATGGCACGTCGTTCGATGGCCGCCATCCGATCGATCGCGACGATAACATCCCTCGCCTGAAACGTCATCGCCGGGCGAAGTCTCGCGATCGGCATCCCCGGCCCGGCCATGACGGGGGCCACGACGCAGCTATCCAGCATATCCGTAAGGTCGTTTTGCAGGATCAGGACGAGGCCGCCGGCGCCCGATCTCAGTTCATGAACATCGAATTGCCGCATCAGAGCAGCCTGAGGCCATCCGACCACAGGCCGTTCGCCGCCAGTTCCTCATTCGCGTCACGGATGGCAGCGGCGTTGTCGCGCCGCCACGCCTCGGCTCGCGCGGCGCGCAGGCGCACGCGCAGGCTTTCCTCCAGAATGCCGGAAAGATTGAGCTTCTGGCTGCGCGCTTCGGCAAGAAGCGCCGCATCGAGAGACAGGTTGACGGGTTTGCGAGGTGCCATGCGCATGCATGATGCGCATGAGTGGCCCCTTCGTCAATTGCCGGTCTTGTTCAGAAACTGATTCAAGTTGCCAAGCTGATTCCGGACATCTGCTTAATCTGCTGATACGAAATCGCTTTTCCTGCCGGGATGGCCAGGTCAGGCCCGGCCATGACGGGGCTCAGTGCGGCGAGATCATGTTCTCGGGGCGCACGATGGCGTCGAACTCGGCATCGGTGACGTAGCCGCCGCCGACCGCCTCCTCGCGCAGCGTGGTGCCGTTCTTATGCGCCGTCTTGGCGATCTTGGCGGCGTTGTCGTAGCCGATCTTGGGGGCGAGCGCCGTGACCAGCATCAGCGAGCGGTCGAGCGCCGCCTTGATGTTGTCGGTGCGCGCCTCGATGCCCACGACGCAATGATCGGTGAAGCTGACGGCCGCGTCCGCCAGCAGGCGCACGCTTTGCAGGAAGTTATAGGCCATGACGGGGTTGAACACGTTCAACTCGAAATGGCCGGAGGCGCCGGCGAAGGTCAGGGTCGACTGGTTGCCGAACACCTGCGCGCAGACCATGGTCAGCGCCTCGCATTGCGTGGGGTTGACCTTGCCCGGCATGATCGACGAGCCGGGCTCGTTCTCCGGCAGCGACAATTCGCCGAGCCCCGAGCGCGGCCCCGAGCCGAGGAAGCGGATGTCGTTGGCGATCTTGAACAGCGAGGCGGCGACCGTGTTCATGGCGCCATGCGTCATCACCATGGCGTCATGGGCGGCAAGCGCCTCGAACTTGTTGGGCGCCGAGGTGAAGGGCAGGCCGGTGATCCTGGCGATGCGTTCGGCGACGCCCTCGGCGAAGCCGACCGGCGCGTTCAGCCCGGTGCCGACGGCGGTGCCGCCCTGGGCAAGCTCCATCAGGCTCGGCAGCGTGCTCTCGATGCGCCTGATGCCGTTGGCGACCTGCTGGGCGTAGCCGGAAAACTCCTGGCCGAGTGTCAGCGGCGTCGCATCCTGGGTGTGGGTGCGGCCGATCTTGATGATGTCCTTGAACGCCTTCGCCTTGGCGTCGAGCGCCTGATGCAGGTGCTTGAGCGCCGGCAGCAGGTCATGGGTCACCTGCTCGGCCGCCGCGATATGCATGGCGGTCGGATAGGTGTCGTTCGACGACTGGCTCATGTTGACGTGGTCGTTGGGGTGGACCGGCTTCTTCGAGCCCATCGTGCCGCCGAGCATCTCGATGGCGCGATTCGAGATCACCTCGTTGGCGTTCATGTTGGACTGGGTGCCCGAACCGGTCTGCCACACGACGAGCGGAAAATGCGCGTCGAGCTTGCCGTCGATGACCTCCTGCGCCGCCTTGACGATGGTCTCGGCCACGCCCTTGTCGAGCCGGCCGAGCGCCAGGTTGGTTTCGGCGGCGGCGCGCTTGATGATGCCGAGCGCCCGCACCACCGGCGTCGGCTGCTTCTCCCAGCCGATCTTGAAGTTGCCGAGCGAACGCTGCGACTGCGCGCCCCAATAACGGGTCGAATCGACTTCAATCGGCCCAAAGGTATCGGTTTCGGTGCGGGTGGCGGCCATCGGCGGAAAACTCCAACAAAAGCGGGCCGGGCGCGTGGGCGCCGGCCTCCGATCTGCCGGCTGCTGTAGCGCGGCGGCCCCCGTCTTGACAATAGGAAATAAATCCTATGAAGGCGACCGGGCTACTTCTTCTTGCGGAACGCGTCGAGGCTGAGCACCTCCGCGCCGGCCTCGCCCTTGGCATCGGGGCTCTCGGGCGCCGCGGCGGCAGCTTGCTTCTTGGGGCGGGCGGCCGGCTTCGGCGTCATGACCGTCGGCTCCGCATCGTTGCTGCCTGCGGCTTCCTCGATCGTGGCAAGGCGGCCGCCATCGGGTTCGGGCGGGGTGAGGCTGTCGGCCGCCGGGGCTTCGCCGGCCTCGGGCAGGGTTGCCTCGCCGGCCTCGGTCGATTCGAATTTCAGGCCGAACTGCACCGACGGGTCCCAGAAGCCGGACAGCGCATCGAACGGCACCAGCAGCCGCTCCGGCACGCCGCCGAAGGACAGGCCGACCTCGAACGTATGTTCGGTGACGCCGAGATCCCAGAACTGGTGCTGCAACACGATGGTCATCTCTTCCGGATGGCGCTCGCGCAGGCGGTTGGAGATGCGCACGCCGGGCGCATGGGTGCGGAACGAGACATAGAAGTGATGCTCGCCGGGCAGGCCATTGCGCGCCACGTCGCTCATGACCTTGCGAACCACGCCGCGCAATGCGTCCTGAACCAGGAGGTCGTAACGGATGAGATCGGTCATGATGCCAAGTTTAGTCGATTCCGCGTCGCTGACGAGGGGAGGCCGGGCAATTTTTTTCAAAAGCCCCGGGAATTTGTGAAAACCCGGGAATTTGTGAAAAGTGGAGGCTTCTGTTGCCAGGTGCCTCCGAACCCCGCCTGAAAGTGCTACCCCTCAGGACTTGATTTCCGTTACCGGCACCGCTTACGCGGCGACAGCAGCCGGAGCATAGTTGTCATTCGCAACTATCAGTTTAGCCCGATGACGGTGGTACCATGCCGAGTGAAAGTCTACCCTTTACACCCTCGTCGATCCTGTTTCGCCCCCGCCGGAACCCGCCGCGCGGGTGGGCTCGGGTGGAGGCGCCGGGTACCGCCCCCGGGTCCGAAAGGTTTATTCCGATAGCCGTTTATCACCATAGCCACGCGAACGTGGCAGGTTGAATATAGCGCGCGGCGCGCGGCTTTTCAAAGGTGCGTCGGCGCTTGCCGGGAAATTTGCTGTGTGCTTCCGGCAAAGGCGCGGATTTCGGCTGTAGACCAGCCTCCAGAACCTGACTAGCTTGGCGATTGTCGTCTTGAACGGACAAGCTGAGGGAGCGAGAGCATGGCAACTGATATCGCGAAATATGTGGCCGACGTGAAGAAGTATGCTGCCAGCGTCGATGAGGCGGCGGTCGCGGGCGTGGTGCGCCACTGCGGCATTGCGCTGCGCTCGCGCGACGCCTCGCTCGTCTCGGCCAGCGACCCGGCCGAGATCAAGCGCGTTGCCGACAACTTCATCAAGAAAAAGCTCGCCGTGACCGAGGCCGACGACAAGCAGATCGCGGCGGTGAAGGGCGTGCTCGACAAGATGAAGGCGGATAATTCGAAGTCGCGCGTCACGGTGTATTATCTGCTGGCCGAGCACTACAAGAAGCTGAGCCTGTTCCACCCCAAGACGAAATAACGCTCAAGACGGAATAGCGGCTATTGCCGGCCGCTTCGCCTTTCCTGCCAGGATGGGCCGGATGAACCGGCCCATGACGGCAGCGGGGAGGGGTGGCCGGTTGCCACACCCGCCGCCGTCATCGGACGGCTCGACCGGCCGATCCCGGTGCGAAGGGCGCCACGGTTCAGGCCGTCGGCGCGCCCGCGCTGCGGATTGGATGCCGGCGGCAGACGCGCGAGCCGGGCGCTGTCGAGGTGAAGGGTGCCGCCGCCTTGGGCGCAACAGCGCTGTGGGCGCGTGCGTTTGGCCGCTGTCTGCCCGGCCAGAATCAGGTTACAAGCAGCCATGCAAGCCTATCACGACCTGATCCGGCGCATCCTCGACGAGGGCGCGCGCAAGGGTGACCGCACCGGCACCGGCACCTTGTCGGTGTTCGGGCACCAGATGCGTTTCGATCTTGGCCAGGGGTTTCCGCTGGTCACGACCAAGAAGCTGCATATGAAATCGATCGTGCACGAGCTGATCTGGTTCCTGCGCGGCGAGACCAACGTCAAGTATCTGCGCGATAACGGCGTCACGATCTGGGACGAGTGGGCCGATGCCGAGGGCGAGCTCGGGCCGGTCTACGGCAAGCAGTGGCGCTCCTGGGCCAGGCCCGATGGCGGCACGGTCGACCAGATCGCCTGGCTGGTCGAGGAAATCCGCCGCAATCCGAATTCGCGCCGGCTGATCGTCTCGGCCTGGAACCCGGCCGAGATCGAGCAGATGGCGCTGGCGCCGTGCCATTGCCTGTTCCAGTTCTATGTCGCCGACGGGCGGCTGTCGTGCCAGCTCTACCAGCGCTCGGCCGACGTGTTCCTCGGCGTGCCGTTCAATATCGCCAGCTACGCGTTGCTGACGCAGATGGTGGCGCAGGTCTGCGGCCTGCAACCGGGCGATTTCGTGCACGCGCTCGGCGACGCGCATCTTTATCTCAACCATCTCGATCAGGCGCGCTTGCAGATTTCGCGCGCGCCGCGCCCGCTGCCGCAACTGCGGCTCAACCCGGCCGTGCGCTCGCTGTTCGATTTCCGCTACGAGGATATCGCGGTCGAGGGCTACGATCCGCACCCGCATATCAAGGCGCCGGTGGCGGTGTGAGCGTGCCGATCGTGCTGGTCGCGGCGGTGGCGCGCAATGGCGTCATCGGCGGCGACAACAAGCTGCTGTGGCGGCTGAAGAGCGACCTGCGGCGCTTCAAGGCGCTGACCACCGGGCGGCCGCTGATCCTTGGCCGCAAGACCTACGATTCGATCGGCCGGCCGCTGCCCAACCGGGAAACCATCGTGGTGACGCGCGACGCGAATTTTTCCGCCGCCGGCGTGCATGTCTGCCACGCTCTCGAGGCGGCCTTCGCCAAGGGGGCGGAATTGGCCGAGCGCATGGGGGCCGGCGAGATGGTGGTCGGCGGCGGCGGCGAAATCTACCGCCTGGCGCTGCCCTTCGCGACGCGCGCCTATATCACGCGCGTCGAGGCCGAGCCCGAAGGCGACACGACGTTCCCAGCGCTGCCAGGCGCGGAATGGGCGCTGCGGCGCACGCAAGACCATCCGGCCGGGCCGGATGACGAATTCGCCTGCACGTTTCTCGATTACGAGCGCCGTTGAGCCGCCATGACGGCCATGCTCATTGCGCTTGTCTTCCGGGATACATATAACCCGACGCAACCAGTTTCCCCGCGCCGCTAGCGCGCTTTCGACGAGGACATTTATGCCCTGGAGCAACCAAGGCGGCGGCCCGTGGCAGCCGAAAAACCAAGGCCCCTGGGGTCAAGGTCCGCAAGGCGGGAATAATGGCGGTCCTCCCAATCTCGAGGACCTGCTGCGGCGCGGCCAGGAACAGCTTCGCAATATCCTTCCCGGCGGTGGCGGCACGGGCGGCGGCTTCGGCGCGCGCGGCATTGCCTTCATCATCCTGATCCTGCTGCTGATCTGGGCGCTGACCGGGCTGTACACGGTGCGGCCGAACGAGGTCGGCATCAACATGGTGTTCGGCAAATACGAGAGCAAGACGCTGCCGGGCTTGCGCTACAACTGGCCGGCGCCAATCGGCGCCGTGCAGAAGGTGCGCGTCACCGACGTCAACACCATGCAGATCGGCGCGACCGGGCAGGACAGCAGGCGTGGCCCGGCCACGCGCGAGGATTCGCTGATGCTGACCGGCGACGAGCGCATCGTCGATATCGATTTCACGGTGTTCTGGGTCATCCAGGCCGACAAGCCCGAGGATTTCGTCTTCAACCTGAAGGATCCGCGCGGCACGATCCGCGCCGTGGCCGAAAGCGCCATTCGCGAGGTGGTCGGCCGCAGCGAATTGCGCAAGATCGTCTCCGGCCCGGCGAGCCGGTCGCAGGTCGAGGCCGACGTCAAATCCCTGATGCAGCGCGTGCTTGACGAGTTCAACTCCGGCGTGACGATCAGCAACGTCAACATGCGCACGCTCGACGTGCCGCCGCCGGTGATCGATTCGTTCCGCGACATCAACGCCGCCGGCCAGGAGGCCGATCAGGTCATCACGCAGGCGCGCACCTACGAATCGCGCATCATCCCCGAGGCCAATGCCGATGCGGCGCGCCTGACGCGCGCGGCCGAAGGCTATCGCGAGGCGACCGTCGCCGAGGCGCGCGGCCAGGCGGCGCGTTTCGACAAGGTTCTCAGCGAGTACAAGAAGGCGCCTGACGTGACGCGCGAGCGCCTGTTCCTCGAAACCATGGAGCGGGTCTACAGCGGCATGGACAAGATCATTCTCGACCAGAAGGGCGGCGCGGTGCCTTACCTGCCGCTCGGCGCGTTGCAGAAGCCGCCGCCCGCCACGCCGGCGAAGCAATCGTCCGTCGCCCCGGCGAAGCAGTGAGAAGCGGAGACAGATGATGAAATCCAGCTTCTTCGGAACCGGCGCGCTGATCGTTCTGGCGATCGCGGCATTCTTCGCCTGGAACACCTTCTTCATTGTCAGCCAGACGCAGCAGGCCCTCGTGCTGCGCTTCGGCGAGCCGGTGGCCGTCATCAAGGAACCGGGTCTCAAGACCAAGGTGCCGCTGATCGACACCGTCGTGCTGCTCGACAAATGGATTCTCGATGTCGACGTGCCCGGCAGCAGCCGGCCGCAGGGCGAGGAGGTCATCACGGCCGACGAACCCGCCAAGCTCGGCGTCGCCGGCGAGGAGCGCAAGCGCCTCGTGGTCGATGCCTTCGCGCGCTATCGCATCGTCGATCCGCTGCTGTTCTACCAGACCGTCGGCACGGTGCAGGGCGCCGAGGCACGGTTGCAGCCGGTGCTGATCTCGGCCGTGCGCCGTGTGCTCGGCGGCGTGCGCCTGTCGGATGTGGTGCGCGACAAGCGCGAGCAACTGATGGCCGATATCAAGAAGCAGTCGAATGCCGAGGCCAAGAGTTTCGGTATCGACATGGTCGACGTGCGGCTGCGCCGCGCCGACCTGCCGCAGCAGACCTCCGACAGCGTGTTCAAGAGCATGCGCGCGCAGTTCGAGCAGCAGGCGACGGATATCCGCTCGCGCGGCAAGCAGCGCGCGCAGGAAATCCAGGCCGATGCCGACCGGCGCGCCACCGTCATCCGCGCCGAAGCGCAGCAGACGGCGGATGTGACGCGCGGCGAGGGCGACGCCCAGCGCAGTGCGGTGTTCGCCGAAGCCTATAACCAGGATCGGAATTTCTTCGCGTTCTATCGCTCAATGCAGGCTTACGAGAAGGGCCTGAACAAGGACGATACCCGGCTGGTCATCTCGCCGGACTCCGCGTTCTTCCGCTTCATGAACGACCCGTCCGGCACGGCGCCGGCGCCTGCGAAAACGCAGTAGTCGGGGCCGGATGCGCGACTTCCTGACAGCAGTGGGCCTGGTCTTCGCGATCGAGGGCCTGCTGCTGGCGGCCTTCCCGGAGGCGATGCGCAAGGCGATGGCGGAGGTGGCGGCCAGCGACGGCCATTTCCTGCGCCGGATCGGCCTGATCTCGGCGGCTATCGGAGTTGTGATCGTTTTTCTGTTGCGCGGCCTCAATCTCTGAGAATGCTCGCAGAGCGACGAGACGTGTCTGGACATGCGTGGCATTCGGCCGTGTTTCCGCCGGATTTCCTGCGTTGATCGCATCAGTGCGGCGCCATCCAGCCGGCGCCGCGGCAGCATGCCGTTTCCCAAGAGAGGACAAGACATGAACCAGCTCGCAAAATCCGATCCCGGCCCGGTCGGCAGGCGTCCCGGCCGGGCGTTCGCCGCGGCGGTGTTCGGCGCGGCGCTGCTGGCGGCGCCGATGCCGGCTTTCGCCAAGGCGGCGCCGGAGAGCTTCGCGCCGCTGGTCGAGCAGGTCGCCGATGCGGTGGTGAACATTTCCGCCTCGCAGACGGTGGAAGCCTCGCGCACCGTGCCGATGCCGAACGTGCCGCCCGGGCTCGACGAGTTCTTCAACGACTTCTTCAACAGGCGCGGCGAGGGCAAGGACGCGCCCCGGCAGCGCAAGTCGAATTCGCTCGGCTCGGGCTTCGTGATCGATGCCTCGGGCATCGTGGTCACCAATAACCATGTCATCGCCGATGCCAACGAGATCACCGTCAATTTCAATGACGGCACCAAGCTGAAGGCCGAGCTGATCGGGCGCGACACCAAGGTCGATCTGGCGGTGCTGCGCGTCAAGCCCGACAAGCCGCTGGTCGCGGTGAAGTTCGGCGACAGCGAGAAGGCCAAGGTCGGCGACTGGGTGATCGCCATCGGCAACCCGTTCGGGTTCTCGTCGTCGGTTTCGGCCGGCATCGTCTCGGCGCGCAACCGGCAGATCGGCGGCCAGTACGACAGCTACATCCAGACCGATGCCGCCATCAACAAGGGCAATTCCGGCGGCCCGCTGTTCAACATGGATGGCGAGGTGATCGGCATCAACACCGCGATCATTTCTCCCAGCGGCGGCTCGGTCGGCATCGGCTTCTCGGTGCCATCCGCGGTGGCGGCGCCCGTGGTCAAGCAGTTGCGCGAGTTCGGCGAGACGCGGCGCGGCTGGCTCGGCGTGCGCATCCAGAATGTCGATGACGACATGGCCGCGACGCTCGGTATCGGCAAGGCGCGCGGCGCGCTGGTCGCCGGCGTCGACGAGAAGGGGCCGGCCAAGCCCGCCGGCATCGAATCCGGCGACGTGATCGTCAAGTTCGACGGCCACGATGTGAAGAGTTCCAACGACCTGCCGCGCATCGTCGCCAACACGCCGATCGACAAGGAAGTCGAGGTGGTGGTGATCCGCTCCGGCAAGGAGCAGGTCAAGAAGGTCAAGGTCGGCAAGCTGGAGGATGGCGACAAGCAGGCCAGCGCCGAAAAGCCCGGCAGTCAGGGCCCGGCGGTGAAGCACTCGGCGCTCGGCCTCGAATTCAGCAGCATGAGCGAGGATCTGCGCCGGCGTTATTCGATCAAGGATGGGATCAAGGGCGTCGTTGTCACGCGTGTCGACCCCGATTCCAATGCCGGCCAGAAGCGTATCCAGCCGGGCGATGTCGTGGTCGAGGTGGCGCAGGAGGCGGTCAACTCGCCGCGCGAGGTTGCCGACAAGCTCGAGAAGCTGAAGAAGGACGGCAAGAAGAACGTGCTGCTGCTCGTCGCCACCTTGCAGAGCGGCGACCTGCGCTTCGTGGCGGTGCCGTTCGACTGAGAAGCTTGCCGGCCCGGCTGGGCCGGCTCTTTCCCCCGGTCTCGATGGATTCTCGAAGCCTCGCGCCTTTCGCATCGGGATCGGCCGGACAAGCCGTCCGATGACGGCGCGGGTGAGGCCGGTCTTGTCTCCCACCCTCCACCGTCATGGCCGGGCTTGTCCCGGCCATCCCGATCGGAAAGGCGCGCGGTTTCCTTGACGCCTTCTTCAATCGGAGAGCGGCTCAGCCGGCGAAGGTGTCGCGGCTGTAGCCCTGCGCATAGAGCAGGGCGGTGAGGTCGCCGTGGTCGACGCGGGCATGGGCGGCGGCCGCCACCGCCGGCTTGGCGTGGAAGGCGACGCCGAGGCCGGCTTCGCGCAGCATGTCGAGATCGTTGGCGCCGTCGCCGATCGCCAGCGTCTCGCTTTCGGCCAGGCCCTTTTCCGTGCGCAGCCGCTTCAGGTTGGCGAGCTTGGCCTCGCGGCCGAGGATCGGCTCGCGCACCGTGCCGCGAAACGCCGCCCCATCCAGCTCCAGCACGTTGCCGTGATTCTCGTCGAAACCGATCATCGCGGCGATCGGTCCGGTGAACACGGTGAAGCCGCCCGAGACGAGCGCGGTGTGGCCGCCATGCGCGCGCATGGTGGCAACGAGGGTGCGCCCGCCCGGCGTCAGCGTGATACGCTCGGCGAGCACCTGTTCGACAATGCCGGCCGCGAGCCCGGCAAGCAGCGCGACGCGTTCGCGCAACGCCGGCTCGAAGGCGATCTCGCCGCGCATGGCGCGCTCGGTGATCGCCGAGACCTTTGCCTTCTGGCCGACGAAATCGGCCAGTTCGTCGAGGCATTCCTGGCCGATCATCGTCGAATCCATATCGGCGAGCAGCAGGCGCTTGCGCCGGGTCGCGGCGAACTGGAGGAACAGATCGACCGGTTCGCCGGCGAGCGCGTGGCGGATGGCGCCGTCGAGGCCGGCGAGCGCATCGGCGCCCGATGGCGCGAAGCCGATATCGGCGGCAATGCCCTCGGCGAGCCAGCGGCTTTCGGCCGGATTCGGCAGGCAATCGCGCACGCGGCTCACGAGGGTGCTCGTCAGGATCGGCCGATCGGGGTTAGAGACGAGCGTGACGACGTGAGACATGAGGGCATCCATTGGCGGGCGAGGTTGAGGCGTTCCTGATCGCAGGTCCGACCGCGAGCGGCAAGTCCGCTCTGGCGGTGCGGCTGGCCGAGGCGTGCGGCGGCACGGTGGTGAACGCCGATTCGATGCAGGTCTATCGCGATCTCGCCATCCTGTCGGCGCGCCCGGATGCGGCCGAGCAGGCAGGCGTGCCGCATCACCTGTTCGGCTTTGTCGATGGCGCGCAGGAGTTCACCGTCGGGGCGTGGCTGCGCGCGGTTGCCACCCTGCCGCCCGGCCGCCCGCGCGTTTTCGTCGGCGGCACGGGGCTGTATTTCAAGGCGCTGACCGAGGGGCTGGTCGAGACGCCGCCAGTGCCGCTCGAGATCAGCGCGGCAATCGCGGCGCGGGCGGCTGGCGGCGAGGATCTGCATGCCGCGCTCGCCCGGCTCGATCCGGAAGGCGCCGCGCGCCTGGCGCCGGCCGACAGCCCGCGCATCCAGCGCGCGCTCGCCGTGCGCGAGGCGACGGGGACGAGCTTGGCGCAATGGCAGGTCGGCCACAGCCAGCCGCCGGTGCTGGCGCCGGGCTCATGGCGCGGCGTGTTCCTCGCCCCGGCGCGCGAGACGCTTTATCAGCGCATCGATCGGCGCTTCGAGCAGATGATCGGGCAGGGCGCGTTGCAGGAGGTCGCGGCGTTGAGGGCGCGTGGCCTGCCGGCCAATCGCGGCGTGATGAAGGCCCATGGCGTGCCGCACCTGATACGCCACCTCGCCGGCGCGATGGCGCTGGAGGAGGCGATCCGCCTCGGCCAGCAGGATACCCGCAACTACGCCAAGCGTCAGTTCACCTGGGCGCGCAAATTCATGGCCGGGGCCGGCTGGGCGTGGTGCGAGGGGGCGGACGAGGCGCTGCGCGTGCTGAAGCATCCTGCGACAGGCTCAGGATGAGGGGGAGGTTTCGGGATGACGAGGCCCTGCGAGCCCGTGCGAGACGCGATGCCTGCGATAAAACCCTTGACGGCCGCTTTCGAGGGGCCTAGCGTCCGCGCACGTTTATATCCGGGAACGCAACACGTGCGCAGCATTCTTATTGTACGATCGGCGCTGGAGACGGGACGAAGCTAGGCTTCGTTGATCCCGCCGCTAGCGCTGACCCCAAGGGCCCTTTCGAGGCCCTTTTTTGTTGCCTTAAACGCCCCCAGGATAGCCGATATGCCAGAGACGAAACCGACGGAGACCACGATGAGCGAGACGATGACCGGAGCGGAAATGGTGATCCGCGCGTTGACGGATCAAGGCGTCGATACCCTCTTCGGCTATCCCGGCGGCGCGGTGCTGCCGATCTATGACGCGATGTACCAGCAGAATTTCGTGCATCACGTGCTGGTGCGTCACGAGCAGGGCGCGGTGCATGCGGCGGAGGGTTATTCGCGCTCGTCCGGCAAGGTCGGCTGCGTGCTGGTGACCTCGGGGCCGGGCGCGACCAACGCCGTCACCGGCCTGACCGACGCGCTGCTCGATTCGATCCCGATTGTGTGCATCACCGGCCAGGTGCCGACGCATCTGATCGGCTCGGATGCGTTCCAGGAATGCGATACCGTCGGCATCACGCGCAGCTGCACCAAGCATAATTACCTGGTGAAGAAGATCGAGGACCTGCCGCGCGTGCTGCACGAGGCGTTCTATGTCGCGACGCATGGCCGGCCCGGCCCGGTCGTGGTCGATATCCCGAAGGATATCCAGTTCGCCAGCGGCATCTACAAGGGGCCGGAGAACAGCGCGCATAAATCGTACCAGCCGCGCGTCGATGGCGACATGGCCAAGATCGCCGCCGCGGTCGAGTTGATGCGCAGCGCCAAGCGGCCGGTGTTCTATACCGGCGGCGGCGTGATCAATGCCGGGCCGAAGGCCAGCGCCGCCCTGAAGGAACTGGCGCGCCTGACCGGATTTCCCGTCACCTCGACGCTGATGGGGCTCGGCGCCTATCCGGCCAATGATCCGCAATGGCTCGGCATGCTCGGCATGCATGGCACCTACGAAGCCAACATGGCGATGCATGGCTGCGACGTGATGATCAATATCGGTGCGCGCTTCGATGATCGCATCACCGGGCGGCTCGACGGGTTCTCGCCGAACTCGGCGAAAATCCACGTCGATATCGACCCGTCCTCGATCAACAAGAACGTGCATATCGATATCGGCATCGTCGGCGATGCCGGCCATGTGCTCGAGGCGATGCTGAAACTGTGGAAGGACAAGGCCAAGGGCGCCAAGCCCGGCCTCGACGCGTGGTGGAAGCAGATCGACCAGTGGCGGGCGCGCAAGTCGCTGAGCTTCAAGACCTCGCCGAACGTCATCAAGCCGCAGCAGGTCGTGCAGCGGCTCTACGCCCTGACGCGCGGGCGCGACACCTACATCACGACGGAAGTCGGCCAGCACCAGATGTGGGCGGCGCAGCATTTCCATTTCGACGAGCCCAATCGTTGGATGACCTCCGGCGGGCTCGGCACGATGGGCTACGGCCTGCCGGCCGCCATCGGCGTGCAGATGGCGCATCCCAATGCGCTGGTCGTCGATATCGCCGGCGAAGCCTCGATCCTGATGAACATGCAGGAAATGTCGACTGCCGCGCAGTATCGGCTGCCGGTCAAGGTGTGCATCCTCAATAACGGCTATATGGGCATGGTGCGCCAGTGGCAGGAATTACTGCATGGCGGGCGCTATTCGGAAAGCTACACCGCCGCGCTGCCGGATTTCGTCAAGCTGGCGGAAGCCTATCACGGCAAGGGCATCCGCTGCGACGATCCGGACAAGCTCGACGCGGCGCTGCTCGAGATGATCGAGCATCCAGGCCCCGTGATCCTCGACTGCATCGTGTCGGCGGAAGAGAACTGCTTCCCGATGATCCCGTCCGGCAAGGCGCATAACGAGATGATCCTGCCCGACACGGCGGAAGATATCGGCAGCGTCATCGACGCCAAGGGCAAGATGCTGGTGTAGAGCGCCTCGGCCGCGCTCTCGCTTGAGCGGAAGGACGCAGAGGACAATTTGAAAGAGCCGATGATGAAATCGCATTACAACGACCCGACCGGCCCGCAGATCGTCGAGCGGCGCACCCTATGCGTGCTCGTCGATAACGAACCGGGGGTTCTCGCCCGCATCGCCGGGCTGTTCTCGGGGCGCGGCTATAATATCGAGAGCCTGACCGTCACCGAGACCGAGCATGAGAGCCATCTCTCGCGCCTGACGGTGATCACCAGCGGCACGCCGGCGGTGATCGAGCAGATCAAGGCGCAGCTCGAACGGCTCGTGCCGGTGCATCGCGTCATCGACCTGACCATGACCGGGCAGTCGATCGAGCGCGAGCTGGCGCTGGTCAAGGTCGCCGGCAGCGGCGAGCACCGCATGGAGGCGCTCAGGCTCGCGGCCGCCTTTGGCGCGCGCACGGTCGATGCGACGCTGTCATCCTTCGTATTCGAACTGACCGGCACCAGCGACGATGTCGAGCGCTTCATCAAGCTGATGGCGGCGATCGGGCTGGTCGAGGTGTCGCGCACCGGCGTCGCGGCCATCGCGCGCGGCGCCGAGGGGATGTGAAAAAAGGCCATGTGAATGAAGGCGGCGCGAAAGCGCCGCGCCAATCAGCAACGGCAATCGACGCGAGCATAAAGTGTCATTGGCAAGCGAACCGCACGGGATGGCAACATGGCTTCTCCCGGCAGGGAAGGAGAAACCCCATGCTGCTGCTCAAGCCCGGTTGCGAATGCTGCGACCGCGATCTGCCGCCGGACAGCCGCGACGCGATGATCTGCTCGTTCGAGTGCACGTTCTGCATGCAATGCGTCATGGAAAAGCTGCACGGCATCTGCCCGAATTGCGGTGGCAACTTCGCGCCGCGCCCGCTGCGTCCGGCAGCCAAGCTGGAACGGTTTCCGGCCTCCGGCGCGCGGGTGTTCAAGCCGCAAGGCTGCGCCGCCTGACCTCAGCCCTTGAAGCCGCCACCGTCGAGGAAGGCCTGTTCCTCGGGCGTGGTGGTGCGGCCGAGCACGGCGTTGCGATGCGGGAAGCGGCCGAAGCGGGCGATGATCTCGTGATGCTCGTCGGCGAAACTCCGGTTGTCGGTGCCGCCCTCGGCGTGCAGGATGCGATAGAGTTCGAGCGAGCGCTCCTGGTCGGCGAGCACCTCGGAATGCATGAAGGGCAGGTAGAAGAACGGCCTGAGTTCCGGCGCGACCTGGCGGTCGAAGCCCCTGGCGATGGCGGCATTGGCCAGCGCGAGGGCATGCGCGTCGCCGGCAAAGGCGCGCGGGCTGCCACGGAACAGGTTGCGCGGGAACTGGTCGAGCACCAGCATCAGCGCGAGGGTGCCGTCGGCGGTTGCGGCCCAGTCCGACAGGCCGCCGGCCTGGGCGTCATCGACCAGCGCCAGGAAGCGGCGGCGGATGTCGGCGTCGAAGGCATCGCTCTTGGCGAACCAGCGTTCCGGCCCGGCCTCTTGCCAGAAGCAAACGACCTCAAGGGCTTGGGGTGGGGGGCTGAGGGATCGATTCATGTCGTTCACCTTCTGATTCAACGGACCTTTGCTCATGTCGCTTGATCTCCTGGCGGCGCTCGTCGCCTTCGCCTTCGTGATGGCCATCACGCCGGGGCCGAACAACGCAATGGTACTGGCTTCCGGCCTGAGCTTCGGCTTTCGGCGCAGCATACCGCATATGCTCGGCATTTCACTCGGCTTCGCCTTCATGATCGCCATGGTCGGCATCGGGCTCGCGCAGGTTTTCGAGCATTGGCCGGTGCTCTACACCATCCTGAAATATGCCGGCGCGCTCTATATGTTGTGGCTCGCCTGGGCGATCGCGACCGCGCATGGCATCAAGGAAGGCAAGGCCAAGGGCCAGCCGCTGAGTTTCCTGCAGGCGGCCGCCTTCCAGTGGATCAACCCGAAAGCCTGGGTGATCGCCATCGGCGCCTGCGCCGCCTATACCAGCCACGAGCATTTCCTGTTCTCGATGGCGATCGTGGTGCTGGTGTTCTGCGTGGTGACCTTGCCCTCGATCGGCGTGTGGGCGCTGTGCGGCGTCGGCTTGCGCCGGCTGATCAACAACCCGCGCGCGCTCAGAGCCATCAACGTGACCATGGCGCTGCTGCTGGTGGCCTCGCTGTGGCCGATCTTCAGCGATGTCGTCGTGCATTAGCGTATTGACGTGGGCTCCCGGATTTCCTAGAGAAATCTCCGAACCGTAACGTTCGGTACGGTAAATTCTCAGCGTGACATGAACAGCAGCCAGACCAGCGGGAGCGAGCCGAATGCGCGACAGGCCGAAGTGCTTGACGCGGCGCTGCATCTGCTCGTCGAGGATGGCCATCGCCTGACCATGGCCTCGGTCGCGCGCCGGGCGAGCTGCTCCAAGGAAACGCTGTACAAGTGGTTCGGCGATCGCGACGGCCTGCTCTCCGCGACGGTGCAATACCAGGCGTCGCGCGTGCACGTGCCGGCGGTCGATCCGGCCCGTATCGATCGCGCCTCGCTCAGCGCGCGGCTCGAGGATTTCGCCGCCAAATGGCTGAGCGTGATCTCGTCCGACACCTCGCTGGCGCTCAATCGCGTGGCGATCGGGCAGGCGGCCTCGGACAAGGGCCATCTCGGCGCCATCGTGCTCAGGCATGGCCGCTTCGCCCTCGGCGAACGGCTGAAGCCGGTGCTGGAAGCGGGCCGTGCCGCCGGCCTCCTGCAATTCGTGGATGCCGAAGCCGCATTCCAGACCTTCTTCGGCCTGATCGCGCGCGACGTGCATATCCGGCTGCTGCTCGGCGACAGCCTGACATTGACCGCCGCCGGCATCGAAGCCGACGCTGCGGCAGCAGCCAGCCAGTTTTTCGCTCTTTACGGAGCAGAAGCCCCCGCCGGTAAAACCGGCTCCTGACAAGTACCCGAAAGGAAACGTTCCATGCGTGTCTATTACGATCGTGACGCCGACCTGAACCTGATCAAGGGCAAGAAGGTCGCTGTCGTCGGCTATGGCAGCCAGGGCCATGCCCATACGCTCAACCTGCGCGATTCCGGCGTCAAGGACATCGTCGTGGCGCTGCGCAAGGGCTCCGGCTCGGCCAAGAAGGCCGAGGGCGAGGGGCTGAAGGTGATGGAAGTCGCCGAGGCCGCCAAATGGGCCGACGTGATCATGATGCTGACCCCGGACGAACTCCAGGGCGACATCTATCGCGACCACCTGCATGACAACATGAAGAACGGCGCGGCGCTGCTGTTCGCGCACGGGCTCAACGTGCATTTCAACCTGATCGAGCCGCGCAAGGACATCGACGTGCTGATGATCGCGCCGAAGGGCCCCGGCCACACGGTGCGCTCCGAGTACAAGCGCGGCGGCGGCGTGCCGTGCCTGATCGCCATCGCGCAGGATGCCTCGGGCAACTCGCATGACCTTGGCCTCAGCTACGCCTCGGCGATTGGCGGCGGCCGCGCCGGCATCATCGAGACGACCTTCAAGGAAGAGTGCGAGACCGACCTGTTCGGCGAGCAGGTCGTGCTGTGCGGCGGCCTGGTCGAATTGATCCGCGGCGGCTTCGAGACGCTGGTGGAAGCCGGCTACGCGCCCGAAATGGCGTATTTCGAGTGCCTGCACGAGGTCAAGCTGATCGTCGACCTGATCTACGAGGGCGGCATCGCCAACATGAACTACTCGATCTCGAACACCGCCGAATATGGCGAGTATGTTTCGGGGCCGCGTATCATCAACAGCGCCACCAAGGCCGAGATGAAGCGCGTGCTGGCCGACATCCAGTCCGGCAAGTTCACGCGCGACTGGATGCTCGAGAACAAGGTCAACCAGACCTCGTTCAAGGCGACGCGCGCCCGCAACAACGCCCACGAGATCGAAGTGGTCGGCGAGAAGCTGCGCGCCATGATGCCGTGGATCGGCGCCAACAAGCTCGTCGACAAGGAAAAGAACTAAGCTTTTCGGCGCTAGCCGATTGAGATTGGGCGCCTCGCGGGAGAAATCCCGCGAGGCGTTTTCTTTTGCGCGGCAGGTGCTTGCCGGCAAACGCTCAATGGCAGGCGACGATGCCCCTCAAAGACCAACCCGTACGGCCAGATAAAATCCCAATAGCAGCAGCCCGCCGAAGAAGGCGCGGCGGAACGCCGTGCGGCTGATGCGGTCGCGGCAGACCTGGCCGAGCGCCATGCCGGCAAGTGCCGGCGCGAGCGCCAGCAGCGAGGCGGCGGCGACCGGCAAGGTCAGGTCGCCGGTGGTGACGATGGCCGGCGTCAGGGCGATGGCCGAGGTCAGGAAGGACAGGCCGAGCGCCTGCACCAGCAGGTTGCGCGACAGGCCGAGCGCCTGAAGGTAGGGCACGGCCGGGATGACGAACACGCCAGTCGCCACCGTGACCAGCCCGGTGACGAAGCCGACCAGCGGCCCGGCCCAGCGCTCGGCGGCGGGCGGCACGCGAAGCTCGCTCGTCGCCAGGCCGACGCCGGCATAGAGCACCAGCACCACGCCAAGCGCGGCGATGGCCCAGGCCGGCGAATCGAGCGGCAGCGTGAGTGTGCCGGCGAAGGTGCCGAGCGCGATGCCGGCGAGCAGGGGCCACAGGCGGCGGATCAGGGCGCCGACCGGCTCGCCGATGGCGAGTTGCCGGATGTTGGTGACGAAATTGGGGATGACCAGCAACGCGGCCGCCTGCAGCGGCGCCATCACCAGGCCGAGCAGACCGATGGAGATTGTCGGCAGGCCGAGCCCGATCACGCCTTTCACGAAGCCGGCCAGCAGCAGGACCGCGCCGCAAATCGGCCAGAGCCAGAGATCACCGTTCATCATCGGCCTTTTGTCGTGTCGGGGGGCGTTGTCGCGCGCGAGACGCCAACCTAAGTCGAACGGCGGCGGCAAGGAATAGTCTTGCTGCTTAGGTCAGGTTTCATTACCCTTTTCGCTCCGAGTTCCCAGGGAACCGTGTGGGAGGGAGAATGCCAGAGACGGTGATCCGTTTGGCGGACCGGGCGGCCATGCCGCGCGTGGCGGTCCACCTCGGCGAAGTCTCGATCGCCTACACGCTTAAGGGCGGTGGCCGTTACGAGGCGGTGGCGCCGTCGAACCTGTGGGTGTCGGAGGGCGAGTTCGTGTCGCTTGTCGGGCCGACCGGCTGCGGCAAGTCCACCCTGCTCAACGCCGCCGCCGGCCTGATCAAGCCGTCATCCGGCAGCGTCGAGATTTTCGGGCAGCCGCTCAGCGGCATCAACGCGCAATCGGGCTATCTCTTCCAGCAGGATGCGCTGATGCCGTGGAAGACGGCGCTCGACAATGTGGCGATCGGGCTCGAGGTCGCCGGCACGCGGCGGCGCGACGCACTGGAAACCGGGCGCGCCCTGCTGAAGCAGGTCGGGCTGAAAAGCTTCGCCGACCGTTACCCGCACCAGCTTTCCGGCGGCCAGCGCAAGCGCGTGGCCTTGGCGCAGATGCTGGCGCGCAAGCCGAAGATCCTGCTGATGGACGAGCCGTTCGGGCCGCTCGACGCCCAGACCCGCATCATCATGGGCGACCTGTTGCTGAGCCTGTGGCAGCAGGACCGCAAGGCGCTGATGTTCGTGACCCACGATCTCGAGGAAGCGATCGCGCTCTCCGACCGGGTGGTGGTGATGTCGTCCGGGCCATCGTCGCAACTGATCGGCGATTTCCGCATCGACCTGCCGCGCCCGCGCAACATCGCCGATATCCGCACCGAGCCACGCTTCCACGCGCTGCACCGGGAAATCTGGAATACGCTGAAGCTCGAGGTCCAGAAGGCCTACGATCTCGGCGAAGGCAAGGACGCATGAACCGCACCCGGCTGCTCGCCCTGCAAATCCTCGTCGCGGTGCTTGCCTTCGCCTTCTGGCATGTGGTGACGACGACCGCGCTGATCGGCGATCCCAAGAAGATGCAATTCTTCTTCTCGACGCCGATCGACGTGCTCAGCCGTTGTTTCCACGACCTGATGGGCGGGGAAATCTGGCACCACCTCGCCATCACGCTGACTGAGACCTTCCTCGCCTTCGTCATCGGTGCCGGCGGCGGCATCGTCATCGGCTTCTGGTTCGCACGTCAGGAACTGTTGGCGGCGGTGTTCGACCCGTATGTCAAGGCGATCAACGCGCTGCCGCGCGTCGTGCTGGCGCCGATCTTCGCGCTGTGGTTCGGGCTCGGCATCTGGTCCAAGGTGGCGCTCGGCGTGACGCTGGTGTTCTTCATCGTGTTCTTCAACGTCTATCAGGGCGTCAAGGAAGTCAGCCCCGTCGTGCTGTCGAACGCGCGCATGCTCGGCATGAACGAGCGCCAGCTCATGCGCCATGTCTATTGGCCCTCGGCGCTGTCGTGGATGTTCTCCTCGCTGCACACCTCGGTCGGCTTCGCGCTGGTCGGCGCGGTGGTCGGCGAATATCTCGGCTCGTCCGCTGGGCTCGGCTACAAGATCCAGGAGGCCGAGGGCGTGTTCGACGTCACCGGCGTGTTCTCCGGCATGCTGATCCTGACCGTGGTGGTGATCGCCGTCGACGGGCTGGTGACGCTGATCGAGCGCCGGCTGCTGGTGTGGCGGCCGGGGCAGGTGACGCAGACGGCGCAAGGGTGAACGGCATAAGGGCGGGCGGCGTTCGCCGCCGGAAAAATCAGGGAGGATGGTCATGAAACGCAGAACATTCCTCGTCGGCGCGGGTGCGCTGATCGCGGCCCCGGCCGTGGCGCGGGCGCAAGGGCGCATCGCGGTGACGCTCGGCGTCGGCGGCAAGCCGGTGCTGTATTACCTGCCGCTGTCGATCGCCGAGCGGAAAGGCTTTCTCAGCGGCGAGGGGCTCGACGTCACGATCAACGATTTCGGCGGCGGCGCCAAGGCGCTGCAGGCGCTGGTCGGCGGCTCGGTCGATGTCGTCACCGGCGCCTACGAGCACACCATCCGCATGCAGGCCAAGGGCCAGGACATCCGCGCCACCTGCGAACTCGGGCGGTTTTCCGGCATCACCATCGGCGTGCGCGCCAGCCTGAAGGACCAGATCAAGTCGGCGGCGGATTTCAAGGGCCGCAAGATCGGCGTCTCGGCGCCGGGCTCCTCGACCTATCTCACCGCGCTCTACGCCATGAGCAAGGTCGGGCTCACCGCCAAGGATGCCTCCTTCATCGGCGTCGGCACTGGTGCTGGCGCGGTCGCCGCGATGCAGAAGGGCGAGATCGACATCATGTCGAATGCCGAGCCGATCATCTCCAAGCTGGAGGAGACCGGCGACCTGGTCGTGCTGATCGATACGCGCACGGAGGCCGGCAGCAAGGCGCTGTTCGGCGGCTCGTGCCCGGCGGCGACGCTCTATGCGCCGCACAGCTATGCCGAAAAGAACCCGGAGGCGATGCAGAAGCTCGTCAACGCCTTCGTCAAGACGCTGCACTGGCTGGCGAAGGCGACGCCGGAAGAGGTGGCCGATGCGATGCCGAAGGAATACCAGCTCGGCGATCCCGGCCTGTATCGCCGCGCCGTGAAAGCCTCTCTCGAGAGCTATTCGCGCGACGGGCTGATCACCGAGGCTGGACAGCAGGCGATCTATGCCATGCTGAAAGCCATCGATCCGGCCTTCAAGGACGCCACGATCGACCTGAAGAAGACTTTCGACGATCGCTTCGTGAAGAACGTCAAGGCGTAGGCGACGCGAACCGCATTATCGCGCGCATGGCCGGCAAGGATCGGCCATGCGGCGACCGACACATCATGCTGAGGGGAAGGATTACGCAATGGAACGCAGGCAATTTCTCATCGCCGCCACGGCCGCTGCCGGCGGGCTCGTCGCCGGGCTGCCGGCCCTGGCGCAGGGCAAGCCGGAAAAGACCAAGGTGGTGCTCGGCGTCGGCGGCAAGCCGCTGCTGTATTATCTCCCGCTGACCATCGCCGAGCGCAAGGGCTTCTTCAAGGAGCAGGGGCTCGATGTCGAGATCAACGATTTCGGCGGCGGCGCCAAATCGCTGCAGGCGCTGGTCGGCGGCTCGGTCGATGTCGTCACCGGTGCCTACGAGCACACCATCCGCATGCAGGCCAAGGGCCAGGATATCCGCGCCGCGCTCGAACTCGGCCGCTTCCCGGCGATCGTGCTCGCGGTACGCTCGGACCTCGCCGACAAGGTCAAGTCGGCCGCCGACCTCAAGGGGCTGAAGATCGGCGTGACGGCGCCGGGTTCCTCGACTTATCTGATGGCGGTCTACGCCATGTCCAAGGCCGGGCTGAAGGCGACGGACGCCTCGTTCATCGGCGTTGGCGGCGGGGCCAGCTCGGTCGCGGCGGTCAAGAACAAGCAGGTCGATGCCATCTCGCATCTCGATCCGGTGATCTCGAAGCTCGAGGCCGATGGCGACATCAAGATCCTGATCGACACGCGCACCGAGGCCGGCACCAAGGCGCTGTTCGGCGGCACCAACCCGGCCGCGGTGCTCTATGCGAAGAACGAGTTCTACACCCAGAACCCGGTCACCTCGCAGCTTCTGGTCAATGCGCTGTACAAGGCGCTGCAATGGCTCGCCAAGGCGACGCCGGCCGATGTCGCCGATACCGTGCCGTCGGAATATCTGCTCGGCGACCGCAAGCTGTACGAGGCCGCCGTCAAGGCGTCGATGCAGAGCTACTCGCATACCGGCGTGCTGACGGCCGACGGCATGAACAGCGTCTACCAGACGCTCAAGCAGCTCGATCCGGCGTTCAAGGACGTCACGGTCGATGTCGCCAAGACCTTCGTCGATACGTTCGTGAAGAAGGTCAAGGCGAGCTGAGAAGCGCATTCCTGCCCCGGCCTTGCTCCGGGGCCGCACCGAAAGTCGGGGGCAGGCGGAACACGCCTGCCCCCGTTTCTGTCTCAGAAGCGGACCTTGCCCTTGATCGCCGCCTCGGCATTGGCCGGAACGACCTTCTTGGCGACGAAATCGTCCCAGTTCTTGTAGGGCCGCTTGGCGATGATCGCCTTGGCTCGGGCCTCGCCGATCTGGGGCAGCTTGTCGAGATCGGCGGCGGGAGCGGTATTGAGGTTGACGAGCTGGCCTTGCGGCGTGGCGGCCGGGGCGGCTTTGGCGGGGGGCGCCTTGGCAGGGGCGGTTGTGGTCCCCTGCGCGAAGGCGAAGGGGGCGGCAAGAAGCGAAACGGCTAACACGGCGCTGGCTGTTGCGATGCGTTTCATGGGTCGTTCCCGAATTGCCCGGCGAATATTGCAGGGCATCGCCGCCGGGCAGGCGAGGCCAAGGCCCGGATAGCCCGCCCGTGGCGGCATCCTATTCCGGACGAATTGATATCCTGTATTGATCGACATGAACGATGGCCGAACGATTACGCCGCAATTGGAGCCCGGCCGCTCCTGAAAGGATGTTCGATGCGCTTTGCCTATTACCGGCTCGATGTCTTCACCGAGCAGAAACTGGCCGGCAACCAGCTCGCCGTCGTGCTCGAGGCCGAGCGCCTCAGCGGCGACGAGATGCAGGCGATCACGCGCGAGTTCAACCTGTCCGAGACGGTGTTCGTCACGGCGCCGCTCGATCCCGCCAATACGGCGGCGGTGCGCATCTTCACGCCGGGCGGCGAATTGCCCTTTGCCGGCCATCCGACGGTCGGCACCGGCGTGCTGCTCGCCATGCTGCACGCCAGCGACCACATGAACGGGCAGGGCGTGACCATCGCGCTCGAGGAAAGAATCGGGCTGGTCAAGGTCGAGGTCTCGCAGCGGCCGGGCCGCGCGGCGCGCGGCGTGTTCGGCCTGCCGAAGCTGCCGGAACGGCTCGACCTGGCGCTTGATGCCCAGGCTGCCGCCATTGCGCTCGGCGTGCCGCTCGAGGCGATCGGTTTCGACGCGCACGAACTCTCGGCCTGGTCGGCGGGCGTGCCCTTCGTCATGGTGCCGCTGAAGAACCGCGAGCTTGTCATGCAGGCATCAGTCGCCGACATGGCGGCATGGCGGCGCGCCTTCGGCGCCACCGGCAAGGGGGCGGCCTATCTCTACACGCGCGAGACGGTGGCGCCGGAGCATCAGGTGCATGCCCGGATGTTCTCGCCGGTGATGGGCATTGTCGAAGACCCGGCGACCGGCTCGGCCGCTGCCGCCTTCGCGGGCGCCGCGGTCGCCTTCGAGCAGCCCGAGGACGGGTTGCACCAGATCGTCATCGAGCAGGGCTACGAGATGGGGCGCCCGAGCCAGATCGTGCTCGACCTCGACATCGAGGGCGGCGTGCTGACCGGCGCGCGTGTCGGCGGCGCGGCGGTGGTGGTGGCGAGCGGCACCATCGAATTATGATTCTGCCATTGCGCGGGCTCGACCTGCGCTATGAGCCGCGGCCCTGGCCGTTCGCCACGGTGCGCGCGCCCGAGATCGCGGCGCATTGGGCGCGGCTGACCGAGGCCAATCCGCGACTGTGGAACGGCGAGGTGCTGGTGCAGCATCGCTGGCGGGTCGAGGACGGCATTTACCGCGCCGGCTATATGCCGGTCGACTATGCGAGCTTCCTCGCCTGGCGCGATTTCGGCTGGCCCGCCCCTCCGGTGCGCAACGGGTTCGGCATGGCGGCGCTGCGCGCCAGCGACGGCGCCTTCGTGCTGGGCCAGATGGCCGAACACACCGCCAATGCCGGGAAAATCTATTTCGCCGGTGGCACACCGGACATGAGCGATGTCACGGCCGACGGCCAAGTCGATCTCGCCGGCAGCCTGGTGCGCGAGTTGCGCGAGGAGACCGGCCTGTGCGCCAGCGAGGTCGTTTTCGGCGATGACTGGACGGCGGTGATCGACGGCACGCGCGTGGCGTTCCTAAGGGCGGCGCGGCTTGGCCTTCCGGCGGAAGCGGCGCGCGCCATGATCCGCGCACGGCTGCCCGGCCTCGCCGAACAGGAACTTGCCGATATCGTCATCGTGCGCGGCCCGGACGAGATCGATCCGGCCCGCATGCCGGGCTTCGCAGCGGAGTATATGGCGGCGGTGTTTGCGGCCGAGAGATGAGGGCGTTGACGCACAGTGTCATTCCCGACGCGCGTGAGCGCGATCGGGAATCCAGGAGTCGCTTGCGCATTGGCTTCTGGATTCCCGCCTGCGCGGGAATGACAGCGGGACGCCCCTTACGCGACGGCGTGCTGTGCGTGCTGGCTTTTGCGGCGCGCGTCGAGCTTGTTGAGCGCGCCGATATAGGCCTTGGCGGAAGCGACCATGGTGTCGGGGTCGGCGGCGCGGCCGGTGACGCTCTTGCCGGTCTGGCGATCCTCGAGCCGCACCGAGACCTCCGCCTGCGCATCGGTGCCCTCGGTCACGGCATGGACCTGATAGAGCGCCAGCTTGGCGTCATGCGGCATGATCTGGTGGATGGCGTTGAAGGCGGCATCGACGGGGCCGTTGCCGGTCGCCTGCACGGTCTTGTGCACGCCCTCGACATCGAGCGTCAGCGTTGCCGATTGCGGCCCCATCGTGCCGGCGATCACGGTCAGCGCCACGACCTTCACGCGGTCCTGGCCCGACGCGATATGCTCGTCGACCAGCGCCTCGATATCCTCGTCGTAAATGTGCTTCTTGCGGTCGGCGAGCGCCTTCATGCGCGTAAAGGCGTCCTGCAACTGGTTCTCGCCCAGCTCGTAGCCGAGCTGCTTGAGCTTGTCGCGGAAGGCGGCGCGGCCGGAATGCTTGCCCATCACCAGCGAGGTCTTGGTGACGCCGACCGATTCCGGCGTCATGATCTCGTAGGTCTGGGTGTGCTTCAGCATGCCGTCCTGATGGATGCCGCTTTCATGCGCGAAGGCGTTCCGGCCGACGATGGCCTTGTTGTACTGCACCGGGAACGAGGTCGCCGCCGCCACCAGCTTGGAGGCGCGGTTGAGCATGCTCGCGTCGATGCCGGTCTCGTAGGGCAGCACGTCCGAGCGCGTCTTGATCGCCATGACGATCTCCTCGAGCGCGGCGTTGCCGGCGCGCTCGCCGATGCCGTTCAGCGTGCATTCGACCTGGCGCGCGCCGCCTTCCAGCCCGGCCAGCGTGTTGGCGACGGCGAGGCCGAGATCGTTATGGCAATGCACCGAGAACACCGCCTTGTCCGAATTGACGACGTTCTCGCGCACGGCGCGGAACAGGGCGCGATATTCGTCCGGCGTGGTGTAGCCGACGGTATCGGGGATGTTGATGGTGGTGGCACCGGCCTTGATGGCGGCATCGACGCAGCGGCACAGGAAATCGAACTCGGTGCGCGTGCCATCCTCGGCCGACCACTCGACATCGTCGACCCAGTTGCGGGCGCGCGTCACGGCGGCGACCACCATGTCGAGCACCTCGGCCGGCTCCTTCTGGAGCTTGTACTTCATGTGCACGGGCGAGGTGGACAGGAAGCTGTGGATGCGCGGGCGGGCGGCATGTTTCACGGCTTCGCCGGCGCGGTCGATATCCTTCATGCCGGCGCGCGCCAGTCCGCATACGGTGGCGTTCTTGATGCGCCTGGAGATGGCGGTGACGGCTTCGAAATCGCCATCGGAGGCGATCGGGAAACCGGCCTCGATGATATCGACGCCCATCGCATCGAGGAAATCGGCGACCTCGAGCTTCTCGTCGAAGGTCATGGTGGCGCCGGGGCACTGCTCGCCGTCGCGCAGCGTGGTGTCGAAGATGACGACGCGGTCTTTCGTCGAGGGAGTCTGGGCAGTCATGGCAAAGTCCTTAAAATCGCGGGAGGTCTGATGGTCGCAGCACTCGTCTCCCCTGAGAGCCCAGGCAAGCCCGGACGGCCCTCAGGGGCGCGTAAGGAGGAGGCCAAGGAGCGCAAGCGACGCCAGGCGCTGAACAGCGCGGCGGTCGGTGGCGGCAATGGTGACGGTCAGCGTCACGGGATATCCCTGGATTTGCAAGGAAACCTGCATAACCGATGCGGTGGGGTGATGGCAAGCGCGGCGATTGCGTCATCTTGCCGGCATTGACGGCGCGCGAAGAATCTTCCTTCCTGTCAACGTCACCGGAGATCATGATCGGCATGCGCGCTTTTCTCGTCCTGTCCGCCGCCCTTCTGTTGGCGGGCTGCAACCAGACCACGTCGCAGCAAGCGATCGCACCTGAGCAGAGCAGCACCGTCGCGACGCGCTCCCACGTCAAGCTGCCGGCCGGCGCCGCCTGCACGGCCGAGATCGAGCGCTTCCGCACGATCATCGACAGCGATCTCGAAACCGGCAATGTCGGCGAGAAGGTGCATGCCTCGATGATCTCGGAAATGCGCCAGCCTGAAAGCCAATGTGCGGCCGGCAACGAGGGCGGTTCGCGTGCCGCGCTTGCCGCGGTCAAGGCGCGCCACGGCTATCACTGACGACAGCGGGCGGGTTTCGCGCGCGAGGGTGGGGCCATTTGGCTCGCCCGATGCGCGTGCAAATTCTGGACAAGACCGGCCGAACGATTCATCCTTGGCGTAATCCAGCAATTTACGGGGCTTGAGCAGTCAGGGCCTGCCTGATGCTGCATGTCTTGTTTTAAATCGAGGAAGCCCAATCATGCCTTTCAACGAACGTTCCAAGCATATTACCCAGGGCGTGGCGCGCTCGCCCAACCGCGCGATGTATTACGCGATGGGGTATAAGGAGGAAGACTTCGACAAGCCGATGATCGGCATTGCGAACGGCCATTCCACCATCACGCCGTGCAATGCCGGCCTGCAGCCGCTCGCCGATGCCGCGGTCGTTGCCATCAAGGCCGCCGGCGGCAACCCGCAGACCTTCGGCACGCCGACGATCTCGGACGGCATGTCGATGGGCACCGAGGGCATGAAATACTCGCTGGTGTCGCGCGAGGTGATTGCCGATTGCGTCGAGGTTTCGGTGCAGGGCCAGTGGATGGACGGCGTGCTTGTGCTCGGCGGCTGCGACAAGAACATGCCGGGCGGCATGATCGGCATCGTGCGCGCCAACGCGCCGGCAATCTATGTCTATGGCGGCACCATCAAGCCCGGCAAGTGGAAGGGGCAGGACCTCTCGATCGTCTCGGCCTTCGAGGCGGTCGGCTCGTTCATGGCCGGCAAGATGAGCAAGGAGGATTTCGACGGTATCGAGCGCAATGCCTGCCCGACCACCGGCTCGTGCGGCGGCATGTATACCGCCAACACGATGAGTTCCTCGTTCGAGGCGCTCGGCATGGCGCTGATGTATTCCTCGACCATGGCGTGCCCGGATCAGGAGAAGATCGACAACACGGCCGAATCGGCGCGCGTGCTCGTCGAGGCGGTGAAGAAGAACCTCAAGCCGCGCGACATCGTCACGCGCAAGTCGATCGAGAATGCCATCACGCTGATCATGGCGACCGGCGGCTCGACCAACGCCGTGCTGCATTATCTCGCCATTGCCCATGCGGCGGAAGTCGAGTGGACGCTCGAGGATTTCGAGCGCGTGCGCCGCAAGGTGCCGGTGATCTGCGACCTGAAGCCGTCCGGCAAATATATGGCGGTCGACCTGCATCAGGCTGGCGGCATCCCGCAGGTGCTGAAGCTGCTGCTCGATGCCGGGCTGCTGCATGGCGAGTGCATCACCATCACCGGCCGCACGCTGGCCGAGGAACTGGCCGGGCTGCCATCCGAGCCGCGCGCCGACCAGGACGTGATCATGCCGATCTCGAAGGCGCTCTACCGCGAGGGCCATCTCGCCATCCTCAAGGGCAACCTTGCCGTCGATGGCGCCGTCGCAAAGATCAGCGGCCTGAAGAGCCCGGTGATTTCCGGCCCGGCGCGCGTGTTCGACGACGAAACCTCGGCCATGGACGCGATCCTGTCCGACAAGATCCGGCCGGGCGACGTGGTCGTGCTGCGCTATCTCGGCCCCAAGGGCGGGCCGGGCATGCCGGAAATGCTGGCGCCGACCTCGGCGATCATCGGGCGCGGCCTCGGCGAGAGCGTCGGGCTGATCACCGACGGGCGCTTCTCGGGCGGCACCTGGGGCATGGTCGTCGGCCATGTCACGCCGGAAGCCTTTGTCGGCGGCACCATCGCGCTGATCGAGGAAGGCGACACCATCACCATCGATGCGCATAAGCTGCTGCTGCAACTGGAGGTCGACGAGGCCGAGATCGCGCGCCGGCGCGCGGCGTGGAAGCAGCCGGAGCCGCGCTACACGCGCGGCGTGCTGGCCAAGTTCTCGGCGCTGGCACTGCCGGCCAATCAGGGCGCGGTGACGGGCTGAGGGCCGCCGGCCCCCGACGATGGCGGCATGATGCTCCTTCTCCCCTTGCGGGAGAAGGTCCCGGCAGGGGGATGAGGGGTGCTGCGCACTGCTACCCCTCATCCGGCCCTTCGATCTCCGGCTTGCTGGAGATCGACATTATCATGCGCAGGTCGGGCAAGCCCGACTTGAGTGGGCCACCTTCTCCCGCAAGCGGGAGAAGGGTACTTCGTTCTACTTCAACTCGACCGCGATATCCTCCACCGCCGGCGCCTGCTTGATCAGGCCGCGCGCGGCGAGGAACTGGCCGAAGCGTTCGTAGCGGCGCCGGTCGAGGGCGGCCGGCCGCTTGGCGAAGCGCGGCAGCGTGTCGATCCAGGCCTGGCGGTTGAGCGCGTCGTCAAGGTCGGGATAGGCGGCGATGAACAGTTTCCAGGCCTCGTCCGGATGGTTGGTCAGGTAGAGCGCGCCCTTCTCGACCGCGTCGAGGAAGCGTGGCAGGCGGTCGTCGCCCAGCAGGGCCGGGCGCGCCACGAAGATCAACTCGTCATAGGCCGGCACGCCGTGCTCCTCGGGGAAGAACGCCTTGCCGGCGCGGCCTTCCTTCTTCATCTGCGTCAGCTCGAAATTGCGGAAGCCGCCGATCGTGGCATCGACCTTGCCGCCGAGCAGCGCGGCGGTGAGCGCGAAGTTGACGTTGACGAGCTTGACGTCGGACAGTTTCAGCCCGGCATTTTCGAGCATGGCGCCGAGCAGCGCATCCTCGAAGCCCGACACCGAGTAGCCGATCGCCTTGCCCTTGAGATCGGCGAGCGATTTGATCGGGCCGTCGGCGAGCACGATGACGCTGTTGAGCGGCGTCTCGACCAGCGTGCCGAAGCGCTTGATCGGCACGCCGGCCTGATGATCGAGATAGAGATTGGGCTGGTAGTAGACGCCGATATCGGCCTGGCCGGCGCCGACGAGGCGCGGCACGGCGGAAGGGTCGGAGGGCGGAACCAGCGTGACGTCGAGCCCGGCCTGCTTGAACAGGCCGAGCCGGTCGGCGACGATGAGCGGGGCATGGTCGGGGTTGACGAACCAATCCAGCATGACGCTGAGCTTGTCGGCCGCCCGGGCTGGGCTGGCGAAGGCCAAGGCGAGCACGAGGCCGGCCGCCAGGAACGAACGCGATGTCATGAGAAATCTGTCCTTCGATTGCGAATTGAGGCGTCGCCTCACTGATCGGATGCCCATGGTATGAGGCGCGGGCCGAAAAAGTCGACAAGGCGGCGCAGAGAGAGGCTGAGGATCGCCAGTATCGCCATGGCCGCGAACACCGTGTCGGTCTGCAGCCGCGCATTGGCCTGCACCATGACGAAGCCGAGGCCTGCCGACGAGCCGACCCATTCGCCGATCACCGCGCCGAGCGGCGCGAGCGGTGCCGCGACCCTGAGGCCGGAGAGCAGCGCCGGCAAGGCCAGCGGCAGCCTGACATAGCGCAAGGTCTGCCAATGCGTGGCGCTGGTGAGCGCCGTGGCATCGATGAGTTCCGGATCGGTGCGGCGCAAGCCGTCCGCGAAAGCCGAGGTCACGGGGAAGAAGATGATGATCACGGCCATGACGACCTTCGACGTCAGGCCGAAGCCGAACCAGACCACGAGCAGCGGCGCGATCACGAAGACGGGGAAGGCTTGCAGCACGAGCAGGATCGGCCACAGCGCGCGCCCGAGGCGCGGCCATGCGGCCAGCGCGAGCGCGCTGAGCGCGCCGAAGCTCGCGCCGATGGCGAAACCGAGCGCGATTTCGATGATCGTGGTCAGCGTGTGTCCGGCGAGAAACAGCGGCCTGCGCAGGAAGACGGCGAGCACCTCGAGCGGCGAGGGCAGGATATAGCCCGGCGGCGCGAACAGCCACACCGCGCCCTGCCAGATGAGGAGCAACACCAAGGCGGTGCGCGCGAAGGTCCACAGCCGGGCCGTCATGCGCCTTGGGCCCCGGGCTGGTGGGCGCGGTGGATCACGCCCGCGCTCGCCGCGTTTCCGCCACGCTCCGCGCTGCTCAATCCGTTGCTCCGTGGTCGAGGCACATTGCTCCCGCGCCAACCGATGGCGCCGCACAAGGGAACATGCTTTAGCCTGTTCAATGGCGAAGGCAACCGCCGTCGCCGGCGCTGCTCACCGCGCCGGCCGCGTCGAAAGTCGCGCCGCGCGCCATGGTCATGCTGGCGCGACAGGGCCGGTCGCCGCTATCGTCGATTCGGAATAGCGTCCTCAGTTTGGGAGTTGTGCGTTTTGCTCACGGCCTATCGCGAAAGCGGCGACGAGTGGCGTCAAGGCGCGGCCCTGCCGGATCAGGTGATCTGGCTCGACCTGATCGATCCGAGCGATGACGAATGCCGGCTCGTCGAAAGCCTGACGAAAATCCGGCTGCCAACGAAGGAGATGCTGAGCGAGATCGAGGTTTCGAGCCGGCTGATCGTCGAGCGCGGCGTGCTGTATCTGAGCACCCCGGCGGTGGCGAAAGGCGATCTCGACCGGCCCGAGATTTCGCCGGTCGGCTTCGTGTTGGCGCCGCGATTTCTCGTCACCGTAAGATATGCGCAGCTTGCCTCCTTTGACAGCATCGCCGCGCAGGTGCGCGCCGACGACACGCTCGATTGCAGCATCGGCATCTTCGCCGCCCTGCTGGAGGCGATGGTCGATCGCGGCGCCGACATGCTCGAGCATCTCGGCGCCAGGATCGACAAGGTCTCCAAATCGGTGTTTCACGGCAACCCTTCCAGCCGCAGGCATCCCGCGCGCTCGACGGCCCATCTGCGCCAGATCCTGAGCGGCATCGGCATGAATGGCGAGCATCTGGCGCAGGCCCGCGACGTGCTGCTCGGCGTCGGGCGGCTGGCGAGTTTCGTCGGCGACATCGCCCAGGACTGGATACCCGACGCGTTTCGCGCCCGGCTCGATGCCGTTGCCAAGGATGTCGCGAGCCTGAACGATTACGAGACGCATCTGTCCGACAAGGTGCAGTTCCTGCTCGATGCGGTGCTCGGCTTCATCTCGATCGAGCAGAACGACCTGTTCAAGGTCCTGACCATCGTCTCGGTGATTGGCGTGCCGCCGACGCTGCTCGCCGGCGTGTGGGGCATGAACTTCAAGACCATGCCCGAGTTGAATTGGGATTGGGGCTACCCGCTCGCCTGGCTCGCCATCATCCTGAGCACCGCGCTGCCCTTGCTGTGGTTCAAGCGCCGCGGCTGGCTGTAGAGAGTTTACCTCAGGAAAACAGCGGCGCCAGCATCAGCCAGCCGACCAGGAGCAGGCCGAGGGTCGAGGCGATCGAGAAGCCGGCGATGGTGTTTTCGAGTTGTTCGCGGGCACGGCGCGGCTGACGCTGCGAAACATCGAGAACGGACATTGTCGCCTCCATATTTTTGGAGGATCAACGCCACATTGCGGACTTGGTTCCACGTCGCCGCATATCGCGTCTTTCGGCCTGAAGAATCGGATTTCCGGCGTATGGTATTGTTCGCGCGGTGTCCGCTCGTCACGGGATTTGCATGATCGCCATCGAAACCTTCGTGCACATCCTCGATCTGGTCGGGACCTTCGTCTTCGCCATCAGCGGCGCGGTCGCGGCCGTCAATCGCCGCCTCGATATTTTCGGCATTCTCGTGCTGTCATTCGTCGCCGGGAATGTGGGCGGCATCACGCGCGACGTGCTGATCGGCGCGGTGCCGCCGGCCGCCCTGACCGATGGCCTGTATCTGCTGGTTTCGGTGATGGCCGGGCTGATCACGTTCTTCTGGTATGCCGGCATCGACCGGCTGCGCAGCCCCGTGCTGCTGTTCGATGCCGGCGGGCTGTCGCTATTCGCGGTCGCGGGCGCGCAGAAGGCGATCGAGTTCGGGCTCAATCCGGTCATGGCGGCGCTTCTGGGCATGTTGACGGGCATTGGCGGCGGCATGATGCGCGATGTGCTTCTCGCCGAGGTTCCGCAGGTGCTGCGTTCGGATCTATATGCCGTCGCAGCCCTTGCCGGCGCTTCCATCGTCGTCATCGGTGACTGGCTCGGCCTCTCCTATGGCGTCTCGGCCCCGGCCGGGGCGGCGTTGTGTTTCGGGCTTCGCTTCATGGCGATCCGCTATGGCTGGCATTTGCCGGCCGCCCATCTGTCCGCGCGCCAGCGCGCCGAAACCGATTATTCCGATGACGGGAATGCGCGCTGATATCTGGGTGTTCGCCACCGGGCGGATATCAGGCGCTGCGGCAACGCGATCAGCCGGCCGTCGCGCGGAGCGATGAGCAGTCGAGGCCGGGATAATCCCCAGCCCGGCGCTCAGGCGAATGGCCGAAGGCGGCGCAGCAGATGCTCGACGCGAAACGCGCCCACCGAGCGGCTTTCCGGGTATTCGTCGCCACGCGCCGTCTCGACCAGAAAAACCGTCGGCGGGCCATCGGCGTGCAGATATTTCAGCAGTGCGCGACTTGCGCCATCGATCCGCGTCACGTCGACCTTGACCAGGGCAACGCGCGCCATCGCGAGCCGCACGCGGGGATCGGGAAGGATGCGGCTGTCGATCGTCTTGCAGAAGGCGCACCAGTCGGCACCGATATCCACCAGCGCGGCGGGATAGCGTGAGGACAGGCGCCGGAGCGCGGTCCTGTAGTCGGCGACATTGGTGACGATGGCGTCGGCGGCCGCGGCCTCGCGGGGAACGACGGAGGCCGTGAGCGCCGCCAGCCCTGAGATCAGCACACCCCTTCTCGTCAATCCGGCTTTGCCGCGAGAGGGGGCCTGGCCAATACCGGCCGTGGCGAGCGCATCTGATAATCCGGACTTTTCGACTGCCATGCTAAAACACTCTCCATGCTTGCGCCGCAACAAGGCGGCCGGCCTTAAGGCTGCCTTAAGGGGCTGGCCAAGGATGGGCCGGGCTGGAGGTCATCATGCGTATCCTGATCGTCGAGGACGACGCCGTGCTTCGGGACGGCCTGAGCGTCGGCCTGGGCCTCGCCGGATTCACGGCGGATGCGGTCGAAACCTGTGCCGCGGCGGACGCTGCGTTGCGCAGCAGTGAATTCGATGCGGTTGTCCTCGATCTCATGCTGCCGGATGGATCGGGACTCGACATTCTCAAAGGGCTTCGCCTGCGCCAGCAGGATATTCCGGTCCTGTTGCTGACGGCACGCGATGGGGTCGATGACCGGATCGCCGGGCTTGATAGCGGCGCCGACGATTATCTGGGCAAGCCGTTCGATCTCGACGAGGTCGCGGCCAGGCTGCGTGCGCTGCTGCGCCGTGCGGCGGGCCGCGCCTCGGCCGTGCTCGAATGGCAGGGGCTTGTTCTCGATCCCTCGCGGCTGGAGGCCGAGAAGGATCGGCAACCGCTCAATCTCTCGCGCCGGGAATTCGCCATCCTCCACGTGCTGATGAGCCATCCCGGGCAGATCGTTTCCAAATCCCGGCTCGAGGACAAGCTCTATGGCTGGCAGGCGGAAATCGAAAGCAACGCCGTCGAGGTGCATATCCATAACCTGCGCGCCAAGATCGGACCCGGCGTGATCCAGACCGTGCGCGGCGTCGGCTACCGGATCGCGGGAGAAGCCTGATGGCGTCCATCCGCGGCCGGCTGATCACCATTCTCATCATCTCGACCGGGGTCGTCTGGCTGTTCGCCACGGCATGGATTTTTTTCAGCACGCGGGCGGAGGTGGAGCGTGTCCTCGACGCCCGTCTGATGGAAGCCGGCCGCATGGTGAGTTCCCTGATAACCAGCCGGGAAATCGAAAGCCGTCGACCGATGGATTTGACGGCGCAACTGACGGCGCGGAGCCGTGCGAGCTATGACCGCCAGCTCTCGTGCCAGATCTGGTCGCTCAACGGCGACCTGGTGGGCCTGTCGGAAAGCGCGCCCTCGGAGCGGCTGACCGCGAGCGATACCGGGTTTTCGCAAACCGAGATCAACGGGGAAACCTGGCGCGTCTACGCGGTCGTCAATGCCGATGTCGGCGTGCGCGTGCTGGTCGGCGATCGGCTCAAGGTTCGTAACCATCTCGTGAACGACGTCATTCGCGGGTTGCTGCTGCCGATGTTCCTGATTCTGCCGCTCCTGGCCGGCCTGATCTGGCTGAGCGTGAAGCGCGGGCTTTCTCCCTTGAACCGCATCGCGCATGATCTCGAACGACGCCATGCCGCCGATCTCAGTCCGATGCCGGCGGTCGAAACGGCGCAGGAGATCGCGCCCGTCGTGCAATCCCTGAACGGGTTGTTCGGGCGCGTTGCCGGCCTGCGCGACCGGGAGCGCAATTTCACCGCCTTCGCGGCGCATGAGCTGCGCACGCCGCTGGCCGGCCTGAAAACGCAGGCGCAGGTCGCGCTTGCCAGCAATGACGGGGCGATTCGCGATCAGGCCCTGCGGCAGATCGTGGTCGGCGTCGACCGCACCGGCCGGCTCGTGCGCCAGTTGCTGGACATTTCATCCGTCGAGGCGCGCGAGCGCTCCGATCATCACGGCGTGGTGGAGGCCGGCAAGGTGCTTCGCGCGCTCGCCGGCGAGCTTTCCGATGCCGCGCGCGGCGTTACCGTGGCGGTTGCACCTGATCTCGATGATCTTCAGCTTGCCATCGAGCCGGAACTCTTCACCCTGGCGGCGCGCAACCTGATCGAGAACGCCGTCAACCATTCGCCCCCCGGCGGCGCGGTTTTCTGCCATGCGGAGCGAAGCGCCGGGAGCGATTCGATCGTCATCGACGATGATGGTCCCGGCATCCCGGAGGAAGAGCTGCCGCGTGTCACCGAGCGCTTCTTCCGCGGCCGCAACAAGGCGGCTGTCGGCAGCGGACTCGGCCTTGCCATCGCCGAACTGGCGCTTGGGAGAAGCGGCTGGCGGCTGTCGCTGCGGAACCGCCCGGGCGGCGGCCTCACCGCCATGATCGCCGCAGCGCCGCCGTCGCACGGCTGAGGATGCCGTATCGCCTCGCCAGGTTAGGCGACCGCTGCCCGCGGCAGGATCACCGGTTCGCCAGTTGCTCGCCGAGATGGCTCATCTCCGGGTCCGGGATCACGACGATGGTGCTGCCGTCCCGGACGTTATCCGCAAGATGAATCACGTCCTGATTGAGCATCCGGATGCAACCCGAGGACACCGCCTTGCCGATGGTATCGAATTCCCGACTGCCGTGGATGCGGTAGATGGTGTCGCGGTTGCCCTGGTGAATATATAGGGCGCGGGCGCCAAGAGGATTCCGGAGCCCCGGCGGCATTCCGCCGTTAGCGATGCTGTAGGGCTCCAAGGCCGGCTGGCGCGCGACCATGTCGTTTGGCGGATTCCAGCGCGGCCATTTGCGCTTGTATGGGATATGCCCCCGGCCATGCCAGGAGAAACCGTCGCGCCCGACGCCGACGCCGTAGCGCATCGCCTTGCCGTTCGCCTTGACGTGATAGAGGTAGCGGTTCGGGGTATCGACGATCACCGTGCCGGCTTTTTCGGTGGTCGGGTAAGCGACCTCGGTGCGCCACCACCGTCGATCGACCTCGGAGACATCGACTGCGGGGACTGGGAACTGCTCGTCGGGCAGGGCTGCGTACATCAGCGGGGTGACAGGCCGCGCGGGCTCCTGCGGAACGGGCGCGATTTCCGCCACCGGCTGGCGCAGCGTCGTGCAGCCCGCCAGAGCGGACGCGCTCGCGCCGAGAAGAAATGCTCGTCTGGCGACGAGGGGGGACAGTAGCTTGGTCAAAACAGGTAAAGCCTTCGGATTCTTGAAAACCCTGCGAGCAACCCCGGCTACCTTAAGGGCCGCTTAAGCGTGCGGGACAAACGACAAGCCGGCATGTCGCGACTTGCCGTCCTTGATGTCGGCTTGAGATGGGGATGGCCGTGCGAACGCGAAAGAACCTGGCGGCTCCGGGCTGATCCGGCGCCGTCGCCGACGGAGGGCAGTCCGCCGATGGGTCAGTCGATCTTCCTTATCGTACCTTCCTTGTGCGCCGCGATGTGATCGGTCTTGTCGCTCTTGATCTCGTATTGCGGCGCGTCCTTCGAGGCGTGGCGCCGGTGGCCCCTGTAATCGAAATCCTGCTCGTGGATCGCGATGATCGTGCCGCTGACATGGCCGGCTTCGGAATTCCAGCCGACATGGTCGCCCTTGGAATATTTCGCCATCGGATGTCCTCTTGCGCGAACCGCCAACTCGGTTATCTCAGCGGCGCCTAACCGCCGGTTAGGCTCTGGCTGCTATAGGTCGGGGTGTGCGCGAATTCCGCCGGCACGTCCCACATGCGCGCGGCGTAGAACACCGCCCAGGCGAGAATGAACAGCGACATCACCCAGACCCAGACCGGGATCGACGAGCGCGCCTCGGCGCGGCGCGGATCGAACGGATCGTCGGCGCTGAATGCATCGACCGTGAAGCGGACCTTGCCGCGCCGGATCGAATGCGGGCGCAGCCCCGAAACGACGATGCCCGGCCCGTTATGCACCACGAACGGAATTTCCTCGACGCCCTCGCGCCCGCTTTCGCCACGCGCGAAAATCGTCAGCCGGTGCGGGCCATCGCTCAGCCCGGCGGTATCCAGCGAAATCTCCGTGGGCAGTTCCTGGTCGGCGATCGGCTGTTTGTCGCCATCCAGATAAACGCGGACGCGCGGGTTTTCCATGGCTCCCCCTTCGCCTTAACGGTCGTCACGCAGGATATCATATTTCGGGTGGTGCCGGTCGGTCTCGCCGGGGCGGAACAGCATCCAGAACATCGCCACGAAGCAGCCGAGCGTGATCGTGCCGGAGAGGGCGATGATGACGAGATTGCCGAGCAGTGGGCCGGCCATATGATGTGCCATGACGTGCCTGTTGTTTATTTCCCCTTGGCGCGCTCGGCGGCGACCTGCTGCGCCGTCACCGGCTTGCCGTGATTGCCCCAGGAACTGCGCTCATAATCGATGATGTTGGCGATGTCGTCATCGCTGAGCATCGAGCCGAATTCCGGCATCGGACTCTCGTATTTGACGCCACCGACCACGACATTCTCCAGCCCGTACAGCACGGTGCGGATGTGCTGGGTGGGGTCGGCATCGTTGACGGCGGCATTGCCCTTGAGCGGCGGGAAGGCTTCCGGCACGCCTTCGCCGGTGGCCTGGTGGCAGGCCGAGCAATTGGCGCTGAACAGTTGCTCGCCCTTGGCGGCGTCATAGGCGCTGCCGGCTGGGGCCGCCGCCACGGCCGGGGCGTGCGCCGGTTTGCCGGTGGCGGCCATCGGTTGCCCGGATGGTGCTGCGGCGGCCTGGGCCGTGGGCAGCGGCGCCTGCTTCAGCGACAGCAGATAGGCGAGCAGCGCCTGCGCCTCGCGCTTGGGTACGACGACGCCGTGCGCCGGGGCATAGGCCTTGGGCAGCGGCACCGGGGTGACGCCGGCCGGGGCCTTGTCGACGACATCGAACATCCAGGAGAAGGACGGCATGATCGAGGCCGGCACCACGGCGCGCGGGTTGTAGAGGTGGATATATTGCCAGACCGGGCTCGGCTGGCGCGCGCCGACATTGGTCAGGTCGGGGCCGGTGCGCTCCGAGCCGAGCAGTTCCGGCGTCTGGTAGGCGAAATCGCCGGGCGCGGATGGGCGGCCGAACACCTTGTCCTGCGACAGCGGCCGGACCTGCTGGGTGTGGCAGTAGCTGCAGCCATTGGCGACATAGACCGCGCGGCCCTCGGCTTCGATCGCCGTCAGCGGCTTGACGCCCGGGCCGGCCGGCGTCTGCGACAGGGTGATGCCGGGCAGCACGCCCATCAGGATGGCGATCCCGCCATAGACCAGCGTAGAGCCGCCGGCGATGAGCAGCAGCTTGTTCATGCCGCTTCCTCCGCCGCCGCGACCAGCGCCATCGGCCTGGCGCTGTGGCCAAAGGTCATGCGCCACACGTTCCAGGCGAAGGCGAAATGGCTCAGGAACATCAGCGAGCCGCCGACGCCGCGCCAGACATAGAACGGCTGCATGTCGACGACCGATTGGATGAAGGGCAGTTCACGCACCCAGTCCAGCCCCTGGATGGTGCCGCCGATCGACAGCGAGATGACGTAGATGAAGCTGCCGACCAGCGCCGGCCAGAAATGCAGCGCCAGGCCGATCTGGCCGGGATATTTGTCGGTTGCCGCCGGCAGCAGGGCGTAGACGCCGCCCCAGATGGCGAAGGTCACGAAACCGTACATCGTCAGGTGCGAGTGCCCGACGGTGAAGTTCGTCAGGTGCCAGACCGCCTGCAACGAGCGGAACGCCTCGACCGTGCCCTGCGTGGAACCGACGAGATAGCCGATCACGCCGACGAGGATGAAGGCGAGCGGATAGGAGTGGCGCAATTCGCCGAAACGGCCGCGCATGGTGAGCAGGAAGTTGGCGCTGCCGCCCAGCACCGGCACCAGCATCGCCACGCTGAACACGATCGCCGTGGTCTGCAACCACCATGGCAGCGGGCTGAACAGGAAGTGATGCGCGCCGATGATCGGGTAGAACACCAGGTTGGTCCAGAACGCGAACACGCCGAGCGCATAGGAATAGATCGGGCGATTGAGCAGTTTTGGCAGCGCGTAGTAGAACATGCCGAGCGCCAGCGGCGTGAACCACATGCCGACCGCGTTATGCATGTAGAAGCCCGACACCGACACCTGGCCGAGCCCGTATTGGTACCACGGCAGGATCGCCACGATTGCGATGATGCAGGTCCACAGCACGCCGCCCATCGTGTACCAGTTCGACAGGTAGATATCGTCGGTGGTGCGCCGCGCCACCGTCGCCACCAGGTTCCAGGCCGTGACGCCGAGCGCCGCCAGGAAGATCAGGCGGATCGGCCACGGCCATTCGCGATATTCGAGATCGCCGGCGCTATAGCCGAGATCGAGCGCGATGGTGCCGGCGATTGCCGCCAGGTTGAACAGCCACAGGCCGACCCAGGCCAGCCGCGTGCTGTACAATGTCGTGCGGCAACTGCGCACCGCGATGTAATAGGCGAGCCCGACGAGCGCGATGCTGGCCCAGCCGTAGAACGTGGCGTTGGTGTGGATCGGCCGCAGTCGCCCGAAGGTAAGCCACGCCCCGGAGCCGAAATCCGGCGCGCCGAACTTGTAGGCGAGCACGATGCCGATGAAGGTCGCGAAGAGCAGCCAGGCGACCGAGCAGATCGTGTAGGCGGAAAAGACGCGCGCCAGCGCCTGATCGTCCCGTCTTGCCGCGCTTGATGGATGTGCCGTCGCCATTTCCATGGCAGGCCCCGTTTTCTTCACCTCCGCAGGTTGCGCCGGAGGGAGCGCATCGCCGTGAATCCCCCCAGAAACATGCATTGTCAATGCTTCTTTTGTCGTGACCCGATATAATCGGGCGGCAGCTGGGTCGCCGTGACGAGGCGGCGGGCTGGCACCATGCCGTCACTGCGCCGCCGCTTTTTTGTCTCCGGAAAGCCGGCGCAACGAAGTGCAGACTTGCCAATCGGGCCATGTGACGGCAGTCTCGGCTCGGCAAGGATGTTCGGCGGGTGTATGCGGGATTGCCCGCTCGCCGGGCGACAGGACATAGGGAAACTCCGAAATCATGACTATGGACGGTGGGATCGCCGATGCCGGCGAGATGGACGAAGTCGCTCTGCCTGGGCTTCGGTCCGGGCCTGTCAGCCGCCGCGCGTTTCTGCTCGGCTCCGCCGTCGGTCTCGGCGCGCTCGGCCTATCCGGCTGCGCGACGACCGACTACATAGGCCTTGCAGAGGCGAAGAAGATGTACGGGCCGGTGCCCGACGAGAAATTCCCGATCCCGGCGGTCGATGTCAGCAAGGTCGATCCGAAATATTATCGCCGCACCGTTCGCTACGACAGCAAGGAAGCGCCCGGCACGATCATCGTCGATCCGGCCAATTACTACGTCTACCGCATCGAGGGCGACGGGAACGCGACCCGCTATGGCGCCAATGTCGGCCGCGACGGCTTCCGGTGGAGCGGCGATGCCTATGTCGGGCGCAAGGGCGAATGGGCGACCTGGACGCCGCCCAAGGAAATGATCAAGCGCCAGCCCGAGGCGGCCAAATACGCCCGCGGCATGCCGGGCGGCCTCGACAATCCGCTCGGCGCCCGTACGCTCTATCTGTATCAGAACGGCGTCTATACGCTCTACACGATCTACGCCAGCAGCGACCCCGAATCGATCGGCTCCGGCGTCACCAGCGGTTGTGTCGGCCTGCTCAGCCAGGACATGATCCACCTCTATGACCGCACGCCGGTCAAGACGAAAGTGGTCGTCCTGAAAGCATAGGCGCGGACGAAGCGGGGAGCAGGTCATGTTCGAGCGGCTGGAAGAGGCGCTCGGCGTCGGCTAGCATCGCGCCCGGTGTATGCCGGGGCGACGGTGTGGCAGGGGTTCCTTGGCTTTGCCGACTTCGACGGGGCACGTAGCAAAGGGCCGGTATGAGGGGCATGATTTTCAAGGCGTTGCGGCCCATGGCATTGGGCGCGGCGCTCGCTCTATCCGGGTGCGGGACCATCGACACGACACCGATCAACGTCGTCAGCACCGGGCCCGGGGCACCGTCGCCCACCTATATCCCCGATGCCGGCGACGACGGCTCGACCGTGGTCGCGCTCGCCTTTTCCGGGGGCGGCATGCGGGCGGCGGCCTGGGCCTACGGGGCGCTCCTGGAACTCGATTCCATGGTCATCGATACGGTTCCCTACCGCCGCACGCTGGTCGATGACGTCCGCACGGTTGCCGGGACCTCCGGCGGTGCGGTCACGGCAGCTTATCTCGGCTACAAGGGCAAGGAAGGCTATCGGGATTTTCGCGAACGATTCCTGTATCAGGATGCCGAAGCCTATATGGCGACCAGCATGCTGCCGGGAACCTTGCTCAAGGCGGCCTTCTCGGGTGGCGCCAACGATCGCAGCAGTTTCGCCCGCTGGCTGGACGAGAAGCTTTTCGACCGGGCGACCTTCGCCGCCTTCCGCAGGCCGGACAGACCGATCGTCTGGCTGACAGCCTCGGATATCTACAACAACACGCCGTTCCTGTTCACGCGCACCACGTTTGCCGCGCTTTGCAGCGACATTGACGATCTCAAGATCGCCAATGCGGTCGGTGCCTCCGCTGCCTTCCCGATCGTGTTTGCGCCGATGATGCTGCAAACGCCCAAGGAGGATTGCCAGTATGACCGCCCACGCTGGCTGCAGCACGCGCTGGATGCGAAGAACCCGTCCATTCGCTTGCAGGCCTATGCGAGAGCACTTGATTCATACCAATCCAACGCCGACCTTGGCTTTGTACGCCTTCTTGACGGAGGCTTGACCGATAATCTCGGGATCACCGGCCTCACGCTGGAGCGCGCCAAGGCCGATACGCCCCATGGGCCGCTTTCCCCTCACCAGGCGGTCCGGCTGCGCAATTTTCTGTTCATCGTCACCGATGCCGGGGTGCATACGCAATATGGCTGGGGCCTCTCGCCTGTCCCAACCCGGCTCGACAAAGTGATCGTCGCCGCCACTGACACGGCGCTGGCTTCAGCGTCGCGCAGCGGCTTTGATGCGGTCGATCTCGCCCTCAAGCAGTGGCAGGATGCGCTCGTTCGGTATCGGTGCGGGCTTCCGCGCAACGAGGTGCTCAGGCTTCGCGGCACGCTTGCGCAATGGGACTGCCGGGATGTGACCGTGACGACGGAACATGTCTCCTTTCGGGAGGCCGCTCCGGAACTGTTCGCGCGCTTGAACAATATCCCGACGCGCCTGAAACTGCCGCGCGATCAGGTGGATCTGATCATCAACGCCGCGCGCGACACCATCAGGCGCAACGCCAACATCAAGGCAATCGTGGATGCGACACGCAGAAATGCGCCGATCTTCGACCATGGGGCGTTGGTTGCAAGGCGTTGAATTTACAGCATTCAGGAATGCCCGCAGCAATCCGATATCCACCCCAGGGGCTCGTCCTCGACACTCTGCCGAGACCGCCACGTCCTCACCGTCCTTTCGTTGATCCCGAAACGCCGCGCGCGCTCCGTTCGAACAGCGTGCGTGGTCTTGGCGCTCCCGTGAAGAGCCCGGCCCACAGCGCATTCTCTCTGACCGCGATAACGATACGCCATCACACTGTGGGATCAAACAGCTAGCGGTCGCACCAGGATGATGGCGCACTGTTGGCGGCCAGCTCACGCTTGGGCCGTGAGGCGATCGACGATACCTGGATGGGTTGAAAGTCGATGATCACGATCGCGGCGTTCTCGGGCGTGAGCAGATGGTCGCCGCGCGGATCGCGAGGTTGCGCAAAGGACGTCATGCGTTTCTCCTGAATGGCGCGAAGGACCGTCAGCGGCGCTGACGTCGCGCGTGTATGCCTGTGCGCGGGCTGGTCACCCGGCGGCGTCCAGAAATTCGCGAACGAGCTTCACCGTCGCAGCGGGTTGCTCCTCCATCAGCCAGTGCCCGGACTCCGGCACGACCGCTTCCGTGACATTGGTCGCCGCGGCGCGCATCACCACCGCCATGGTCGGGCCGAAAGACGCCGCTCCCCCGATTGCCAGCACGGGCATGGTGAGCTTGCCTTCCGCCAGGAAGGCACGATCATCGATCACGTCCTGGTCGAATGCGGCGAACTGCGCGAAGCCGGCATGCATGGCGCCTGGCAAGGCATAGAGCCGGGCGTAATGTTCGCGTGACGCCTCGCTGAATTTGCCTGGGTTCGCCGAGAATTCGTTCCAGAAACGGTCCAGGTAGATGCGCTCGCGGCCGGCGACGAGGCGTTCCATATCCGGCCCGCCGAAGCGGAAATGCCAGAGGAGCGGGCTTTTCAGGATTTCGTCCCACGGTCCGATGCCGGGGAGCGGCGCGTCCATCAGCACGAACCGCTTCACGCGGCTGCGGTTCTCCGCCGCAAACGCATAGCCGACCATGTTGCCGATGTCGTGCGTGACGAGATCGACCTCGCCGATCTTGAGCGCATCGAGCAGACCGGCAATGTCGTGCCCCTGGGTTTTCTTGTCGTAGCCGCCTGCCGGCCGGTCCGAGAGGCCGAGCCCACGCAGGTCGGGCACGACAACAGTGTGATCGTGCATCAGGTCCGCTGCGAGCGGCGCCCACATGTCGCCGGTTTCGCCATAGCCGTGCAGCAATACAACCGCTGGTCCATTGCCGCCGACACGAACGTGAAGCGTCGTGCCGTTGGTCTGGATGTCTTGTTGGACGAAGCTTGCCGGGAAAGGTTGCACTTGCGCAAAAACCGGTGTGGCAGCAAGCAACCATATGGCAGCCATCGCGATGCGAAGCATGGTTGCTCCCCCGTTGCGCGCCAAAGCTTGGCGCTACCACATGACGTTACCTGCGGTGTATCGTCACCACTAGCCGGCAGATGCCGATCCTGGTTTTCGGGAGGACCGAACAACATGAAGCTGGAGGGCATTGCCGCTTTCGTCGCCGCCGCCGAGACCGGGTCGGTCAGCGCCGCCGCCCAGCGCCTGGGCCATGCAAAATCAGTCGTGAGCGAACGACTGGCCGAACTCGAGCGCTCTCTCGGTGCACTCCTTATCCAGCGAACAACGCGCAAGTTGTCGCTTACGCAGGACGGCACCCGTTTTCTTCCCCGTGCACAGCGCATCCTGCTTGAGGTGCGTGAAGCTGCATCCGAGATCGCCGAGCGCAGCGGAACGCTCGCCGGGCCGCTGCGGATATCCGCCCCGGTCGGCTTCGGCTTGCTTCATCTTGGACCGGCGCTCTACCCCTTCCTGGCCGAACATCCCGGTATCGACCTGACGCTCGATCTCGACGATCGCTTTGTGGAGGCCGCAGCGGACGGTTACGATGCCGTGATCCGGCACGGCCCGATCAACGACACGCGCCTGATCGCCAAACGGCTGGCAAGCACGCGCCGCATTCTGGTTGCCTCCCCGACCTATCTCGAGCGCCACGGCAGGCCGGCATCGCTTGCCTGCCTTGAGGCGCATGACGGCATCATCTACGCCAATCGGGAGGCCGATTGGCGCTTCGCGGGGCCGGATGGCTGGACGGTGGTCAGGCCGCGGGCATGCCTGCGCGTCAATAACGGCCTGATCATGCGTGGCGCGGCGGTGGCGGGGCTCGGCATGACGCTGCTGCCGACGTTCTTCGTCCATGCCGAACTCGAAGCGGGATCGCTGGTGCATGTCGATGTCTCGGCGGAGGCCGAAGGGGCCGAACTGTTCGTTTGCTACCCCCGCGCCAGCAGCGCGCCGGCCAAGGTCGCGGCGCTGATTGATTGGCTCAGGCGATCTTTCGGCAATCCGCCTTATTGGGAAGGTTCGGGCAAGGGCTAACCTTCCGACAGGGGCCTTCAGGTTTTGCCGAGAGGCCGGCAGATCGGTCGCCGATACCACGTCCTTTGTCACTTCGGCGCGTCAGAGCGCGTCTTGCAGCAGTTGTAGGGCGTCGCCTCCGATATCCCGACTTTCCGGCAGATATCGCCAACGGCTGTTCCGTCTTCAGCCTGCTTCTCCCCATCCAGGGATCGTGAGAATTCCAGCCAAAACCGGTCGGATCCGATCGGAGCACGCCACGCTGCAGTCGAGGCCGAATTCCGCACCACGTGGATGAAAGCTCCGTGGCGGATCGTAGCCTATTGACTCAAAAAACGCGCCGTGTTCCATTAATTGGAGTAGCGTGCTGAATATCAGAACAAACTAGTTCGTTTGGAACGAACGATGGGGAGCAAGAATGCCTAAGGAACGAGCGAAAGACGGACGCCTTAATCGTCGCGCATTTATCACTTCGGCCTCCGGCCTGGCGGTTGCATCGGCCGGAAGCCTGTCGTCGCCATTCATCTCGTCAGCGCGGGCGCAGGAGCCGGCAAAGGTCGGTTTGGTCTTTGCGAAGCAGGGAACCTGGACAGAGCAGGGGGAACACCTGGTCAATGGCGCGAAAGTGGCCCTGGAACAGGTGGGTTCCAAAGTGCTCGGCCGGCCGGTCGAATTCGTCTGGCTCGACGAACCGAACCCGCAAGTCGCGCAGCAAAACATGCAGAAAATGGTCGACGAGATGAAGGTCTCCGCGGTCATCGGCGGCACCAACAGCGGCACCTCGCTTGCCATGGCGTCTGTCGCCAAGCGCTCCAAGATGCCATTCATCGCCGCCAATGCCGCAGCCCGCGACATTACCGGCAAGGAATGCAATCGCTATACATTCCGGACCCTGGCAACCACACCGGTCGCCTGCCGCGCCGTCGCGCCGCATTTGGCGAGCATCGGCAAGAACTGGTATTTCCTGGTCGCGTCCTATGTGTTCGGGCTCGACGTCTACAAGTCGATGAAGGCCGAGCTGGACGCCGTGGGCGGAAAGGAGGTTGGTTTCGACGAGACGCCTCTCGGCACCACGGATTTCAGCTCCTTCATCCTGAAAATCCGCCAGGCGAAGCCGGATGTCGTCGTGCTGGCTATCCAGGGTAACGATCTGTCGAACTTCCTGAAGCAGTACAAGGAGTTCGGATTGCAGGACAAGATCCCTGTGTGCAATCCGGTCATCGGCGACAGCGATCTTTGGTCGATCGGCGCCGAGACATCCTTCGGCATCTACGGCAAGCCCTGGCATTTCAGCGACCCGTCCAATCCCCCGGCGGACAAGGAGTTCGCGGCAGCCTACAGCAAGGCCCATGGGCGGCCCGCTTCCGACAAGGCGTGGCTTGGCTGGCAGTCCATGCGGATGCTGATCGGGGCCATACAGAAAGAGCAGTCGTTCGAGCCGGAAAAGATCGTCGCCGGTCTTGAGACGCTCCAGGTCCGCGATGGCGAGGCCCTGACCTATTATCGCGACTGGGATCACCAGCTTCTGCACCGCTACCTCGTGCTGCGCGTGAAGAAGAAGATCACCGACAAATGGGACTATCTCGAATTGCTCGGGCAGTCTCCCGCCAACCCTGGCGACCTCGACACGCTGTTCGGCTCGAAAGCCGAGGTCGGCTGTACCCTGGGCAGCCTCTAGGCGCTCATTGTGCAAGCGCTGCCGCAAGCGGCAGCGCTCCGTTTCCTCGCAAATACCCTCAGGGTGCCCGCCCGGAATGGGTGCGCATGCTCATCGATGATCGCGCACGAAGAGGCCTACTCTCTCTTCACGGAGGATACGCGTGATAGAAGTACTGATATCACAAGTCGTAAACGGGCTCGTCCTGGGCTTTCTTTACGTCCTGATCGCGATAGGTCTGACGATCATATTCGGGATGCTGGGCATCATCAATTTTGCCCACGGCGCATTCTTCGCGCTCGGCGCATATTTCGCGATCATGCTCAGCTCGTATATTGGCTGGGCCGGCTTCATTGTCGGGCCACTTATCGTCGGCATCATCGGCATGCTGACCGAGGTCGTGCTCATACGCCGCCTCTACGGCAAGGAACCTCTGCTCAGCCTGATCGTCACCTTCGGCGCGGCGCTGTTCATCGAGGCCGCCATTCGCCTGGTCTGGGGCGCCGGAGGCCAACCGTTCAGCCCGCCCTCGATCCTGACCGGGGTGGTCGAATTCGGTCCGATCGTGACGACGAAATACCGTGTCGCGGTGCTTGTCATCACGGCGGTCATTCTGGCGGCATTCTGGGCGTTTCTGCGTTTCACGCCTTATGGCCGGATCCTGCGCGCCGGCGGCCGTGATCCGCAAATGGTGTCGCTGCTCGGCATCAACCTGCCGCTGGTGATGACGGCGGCGTTCGGGTTCGGCATCGCGCTGGCCGCCGCAGCCGGGGCGCTTGCGGCGCCTCTTTGGAGCGTGAAGCCCAATATCGCCGAGGCCGCCGTGATGCCGGCCTTCGTGACGGTCACGATCGGCGGGCTCGGGTCCAATCTCGGCGCTATCGTCGCCGGCCTGCTGATTGGCGTCACCACGGCGCTGACGATCCAGTTCTGGCCCGAGGCGTCGGCCGCCGCGATGTACATCTTGATGACAATCGTCCTTCTCGTTCGTCCGCGTGGACTGTTCGGAGAGCAATGGGAGCGCTTCGAATGATTGCGAAGATGCGTGCCAATCCGACAACCTGGTTTCTTGTCGTCACTGCTGCGTTGACCATCGGCGCCGTGCTCGCCGGGATTCCGGTCCAGCGCGTCACGGAGATCGTGATCTATGCACTCTACGGTGTCGGGGTCGGCATCCTGGTGAGCTATACCGGGCTGGTGCCCTTTGGTGCATCGGTATTCTTCGGCTGTGCGAGCTACGCAGCCGCGCTCACCGCCATCCATGTCGGTGGTACTGAATTCGTGGCACTTGGCGGGGCGATCGTCTTCTCGCTGCTCCTCGCATTGCCGATGGGCCTGCTGATCCTGACACGCAAGGGCTTGTACTTCTCGCTTCTGACGCTGGCATTCTCACAGCTCGCCTTCGAGATCGCCTTCCGATGGACGAGCGTGACCGGTGGCGAGAACGGCCTGCAGAACGTTCCGCGCGCGCTGTTCGGCTCGCCATGGTCGTTTCATCTGTTTTCCATCCTCGTGGTGGCAACCTGCCTGTTCGTGATCTGGCGCTTCGCCCATGCCCGGACAGGTCGCATCCTCCAGGCCATTCGCGACAACGAGCAGCGCTCGAGCTGCCTCGGCTACGATACATATCGCACGAAGCTTGTCGCGTTCCTCTACTCTGCCGTTGCGGTTGGTTTCGCGGGCGGGTTGCTGGCTCTGCTGTTGCGCGGCGCCTATGCCAACCCGCTGAGCTGGCAGCATGCAGGCGATGCGCTGCTGATGAGCGTGTTCGGCGGCGTGCACCACTTCCTCGGCCCGCTCTGGGGCGCGATCTCGTTCATCCTGCTCCAGGACCAGCTCAGCGCCATCACCGAGCATTGGTGGCTGATCTTTGCGCCGATCATCGTTTTCTTCGCGTTGGTCTCGCCCGAGGGCCTGCAGGGCATCGCTCAGAAAATCCGGCGGCGGGATTTCTGGACACTGATCCGGCGCGGAGTGCCGGAGCGGAAAAGCATATCCGCGCCGCTCGATTTCACGGATAGCCCGGTCGAGGCCGGCAAGCCCATTCTCTCGCTCAGGGGCGTTTCGAAGCGTTTCGGCTCGCTCGTGACCGCCAACGGCATCGATCTCGAGGTTGAATCCAACCGCCTGCACGCGATCATCGGGCCGAACGGGGCCGGGAAATCAACTCTGTTCAATCTGATCTCCGGCTTGGTGAGTATGGATTCCGGCCAGGTCCTCTTCAAAGGCCAGGATATTTCGGCGCTGCCGGTGCATCAACGCACCAATGCCGGCATCGCGCGCTCGTTCCAGATCATCAGCTTGTTCCGGAATCTCACGGCTTTCGAGAATGTCAGGATCGCTGTCCAGGCCCAACGCGAGGCCAAGCTCGGCGTATGGCGCGATGCCTATCTCAGCGAGGATATCAACGCACGCACCTGGGAAATTTTGGCGGCGGTCGGCATTGCGGAACGTGGCGCCGTCCTGTGCCAGGATCTGTCGCATGGCGAGCAGCGCCTGCTGGACATCGCGGTCGCGCTGGGGACCGATGCGCCGCTGATCCTGCTCGATGAACCGCTTGCCGGACTGGCGGCAGCCGACAGGGACACCATCGCTGCTTTGCTGAAGAAGCTGGCAAAGGTCCGTTCGGTGCTGCTGATCGAGCATGATATCGATCGGGTGTTGACGATCAGCGACCGCGTTACCGTGCTGCATCAGGGCAAGCTGATTGCCGATGGCAAGCCTGCCGATGTGGCGAAGAGCCCACAGGTCGTCGAGGCTTATCTCGGCACTGCGCGCGGAAAAGGCGCCATCGTGCATGACGCAGGTCCTGCGCCGACCGCACAGGCGCCGCTACTGGCGATCAAGGATGTCCGTGCAGGCTATGCCGGCAGCATCGTGCTCGACGGGGTGAATCTCACGGTGCGCGAGAATGAGGTGGTGGCACTTCTCGGGCGCAACGGTGTCGGCAAGACCACGGCGCTCGGCGCGATCATGGGCACGGTCGCCAAGGCGTCCGGGCGCATCGAGTTCGGCGGTGTCGATATCACGGGCGCGCCGCCGCACGCCATCAACCGCACGGGTATCTCGCTCGTGCCGGAGGGGCGCCGCCTGTTCCCCAATCTGACCGTTCGCGAGAACCTGACCCTTGCCTATCGGGAGGGCGGCGCCAGCGTCGATGAGATCTACGAGTTGTTTCCACGGCTCAAGCGCCTCAACAACGCCGCCGCCTCGGGCCTCTCCGGAGGTGAGCGCCAAATGGCCGCCATCGGGCGCGCGCTCATGGTGCCGAGCCGCCTGATCCTGCTCGACGAACCTTTCGAGGGGCTGGCTCCGGCTATCGTCGACGAGGTGCTGCTCGCGGTGAGCGAACTGCGCAAGCGGGCCAGCGTCCTGATTGTCGAGCACAATGCGGATCTCGTGCTGCCGTTTTCCGACCGCGCCTATGTTCTGGTGAACGGGCAGGTCGCCTACGAGGGAAGGGCGGCTGAACTTGCGGCAGATCATGAGTTGCAGATGAAGCTTCTGGGCGTGGCGCAGCAGGAAAGCGCGGCCGCATGACCGCAGATGGCGCGTTCCGTTGGACTGCCCAGGGCGACATGGATCCGATCGATGTGCTTTGCCGGCGCATCGTCACCCTGGGACCATGCGATATGCCGCGGGATCTGGCACGCGAGGTCGAAGCCGGCATACAGCGTTGCGTGGCGGAACTGGACCGCGACCTCGACCGGGATGCGGTGCGGGGCCTGCACAATACGCTCCTGCATGTCGGCGGCAGACCCGAAAGCCGGGTTGCGGGACGGGGCTTCCGGTTGCCCGCGCATGAGGCGGCGACCTTCAATGTCGCTGCCTCATGGATGCCGGACCGGGACGACCGACGTTTCGTTGCGCCGGCGGTGTGGAGCGCCTTGGCGACATCCGATGCGCTTGGCGGTGTGCCTGCCGCGGCATTTACCACAGCGATCGCCTTGTCGGTTGATCTTGGCCGCCGCCTACAGCAGGCGACGCCGGATGCAGGCGCGCAGGGCCACCACGACGCGATCTATGCCGGGTTTGTTGCCGCCGCATGCGCGGCCAAGTTGCGCGGCTTTTCAAGCGATGCTTTGCGCAATGCGCTCGGCATTATGCTGTCGCAGGCGGCCGGTACGACGCAGGCCACGCGCGACCATGCCAGCGGTGACCAGCTTCAAATCGCCTTCAATGTCGGCGACGGCCTGAAATCGGTCATGCTGGCGAGTGTCGGTGTGACCGGTGTGCGCAGGGTTGCCAGCGGTGAGTTCAGCTTCCTGAAACTGTTTTCGCGAAGCCCGGATCCTCGCCCGCTGACCAGCGATCTTCATCATGTGTGGAGTGTGCGTGGCCGCTTTATGCTGTCGCGCTCGCCCGGCGTCTCCGTTGACGCGCAGAACACTCTCGCAAGAGCCAGCAAACCAACCTCGGGCAATGACCCCTTCGACCTCTTCGAGCCGCTATTCTCAGTAGACGCCAATGCGACGGGAAATACAGATGAATGACCAGGCTTTCATATGCCGCGGCCAGGAGCTGGATCCCGTCGAGCTGCTGGCGGACTACGTCGACAGCACGACCTTCGGCGATCTCCCCTCGCACACGGTGGACACGACGAAGCGCTTCATTCTCGACCTCATCGCGACCACCATTGCGGGCTCGCGCGCGCCGATGGTGCGGGAGGTGCTCGATCTGTTCGCCTACTGGGGCGGGGCGCCCCAGGCGACGACCGCGATCTTCGGCACGCGCCTGCCGATGCACAATGCGGTGAGCGCGAACGTCATGATCTGCCACGCGCTCGAGCTTGACGAGTTCCACGACACCGCCTGTACGCACGCCCTGGCGCCGGCTTTCTGGAGTGGGCTCGCAGCGGCCGAGATGGCAGGTGGGTGTGACGGCAAGAGATTTCTCGCCGCCGTGACCATTGCCGCCGATCTGAAACACCGGCTGGGGCTTGCGACGCGGCGCATGTACTATCTCGGCTACCACAAGGCGCGCCTGGCCACGCTCGCCGCTGCTGCTGCCGTATGCAAGGTGCAGGGCCGCTCCAGGCAGACCGTGCTGGACGCGCTTGGCCTCGCTTTCTGTCAGTCGAGCGGCACGACGCAGACCCAGCCCGATGGCGCGCTGATGAAACGGCTCACGCCGGCATTCAATGCGGGTGACGGCGTGCGGGCCGTGGAACTGGCCGTCAACGGCGTGGGCGGTCATATGAAGCTGATCGCGGGTGAGGGCGGATTGTTCCAGGTCTTCAACGGCGGTGAGCATGATGTGGCGACGATACGGCGTGACATTGGCCGGGAGTTCCTAGGGGCGACCTCAAGCGTCAAGCGCTACCCGAGTTGCCGCTGTGCGAACGGGCCGATCGAGGCCATCATCCGGCTCAGGCAGCAGCATCCGTTCGCGGTCGAGGCCATACGGCAGGTGCGGGTTTTCGTTTCCGAGGGCTGCATGGCGATCTCGGGCCAGCCTTTCGCGCAGAAGCATGGGTCGCCGCAGGTCGATGCGCAGTTCAGTGTTGATTTCAACATTGCGGTGGCGCTTCTGCATGGAGATGTGTTCGCGCAGCATTTCGAACCGGCGGTACTCGCCGATGCCAGGGTGCTCGATCTCGCCTCCAAGGTGGAGGTCAGTATCGCCCCGGCGCTACGCGGCGTGTTGAGTTTCGAGCCTGTGACGGTCGAGGTGGAACTCGAGTCGGGCGATGTGTGGCGTCACGAGCTCGAACATATGTATGGTACGCCGCATAATCCCATGTCGTGGGACGATTTCATCGAGGAACGGCTCGAGCGCTGCATCCGCTATTCCGAGATCCCCTTCTCCGATTTACGGAAGGCGCGCTTGATCGATACTGTGCGCGACCTAGAGCACATGCCGAATGTGGTCGATCTGTTTGAACTCATGGGGTCACGCTGATGGCGGTTTTAGCCGAGGCAGCGCCAGCCCGTCGGTTGTCTGGTAATTCCCGTTCTGGTGGCGCACAACGCGATGCTGCGCAAGTCGATCGCAAGGGTTGGATATGGATAAGACAGTAGCCAAGGCGTTTGCGTTGATCACCGTTCTGGCCAATAGCGATAAACCCCGTGGCGTGACCGATCTTGCCAAGGCTTGCGGCTGGTCGAAAAGCAATGCATTTCGCATATTGTCGACCCTGGTCGAGCTGGGGATCGTCGAACGGGCCGAGGCAGGCGCCCGTTACGCTCTGGGGCTGCGGCTGTGGGAGCTGGGCAGCAAGGTCGTCGATCGTCTCGACGTGCGCCAACTGGCGCTGCCTTACATGAGAGACCTGGCGAAAAGCACGGACGAGACGCTGCTTCTCGCCGTCCTCGATTTCGAGAACATCATCTACCTGGAACAGATTGAAAGCTCGCAGCCGGTGCGTGCCGGGACGAGGATTGGCGGAACGGCACCGACGCATGCCACGGCCAACGGCAAGGCACTGCTCGCCTTCCAGCGTCCCGATGTCGTGGACCGGCTTTGCTGCGCCGGGCTTACCCGTTTCACCGCCAAGACCGTTACCAGCAAGAGCGCGTTGGAAGGCGTCATCGCGGAGGTTCGCAAGCGTGGCTTCGCGCTCGTTCACGATGAGTGGCAGGAGGGCGTGGCGGGGGTGGCCGCTCCTGTCTTCAATGGTGACGGCGACGTCATTGCGGCACTCGGGGTTTCAGGCCCATCACACAGGTTGAACGTGAGCAAGGCGATGGAGCTTGGGCCCCCCGTCCGTAACGCCGCCGCCAAGATATCGAAGCAGCTCGGTTATGCCGGCTCGACGCACGGTACGGGCCACTAAAGCGCCACGGCCTGGTTGGGTCGCGCCGCGAATGAGCGGATGGCGCCGGTTCGAATGCCGATCGTCCATTTGAATTGAAGTCCCATGTCAGACTGGAATTTCCATGCCTGAATTCATCACGCCGCAGGACCTCAAGACCCGCATCCGGTCAGGCGCGGAACTGGCGATCATCGATTTGCGCGATGAGGGTGATTTTATCGAAGCCCATCTGTTTCACGCCCGCTCCGTTCCGCTGAGCCGGTTGAAACTGCGCATCGAAACCCTGGTGCCGCGGCGTGGCGCGCCCATTGTCCTGATGGATGGCGGGAATGCGAAACTGGTCGGGAGCGGCGCGGCGCTGTTGGCGGCTATGGGGTATACCGAGGTCCTGGTGCTGGAAAGGGGGCTCGAGGGAGCGATGGCCGGCGGCTTCGAGAAGTTCTCGGGTACCCATGTGCCGAGCAAGGCTTTCGGAGAGTTCGTGGAGTTGACCTACGGCACGCCGCATGTCTCGGCCGCCGAACTCGATGCGCTTGTCCGTAAAGGCGCCGATCTGGTGATATTGGACGCCAGGCCCTTCGATGAATACCACCGCATGAACATCCCATCCGCCATTCCGGTGGCGGGAGCGGAACTCGTCTACCGCATCGCCGATGTCGTGCCTGATTCCACGACAACCATTGTCGTAAACTGCGCCGGACGGACCCGTTCGATCATCGGCGCGCAATCCTTGATCAATGCCGGCATTCCCAACCCTGTCTTCGCATTGAAGGACGGCACTGCCGGCTGGCAGCTTGCCGGTTTCGAATTGGAGCGCGGCAGCGACCGCCGCATTCCGGTGGCAAGTGAAGCGGGGCTTTCGCGCGCGCGCAACGCGGCGGAAGCAGTGGCCCGGCGTTTCGACGTGAGGCGGATCACACACGCAGAGTTGGCCGTGTGGCAGTCCGAAAAGGAAAGCCGGACGCTTTACCTGTTCGACGTTCGCGCGCCCGAGGAGTTCAACGCGGGGCATCCGGCCGGCTTTCGCCCGGCGCCTGGCGGGCAGCTTGTTCAGGCAACGGATGATTACGTCGGCGTCATCGGCGCCCGCATCGTGCTGGCTGACGATAATGGCGTGCGCGCGACCATGACCGCCTCCTGGCTCATGCAACTCGGCTGGCGGGATGTTGTCGTTCTGGAAAATGCCCTGGCAGGTCCGCTGAGCCAGCCCGAGGCGCGAAATCCGGGCACGCCGGATACCGCGCGCCCGATCGCGGAGATCACGCCACTGGCGTTGCAGGCGTTGGCGAAATCCAGCATGGCTGTGATGGTTGTCGATCTCGCCGCCGATGAAGCATATTGCCGGGGCCATATCCCTGGCTCCGTCTGGGCCACGCCGCAGACGCTCAACAACCTGCTGGGTGATTTTTCAAACCTCGATGTCCTCGTCATCGCGGCCGAGGATGACGCCGTGGCCCATGCGGTCGCGCGGAGCCTGGTTCCCCTTACAACTCATGCCGTATTGCGGGTTCTGATAGGCGGCGCGGCCGGGTGGGCCGATGCCAGATTGCCGGTCAATACCATCGCCCCCGGCGCACTTCGGGCCCCGGATTCCGGCGGTGCCTCTTCGCCCGAGCAGAAGGCGGCGATCGAACGCGAATTGCGCAAGTATCTCACCTGGGAGGTTGGCCTCGTCGAGCAGGTCAGGCGCGACGGCGATGCTGGATACCGCTATTTCGTGTGAGGCTTCAAAGCTGTAAGCCTAATATCCACTTTTGAAAAGAGCTGGCTCGGTTTTTCTGAACAGTTTCGGGTCTGTCGCTAAGTGGATTTTGGCCTTGTTATACCGCAACCGGGATTGGCTGCCGCGCGTTGAAGTAGGCCTGATCGGGTGTTTGCCGTCCCAGGCTCTGGTGAGGCCTCCGGCCATTGTAGAAGGCGAGATGCCGGCCGATTGAGGCGCGCGCGTCGGACACGCTGGCGTAGGCGTGTGAGGATAGACCTCCTCGTATTTGACCGATTTCCAGATGCGCTCGACGAAGACGTTGTCGCGCCAGGCGCCCTTGCCGTCCATGCTGATCTTGACGCCTGTGCCGATCAGCAGGGCGGTGAACGCGCGGCTGGTGAACTGCGAGCCCTGATCCGTATTGAAGATCTCGGGCTTGCCGAAGCGGGCCATGGCGTCCTCGACGACCTCGACGCAGAAGGCGACGTCCATGGTGATCGAGAGCCGCCAGGCCAGGACCTTGCGGCTGAACCAATCGACGACGGCCGTCAGGTAGACGAAGCCCCGCGCCATCGGGATATAGGTGATGTCCATCGCCCAGACCTGATTGGGCCGGGTCACCAGCAGTTTGCGCAGAAGATAGGGGAAGATCTTGTTCCCCGGCGCCGGCTTCGAGGTGTTCGGCCGGCGATAGAGCGCCTCGATCCCCATGCGCCTCATCAGCGTCGCGACGTGAAGACGCCCAGTGGCGTAACCTTCCGCAAGCAGCAGCCCCTGCAACATGCGGCTGCCGGCGAAGGGGTATTCCAGATGCAGCTCGTCGCTCCGGCGCATCAACACCAGGTCGGCGGCTGGAACCGCACGGGGCAGATAATAGACGCTGCCTCGGCTGATCCCGAGCGCTCTGGCTTGCCGGTTGAGCGGCAGATCGTGATGGCGATCGATCATCGCTTTGCGCTCAGAAGGCCGGCCTTGGCCCGAGCGCGTTGGACAAAAAGCTTGTCCCCGACTTGATAGGGGATCATTCTCCAGCGCCAGCTCTTCGATCTTCGCATGCAGCGTCTTCACGTCGATCGTGGGCACCGTGGCCTCCGACTTCACTTCGGACCCGAACACGCCGGCTGCCCCTTCAAGCAGCTGGCTGCGCCATTGCGTGATCTGGTTGGGAGGCACGTCGAACTGCTGCGCCAGATCGGCCAGCGTCTTCTCGCCCTTGATCGCAGCCAATGCAACCTTCGCCTTGAAAGCCGGGCTGCGGTTCCGGCGAACGCGTCTCGTCATATCCGCTCCTGTTCACGGCAATCATGCCGCGTTCAGGCCGAAAATCCACTTATCCCCGCTGCCCAGTTTTCCCGAGCCAGCTCTCGAGTTCCATTTGTCTGATTTGTTCGCGGATGACGAACAGACGGAGGTGGCGCAGTCGCTCGATGCGATCACGCAGATGCTGCGCGATCAACCCGTCGAGCTTGTCACGACCGCGCAGCAGCAGATCGCGCTGCTGGTCGATTTTGCTGGCGCAGCGCGCGGATCGTAATGCGCGCTGCGCTGTCAGTGTGTTTTGACGAAAA
>ERZ778018.199-NODE-199-length-114607-cov-15.148099_pt1 | contig 114607 bp, 101 predicted proteins | sample MGYA00375748_ERZ778018 | MGnify/ENA primary metagenome ERZ778018 (study PRJEB29350, sample SAMN05509839) | bioreactor metagenome | biome: bioreactor; material: wastewater | place: South Africa: University of Cape Town | collected 2014-04-22 ... | reverse complement strand
CGTGGGTGTTGTAGAACACCGCGTCGGAGATGATGTTCCCCGCATCGAAACCACCGCCACCGGCCTGGCCGGGTGGTGTCGCGCAGCCTGCCGGCAGGGTCGGGGTCGGGGTGGGGTAAAAGGCGTACGGCGGTACGTCGTCGTAGAACCGGTTGGTCAGTTCGGTGGCCAGCGGCCGCCAGCCGTCGAACAGCTTTCCCTCGCCGGTCTGCTGGACCCGCTCGGCGATCTGCCAGTCCGGCCGCTGGTCGTCCTGGTACCCCGGGTCCAACTCCACCAGTTGCTGGTAGAACATCCGGGTGGCGCCGACCGGGTCGGTGCGGTCGTAGTCGGTGTACTTACCGCTGACCGGGTCGGCGAGCTGCTGGAACAACCCCACGTACGGGCCGGAGACCTGCCACGGGTGCAGGGACGACTCCATCATCGCGGTGGCCAGCGCGATGCGCACCCCCCGGACCGTGATGCCCATCGCCTTACCCACCGCGACCACCAACTCCGCGGTATGCGCCTGGTCGTCGGACAGGTGATGGCCGCCGTACAGGCCCGCAGGGATCACCGGCTCCGGTGTGCTCGGCAGTGTCGGTGCGGTGCAGTCGAGCGGAGCGTTCGCCGCGGTGCCGGGACCGGCGGAGCCCGCGGTCGCGGAGCCCGCGGGGTCCGCGGCTGGGTCGTCGACCGGGAGGCCGGCCGGATAGGCGGTCGACCGGGCCGCCGCGTGCGGCACTCCGGAGACCGAGGTGGTGGGGTCCGGCGCCACGGCCGCGCTTGTCCCGCTGGCTCCGAGCAGCAGCGCCAGACTGGCGGCGACCATCGACGTGCTGGCGGTGATCAGCTGGATGCGGGCGCGGGCTCGCCTCGGCGGGGATTCGGGGGCGGCCCGCAGCGACAGGATCCTCACACTGGCCCGCCCTCCACGACGCTGCAGTGCCCCGGTCGTGCCTGTCCCCGAATTTTCCGCTCCGAACCGGCGGGTCGGCCACGCGGCCACCCTGATGGCGTGGTAATGACGGTACTGGCGCGTGCGGGTGCTGGCGATCGGAACAACCCGATTGGCCCACCGGGATTCACCCGTTCGGCCCCGCTAGCGTGGTGACTTGACCACCGTCAGCAGCACCACGGTGTCGGTCAGCGCCAACAAGGCATGTCGGGAGTCCGGGATCACCAGCAGATCGCCCTGCCGGCCGTCCCACGTCACCTCGCCCGCGGACAGCCGGATCCGGCCGGACAGCACCAGCACCGTGGCCTCACCGGGATTCTCATGTTCGGCGAGTTCGGTGCCCTCGACCATGGCGATCACCGTCTGACGCAGGGCTCGCTCGTGTCCGCCGTACACCGTCTCGGCCGCCCGCCGGCTCGGCGCCGAGGTGGCCTTCTGCAGCTGCTCGCGAGAGATCGCGTCGAGGCTGAACTTGTGCATCGGCTCCACCTGCTGTTCGTCGGCAACCGCCCGGCGCCACCCACGCGGCGGCGGGCGCGGCTGCGATGTCCCCGCCTGCGGCTGCACAGTGCGGGTCCGTCCATGATGACCCGTCCGAGCCTCGATCGCGCGGCCAGCCGGGCGACCGGCATGCCCTCGGGCGCATCGGGCGCGCGTCCGGACAGGGGATTGTCGCGAGCCGAATGGGTGGTCGGGCCAGCCGCGCGGTATCAGTGGCGGGGTCGGGAGTTCCTGCCAGGCACTCGAACTGGCAAGGAGGCCCCCATGGCCGACACCTGGACCGATCGCATCCTGTCCGGCATCACGGAGGAACTTCGGCTGCGCGTCACCGGGGCGACGAGCCCCACCCCGGCGGGCGCCGCCGCGCCCGGGACCCCGGCCGGGCAGGGGGCGCCGGCCGCCGCGATCGTGGTGGACCGCCAGCTCAACGTCGACACTCCACTGACCGTCGGCGCGGACTCGACGCTGTGGCGCGGCCCCAGCGACGACCCGACGGCACAGCGACTCGCTGCGGAACTGGTGGCGCTGCAACTGCGGGCCCAGACCCGCATCACCGACACGATGATGGACCTGCTGGCCACCGAGGATTTTCGCCAGGCCCTGGCCTCCGGTCAGCGCCCGGCCCGGGTCATCGGACGGCTGCTGCAACCGGACGGCCGTCCGGCCGCCGGGGTGCAGGTCAGCCTGGACGATCCGGATCTCAGCAGCGCCGACGCCGCCCGATCCGGCGCCGCCACCACCTCCGACGGCAGCTTCGTGCTGATGCTCCCCGGGCGGCTGCGGGACACGACGGTGGCGCTGCCCGACCTGGTGGTGCATGGTGGCAACCGGACCGTCACCGTCGGCGGGGCGCTCGCCGCGGTGCCCGTCACCGGCCTGCTGGACCCCATCACGCTGGATGCCGCCGTCGACCCACTGCCGTTGGACTTTCTCGGGATGCTGACCGATCTCGGCGACGCCGCGGCGCCCGCGACCAGCGAGGATCCGGTGCTGTCCCTCGGGGCCGACGAGTGCACGCTGGTGTTTCGCCGCGACTCCTCCTCGGACCGCTTTCCGTTCAGCGTGATGTTCCGGCTGTCCGACCCGGCGGTGGTCTCGCCCACTCTGGCGTTCACCATCCCCCCGGAGATCCTCAAGCGACTGGGCATCTCCCGCCCCGCGCTGCTGCCGTCCTACGGCACCATCAACCCGCTGCTGGTGCTCGCCGGAGCGCTCGGCGCCCTGCAATTCGAGCTCGTGGAACGGGTGCCGATCTCCCGGCCGCTGTCCGTCGACGGGTTCCGGGACGGGCTGGCGCACCCCACCGGCGGCGTGTTCGCCGGGACGCCGTTGGCCGGCTCACTCGCGATCGGCTACGTGGTGCAGATGGCGCAGCGCTGGAGCCCGGTCGGGCTGGCACTGGGCGACCTGGTGTACTCGTTGCCGCTGGCGCCGGGGGAGCAGCAGCGGGTTGCCGTGGTGGAACGGATCGCCACCTCCAGCGTGGTCGACTCCGAAACCCTGGACACCACCGAACAACTCGGCTTCACCGAGCTGGACGACACCAGCGCCGACGCCACCTTCCGGTCCGCCTTCGACGAGACTGCCTCCGGCGGCAGCGTCATCGACACCTCTGCGCACTCCTCCTCCAAAGCGGGTGCCGGTGGTATCGGGCTCGCCCTCGGCCCGGTGGTGATCGGCGGCGGAGTGGCGGCCAGCTCCGGCAGTTCGTCCTCGCATGGCAGCACCTCCACCTGGATGCAAGGCACCCGGGACACCACGTCGGCCACCGCGCAGACCACGCACGCCGCGGTGCAGCGGCAGGCCTCCGCGCGCCGGCAGGCCTCCCGCACCGCCATGCGGCTGGCCACCGCGTCGGAGTCCGATCGGGTGGTCACCAAGGTCATTACCAACCACAACAAGACTCGCGCGCTGACCGTGCAGTACTGGGAGGTGTTGCGGCTGTTCGACATCACGACCACCGTCGAGGGTGTCACGCTGATCTGCCTGGTGCCGCTGGATGTGGTGCGGTTCCTGCCGGCCGACGAACCCGCCGCGCTGCTGGCCGCGCCGGCCGACCGGGCCGCCGTACTGCACCGCTACGCCGAGCTGATCGGCCACGCCGACATCTTGGCCGGCGTGCTCCCGGCGCGCTACCGGCAGGGGCTGAGCCTTGCCACCGAATTCGCCGGTGACCCGCAGGCCGCCGTGCAGGGCGCCGGTGGCGACGCGGAGGACGTGATCTCGCTGTCGCTGACCGGGCGCTTCCTGCCCAGCGAGGACCTGTACGTCACCGTGGTGTCCAAGCGGGGGCTGCGCACCCCGGCCACCCTGCTGACCGGGCCGACCATCGATCTGCCGGCAGATCTGACCGCCGACGAGCTGCTGGCGGTGCTGCGCGCGCGCCGGGCATTCAGCGGCCACGACGCCCAGGACCCCAACTACACCGCCACCACGCTGACCGGATCGGTGGTGTTGCCCCGATCCATCCCCCGGCAGGACGTCGCCGGGTTCGAGATCACCCGCCGGTTCCGGCCATTGACGTACGCCACGATCCCGGAGCGCCTGGCCGCGCTGCGGCTGGGCGCCGGCTGGCTGGGCATCACCTCCGGCCTGGAGGACGCGCTGCAGGCCGCCGTCGACGAGGCCCACCCACCCGTTGCCTACGGGCCCGATCAGCTCGAGTCACTGCTCGGCGGGCCGCCCGTCACCGCCTTCTCCGCGCAGGCCGGGGCGGTACAGTTCGCCACCCAGTCGTTCTCCGGCGCGCCGCTGGTGCTACCGCGTACCGCCTATCCGGTGTCGAGCAGGGTGATCCCGCCGCTGCTCGGCTACACCGCGGTGCTGGAGATCGAAAAGACCCTGCAGTGGTGCGTGCGCAACACCATGACCTGTTCGGTGGCGGTGTTCTCCTCGCTGTCCCCCGAGGAGCGGGTGGTACTGCTGGAGCGCTACGAGCTCACCCTGCCGCCGGACGAGAACGGCGAAGCGCAGGCGGTGCCGCTCGTCTCCTGCGTCACCAACACGGTGCTGGGCTACTTCGGCAACTGCATGATCCTTCCGTTCCAGATCCCGTTCGCCGCCACCGCGATGACCACCGAGGTCGACGATCAGGGCACCGTGACCAAGCCCGGCCTGACCACCAAGGACATCACCGACGCGCTCACCCGTTTCCATACCGACGGTTTCACCCCACCAACCTCTCGCATCGCGCTGCCCACCCAGGGCGTGTTGGGCGAGGCCGTGCTCGGCCATTGCCCGTCTGCGGAGCAGATCGACCTGACCCGGTTCTGGAACTGGCAGGACAGTCCCGCCGACTCGGCCACCGAGATCGGGACGGTGACGGTGCCCACCGACTCACTCACGGCTGGGTTGACCGCTCCGTCGGCGCTGCCGGGTCTGGCGCCGGTGATCAACAACTTCTCCACCACCGGGGTCACGCCGGACACCTCGCTGGCCCAGGCCTTGGCGAGCGCGGCCGCCGCTCAGCCCGGGTTCGACATTGCCGCCCTGACCAACGCCAACAACCTGGCCACCGTCACCGGCAAGACCCTGGACACCGCAGAGGCGGCACGCAAGGACGCCCTCGCGCAGGCCTCAGCGCTGGCCGGGAAGGCGATGGACAACGCGGTGAAACTGGCGCTGGCCAAGAAGGCGGACTCCGACAAGAAGGGCTCGGACAAGACTGACAAGCCCCCGACCCTGTCGGTGTTCTTCGCCAAGGACTCCTCCACGATCGCCGACGCCCCGGCCGGCACCACCGCGAAGGGCCAGCTCAAGGCCATCAAAGACTGGGCGGCGAAGGCCAAGGCCGCCCAGGCCACTGCGGTGACGGTGACGGGATTCTTCGGCTCGGACGACACCGTCGCCACCGCCGACACCCTGCAGAGCGCCCGGGCGTCCGCGGTCAAGGCGGCCCTGGAGGCCGAGGGTGTGCCCGGCGTGACGACCGGCAAGGGCGGCGGACCGGCCGGTTCTGGTTCGGGCTCCGGTTCCTCGACGCCGGCCGACCCGTCGAAGTTCCGTCGCGCCGACGCCTCGGTCACGAAGTCCGCCGCCAAGAACACGGGCAACACCGCAAGTTCCGACGATTCCACGTCCGACGCCGGTTCCGGCGGCGGCTCCGGCGACCACTGAAGGACGTGACCGGTCATGACCAGTCCAGACACCGGCATCACCGCCGACGACTCCGCCACCAGCCTGATTCCCGTCGTGTCGCAGGATGCCATCGACTCGCTGATGGGCGCGCTCACCGGCTTGATCGCCGCGGCCAACACGCCGGAGGCCCAGCAGGCCCAGGTGCTGCTGCTGCAGCGCCTGGCGCTGCAGGGCAGTGTGGTGCCCTCCCGCATCCCGGCCCCGGCGAACATCACCGAGGTGGGCGGCTACCTCAACATGTTGACCACCCTCGGCCAGGACGACATGCGCACCCAGATGCTGGGCGCCGCCTTGGGTCTGGCGGGCAGCACCCCGCTGCCTGGCCTCGGCGACCCGGCGCCCGCGCTGGCCCTGACGGCGCTCGCCAACGATCGACCGGCTGGGGACGTGGGCGCCACGGTGCCGGCCACGGTGACGCTGCGCTCCGATCTGGCCCCCGCGCTGGCGACGGTGCTCGACTCGCTGCACACGGCCGGAGGGTTGCTGCCCCTGCTGACACCGGCGGCGTTGCCCCCGGCCGGCACCACGGTGCCGTTCGACCTGTTGGTCTATCTGGGCCGGGCCGCGCTGGTGGCGCCCGCCGCGGCGACCGTGGCGCCGGCCACCGACCCGGTGGTGCTGGGGCACCCGGCCGCCTCGTCGGGCGACCCGTACCGGCTGGCGGTGCGGGTGCAGGCCGGCACCGCCGGCGCCGATACCGCCGACTGGACCTGCCTGTTCTTCGACCAGGTGGCCGGCGCGTTCGGGCAGACCACGGTCAGCGGCGCGAGCCTGCTGCCGCTGGATACCGCGTTGTCCGGGTCGGGGCTGCAGGCAGCGGCGCCGGGACCCGTCCCTGCCGATCGTTCCGACCTCGCCTGGGCACGGATCATCGCGCCGGCTGGACTCGTCCCGGGCGTCACCCGGTTCGGCGGCGAGCTCGGCCTGGTGCGCCGGGCATCGGAGATCAGCGCCAGCGCGCTGGCCACCATGGTCGACTGGACGTGGAACGGCAGCCGGTTCGTGCCCTGATCCCGGCCGCTACGGTGGTCCGGTGACCACGACCCAGGCGCAGCACGTTCTCGTGACGACGCGCGGCCGGCTCGGCCACATCAGGCTGAACCGGCCAGCCAAGATCAACGCCCTGACCGTCGCGATGATCACTCAGGTGCGCTCGGCGCTGGACCGGTTCTCCTCCGACGAATCCGTCCAGGCGGTACTGATCGACGGAGCCGGCGAGCGGGGGCTGTGCGCGGGGGGCGACATCGCCGCCGTGTACGACGGTTTGACCGGTGCGGCGGCCGGCCCCGAGGCGTTCTGGGGCGACGAGTACCGGATGAACCTGGAGATCGCGCAGTACCCGAAACCCGTTGTCGCGCTGATGGACGGCATCGTATTCGGTGGCGGGCTAGGCATCTCCGGGCACGCCTCGGTCCGTGTCGTCACCGAGACGTCGCAGGTGGCCATGCCGGAGACGGCGATCGGGCTGTCCCCGGACGTCGGTGGGCTGTACCTGCTGGCCCGCGCGCCGGGGGAGCTGGGCACCCACGCTGCGCTGACCGGGGCCCGGTTCGGCCCGGCCGACGCGATCGCTGCGGGGTTGGCCGACCACTTCGTGCCGCGGGCGAACCTGGCCCGGCTGGTGGAGCGGCTGGCGGTGCCGGGCGGGTGGACCGGTTCCGACGGCGGTGACGGGGCCGTGCGGCCGGGCGATCCGGCTGCGGCGCCGAACATCTCGTCGCAAGCGGGTGACGATGCGGGCGTGCTGCACGCCGTTGCCGGGGCGGTGACGGCGCTGTCGGAGTCACCGCCACCGGGCCGCTGGCCGACCGACCGCCCGTGGATCGACGCCTGCTACGCCGGCGACGACGCCCGAGAGATGCTGCACCGGTTGCGATCCCGTTCGGAGGGGGCCGCAGCTCGGGCCGCCGAGGTGCTGGCCGGCATGTCGCCCACCGCCGTGGCCGTGACCCTTCGCGCCGTCCGCAACGCCGCCACCATGACGCTGGCGCAGGTGCTGGAGCAGGACCTGATGCTGTGCACCCGGTTCATGGACCACCCGGACTTCGCCGAGGGTATCCGGGCCCGGATCATCGACAAGGACCGCCACCCCCGCTGGCGGCCGTCGTCGCTCAAGGAGGTCACCGCGGCCGACGTGGACGCGTTCTTCGTACCGCTCGGGTGAGGAAGTGGATGACATCCGCTTCGTATCAACACGTTCAGCACGGGTTCGGCTACGAAGTCGATCCGGACCGACACGTCGTGCATATCCCACGAATGTGGACGCACTCCCAGTAATACCAGTTCCTGCGCGGACGTCGGTCGCGGACTGCTCCCGCCAGTGGTCAGCGGTCGAGCTCGTCGCCGTCGCAGTAGACCGTGCACATAAAGTCGACGCCCAGCCGGCCCATCCGCCGCAGCACTTCTGGAGACAGCCAGAATCCGCCTTGGGGACTGTTCGACGTTCCGTGGCATTGCACACCAAGCTCGAACGAGTCGCGCAACTCGTCCAGTGCCTCTTCCCGACCGTCGAACTTCGTCAGCAGGTCCAGCAATGCATCGTTGAGTGGGTTGGGGGTGTCGTCGTCGTAGTCGTATTCCAGGCGCCAGAGCGCGAACGTATGACGGCGACCGGATCGGCCGTTGCCTACCGGGTCGCCGACCTCCTTGGCCGTCGTCGGCTGAACGCCCACACGCTGCGAGAAGGATTCGGCGGTGTGGGACGTGCTGACATTGAACGCCACCATGCCCTCGACCACCGCCACCACCGCAGCATGGCACGGGCCGCGTCGCGCGTCCAGGGGGCTTTCGCCCTGCACGGTTAGCCTGCGGCATTCGAGTCCGACCGTCGGCGGATCCGGCTGCGGTGTTCGGCGTCTCGTCTCGGGCTGCCTATTTGCCCGGGCAGAAATGTACGTCGTTGCCGCCCGTGTCGGCCGCGCGGCGAGCCGATCAGCCGGCCAGCACCGCCGCCAGGTTGTCCGATCCCGGCGTGGCCGAGACGATGGTCGGGGTGATGTTCGCCTTGCGCATCAGGGCCCGCACGTCGTCACGCTGCTCGGGCAGGGTGAGCGTCACCACGGTGCCACCGGCGCCGGCTCGCGCCGTGCGGCCGGAACGGTGCAGGTATGCCTTGTGCTCGGCCGGCGGATCCAGGTGCACCACCAGTTCGATGTCGTCCACGTGGATGCCTCGGGCTGCTATGTCCGTGGCCACCAGGACGGTCGCCTCCCCGGAGGAGAACGCCGCCAGGTTCCGCTCCCGGGCCCCCTGCGACAGGTTGCCGTGCAGGTCGACCGCCGGGATGCCGCTCTTGGTCAGGGCTCTGGCCCACTTTCGTGCGCCGTACTTCGTCCTGGTAAACAGCAGCCGGCGGCCGCGCCCGGCGGCCAGCTCCCTGATCACGGCGGAGCGATCGGCCGGCTGCACGAGCAGTACGCGATGCGTCATGGTCTGCACCGGTGAGCTCTCGTCGTCCACGGCGTGCACCGCCGGATCCGACAGGAAGTCGCCCGCCAGCACCGAGATCCCGTTGTCCAGGGTTGCCGAGAACAGCATCCGCTGGCCGTCCGGGGCGGTGGCGCGGAGCAGCCGCCGCACCGCGGGTAGGAAGCCCAGGTCGGCCATGTGGTCGGCCTCGTCCAGCACGGTGACCTCGATGTCGCCGAGTTGGCAGGTGCCCTGTGCGATGAGGTCCTCCAACCGGCCGGGGCAGGCGATGAGGATGTCGACGCCGGCGCGCAGCGCCGCGACTTGGCTGCCATAGCCGACCCCGCCATAGACGGTGCTGGCGCGCAGCCCCGCGGCCCGAGCCAGCGGCGCGACGGTGCGGTGCACCTGGCCCGCCAGCTCCCGGGTGGGGACCAACACCAGGCCGCGAGGGTGTCCGGCGCGGGCACGCCGGCCGGCCAGCCGGGTGACCAGCGGCACCGCGAACGCGATCGTCTTGCCCGAACCCGTGCGTCCGCGGCCCAGTACGTCACGCCCGGCGAGGGTGGCCGGCAGCGTTGCGGCCTGGATCGGGAACGGGCTGGTGGCGCCGAGCGCCGCCAGTGCGGGCAGCAACGTGGCCGGTACGCCGAGCGCGTCGAAGGTCGCTGGTGCAGCCGCGCTCACGGGCGCCGGGGTGGTCGCCGAGAACAGCGCCGCGCTCGGCGTTTTCGCCGCGCTCGAGCGCTGCTGGGCATCGCGGTTCGGTCGCGACGGGGTGCCGGCGCGCTGGGGTGCCCCGCGACGGCGACGGCGCGATCGGCCGGTGCCCTGCTGCGGGCGCGGGTCAGTGTGGGCAGTGCTCATGGTCGGGTGTTTCCTCACGATGGGTGGACGGGTGGCCGCGGTGCTGGCCGACCGTCGTCCACGGTCCGCGCGGTACTACGCGAATCGTGCCGGTGGGGAGACAGGAAGCGGTGACGGGCAGGGCCCGGGACGCCGCCATCAGCAAACGACCGCCGCACCGCCCCGGCTGGGGCACTGCGGCACCTCAAGCGTACACGGACGGTTCGCGCTCGCCGGACGCCCGGCCTCAGCTTCGCGCCGGACCCGGCGCTCCGCCCACCCCCGCGCCGACCGGCTGTGCCTGCTCGTCCGCATCATCCGGGGCCATCGGCGCCACGAATTGCGCGTTGTACAGGTCGAAGTAGTGGCCCTGCCGCTCCAGCAGCTCGGTGTGGTTGCCCTGTTCCACGATCCGGCCGTTCTCCATCACCAGGATCAGGTCGGCATCCCGGATGGTCGAGAGCCGGTGCGCGATCACGAAACTGGTCCGGCCGCCGCGCAGTGCCGCCATGGCGTGCTGTACCAGCACCTCCGTGCGGGTATCCACCGAGCTGGTCGCCTCGTCCAGGATCAACAGCGCCGGGTCGGCCAGGAACGCCCGGGCGATCGTCAGCAGCTGCTTCTGCCCGGCCGAGACGTTGCTCGCCTCCTCGTCGATCACCGTGTCGTACCCGTCCGGCAGCGACCGGACGAACTGATCCACGAAGGTGGCCTGCGCGGCCGCGAGGATCTGCTCCTCGGTGGCATCCGGCCTGCTGTAGGCGATGTTGTCGCGGATGGTCCCGCCGAACAGCCAAGTGTCCTGCAGCACCATTCCGACCCGGGAGCGCAACGCGCGGCGCGTCATGGTGGTGATGTCGGCGCCGTCCAAGGTGATCCGGCCCGCATCCAGCTCGTAGAACCGCATGATCAGGTTCACCAGGGTGGTCTTGCCGGCACCGGTGGGGCCGACAATCGCGATGGTGTGGCCGGGCTTCGCCACCAGTGACAGGTCGGTGATCAGCGGCTTGTCCGGCGAGTAGGAGAACGAGACGTTCTCGAATTCGACCCGACCGCGGGTGGCCGTCACCGTCGCCGGGTTCGCCGGATCCGGGGACTGCTCGGTCTCGTCGAGCAGCTCGAAAACCCGCTCCGCGGAGGCTACTCCGGACTGCAGCACGTTCGCCATCGACGCCAACTGGGACAGCGGCTGGGTGAACTGGCGCGAGTACTGGATGAAGGCCTGCACGTCGCCCAGCGTCATCGACCCAGACGCCACCCGCAGGCCGCCGACCACCGCCACCAGCACGTAGCTCAGGTTCCCGATGAACATCATCGCCGGCATCATGATCCCGGAGATGAACTGGGCCTTGAATGACGCCTCGTACAGCTCGGAATTCTTCTGCCGGAACTGCTCTTCGATCTCCGCGCGACGGTTGTACACGTTCACCAGCGAGTGGCCGGTGAAGGCCTCCTCGACCTGGCTATTGAGCTCGCCGGTGTAGCGCCACTGTGCGATGAACTTTTTCTGGCTGCGCTTGGCGATCTGCGCGGTGACGACCGCCGACAGTGGCACGGCGATCAGGGCGATCACCGCCAGGATCGGGGAGATGACGAACATCATCACCAGCACGCCGATCACGGTCAGCAGCGAGTTCAGCAGCTGGGACATGGTCTGCTGCAACGACTGCGAAATGTTGTCGATGTCGTTGGTCACCCGGGACAGCACCTCGCCGCGGGGCTGGCGGTCGAAGTAGGCCAGCGGCAGCTTGTTCAGCTTGGTCTCGACGTCCTCCCGCAACGTGAAGATTGCGTTCTGCACCACAAAGTTCAGGATGTAGGCCTGCGCCCACATCAGCAGCGAGGAGCCGATGTAGAGCACCAGCACCCACAGCAGCACGGTGGCCAGGGCATGGAAGTCGATGCCCACCCCGGGGGTGACGTCCATCCCCGACAGCAGGTCCGCCATGGTGTTGTCGCCCGCGGCGCGCAGCCCGGCGACGGCCTGCTCCTTGGTGGTGCCGGGCGGCATCTTGCTGGCCAGCTCGGTGCCCATGAAACCGTTGAAGATGATGTTGGTGGCGTGGCCGAGGATCTTGGGTCCGATCACCGACAGCGCGATCCCGCCCAGCGAGAGCACCAGCACCGCGGCGATCTTGCCCTTCTCCGGGGCCAATCGCCCGATCAGGCGCTTCGCCGAGGCGCCGAAGTGGGCGGCCTTCTCGGTGGGTGCCGAGCCGCCCCATGGACCATGCCCGCGGGAGCCGGAGCGGCTCTGCTTCTTCAGGGTCTCAGCATCGGACTCGGCCGCCCGCTGCGGGGCTGCGGGAGTGTTGGTGTCCGTGCTCATGCTGCCGCCTCCGCAGTCAGCTGGGACTGCACGATCTCTCGATAGGTCTCACAGGTCTCGACCAGCTCGCCGTGCGTACCGATCCCCACGATCTCGCCGTTCTCCAGCACCACGATCTGATCGGCATCCTTGATGGTGGACACCCGCTGGCCGACGATGATGACGCTGGCGTGGCGGGTGTACGGGCGAAGCGCCGCCCGCAGCCGGGCGTCGGTGGCGACGTCCAGCGCGGAAAACGAGTCGTCGAATAGGTAGATCTCCGGTTGTCGTACCAGCGCCCGGGCGATGGCCAGCCGCTGACGTTGACCGCCGGAGACGTTGGTGCCGCCCTGCGCGATCGTGGCATTCAGCCCGCCGGACATCGCGGCGACGAAATCCTTGGCCTGGGCCACGTCCAGCGCCTTCCATAGCCGCTCGTCGGTGGCTTCGCCGTTGCCGTATCGCAGGTTGGAGGCCACCGTTCCGGAGAACAGATAGGAGCGCTGCGGCACCAGCGCCATCCGTTCCCACAGCGTGTCGGGGTCCATCTCGCGCACGTCGGTGCCGTCCACCAGCACCTGCCCTCCGGTGACGTCGAACAACCGGGGGATCAGCGAGATCAGCGTGGACTTCCCGGATCCGGTGGAGCCGATGATCGCAGTGGTCCGGCCGGGCCTGGCGGTGAGGTTGATGCGTTGCAGCACCGGGTCGTCGGCACCTGGGTAGGTGAAGGTGACGTCGCGCAACACCACCTCTCCGGTGGCCGCGCCGGGCTGGACCGGCGAGGCGGGCGGCAGGACCGAGGTCGTCGTATCCAGCACCTCGGTGATCCGCTCGGCGCACACGGCGGCACGCGGCACCATCACCAGCATGAAGGTCGCCATCATCACCGACATCAGGATCTGGATCAGATAGGACAGGAACGCCGTCAGCGTGCCGACCTCGATGGCGCCGGAGGCGATGCGGTGCCCGCCGAACCACAGCACCCCGATACTGGAGGCGTTCATCACCAGCATCACGATCGGGAACATCAACGCCATCAGCTTGCCGACGGTGAGTGCGGTGCCGGTCCACTCCCGGTTTCCGGTGCGGAACCGGTCGGTCTCGTGGGGCTCCATCACGAACGCCCGCACCACCCGGACCCCGGTGATCTGCTCGCGCAAGATCCGGTTGACGCCGTCGATCTTGGTTTGCATCAGCCGGAACTGCGGCACCATGCGCCGCACCACCAGGCCTACGGCGATCACCAGGACGGGCACCGCGACCGCGATCAACCAGGACAGGCCGACGTCCTGCTGGAGCGCCATGATGATGCCGCCTACGCACATGATCGGGGCGGCGACCAGCAGCGTGCAGGACATCACCACCAGGGTCTGCACCTGGGTGACGTCGTTGGTGTTACGCGTGATCAGCGACGGCGCCCCGAAGTGCTGCAACTCTCGCTCGGAGAACGTGCCGACCTGGTGGAACAGGGCGCCCCGCACGTCCCGGCCGAACGCCATGGCAGTGCGGGCACCGTAAAACACCGCCGTGATGCTGCACGCGATCTGCACCAGGGTGACGCCCAGCATGATCGCCCCCATCACCAGGATGTAGTCGGTATCGCCCTTGGCCACCCCGCCGTCGATGATGTCGGCATTCAGGCTGGGCAGGTACAGCGACGCGATGGTGCCGACCAGCTGCAGCACGACGACGGCCAGCAGTGGCCAGCCGTACGGGCGCAGGAAGGTCCGTAACAGTCTGATGAGCATCGGGTGTTCCTTGCGGTGTCGTATCCGGTGTGGTGGGGGTCTGTGGGGGTCGTGGTGGATTCGGTGTCGGGCGTCAGGCTGCACCCTGACGCGACGCCAGGGTCAAGCGAGCATGCCCCCGATGGCTGACACCGGTCGCACGCATCGCTGATACTCGTGGCCGTCGGTCACTGGGCGGCCGGCGGTGGCAGCCCGGATTCCTCCGGCGGCCGGATGATGCCGCGCAGCAGGACGTCGGCGACTTCGTCCGCGCCGAGCGGATCGTCGTCGTTGATCATGCGGTGGGTGCCGGCGAAGGTGAGCAGCCGCAGCAGGTGCGCGGCACGGGCCGGCGAGTAGGCCAGCCGGGCGGCATCGGGGGCGAGCACCTCGGCGATCGCTGCCGTTACCTCACTCTGTCGATCGCCGCCATGCCGGTGACGGTGGCCGGCGTGCCCTCGGCTCGAAGGGTCAGGCTCGCGCCGGCTGGCGGCCTGCCGGGCGGGCCCGTGCATGCGCAGCGCGATCATCAGGTCGATGACGGTCGACAGCCGGTCGGCCAGGATCTCGGCGCACCGACGGACCCGGTCGTCCAGCGGCGCCGTCCGGTCGATGGCCCGGATCTTCTGCACGGTCTCGCCCATGTCGTAGACCCGGGCCAATACGGCATCAATGATGGCCTGCTTGGTGGGGAACACCCGAAAGACGGTGCCCTCTGCGACGCCGGCGGCGTCGGCGATCTGTCGGGTGGTGACGTCGTGCCCGCCGCGCCGCAGGAGCGGGGTGGCGGCCGCGATGATGGCCGCGCGGCGCTCGTCCGGCGGCAGCGCGGCGGCTCGGCCCGATCGGCCGGCGGCGCCCCCACGGAGGGCGCGGTGAGTGCTGGTGCTGCCCGTCACGAGCGCCAAGCCTAACTGAGTGAGTACTCACTCACAAATGATTTCGCTCAGGGCGTGCGGCGGTTGTTGGACCGGGTGTGACGGACCGGTGGCGATCGAGTGAATCCGGTGGGAACTCGGATGCCTGGCCTTGACGGCGGGATCGACCGGTGGTGGTCTTGAACTGGTTCAGCAGTGAGCCCTCGGGGTTGGGAGGCTGCTGTGGCACATCGCAGTGATGTGATGCAGATGCGTCGATCGTCGCCCGCCGGTGCCGCGGAGCGGACGCCGACGCGAGTTCCGGTGCTGCCCACGCAACGCACGATCGACCGGGTGGTGGTGCCGACACCGCCGCCCGTGGACCGGTGGGACGACTATCGCAATGCCGGCCCGGATGTGTACTGGGCTCCGTCGAACGGGTCCGCCGCGTAGGCTCGGTCACCCTCCGTCCGGGGTCGTGATCGCCTACGGTGGTGCGATGGCACGTTCTCAGGCACCCGCCGTGGAAGTGCAGGCGGCCGGCCGCACGGTCCGCATCAGCAGCCCGGACAGGGTCTACTTCCCCGATCGGGGATGGACCAAGATGGATCTCGTCACCCACTATCTGTCCGTCGGTGACGGCATTCTGCGCGCCCTGCAGGACCGGCCGACCACGCTGGAACGGTGGCCGTCCGGCGTTCACGAGGGCATCAAGATGGCCACCCGCACCGACCCGCGGGGCGACGCGTTCTATCAGAAGCGAGTGCCCCAGGGCGCGCCCGATTACGTGCGGACCGCTCGGATCGCGTTTCCCAGCGGGCGCACCGCCGACGAGGTGGCGCCGAGCGAGCTGGCGGTGGTGGCGTGGGCGGCGAACCTGGGCACCATCACGTTCCACCCGTGGCCGGTGCGGGCCGGCGATGTGGAGCGCCCCGACCAGTTGCGCATCGACCTGGATCCCCAGCCCGGCACCGACTTCACCGATGCGGCCCGGGTGGCGCCGGCGGTCCGGGAGCTGTTGCACGAGATGGGCATGGAGGGCTGGCCGAAGACCTCCGGCGGCCGCGGCATCCACATCTTCGTGCCGATCGTGCCGGACTGGGAGTTCGTCGACGTGCGCCGCGCGGTGATCGCGTTCGGCCGGGAGATCGAGCGGCGGATGCCCGAGCAGGTGACGATGAACTGGTGGAAGGAGGAGCGGGGCCGGCGCATCTTCATCGACTACAACCAGATGGCCCGCGACCGCACCATGGCATCGGCCTACTCGGTGCGCCCGAACGCACGGGCCACGGTATCCATGCCGCTGCGCTGGGACGAGCTGGATGCGGTGCACCCCAACGACTTCGACATCGGCACCGCGGCGTCCCGGTTCGCCGAGGTGGGCGACCTGTATGCCGAGATGGAGGAGCGGGCGTTCCGCATCGAGCCGCTGCTGGAGATGGCCGCCCGGGACGAGACGGACCGCGCTCAGGGCGATATGCCCTATCCCCCCGAGTATCCCAAGATGCCGGGCGAGCCGCCGCGCGTGCAACCCAGCAAGAAGGTCGCCGACCACTGGGACGGTGACGGCAATCGCGTTGAGAAGTAGCGGCCAGGGTCGTCAGGCCCCGGGCAGGATCTGGGCCAAGTCGTAGCCGACCGGCTCCTCCAGCTGCTCAAAGGTGCAGCTGGCGGGGTCCCGATCGGCGCGCCAGCGCCGGAACTGGGCGGTGTGCCGGAATCGGGTGCCCTCCATGTGGTCGTAGGCGACCTCGACGACTCGCTCCGGGCGTAGCGGTGTGAACGAGAGATCCTTGCCCGAGCTCCACCGGCTCTGGGCACCGGGCCGCCGCCCCGACGTCGGGTCCTGCCAGTCCGCCCAGGGATGGTCGTCACCGCCGGCGACCAGCGGCGCCAGCTCGGCGACCAGCGCCGCCCGTCGCGCGGTGGGGAACGAGGCGCTGACCCCGACGAACTGCAAGTGCCCGGCGGCGTCGTACAAGCCCAGCAGCAGCGAGCCGAGCAGCGGCTTCTCGGCGGTGGCGCTCTTGTGCAGCCGGTAGCCGGCCAGCACGCAGTCCGCGGTTCGCTCGTGCTTGATTTTGATCATGGCGCGCTTGCCCGGCTGGTAGGGCGCCGCCAAGGGTTTGGCCACGATGCCGTCCAGCCCGGCACCCTCGAAGGAGTCGAACCAGGACGATGCCGTGTCATGGTCGTGGCAGATCGGCGTCAGGTACGTCGACCTGCCCGGCGTCGAGGGTGCTCCGGCCGATCCGTTCTCGGCCAGCAACCCTTCCAACGCCTGCCGGCGGTCCGCAAACGGCTCACCCATCAGGTTCCGGTCACCCAGCGCCAGCAGGTCGAAGGCGACGAACCGGGCGGGGATCTGTCCGGCCAACAACTTCACCCGGGACGCAGCCGGGTGGATCCGCTGCTGCAGCAACTCGAACTGCAGCCGGCCGTCGGTGGCCACCACGACCTCGCCGTCCAGCACGCATCGATCGGGCAGCTCCACACACAGTCCGTCCACCAGCTCCGGGAAGTACCGGGTGATCGGTCGGCCGTTGCGGCTGGCCAGCTCTACCTCGTCACCGTCCCGGAATACCAGGCACCGAAAGCCGTCCCACTTCGGCTCGTAGGCCAGGCCGCCGGCCACCGAGTCCGGGAGCGGGACGCCGGATACCGCGCGGGCCAGCATGGGATCCACGGGTGGCATCACGGGCAACTGCATCCTGCCGATCCTGCCATGAGCGCCCTACCGGCGCCGCCGAACCGGCGCCGGATGGGTGGATCCGGCGCCGGTCCCCCGACGGTCCGTTACCGCGTCGCTCCCGGGTCGTCCTCGTCCTCCGGCCAGCTCAACCGGCCGGGGCGATCCGATGGTTCGGCCATCGGATCGGTGGTGCTGCCGGCGGGATAGGTTTCGCTCGCGGTGACCGAGTCGACGCCGGCCGCCTCCAGGAGCACGGCATCCCGTTCGCTGCGCACCAGCACCCGGGCCAGTGCCCCCGCGGCCAGCGCAGTGATCAGCGCTCCGAGCCCGTAGCTGAATCCGATCTGCTCGATGAAAAGATGCGTCCCCGCGCCCTGCCCGACGCCGTTGATGCCGACGGGCGAATCCCACAGCAGGCTCGCGGTGGGCCCCACCACGAACCAGATTCCGCCGGCCAGTGCCAGCCACGATCCGACGGTGGCCGAGACCCGATCGGCGGACCCGAGCAGGATCAACCCGCCCACTAGCGCCGCAGCGCCGGGCAGGATGCTCAGCCACAGCCTGTCCCCGGTGAACGTCCAGGAGGCAGCGGCATCCATCCGGTAGCCGAACGTGGGGCCGATGAACGGGATGATGCCGCCCCAGATGCCCAGCAGGACCAGCAGGCTTCCGGAGCTCGCCCCTCGGCGGCGTGGCATGGCGAGCGAACCCGCCTTGCGGGTGTGGTGCAGCGACATGGTGCGTGGTGCCTGATGCGAGTAGGCCATGGCGGACTCCTCACGTGCGTGCCCATCCGGATCACCACGAGCGGGTGCGCGACAGGCGCCACCCGCCGTGGCTTCCGGCCTCGCTGTCAGGTTTCCCGGCGTGCCCACCCGCCAAACATTCCCGGCGTCGACAGCTCGGTGCCGACTTTCCGATGACCTCTGCTCGGTGGCTATGTCGGTGGCTATGTCGGTGATGACGTCGGCGGCGACTCGGCCTCAAGCAGCCGGCGGGCGGCGTCGTCCGCGCTGCGGCGAGCCCGCTGGGCCAGCCGGGCAAGGTCCCGGTGGGATCGCTCGGCGTCGGTCAGCTGCTCCCGCAGCAGGCCGAGCCGGTCCTGCTGCTCGCGCAGCGCCTGTCGGGTGCGCTCGACTGCCGAGGTCAGTTCGTCCTTCTCGTCCTGGATCGCGGCCAGCTCCCGTGCCGCGTCGGCGGCGCGGGCCGCCGCCTGCTCGGCCCGCCGGGTGGCGGCTGCGCTGGCCGTCCGGGCGGCTGCCATCTCCCGCTCGCGCTCCGTCTCGTCCGGGTGGCCGGAGCCGACCCCGGCCCGGCGAGCGGCGTGACCGGCCAGCGACGTCACGGCCAGTGGCACCCCGACGGCGCCTGACACGTCGAATCCGTCACCGCCCTCGCCCCCGAGTCCCGCCAGCTGTGCGGGCTGCAATGCGACGACCAGGTGTCCGGCCAGCACCGCTGCGGCTGCATGGGGGTGGGCCATGGCCGCCCGCAGCGTGCCGCGGACCTGCTCGGTCACGGCGGCAGATAGCGGATGTCCGCCCTCCGCGGCCAGGTCGCCGGCCAGCCGCACCACCGCCGCGACGACGCGCTGCGCCATCCGGTTCACCTCGCGCGGATCCGGCGTGCCGCCTGATCGCAGCTGATCGGCCAGCGAGAGCAACCGCTGCAGGTCGGCGCGGCGGCGGCGCACCAGCACGTTCACCGCCCACGCGGCGGTGCTGGGCTTGCGCAACCCGATGATCTGCTGGGCGAGATCGTCGTTGCCGGCCCGTCGTGCCGCGCCGGCCAGGTCCGTGCGGGCAGCGGTGAATTCGGCCGGGTCCAGGCCGTATAGCCGGTCGGCGGCGTCCGGCAGGTCCGCAGGTGCTGTGCCGGCCATGGACTCCGATCCCTACCAGTAGCAGTGCCGCGGGTCACCGATAGGCCGTGCGATCGGCCCGCTCGCCTTGATCCTGACCATCGCCCGCCGCCCGATCAATCCTGCCCGATGGTGAGACGGCCTGTCCGGCGGTCCCAGACGGTAGCGTCGGCGTGGGGATCCCACCCGGACCCGCGGTGTGGGGGGAAGGAGCCGCGTGCTGGGCCTGCCGGACACCATCACCACATGCCTGTTCGACCTGGACGGCGTGCTGACCGAGACGTCGCTGGTGCACGCCGCCGCCTGGGGTCGGACGTTCGACGAGTTCCTCGCCGCGCGTGCGAAGCGCACCGGCGAGCCGTTCGTGGCCTTCGATCGCCGCACCGACTACGCCGCCTACGTGGACGGCAAGCGGCGAGCCGACGGCGTGCGAGACTTCCTCGCCAGCCGCGGCATCCGGCTCCCGGAGGGGGCTCCCGACGACGGACCGGATGCCGGCACCGTGAACGGCGTAGCGAACCGCAAGAACGAGCTGGTGCAGCAGCTGATCCGGCGTGACGGGGTGCAGGTGTACCCCGGCAGCGTCGCGTACCTGCGCGACGTCCGTGCCGCGGGCCTGGCCACCGGGGTGGTCTCCAGCAGCGCGAACACCGTCGAGGTGCTGCGCGTGACCGGGCTGACGGACGAGTTCGACGTTCGGGTGGACGGTGTCATCGCGCGGGAGCTGTCGCTGCCCGGCAAGCCCGCGCCCGACATGTTCTTGCGGGCGGCAGCGCAGCTGTCGGTGGATCCGGCGCAGGCGGCGGTCTTCGAAGATGCCCTGGCCGGGGTGGCGGCCGGTCGCGCCGGCGGTTTCGGCCTCGTCGTCGGGGTGGACCGGTTGGGCCAGGCCGACCTGCTGCGCGAGCACGGAGCCGACATCATCGTCACCGACCTGGCAGAGTTGAGGGGGCGATCGTGACAACGACGGCGAGCGCGACGACCGGGCGGGTGACGCGGCAGCGGAACGCCCCGGATGATGATCGGGGCGCTCGATTTCCGGTGCAGCCGTGGAGCGTCACCGAGACCAGCCTGGACCTGGATCGGCTCGGCCAGTCGGAGTCGATCTTTGCGCTGTCCAACGGGCACATCGGTCTGCGCGGCAACCTGGACGAGGGCGAACCGGCGGGGATACCCGGCACCTACCTGGGGTCGTTCTACGAGCTGCGACCGCTGCCGTACGCCGAGACCGGCTACGGCTATCCGGAATCCGGCCAGACGATGGTGGACGTCACCAACGGCAAGCTCATCCGGATGCTGGTGGATGATTCGCCGTTCGATGTGCGATACGGCACCCTGCGCTCGCATCGGCGAACCCTGGACGTCCGCGCCGGGACGCTGCACCGTGACGTGGAGTGGGTCTCACCCGCGGGCACCGCGGTGCGGGTGGAGTCGCAGCGGCTGGTCTCCTTCGAACACCGCGCGGTGGCGGCGATCCGATTCCGGGTCACTCCGCTGGACCGGCCCGCGCGCATCATCTTGCAATCCGAACTGGTGGCCAACGAGGCACCGCCGGTGACCACCAGCGACGACCCTCGGGTGGCGGCTGCGCTGGAGCGACCGCTGCTGCCGATCGGCTCCGACCACACCGCCACCGGCGCGATGTTGGTGCACCGCACCCGGCACAGCAGGCTGCTGATGGCCGCCGGCATGCAGCACCAGTTGGACGCCCCCGCGGGGCATGCCGTGGATACCGAGGTCCGCGAGGATTGGGCGCGTACCACCGTGGTGTGCGAGGTGCCGGCCGGCCAGGCGCTGACCCTGGTGAAGTTTCTCGGCTACGGCTGGTCCGGCACCCGGTCCGAGCCGGCCGTCCGAGATCAGGTTGCCGCCGCGCTGACCGGAGCCGAGCACGCGGGCTGGGACGGGCTGCTGGCCGCTCAGCGTGCCTATCTGGACGAGTTCTGGGATGCCGCTGATGTGCAGGTCGAGGGTGACCCGCAGGTTCAGCAGGCGGTACGGTTCGGGCTGTTTCACACCCTGCAGGCCGGCGCCCGCAGCGAGCGCCGGTCGATCGCCGCCAAGGGGCTGACCGGGCCGGGGTACGACGGCCATGCCTTTTGGGACACCGAGGGTTTCGTGCTTCCGGTGCTGACGCTCACCACGCCGAAGGCGGCGGCAGACGCCCTGCGCTGGCGGGCCTCCATCCTGGACGACGCCCGGCACCGCGCGCAGACGCTGGGTCTGGCCGGGGCGGCGTTTCCCTGGCGCACCATCAACGGCCAGGAGTCCGGCGCTTACTGGCCGGCCGGGACGGCGGCGTTCCACATCAACGCCGACATCGCCTGTGCCTTCGAGGATTACCGTCGGGTCACCGGTGACGAGGAACTGGAGCGCGAGTGCGGCGTATCGGTGCTGGTCGAGACCGCCCGGCTGTGGTGCTCGATCGGCCATCATGACGCCGAGGGGCGATGGCACGTGGACGGCGTCACCGGGCCCGACGAGTACACCGCGGTGATCGACGACAACATCTTCACCAACCTGATGGCCGCTCGGAACCTGCGCATTGCCGCCCAGGCGTGCGCTCGGCACCCCGACCTGGCCGCCGAGATGGCCGTGGACGACGCCGAACTCGCCAGCTGGCACCGTGCGGCGGACTCGGTCTATCTGCCCTACGACGAGCAGTTGGGTGTCCATCCGCAGTGCGAGAACTTCACCCGCTACGACGAGTGGGACTTCGACGCCTGGACCGGTCGCTATCCGTTGATGCTGCACGCTCCGTACTTCCAGCTGTACCGCAAACAGGTCGTCAAGCAGGCGGACCTGGTGCTGGCCATGCATTGGTGCGGGGAGGCCTTCACCGACGAGCAGAAGGCCCGCAACGTGGACTACTACGAGCGCCGGACCGTGCGCGATTCCTCGCTGTCGGCTTGCACCCAAGCGGTCATGTGCGCGGAGGTGGGTCACCTGGAGTTGGCCTACCAATACGTGCGGGAGGCGGCCCTGATGGACCTGTGGGACCTGCACCACAACACCGGCGACGGGTTGCACATCGCGTCGCTGGCCGGATCCTGGACGGCGCTGGTGGAGGGATTCGGTGGACTGCGGGAGCACGGCGAGGTGCTGCACCTGGCACCCGCGCTGCCGGCCGGCATCGGCGGCCTGACCTTCGGGGTGCGGTGGCGCGGGATGCGGCTGCAGGTGCGAGTGGACCGCGACCGGGTGACCTGCGAGTTGCCGCGCCAGCGCAACTGCGAGTTGCCGCTGGTGTTGTACGGCGAGGAGGTGACGGTGCGCTGCGACGAGCCGCTGACCCGGGCCGTGCGATACCGGACGCCGCTGCTGCCGCCGCCCGTTCAGCCCGTCGGACGCGAACCGCTCGCCGCCGATCTGGCGCCGTCCGGCCGGACTCATCCCGAGGAGGCAACGGTGCGGATCGCGATGCGCGACGGCGGTGCGTGATGGCGGCAGGCAACGGCGCCGTCAACTGAATCGATCTGGGACACTGGCAGCCACCGCGTCACCGATGGAGGCCAGATGCCCACATTTCCGCCCGGATTCCTGTGGGGCAGCGCCACCGCGTCCTACCAGATCGAGGGGGCGGTGACGCAGGACGGCCGCGGACCGTCGATCTGGGACACCTTCTCGCACACGCCCGGAGCCGTGCACGGCGGCGATACCGGAGATATCGCCGCCGATCACTACCACCGGTACGCCGAGGACGTCGCCATCATGCGGGATCTCGGCCTGGGCGCGTACCGATTCTCGCTGGCCTGGCCGCGGGTGCAGCCCACCGGATCCGGACCGCTCAACCCCGCGGGCGTGGCGTTCTATGACCGGTTGCTGGACGAGCTGCACGCGGCGGGCATCGTGCCCTGGGTGACGCTGTACCACTGGGACCTGCCCCAGGCGCTGGAGGACGCCGGTGGCTGGCCGGCCCGGGACACGGCGCTGCGCTTCGCGGACTATGCCGCGGCCATCCACGACCGCTTCGCGGATCGGGTGACCGACTGGACCACGCTGAACGAGCCCTGGTGCAGCGCGTTCCTCGGCTACTTCGCCGGAGATCACGCTCCCGGCCGGACGGTGCCGCGCGAGTCCCTGCGGGCGGTGCACCACCTGCTGCTGGGGCACGGGCTGGCGGTGCGGGCGATGCGCTCCTCGCGGCCGGACCATCGGTACGGCCTCACGGTGAACCTGTATCCGGTAGATCCGGCGACCGAGTCAGACGCCGACCGGGATGCGGCCCGCCGGGTGGACGGGGTAAGCAATCGGCTGTTCACCGATCCGGTGCTGCGCGGCGGCTATCCGGCGGATGTGCTGACAGACCTTCGCGAGTGGTGGCCGGACGATCTGGTTATCGATGGTGACGAGCACTTGATCGCTGCCCCGCTCGACGTGCTGGGCGTCAACTACTACTCGCGGCACGTGGTGCGGGTCGGTGGTGGTGCTGCTGACGAACCTGGCCCGGCCGGTGATGCGGATGCCGGCAACGTGACATCTGGCCGGGACAACGGCTGGATCGGCTGTGACGACGTGGTCAAGACCGGGTACGGCTATCCCCGCACCGCGATGGGATGGGAGATCGATGCGCCCGGACTGTACGACGTGCTGACCGGGCTGACCCGGGATTACCCCGGGCTGCCGCCGGTGTACATCACCGAGAATGGTGCGGCCTTCGACGACGTCGTCACCGCCGATGGAACGGTGCACGACTCCCACAGGAGCGCCTATCTGGATGCGCACTTCCGGCAGGCGGCCCGGGCTATCGCCGATGGCGTGGACCTGCGCGGCTATTTCGTGTGGTCGCTGCTGGACAACTTCGAGTGGGCCTGGGGGTACGACCGACGGTTCGGCGTCGTGCGAGTGGACTACCAGACCCAGCGGCGGACCGTCAAGGACAGCGGCCGGTATCTGGCGCGGGTGGCAGCGGCCAACGCCCTGCCGGACTAGGGCTTGGGCGTCAAGCTCCTCTAGCGGAGAAACCCTTGACACATGTGTTCGATGAACATAGGATGGACGTATGTTCGACTCGGGGGTGCAGCAAGCACGGCCTCCGGGGCTGCTCGCGGCCGGCGACGGGATGCCGGAACCGGGCACGCCCTCCATCTCGTCGTCGGATCCGTTGCCCACGGCGGAACTGGCGGGGTGGGTGAGCGCGCTGCGACGGCTTGTCGCCGACGTGGGAGACGCCGAGCGTATCGATCAGTTGCGGCTGCTGGAAGAGCTGAAATCGGCGGCCGCCGCGGCGCAGGCGGTGGTGACGGCGGCGTTTGCCCGTTCGCAACGCACGGCGAACGGTGTCTCGGCCGGTGGCGTCCCCGGGGCGATGTCGGCTTCCGAGCGGGAACAGCGGCGTCGCCGGGCCGCGGATGCCACCCGCAGTATCCGTGCCCAGGTGGCCTTGGCTCGCAAGGAGGCGCCGCGGGCCGGTGGCCGGCACCTGGGCCTGGCCGAGATCCTGACGTACGAGATGCCCCGGACTCTGGCGGCACTGGTGGAGGGGACGCTCTCGGAGTGGCGGGCGACCCTGATCTGCCGGGAGACCGCCGGCCTGTCCCGCGAGCATCGCGCGGTCGTCGATACCGAGCTCGAGGGTCAGCTGGCAGGCGCCGGCGACCGACGGGTGGCCCAGCTGGCGCGGTCTGCGGCCTATCGGCTGGATCCGCAGGCAGTGGTGTCCCGCTCCGCCCGGGCGGCATCCGATCGGCGGGTGACGATCCGGCCCGCTCCGGACACGATGACATACGTCTCGGCGCTGCTGCCGGTCGAGTCGGGCGTGGCCGTGTATGCGGCGTTGCGGCGGGCGGCGGACTCGTCGGTTGCCGCGGGGGATGGGCGTGGGCGAGGTCAATTGATGGCCGACACCCTGGTCGACCGCATCCTGCACCCAGGCGCCAGCGCTGGTTCCACCACCGACGCACGAACCACTCCCGGTACCGGCGCACGGACTACCCGTGCCGCGGCGGGCTGGGATTCGAATTCGGCAGGGCACGGGTCTGGGGTGGCCCCCAGCGCCGACGATCCGGTGGCCGCGGTGCGCGCGGCGTATGCCCGGGCAGGCTCTCGCAGCCGGAAGCCGAGCGAACGATCGCGCGGCAGCATCGATCTGGGTGGCCGGGCCCGCCCGCCGCGCGCCGAGGGCATGCCGCCAGGTGTCGGCCTGGAGATCGGATTGATCGTCACCGACCGGGCCCTGTTCGGCGACAGCGACGAACCGGCGTGGCTGGGCGGCGAGGTCATCCCCGCGGCTCTGGCGCGCGGATTGGTCGCCGGCCTTCCGGCCAGCTCCAAGGCCTGGGTTCGCCGGCTCTACACCCGGCCCGAGACCGGCCAGCTGGTTGCCATGGATTCGCGACGGCGGCTGTTCGACGACAATCTGCGCCGCTTCATTGTGCTGCGTGATCAGCGGTGCCGCACGCCGTGGTGCGATGCGCCGATCCGCCACGCCGATCATGCCCAGCCGGCCGCCCGGGGCGGGCCGACCTCGGCCGACAATGGCGACGGTCTGTCGGAGGATTGCAACTACGTCCGCGAGGCTCCCGGCTGGCATGCCACCGGCAGCGGCGGCGGTACCTTGACCATCACCACGCCGACCGGGCACGCGTATGCCAGCAATCCGCCGGCGCTGCACCGACCCGAACACCGGCCGCGCCTGCCGGCGACCGGCAGCGAGTGATCGGGCGGTCGGTCAGTAGCATCACCGACCATGGCGTATGACGTGACAGCAGTCCGCACCCACTTTCCGTCGCTGGCCGGTGGAGTCGCCTACTTCGACGGGCCCGGCGGCACACAGACTCCTGACGTGGTCGGCGATGCCGTGCGGGCTGCGCTGATCGGACCGTTGTCCAACCGGGGTCGCACCACCCAGTCCGAGCGCAATGCCGACGGGATCGTCACCGCCGCCCGCAGGGCCATGGCGGACCTGCTCGGCGCCCCCCCAGACGGCATCGTGTTCGGGCGCAGCGCCACCGCCTTGCACTACATCATCTCTCGGGCGCTCGCCAAGGGATGGTCCAGCGGTGACGAGGTCGTCGTGTCCCGGCTCGATCACGACGCGAACGTCCGCCCCTGGGTGCAGGCCGCCGAGTCCGCCGGCGCCACCGTCCGGTGGATCGACTTCGACCCCGCCACCGCGGAACTCACCCCGGATGATGTTGCCCGGGTGCTGTCCGACCGGACCAGGTTGGTGGCCGTCACCGGCGCCTCCAACCTGATTGGCACCCGGCCGGACCTCTCGGCGATCGCGACGCTGGTGCACGACCGCGGGGCGCTGCTGTCGGTCGACGGGGTGCACCTGACCGCCCACGCCGCCATCGACGTGACCGCCCTGGGCGCCGACTTCTACACCTGCTCGCCGTACAAGTTTCTCGGCCCGCACTGCGGGGTACTGGCCGCCGGATCGGACCTGCTCCAGACGGTGCACCCGGACAAGCTACTGCCGGCCACCGACGCGGTGCCCGAGCGGTTCGAGTTCGGCACCCTGCCCTACGAGCTGCTGGCGGGGGTGACGGCAGCGGTGGACTTCCTGGCCGGACTGGACCGCTCGGCCTCCGGCGGCCGCCGGGACCGGCTGATCGCGTCGCTCGCCGCCGTCGCCGAGCATGAGGACCGGCTGCGCGAACGTATCGAGGTGGGGCTGGCCGAGATCCCCGGCGTCACCGTGCATTCCCGCGCGTCACGACGCACTCCGACGCTGCTCGTCACCGTCGACGGCCGTGATGCCGCCGACGCGTATCGGTTCTTGGCCGCCCGGGATATCAACGCACCCGCCGGGTCGTTCTACGCCCTGGAGCCGTCGCGCCGGCTGGGTCTGGGCGACACCGGGGGCCTGCGCATCGGGCTGGCCCCCTACAACACGGACGGGGAGATCGACCGGCTGCTGGCGGCGCTGGCCGAGTTCGTGGCCTCCTGACCCGGGCGATCAGCGACCGAACCGGAACTCCGGCCCGCCGGCCGGGGCTGCCCCACCGCCGAGGCCGCCCAAGCCACCACTGCCCGGCCTGCCGAAGCCGGCGTTGGCCGAGGAGGTGGGCAACGGCTCGTCGACGTTGGCCAGCACCACGACCTGGCCGGCCTTGAGCCCGGACGTGATCTGGGTGCGAACTGGTCCCACCAACCCGATCCCGACGGTCACCACACTGGTCTTTCCGCCTTCCAACACGGTGACCGTGTGCCGGCTCCCAGCAGTGCTCACCGCCGAGGACGGCACCGTCAGCACATCGTCCGCCGCGCCGACGTTGATGATCAGCGAGGCTCCCATGCCGTCAAAGAGCGTCTGCTTCGCGCGTTCCAGCACGACAGTGACGGGATAGGACGGCGTGCTCGTGGACGAGTCGTCCAGCACGCCGATCATGCTCACCGAGCCGGGCAGTTTTTCGGTGGTGCCGTTCACCGAGACGGAAACGCGTTGTCCGGTCTTGATCAACTCGATCTCGGTCAGCGGGATCGACACCTGGATCTGGTACTGGCTGCGCCCGACGATCGTGATGACTTGTGAGGTGGAGGCGGCAGTGACCGAGTCGCCCTTGGCGATGGCGACCTTGGCAACGGTGCCATCGATCGGACTGGTCAGCGTTGCGCCCTTGAGGTTCTGGTGAGCGATGGCGAGTTTGGTCTCCATCAGGTCGATCTGCGCCTGGTCGGATGAGAGGTCGGCGGCCGTGGGCACCCGATCCGACCCGCCGCTCGCATTCGAGCCGTTGGCGCCGGACAGTCCCGACCCGCCACCGACGGCGCCCGTTGCTGCCGCACGGTCGCCGGAGCCGCCTGCACCGTCGGCCTGGATGATGCTGGTGGCCGGAGCGCCGCTGCCGCCGGATCCGAGCTGCGTTGCTCGCCCGTTCTGGGAGCCCATGCCGGTCTGTGAGCCGACGCCGCTGTGGGAGCCGTTACCGGCCTGCGGGCCGCTACCAGTCGAGGCGGCACCACCCTGGGGGAAGCTAGTGACCCCGGTTCCGTGCGGGGCGCCAGTGGTCGCCGTGCCCGATCCGCCCGTGCTGCCAGACTGCAGCAGGTCGTCCAGGACGATCTCCCAGGAGTAGAGGTTGTTCAACGCATCGACTGCCGTGGTGATCGCCGACTGGCAGTCGGCGACGGCATGATGCAGCGTGCCGGCGCTGTTCACGACGGTGCTTGCACCCGACTGACCCGTGGTCGAGGTAGCGCCACCTGTGGGCGGCTCGATCGGCGACGATGAGCTTTCGTTCGTCTGACCCGCACTCGCGCTCGGACCCGAGTATGGGTCTGGGTCGGGGGCGAGGGCGGCACCCACCACGCCCCGCAGCGAATCCGCCGATGGCGCTGAGCCGTCGCCGTCGGAACTTTCGGTCGTCGTCGGGGCGGACTCGGTGACCGTCCTCGAGTCCGTCTCGATCACCGTCGTCAACGGAACCGTGACGTAGATAGTCGTCGGTTCCGTGGTGGTCTGCGTGACCGTCTCAGGGCCGCTGGTCGTGGTGGTGGTGACACCCGAGTCGGATACCGTCGGGCTGGTGCTCTCCGGGGTCGGGGTGACCGTGGTGGTCAGCGTGGTGGTTGATCCCGACGTGACGGTGACGGTGGTACCACCGCTGTCGGTCGCGGACAGGATCACCTTGCAGCCCTGCGAAACCGGCACTGCCGCAGTGCTAGTGGCGGGGTTCTGCCCGCTGGCCACCCCCTGGGTATCGGCCGGGTTCTGCGCCCCGCCGGGGTTCCGCGCCCCGCCGGGGTCCTGGGAGCCAGGGCGGTGCTGATCGCCGGTGGTCGATGGCTGCGCCGGTCCGGAGCTGCGCGATCCGGTGGCAGGTGCGGCGTCGCAGGTGCCGGTCGTCATGCCCTGCCCGATCAGGTAGTCGAGCAGCTGCCGGCAGCCGACGATGGCGTCCTGGGCCTGCTGAACCTTGGCCTGGTTCAGGTTTCCACTGGTGCCTGACGTGCCGTTGGGCACCGGCGCACCCGAGCCGCTCGGCGAACTCGGCGGCGCCGTGGTCGGTGACTGCTGCGATCGCTGATCGGACTGGGCGCCCGATCCGCCGTTGCCGACCGATCCGGCACCGTTTCCAGCACCCTGACCGATGCCGGCATCCGCGGTGGAGGTCGTGGCCGATGTCGCAGCCGACGACGAGCCGGCCGCGGCAGAGGCCTGCGACTCTTTGTCATCCTGCAGTGTCTGCTTGGCATCGCTGAGGTTGGTGGTGGCGTCGGAAACCGCGCTGTCAAGGTCGGTCGTGTCCAGGGTGCCCAGCGTCTGCCCGGCCCGCACGGTGTCACCGACGTGCACCTTGATCGCCGCCACCGAGCCAGCCGATGCGAAGGCTGCAGTGGCCCGATTCAGATCTGCCAATGACCCGGACGCCGACACACTCTGGCTCACCGATCCCATCGTGGCAATCGCGGTCCGATAGGAGTCCTGAGTGGGGCGGGTGCTCGCCCACGCGATACCCAGCCCAAGACCGACGAGGACCACGACCGCCACCGTGAGGGCACCAATCCGCTTGAGCCGTCGGCGTCGCTGGCGGTGAGCGCGAGCGGGCGAGATCGTCGCCGATGGCGGTCCCCCACTGGGCGTGCCGGTGCCCTGTGGATCAGCCATTGCTCGTCACCGGAGCGCCGGCTTCGCCGTTACCGCCTGGTCTTCCGCCACCGAATCGACCGCCGAGACCGCCCGCGCCGGGGCCCGACGAGCAGGTGCCGCCGGTCGCCTTGCTGAGCCGGATCTCGGTGGCACTGATGGCGCCGGTGTCGTCCGCCGAGCCGGTCGCCGAGGCGCACAACCCCACCTTGATGGCGGAGGACTTGGCCGTGACCGTCTTGCTGTAGGTGGTTGCGTTGGTCACCGTGACGGTCGATGTCGAGGTTGTCGCCGACGGGGTGTCAGCCGTGCTGTCGGCGCCGGAAGCGTTCGCGGTGCCGTCGGGCCTGCCGGCGAACTCCGTCACCGTCACCGTGATGGTCGACCCGCTGACCGCTGTCACCTTTCCGGACACGATGCCGCCGAAGCCACGGAATCCGTTTCCGCCACCGGCGCCGCCGCGGTTGGGCAGCGCGCTGGCTCCGGTCGGAAGGGACCGACCGTTGGGCAAGCCGGAGGGGACGGAGCCCTCAGTGGGAAAACCCGACGGGAAGGCACCCCGGCCTCCCGCGCGGTCGGGGAAGCCGCCGCCGCGGCCGAATGCGGGATTCATGCAGGAACCGTCGACGGCGGCCTCGATGCTGATGGTGGAAGCGGTGATCGTGCTGGGGGTCGTCCTACCCGGAAACCGGCCTGGGCTCGATCCGGTCGTCGATGGCGGGGCCGCCGTGTCCCCGCTCGTTGAGCCTGATTGATCGGCGGCGATCGCGGTGATGCACGAGCCTGCGGTGACGTCGGCCGGCGTTCCGGTGACGGTCTGCTGGATGGTGGTCTTCGCCGTGTAGCGCACGGTCGTTTGGCTGGACGAGTCCTGCACCTGGAAGCTGCCGGATTGCACCGCGGCGATCCTGCCCGACGCGCCCGGGATGGGGGGCGCCGTATTGCCGCCAGCACCGCCGCCTGGCGCACCGCCGGATCCGTTGCCGCCTGCCGTGTCGGCGGGCTGGCTGCTGGCGGTGCTGGGGGCGGAGGCGGCCTGCGACGTTCCAGCGCTCGTCGATCCGCCGGAGGACGACGCGCAGGCCGCGATCACGACGGATGCCGTCACCAGTGCCGTCAGGCCGGTGGCGAGACCTGCCACCCGCCGCAACCGGGAAGCCGGTACTGGTGCTGCCGACCCCGAGTCATCCGTTCGAGGAGTGGTGGGTTGTGACACCGTCATGGCTTTCAAAGTCCTTTCCTGGCAATGCTCTTCATTCTTTGAATTTCACGTTGGTGCGTGATGGCGCTCAGTCGGTGCGGAGCGCATCGATGGGCGCCATGCGCGCGGCGCGGGTGGCGGGGTAGACGCCGAAGATCAGGCCGATCACTATCGCGATCGCGATGGAGCCGATGACCACTGGCGTGGATACGATGACCGGCGTGGTGGTGGACAGCAACGCGGGCAGGGCGCGTGCCCCGAAGATCCCCAGCAGCGCTCCCAACAATCCGCCGGTCAGTCCGAGCACGATGGCTTCCACCAGGAACTGACGCCGGATCGCGGCCGGCGGCGCGCCGATCGCCTTGCGCAGACCGATCTCTCGAGTCCGCTCACTGACCGACACCAGCATGATGTTCATCACGCCGATACCGCCGACCAGCAGGGACAGCGCGGCGATCCCGGCCAGCAGGACGGTCAGCGTCTTGCTCACCGAGGTCGCGGTGTCCAGCAGCGCATCCTGGCTGGAGATGGAGAAGTCCGCATCACTGCTGTTGGTGATGTGATGCAGCGACAACAGCAGGCTGTCCGCCTCCTGATAGGCCGCCGATAGGGTGTCTTGTGACGACGCCTTGAGGTAGATGGTGTTCACCGAATTGCGGGTGGATCCGCCCACCAGCTCGCTGGCCATGGTGGTCACCGGGATGATCGCCTCATCGTCGAGGTTGCTGCTGGAGTTGGACCCGGCCGACGCCAGCACCCCCACCACGGTGAACGGCGTGCCGGAGATCGTCACCGTCTGCCCGACGACATTCTGGGTACCGAAGAGTTCGTCCGCCGTGTCCGATCCCAACACCATGGAGGACGAGGCGGAACTGACGTCGGCAGCGGTGAGGAATTCGCCGGCGGCGAGCGTGCGAGAGCGAACGTCCAACCACGACTCGGTGGTGCCGACCACGCTGGTGGTCCAGTTCGTCGAACCGGCTGTGAGTTCCTCCGAGCTGGTCTTTTCCGGTGCGACACCGGAGATGTCGGGCGCCGCCTCCTTGTTCGCCAACGCCGTGGCGTCGTCGATGCTCAGCGTGGATGCCGACCCGAACCCGCCGCGGATGCCGCCGGAACTGGTTGAACTGCCGGGGGAGACGATGAGCAGGTTGCTACCCAACGAACTGATCTGCTCGCCGACCTGTTGCTGGCTGCCCAGCCCCAGACCGACCGAGAGCACCACCGCCGCGATTCCGATCAGGATGCCCAGCACGGTCAACGCGGAGCGGAGCCGATGGGCGATGATGGACGCACTGGCGGTGCGTAGGATCTCCGACCACCTCATGCCGGTACGTCCCCGTTCGTGTCCGGGGCGTCGCCGGCGGCCCGAACCTCGGATCGGTGCGTCAGCAGGGGAGTGTCGGCGATCTCCAGCGGCAGGACTGCGCCGTCGCCCACGATCAGCCCATCCTTGATGCGGATGACTCGCTGGGCGCGGTCGGCGACCTCGGCCTCGTGGGTGATGACCACGACCGTGCTGCCCTGTTCGATCAGCTCGTCGAACAGCGTGAGGATGTCTTCGGTCGCGGTGGAGTCCAGGTTCCCAGTCGGCTCGTCCGCCAGGATGAGCCGAGGCTCCCGGACCAGGGCCCGGGCGATCGCCACCCGTTGCTGTTGGCCGCCGGAGAGTTGAGACGGTTTGTGGTCGACACGGTCTGCCAGCCCCACCCGCTCCAGTGCGGTCATCGTGCGGGCCTTGCGCTCTCGGCGGTGCAGCCCGGCGTAGATCAGCGGTAGTTCGACGTTGCGCCAGGCGGACAGGCTGGGCAGCAGGAAGAATTGCTGGAATACGAACCCGATCCGCTCGTTGCGGATCTCCGCCAGGTCCCGCTCGTCGAGGGCGCTGACGTCCTCGCCGGCCAGCAGATAGGTGCCGCTGGTCGACGTGTCCAGGCAGCCGATGATGTGCATCAGGGTCGACTTGCCGGAACCCGATGCGCCGACCACGGCGACATACTCGCCGGTGCGAACCGTCAGGTCGATGCCGCCCAGGGCCTTGACCTCCACGTCTCCGCCAGAGGAATAGACCTTGGTGATGTCGCGGAGCTCAATGACAGCATCGGTGGTTTCCGAAGCGGTGCGCTGGAACTCCATGAGGCTGGGCGCTGTCACGTCAGTTGCCCCCTCGCCCGCCGAAGTTGCCGCCACCCGGGAAGTTGCCACCACCGGGGAAGTTGCCACCACCCGGGAAGCCGCCGGTGTTGCCGGACCTGTTACTGCCGGATCCGCTGGTGCCGTCTGAGGTCGAGGTGGGTCGGGCGAAGGTGGTGACCACAACCTTGTCGCCCTCGGACAGGCCCGAGACGATCTGGGTCTCGGTTCCCGAGGTGGCTCCGGTCGTGACCGTCGTCGTCTGGTGGGTGCCGTCCGAGGTCACGACCGTGACCGTGGACTTGCCGCCGGATGTGGTGATCGCCGTGGTGGGAACCGTCAGCACGTTGGTCAACTGCTTGTAGATGATGTCGGCGGTGACAGAGGTTCCGTCGTGCAGGTTCTTCTGGGCGCCGGTCACGTCGACCACCACGGGATAGCTCGCCGTGGAGCCAGAGCTGGAGCTGACCAGGTCGATGGAGGAGACCGTGCCGAACAGCGGCGTGCTGGAGCTTGAGTCCTGGTCCGCTGCCGCGGAATTGGCGGTCGAACCGGTACCCGAGCTCGGCGTGGCGTTGCTCTGGCCGCGCCCGCGGTTGGCGCCAGTACCACCGAAACCGGCGAAGTCCGCGAAGTTGGGGAATCCGCCGGTGCTGCCGGTGTTGCTGCCGGAGTCGGTGTCGGTGTTGATCTGAACCTGGTCGCCCGTCTTGAGCAGGCCCACCTGCGAGTCGGATACCGACAGGTTGACCTGCCATCGGGACGTGTCGACGATGACGAATGGCGCGCTGCCGCTGCTGCTACTCGAATTGCTGGATGCGCCCGGCGAGGCAGCACCGGCGAAGCCGGTTGACCCGCTGCCGCCGGACCCGCCGGATCCCGAGTTGTTGGATGAGCTTGATCCACTGACCGCGTCACCCTTGGTGATGGTGACCGAGGTCAGCAGCCCGGCCACCGGGGCCTTGAGGGTTGCAGCTGCCAGATTCTGCCTGGCGGTGGTGACGCCCTCCTCCGCCACGGTGATAGCGGACTTGTCGGAGGCAATCTGTGCCTTGATGGAGGTGATCTGTGCCGTGATGGAGGTGATCTGGGACTTCAGCGACGACGCGGCGGCGTCATCGCCATCGTCCTCGGTAGTGGTCAGATTGTCTTGAGCCGTCGACAGGGTGTCCTGCTGAGCGCTCAGGCTGTTCTTGTCCGAGGCGAGTTTCGCCTTGGTCGACGCCAACGTGGCTTTTGCCGAGGCAAGGGCCGAGTCCAGGCTGGTGGTTCCCACCGTGGCCAGTACCTGGCCCTTCTTGACCGTGTCGCCCACCGCCACCGCGACGGAAGTGACGGTGCCAGATACGGTGAAGTTCACCGACTCCTGGACCGCCGGAGTCAGCGTGCCGGAGACCGAGATCGATTGCTTGATGGTGCTCAGACTCGCGGCGACTGTCGTGCGGGTGGTCGTCGGCGTTCTGGTACCGGCAGGATCTGCGCTGGCCGACGATGTGGTGAACTGGTACGTGCCGAAGCTCGCGGCCGCCGCGACCACCAGCACCAGCAGGACCAATGAGCCGACGCGCACGCTCTTGTGCCCCCACAGTCTCTTCATCCGCGCAGCCCATTCTGTTGAACACGAGATCAGGTGGTGACGCTGCAGCCGGGCAGGCATCGTCCCTGGTTGCAGGCGTGCCCCACTCTGTGGGGTGAACCTGGCACCCCGATGCGCGCCACCTGTGAGAGCGCTTTGTAAGCGCCTGCTGGACGCCCGGGGTAACCGGTAGCGGTGCACTGTCGGTGCGGGACGGGACAATGGCCTGATGGCCGATAGGGAGCGCGTCACGTCGCGGCGGCCGGCGCATTCCGCCGGCGACCCGCTGGCCGGGTTCTCCCCGCTGGTGCGCGACTGGTTCGCCGCGTCGTTCCCCGCCCCCACCCCGGCGCAGGCCGGCGCCTGGCGGTCCATCGGCGCGGGCGAGCACACCCTGGTGGTGGCGCCCACCGGCTCCGGCAAGACTCTGGCGGCGTTCCTGTCCGCCATCGACGGCCTCGTCACCTCCCCGCCCACCAGCGGTGACGGGGATCGGCGGCGCCCCTGCCGGGTGCTGTACGTCTCGCCGCTCAAGGCGCTGGCCGTGGACGTCGAGCGCAACCTGCGCTCACCGTTGGCGGGCGTTGCCGGTCTGGCCGCCGCCCGCGGCTGGCCCGTGCCCAAGATCGAGGTGGCCGTCCGATCCGGCGACACCCCGCCGTCGGCACGCGCGGCCTTCGCCCGCCGCGGCGCCGACATCCTGATTACCACCCCGGAGTCGCTATTCCTGCTGCTGACCAGCCGCTCCCGGGAGGCGCTCGCCGGGGTGTCCACGGTCATCGTTGACGAGGTGCACGCGGTCGCCGGCACCAAGCGGGGCGCACACCTGGCGGTGTCGCTGGACCGGCTGGACACGCTGCTCGACGCACCCGCGCAGCGCATCGGCCTGTCGGCCACGGTGCGCCCCACGCAGGAGGTCGCGCGCTACCTTGCCGGCGGTCGGCCCGTCACCGTGGTCGCTCCGCCGGCGACGAAGCAGGTGGACATCGACGTCGTGGTACCGGTCCCAGACCTCGCCGAGATCGGCACGCCCACCGGGGATCTGGAGGGGCCAGCGCTGTCTGGCCCGGCCCGGTCCTCGATCTGGCCGCACGTGGAAGAGCGCATCGCGGATTTGGTGGAGGCGCACCGCTCCACCATCGTGTTCGCCAACTCGCGGCGACTGGCCGAGCGGCTCACCGCCCGGCTCAACGAGATCCACGCGACCCGCCTGGCCGGACCGCCGGACGATCCGTGGATCATGCCGGGACTGGTCGGCAACGTCGCGCTGACGCCGCGCATGCCCGCAGAGATCATGGCGCAGTCCGGCTCTTCGGGCGGGGCGGCGCCGGTGCTGGCCCGGGCGCACCACGGGTCCGTGTCCCGCGAGCAGCGCACCGAGATCGAGGACGCCCTCAAGACGGGCCGGCTGCCCGCCGTGGTGGCCACCTCGTCGCTCGAGCTCGGCATCGACATGGGCGCCGTGGATCTGGTCGTCCAGGTGGAGGCGCCGCCCAGCGTCGCGTCCGGGCTGCAGCGCATCGGCCGGGCCGGGCACCAGGTCGGCGCGCCCAGCAAGGGCGTGCTGTTCCCCAAGTTCCGCGGCGACCTGGTCTCCGCGGCGGTGGCCGCCGAGCGGATGCGGACCGGTGAGATCGAGCAGCTGCGGGTGATCGCCAACCCACTGGATGTCGCCGCGCAGCAGATCGTGGCGATCTGCGCGATGGACCCGATCACCGTGGACGACCTGCTGGCGCTGCTGCGCCGCTCCGCGCCGTTCGCGACCCTGGGCCGCGGCTCGCTGGAGGCGGTGCTGGACATGCTCTCCGGCCGGTATCCGAGCGAGCAGTTCGCCGAACTCCGTCCCCGGCTGGTGTGGGATCGAGTTACCGGCGAACTGACCGGTCGAGCGGGTGCGCAGCGGCTCGCTGTCACCTCCGGCGGCACCATCCCCGATCGCGGCCTGTACGGGGTGTTTCTGGCCGGCACGGAGTCGACCGGACCGACCAGATCGTCGCGGACCCAGGGTCGTCGGGTCGGCGAGCTGGACGAGGAGATGGTGTACGAGTCCCGGGTCGGCGACGTGTTCGTGCTGGGCTCCAGCTCCTGGCGGATCACCGACATAGAGCGGGACCAGGTATTGGTGGTGCCCGCCCCCGGAGCTCCGGGGCGGCTTCCGTTCTGGAAGGCCGACTCCCAGGGCCGGCCGGCGGAGCTGGGGCGGGCGCACGGTGCGTTCGTCCGGGAGATCGGCGCCGGAGCGGTGACGGGGTCGGCCACGGCCCGCGCGGCCGTCGCCGAGCGGTTGGCCGGGATTGGGCTGGATGCCTTCGCCACCAACAATCTGCTGGCGTACCTGGCCGAGCAGCATGAGGCGACCGGGATGTTGCCCGACGAGAAGATCCTGCTGCTGGAACGGTTCCGCGACGAGTTGGGCGATTGGCGGGTGGTGCTGCATTCCCCGTACGGCGCGGCGGTGCACGCCCCCTGGGCGCTGGTGATTGCCGCCCGGATGCGAGAACGGTACGGCGTGGACGTGCAGGCCCAGCATTCCGACGACGGCATCGTGCTGCGCCTGCCGGACGTCGAGTACGACGGCGGTCCGCCCGAGCTCGCCGACCTGGTGGTGCTGGACCCCGCCGCGGTGCGCGCCGAGGTCACCCAGCAGGTCGGCGGCTCGGCGGTGTTCGCGGCGCGGTTTCGGGAGTGCGCGGCCCGGTCGTTGCTGTTGCCGCGCCGACAGATCGGCCGTCGGCAACCGTTGTGGCAGCAGCGGCAGCGGGCGGCGCAGTTGCTGGAAGTGGCTTCCGGCTATCCGGAGTTCCCGGTGGTCGCCGAGGCGGTGCGAGAGTGCCTGGCCGACGTGTTCGACGTCGACTCACTGATCGAGTTGATGCGCCAGATCGCCGCCCGCCAGGTCGGCCTGGTGGAGATCACCACGCCGGCACCGTCACCGTTCGCCCGGTCGTTGCTGTTCGGCTACGTGGCGCAGTTCATCTACGAGGGGGACAGCCCGCTCGCCGAACGCCGAGCGGCGGCGTTGACGGTGGACCCGGAGCTGCTGGCCGAACTGCTCGGCACCACCGATGCGCTCTCGCTGCGAGACCTACTGGATCCGGCTGCAGTGGAGTCCGTGCAGCGCGATCTGCAGCGGCTGTCGGAGGCGCGGCTGGCCCGCGGCGACGACGAGATCGCCGACCTGTTGAGGATTCTCGGACCACTGTCGATCGGCGAGATCGCCGAGCGAAGCGAGCCGGGCGTCGAAGTTGACGCAGTGATCGAGCGGCTGTCGGGCGCGCGCCGCATCATGCCGGTGCGGATCGCCGGCCAGTCACGATGGGCCGACCCGGCCGATGCCGCGGTGCTGCGCGACGCCCTCGGAGTGGCCCTGCCGGTGGGGGTGGCCGAGGCATTTCTGGTCGGCGAGACCGACCCGTTGGGCAGGCTGCTGGGCCGATACGCCCGCACCCACGGTCCGTTCCCGGCGGCCGACCCGGCTCAGCGATTCGGGCTGGGGGTAGCGGTGGTCCGCGATGCGCTGGCGCGGCTGGCCGATACCGGCCGGATCGCGATCGGCGAGTTCCGGCCGCTGGGCAGCCCCGGCGCGGTGGATGGCGCGTCCGAGTACGTCGATGCGGAAGTACTGCGGCTGCTGCGGCGCCGGTCGCTGGCCGTGCTGCGCGCCGAGGTCGAGCCGGTACCACCGGAGGCCCTGGGTCGGTTCCTGCCGGCCTGGAACGGCATCGACTCGAGCGGGTCGGCGCGTCGGCCGCTAGGTGTGGACGGCGTGCTGCGCGCGGTGGAGCAGCTGGCCGGGGCGGTGTTGCCGGCGTCCGCGCTGGAGACCCTGATCCTGCCCGCCCGGGTGGCCGGCTACACCTCGGCGATGCTGGACGAGCTGACCGCCGCCGGGGAGGTGCTGTGGGCGGGTCACGGTGCGCTGGGCACCGACGACGGATGGATCAGCCTGCACCCGGCGGATACCGCCGCGCTGACCCTGCCGCCGGTAGGGGCGCTCGATCCGGAGTCGGCGTCGTTCGAGGACCCGCATCGGGCGGTCCTGGCCGTGCTCGCTCGCGGCGGAGGCTTCTTCTTCCCGGCGCTGCTGGTGGCCGTCCGCGACGACATGGCAACGGGTGACAGCGGTCTCGGCGGTGTAGGCGATCCGGCCGGACGTCCGACGGAGCAGGCAGTGCTGGCGGCGCTGTGGGATCTGGTGTTCGCCGGGTTGGTCACCGGGGACACGCTCGGCCCGCTGCGGGCCCGGCTGGCGGGCGGACACACCGCGCACCGATCCCGTCGGCCCGCGCCACGCACCCGGATGCGGCCGCCGTCCCGGCTGTCGCTGCTCGGATCTCGGGCCGGAGCGGCCGCCGTCAGGCCCGCCGCGCCGGTGCCCGCCACGGCCGTGGGACGCTGGTCGCTGCTGCCGGTCGCCGAGCGCGATCCCACCGTCCGGATGCACGCCGCGGCCGAGTTGCTGCTGGACCGTTACGGCATCGTCACTCGCGGCAGCGTGCTCGCCGAGGACACGCCCGGCGGGTTCGCCGGCGTGTACCGGGTGCTGGCCGCGATGGAGGAGAGCGGCCGGATCCGGCGCGGCTACTTCGTGGAGGGGCTGGGCGCGTCGCAGTTCGCCTCGCCCGGGGCGGTGGACCGGATTCGCGGGCTGGCGCCGCGCCCCGACGACCCGGTCGAGCCGGCGGCCGGCGAGGCGCGGGTGCTGGCCGCCGCGGATCCGGCCAACCCGTACGGTGGTGCGCTGCCCTGGCCGGACCCGGTGGCGGCGGACCGCGAGGGCCACCGACCGGCGCGCCGAGCGGGCGCCTTGGTCTGCCTGGTCGGCGGGCAGCCGGTGCTGTACGCCGAGCGTGGCGGGCGCACCATGCTCAGCTTCAGCACCGATCCGGCCGTGCTGGAGGCGGCCGCCACGGCGCTGGCGGGCCTGGTGCACGCCGGCCGGGTGGCATCGCTGACGGTGACCCGGATCGACGGGCAGTCGGTGCAGGGATCCGATCACCCCGCGGCGCAGGCGTTGCAGCGCGCGGGTTTCGTCGCCACGCCGCGCGGCCTGCGGTTGCGCACCGGATCCGGGCGGGCTCCCGGGCCGGCGCAGCGGGACGCACCCGGCCCCCGGGCGGGGCGCCCACCCGGTTGGGACCGCTACGGGCCGGGCACCCCCGAGGGAGGCGGCCATGCCCGAGGGTGACAGCGTTCGGCGCACCGCCGCCCGGCTGCACCAGGCCCTGGCCGGGCGGGAGTTGGTGCGCGCCGAGTTACGCTGGGGTGACCTCGGCGGCGTGAACGTCACCGGTCGCACGGTGTCCGACGTCACCGCTTACGGCAAGCACCTGCTCACGCACCTGGAGCCCGCCGGCTCGGCTGCGGTGAGCAGCGCAGGCGCGGCGCGCATCCCCACCGCGCCGGATGTTGCGCTGACCCTGCACTCGCACCTGCGCATGGACGGCACCTGGGTGGTCTACCGGACCGGGTCCCGGCGCTGGCCGTCTCCCGCAGACCAGCGGGTCCGGGCGGTGCTGGCTAGCGCCGAGTGGACCGCGGAGGGGCGCTGGCTCGGCATGCTCGACCTGCTTCCCACGGCCGACGAACGCCAGTTGCTCGGCCACCTCGGGCCGGACGTGATGGCCGACGATTTCCCCGATCGGGGAATGCCGGTCGCGCTGCAGCGGCTGGCCACCATGCCCGACCGGCCCATCGGCGCGGCGCTGCTCGACCAGCGGGTCGTCGCCGGTATCGGCACCATCTACATGTCGGAATCACTGTTCGCGCGGCGAGTCTCGCCCTGGGTGCCGGTCGATGAGGTCGATGCCGCCGCGCTGCTGGGCATGGCGCGGAGACAGCTATTGCGCAGCGTGAGGTTGCCGATGCCCAACACCACCGGCGATCCGCGGCGCGGGCAGGAGATGTACGTGCATGGGCGATCCGGCCGACCATGCAGGCGCTGCGGCAGCACCGTTCGGGTGGCGCCGGTCGGTGATCCTCCCCGAGACCGGCCGGCGTTCTACTGCCCGTCCTGCCAGGTCGGGCCGACCCCGACTGACGACGGCCGGCCGCGCGCCCCGCTCGGCTCGATGCCCGCCCGGCCGTTTTCGTTGCGCAACAACGGGCTCAAGCGGCGATGGTGACCGCGAGCCGGTGATCATCCCCTGCGCAACGACAGCAGCGTGAACACCGGGTCGCTGCCGTCACCGACGCCCGGACGCCCCTGCCCGACGCCGATGAACCGCGTCGATCCGGCCGGGATGAGACCGCTCCGGGCGGCCACGGCGGTGACGGTGCCCACCGCGTCGGTCGCTGCCGGATCGGCCGGACGGTGCAGGTGCGCGGCCGACCTGTCGACCGTCGTCAGGTACACGCCGCCCGGCCGAAGCACCCGTGCTGCCTCCGCGACCACGGCAGCCACATCCGCCGGACCGGGCAGCAGGTGCAGCAGCCACACGCTCGTCACCGCGTCCACCGACCGATCGGCGATCGGCAACCGCCGGGCGTCGGCCCGCAGCACCCGGCCTGGCAGCCGGCTGGCGGCCAGGGCCAGCATTCCCAGCGAAGCGTCGGCGACCAGCACCGACAGTCCGTGTCCTGTCAGTGCGGTGCCCACCGAGCCGGTGCCGCCCGCAACATCCAGCAGGGTGCGGGTTCCGGCGGGCAGCAGCGATGCGATTGCCGCGGCCGCCGCTGCGGGTCGGGCGGTGCCGCCGCGGGTCCGGTCGTAGTCGGGGGCCTCGACGTCGTAATCCAGCATGGCCCCCAGCCTGCCCGAATCCCCGGCTCGTGTGTCTGAGGGGGCGCCATAGCGCCCCCTCAGACACACAAGCCGGAGGGGTTGACGGCGCCCGGTCATCGCCCCGACCGCGAGAAGTGTTGCAGATCCACCGGTGTGCTCCAGGTGCCGCCCCAGGTCCAGCCGATCGCGGCAAACGCCCGCACCGCCGCGTCGCCCGCATGGATCACGCCGGGCCGGTCCGGTCGGCTGAGATATGCCCGGCCGGCCGGCGGCAACACGATCGCCCCGGACAGGTACGGGTTTTCGACCGGGTTGATGTCGATCGCCTCACCGTAGGAATGCTGCGACCAGCCGGCGCCGCCGGTCACCGGGCGGCAGTTGAACGCCGAGGTGTTGTCGGCGGCCATGGAATCGTCGTCGCTGCCGGCGAAATCGTCCACCAGACGCATCTGCCGAATCGGGAACCGGTGGGTATACAGCGATCGGAAGGCGGTGACGACGTCCCGCGCGACCCGCGCGGACACCACCATCTCCCCGGTGTGTGGCGTTCCGTCGAAGCCCCAGTAGGACAGCCGCAGGTAGCGCAGGTCCGTCAGCGGCACCGGGCAGCCGGCGTGATACGTGGTGCGCATTCGGGCTGCCAGTGCCGGATCGATGCGGACGATCGACGAGTGGAACCGCGGAGTAGCTACGGTGCGGGAGGCGGTCGGTGACGGCGCTGCCGTGGCGTGCGGCGCGGGCGGCGCCGTGGACGGTATGGCCGGTCCGGCACCGTGTGGCCAGGGTGGACTCGGCGGCGCCGTCATGACCACGTGGACGCTTTCGCCCGTGATCACCAACCGTGGGGTGGCCAGCAGCGAGGGTCCCGCTACGGAAATCCGCGCCCGGACCGTGGGCTGGGTCGTTCCATCCCGGCCGCTGGCCTGGGACATCACCGTCCTGCTGGCTTCCGTCGGCGGGCCCGCGGTACAACCGCCCACGACGGCCAGCGCCAGCAGTCCGGTCAGCGCCGCGGCGGCGATGCCCGGCGCGCTCCGCAAGGTCCGGCGTGTCGGCATGTGCCAACGGTGCCAGAGTGCGGGCGGGTCGGCCAATGCCGGTACCGTCGAGAGTCATGAGCATCGTCCCCACCATCACCTTGAACAATGGCCGTGCCATGCCCCAACTCGGCTTCGGAGTGTGGCGCGTGTCCGACGACGAGGCGGTCGCCGCGGTCGGCGAGGCGCTGCGCGTCGGATACCGCAGCATCGACACCGCATCGCTCTACCGCAACGAGTCCGGCGTCGGGCGGGCGCTCGCCGACTCCGGGCTGCCACGCGGCGACGTGTTCCTCACCACTAAGCTCGGCAACCCGGATCACGGCTACGACGCCGCCCTGCGCGCGTTCGACGAAAGCCTGCAGCGGCTCGGCACCGACTACGTCGATCTGTACCTGATCCACTGGCCGCAACCGAATCGCGATCAATACGTGAACAGCTGGCGTGCACTGCAGCGCATCTACGCCGACGGCCGGGCGCGCGCGATCGGCGTCTCCAACTTCACCGAGCGGCACCTGACCCGGCTTGCCGACGAGACGGATATCGTCCCCGCTGTCAACCAGATCGAGTTGCACCCCTACCTCGCGCAGCGGGAGATGCGCGCGTTTCACGCCGACCACGGCATCGCGACGCAAGGCTGGTCGCCGCTGGGGCGGGGTGGCGCGCTGCTGGCCGATCCGGTGATCACTGCGCTGGCCCAGAAGTACCAGCGCAGTGCCGCGCAGGTCGTGTTGCGCTGGCACCTGCAGTCCGGCACCATCGTCATCCCGAAATCGGTGACACCGTCCCGGATCGCGGAGAATCTGGACGTGTTCGGGTTCGAACTGGCCGACGACGACATGGTGGGCATCGACGAACTGGATCGGGACGGCCGGCTCGGCTCCCACCCGGACGACGTGGGGTAGCGCCGGACGGTCAATCCGCGTAGAAGTCGAAGCACTCCGTAATCGGGTGAGTCACGCCGATGTCGAAGGCCTGCACCCGTTCGATCAGGCTCGCGGTGGTCTGCCCGTTGGCGTCCGCCCCGGCCAGTGGAGACGACACGATCTCGTAGATCGCCTTGTCCAGGTCGTTGGGCGACAACGAGTACCCGTCCTGTGGATGGCGCATCCAGGTGGCCCAGGTCCCGGCGTAGCACAGTGCCCGAAGCCCAGCGTTGTTGCCGGTGATCGCCGAATGTCCGGCGGCCTGCGCGGCGAGCGCATACCTGCTGACCAGCAGCACGATCGCGGAGAAGTCGCCGTTGACCGACTGCCACCCCGCGGTGGGCGTACCGACGCGTTGCAGCTCGGCCAGGTTGTAGCTGACGGTGTTGGTGGTTGGGCAGTACGTCACCGGATAGGAGGCCTGGTAGCCGTCGCAACTCGGCGGGCTCTGGCCATCGAAGGTATCCAGTGTCGGTGCGCTATAGCCGGGCGCCGTCTGGGTGAAGTAATCATCGACGGTCCCGATGATTCCGGACAGCACATCCTTGGTGATGTCGACATTGCCGTATTGCTGCGGTATCCCGTCGAACGGGAACTCCTGCCCACGCTTGTCGATCTCGGCCTTGTCGATCTTGCTGCACCGGACGGCACCGCTGCTGTAGCCCAGGGTGGCTGCGTAGGTGCGGTCGAAGCCGTTGCCGTGGTCCAGATCTCCCTGACCGGAACTGCCGACCGGATCGTGGCCCTGGAACAGTGCCAACAGCATTTGTCGCATGCCCTCGGTCTGGTTGAAGCTGAAGTACTTGGAATGGCCGTCGGCCACCCAGCGCCAGTATGCACCGGCGTAGCAGTCCGCCTGCTGCTCCAGCACCAGGGTCGATGTGCTGTCCGGCACGCCGAGCTCATGCTGGACGTCGTGGCCGATCTCGTGGGACAGCACCACCGCGGGCGCCAGGGTTCCGATGTCGGAGATCATCTCGGGCAGCATGATCCCGCGATCCCAGGCCACCGTGTCGCAGGAGTCGGAGTAGAAGGCGTTCACGAACTGGTAGACGTCCTGGCCGCAGACGGTGGCGTCCTTGTCAGTGGAGTCGTAGGACACCAGGTGTGCCGGGGGCACGTACGGCTGCCCGAAGTCGGCCTCGAAGGTACTGCCGTAGTAGTCGAAAAGGTCGGCCAGGGTGGCGATCGCGATCCGGTCGGACGGCGAGTCGGTGGCGCCGGAGATGTGCAGGTCCGGCGTGGGCGCATCGTGCTTGAGACCCACTTCGCTGTCCGGAACCCCGGAGTCGGTGGTCGACAGGCTGGGGAATACCTCGGTGGTGTCCGTTGGAGGGGTGACGGTGCTGCCGGAACCACCGGTACTGGACGATGGGGGTGCCGTGCTGGTGGGTGGCCGGCTGCTGGTGCCCGTCGTGGTGCTGGTGCTGGTGCTGGGCACCAGCTCCGCCCGGCGCTGAGCGCTCCCGGCGACCGAGACCGCGCACCCGGCCAGCAGTGTCAGGCATGCCGTCGCGGCGACCAGCGCCGACGATGGTTTCCCCCGTGTCACGTGTTGCCCTCCCGCCGATGGCCGGTGCGGCTGCCGACCGGATGGCCGCCGGACCGTGTCGTGCTAGCCAGAGTAGTAGTGCGCGCAGGTCGAGATCGGATTCGTCACGCCGATGTTGAACGCCTGCACCCGGTCGAAGATCGACGCGTTGCTCGCGCCGTTCGCGTCACCCGCTGGAACGGCCGAGTCGATCAGCTCGTAGACCGCCTTGTCCAGGTCCGCCGGCGACAGTGCCAACTTCTTGGGGCCCTGTGGGGTACGCATCCAGGCCGCCCAGGTGCCGGCGTAGCACAGGGCGCGGAGCCCCGCGTCGCCACCGGTCACCGACGCGTGATCGGCCGCCTGGGCAGCCAGCGCGTAACGGCTGACCACCAGGATGAAGGCCGAGAAATCCCCGTTGTAGGAGTCGAATCCTGCGGTGGCCGTACCGATGCGCTGCAGTTCTGGCAGGTCATAGCTGACGGTGTTGCTGGCCGGGCAGTATGCGACCGGACCGGTAGCCGTGAATCCGTCGCACGGCGGTGGGGATTTCGTCGAGTACGAGGTCAGGGTGGGTCGGGAATACCCGGGGGCCTGTGCCGCGAAGTACTCGTCCACGGTGGCCGCGACGTCCGTCACCGAGGTGTCGGTGATCTCCAGATTGCCTCCCGTCCGCGGGTCCGGGATGTGCGCGAACGGCGACTCCGAGACCCGGGCGTCGACCTGGGCCTGGTCGATATCGTGGCACGTGGTCACGCCGTTGGCGAAGCCCAGTGAGAACGCGAACACCCGGTCGAACGCATCACCGTGTGCGCCCTGGCCGGTGCCGTCCGCCTCCCCCGGATCCGTGCCCACCGGGTCGCGGATGGTCAGCATGGTGCTCAGGGCCTGCTTCATGCCGGCGGTCTGGTTGAAGTTGAAGTAGCGGGAATTTCCGTCGTTGACCCAGCGCCAGTAGGCACCGGCGTAGCAGTCGGCCTGCTGCTCGGCCACCAACACGGAATTGGCGGCGTCGCTGAAGCCCAGCACGGTCTGCACCCGGTGCCCCATCTCGTGGGCCAGGACGGTCGGCACCGCCAGTTGGCCGATCTTGCCGGACAGCTGGGGCAGCAGCACACCTCGGTCCCAGATCACCGTGTCGCACGGAGGCGTCACATAGGAGGCGTTCACCGACTGATAGAGCGAGTGCTGGCACACCGACGCCGACTCATCCCGGGAGTCGTAGGACTCGTAGTGCCCGGGCGGGGTGAAGGGCGCGCCGAACTTGTCCGGGAACACTCCGGTGTAGAAGTCGATCAGGTCGACCAGGGTGTCCTTGGCCAGCGTGTCCTCATCGGTGCCCTGGTCGTCGGCGACGGTCAGATCGGCGGCGGGAGCGTCGGGCTTGAGGCCGACCGCGGAGTCCGGCACCCCGGAGTTCGGCGGCATCGCGGGGATGGAGCCCCCGGCGATGGACGTCGGTGGCGCCGCCGGCCCCGACGGGTCTGCCCCGGACCCCGGCGCTGCGGCCGTCGCGCGGACCGGCACACCCGCCACCGCAGTGGCGCAACCGGACAACGTGAGCAGCGCGGCGAGCAGTGCCGCGGCCCGCCGGCCGGTTCGGTGCGCACCGTTCATGGCGATCCTCGTACCCGTCCAGGGGGCGCCGGCGGCGCCGTCGACGGTGACCGTACCGTGAGGGATGCGGCGCCGTACGGCGAATGGCCAGATCTCGGAGCGCTGTCGTTGGCGGCGGGTGCCGGTGTCAAGCCCCGAAGCCCGGGTCGGCGATGGTTTCGGCCGCCCGCAGTACCCGCAGGATGTTGCCCGAGGTGAGCGCCGCCAGGTCGGCATCGCTCCAACCCCGGCCGGCCAGTTCGGCGAGCAGGTTCGGGTAGCAGGACACGTCGGTCAGTCCCTCGGGCAGGGTGTCGACTCCATCGAAGTCGCTGCCCAGCCCGACATGCGCGATGCCGGCGACCTCGCGGGCATGGTCCACATGGTCGGCCACCTGGGTCAGCGTGGCCCTGGGAGTGGGATGGTCGCGCCGCCAGGCCTCCAGGGCGGCTCGTGCTGCTGTCCGGTCGTCGCTCTCGTCGTCGCCGGCCAGCCCCAGCCGGGAGCGCTCGGCCTGCTCGGCGGCCCAGTGATCGGCGCACTCCTGGGAGACGAACGGTGGCACGAAGCTGATCATGATGACTCCGTCGGCCTCGGCCAGCGCCGTCAGCACGTCGTCGGGAGCGTTGCGCACGTGATCGCACAGCGCCCGGCACGAGGAGTGCGAGAAGATCACCGGCGCGCGGGAGGCCTCCAGCGCGGCGCGCATGGTGACGGGGGCCACGTGAGAGATGTCCACCAGCATGCCGATGCGGTTCATCTCCGCGACCACCTGCCGGCCGAACTCGGATAGTCCACCCACCGCGGGTTGGTCGGTGGCGGCGTCGGCCCATGGGGTGTTCTGGTTGTGGGTCAGCGTCAGGTAGGTCACGCCCAGCGCCCGCAGGCAGCGCAGCACGCCCAGCGAGGAGGCGATGCTGTGGCCGCCCTCGGCGCCCATCAGCGCGGCGATCTTGTCGTCCGCGATCGCGGCGCGCACCTCGTCGGCGGTGCGCACGGCGCGGAAGGTGTCCGGGTACCGGGCGACGATGCGGCGCACCCGGTCGATCTGCTCCAGCGTGGCGACCACCGCGTCCGCGGGTGGCAGCGTGCCCGGGACGTACACCGAGAAGAATTGGGCGCCCAGGCCACCGGTCCGCCACCGGCCGATGTCGGAGTGCAGGTCGGGCTGGTGCTGGGATAGGTCCCGCCGGTCGGGGTTGCCGCCGGCCTTCTCCTGTAGCGCCCAGGCGATGTCGTTGTGGCCGTCGAAGACGGGTGCCGCCGCGAGCAAGGTCCGGATGCGGTCGGTGACGTCGTTAGCCATGGCAGCGATCTTCGCACCGCGCGCATTCCCCTGAGCGCCAGGGTTCCCGGGCCCGAAGCTCCGTTAGTTCCGGCCCTCGGCCAGCCGCTTGATCTGCCCGAGCTGGTGCTGCCAGTCGCCGGCAATCCGGTCCAGATCGCGGGCCAGCGCGGACAACCGGCCGCCCAGCGCGCGGTAGACGATCTCCCGGCCCCGCTGTTCGGCCTCGACCAGACCCGCGGCGCGCAGCACCTCCAGATGCTTGACGATCGCCTGCCGGCTGACCGGGAACTCCCGGGCGAGGGCTGACGCGGAGGCCGCACCCTCGCCCAGGCGAACCAGGATGGCCCAGCGGGTCTCGTCGGCGAGCGCCGAGAACATCTCGGTCAGGCCGCGGCTGGACGGATGGGTCATGCCGACCGGGGGGCGGACTCGACGAACGTGCGGGCGGCGGCCAGTTCGGTGGCCCAGCCCTTGTCGTTGCCGGCGCGGTCCTGTAGCCACTGCTCGCGGGGCTTGTGCAGGCGGGAGAATCCGCTCTCCGCCACGTGCAGCGCCACCCCGCCGCCGTCCCGGGGCTCGATCCGGAACTCGACAAGGGTGGAGCGCTGGACGCCGTCGTCCGGCAGCCGATGGTGCCAGCGGAAGGCGACGTAGCCGGGCGGCTCGTAGGCCACGGTCTGCAGCCGGAATTCCCCATGCTCCGGGTGCGTCAGGACGGTGACGTCGCCCTCCTGGCGCAGGTCGGGGTCGGCGTCGACGGTGCCGTTGTTGATCCACCAGCCGGGCCGGGACACCAGACCGAAGACGGTGTCTGCGGTGGCGTCGATGTCGATGCTCTGATCGATGCGGTCCAACGGGTCGACGGCGGTGCGGGTCTGGTCGTTCATGGTTGAGCCTCCAGTGGTGATAGGGCCGCACGGGTGTGTGCAACCACAGAGTTGCACATCGCTCCTCCAATTGCAACCCTACGGTTGCAGCCGGATCAACCCAGCCGCGCCAGCCGGTCCGCCGCCTCGTCGATCACCTCGTCCGCCTTGCAGAACGCGAACCGCACCAGGTAGGCGCCGTCGGCCGGATCGTCGTAGAACACCTGGGTGGGCACTGCCACCACCTTCGCGCGGGCCGGCAACGCCCGGCAGAAGGCCATTCCGTCGCTCTCGCCCAGCGGCCGGATATCGGCCTGCACGAAGTAGGTGCCGGCCGGCACCGACACGTCGAAGCCCGCCGTCCGTAACCCGGCGCAGAGGCGATCACGCTTACGCTGCAACGAGTTCCGCAGGTCGGCGACCCAGGCGGACTCGGAGCGCAGCGCATAGGCCACGGCCGGCTGGAAGGGCGCTCCGCCCACGAAGGTCAGGAATTGCTTGGCCGCCCGGACCGCCGCCACCAGCGGCGCCGGCCCGCAGACCCAGCCGATCTTCCAGCCCGTGACGTTGAAGGTCTTGCCGGCCGACGAGATCGTCACCGTCCGCTCCGCCATGCCCGGCAGCGTGCCGATCGGCAGGTGCGCGGCGCCGTCGAAGGTGAGGTACTCATAGACCTCGTCGGTGACGACGATCAGGTCATGGTCGATCGCCAGCGCGGCGATGCCGGCGAGCTCATCGGCGGTGAGCACGGTGCCGGTGGGGTTGTGCGGGCTGTTGAGCAGCAGCAGCCGGGTTCGATCGGTGATGGTGTCCGCGAGCCGCTGCAGATCCAGGGCGAACCGGCCGGTGTCGTCGCGGACCAGCGGGACCGGCACCGTGCGCGCCCCGGCCATGGCCACGACGGCCGGGTAGGAGTCGTAGTAGGGCTCCAGCATGAGGACCTCGTCACCCGGTGCGGCCAGCGCCAGCACCGCGGAGGCGATCGCCTCGGTCGCGCCGACCGTCACCAGCACCTCGGTATCCGGATCGAAGCGCTGGCCGCGGTCTCGTTCCCGGGTGGCGGCGATGGCCGCGCGCAGGTCCGGCGTCCCCGGCCCGGGCGGGTACTGGTTCACGCCATCGGCGATGGCCTGCTGCGCCGCCGTGAGCATGGCGGAAGGGCCGTCGCTGTCCGGGAATCCCTGGCCCAGGTTGATGGATCCGGTGGCCACCGCGAGCGCGGACATCTCCGCGAAGATCGTGCTGGTGAACGGCCGCAGCCGGGGCACCAGTGGGTCGGTCAGGGGCTGTGCCGCATCCGGCGCTGTGGCAGACAGGTGGGAGGCGAACGATGCCGTCATGGTCCCTTCCTACCCGGTCCCGATCGTCGCGGCGATGCCGGTATTCGGTCGCGCGGTCGCGGCGGTTCGGACAGGATCGATCGATGGGTTCGTTACCGGAGGGCTTCGAGTACCGCGCCATGGCCGACGGCAGCGTCCGGATCACCCACCACGGCCGGCCCGCGACCACCCTGCGGGGCCGGGCCGCGGCGGACTTCCTGGACGAGGTCGATAGCGGTGATCCGCAGCAGCTGATGGCCCGCGTCACCGGCAACTACCGGCGTGGCAACGAGCGCCTGGCCCGTCAGCACCCACGCAACCGCGGCCGATGAGTGGCGGGCCGGAGAGGCGCTTGCCCGTGCGGCGCGTGACGACCCAGGATCTGGATTCCGGTCACAATGGCCGGGTGACGATCCAGCCGAGTCGACGGGGCGGGCCGGGCAGGAGCAACGGGATCCCGGGGGTTGGCGGCGAGACCGATGCCGCGGCGGCGATGCGTGCCGCGGACGCTCTCCGGCGCCGCCGGCTGATCCGGATGAAACTGTTCGCCGCCGCCCTGCTGGCGATCATGGCCGTGATCTTCGTGGTGTGCTGGCTGCTGCAGGACGCGCACCCCGCGCTGGGCTATGTGCGTGCCGCGGCCGAGGCCGGCATGGTGGGCGCGCTGGCCGACTGGTTCGCCGTCACCGCCCTGTTCCGCCGGCCGATGGGCCTGCCGATCCCGCATACCGCGATCATCCCCACCCGCAAGGACGCCATCGGCTCGGCGCTGAGCGACTTCGTGGCGAGCAACTTCCTGTCCGAACAAGTGGTGCGCGACAAGCTCTCTCGCATCTCCATCGCCCGCAAGGCCGGGGAGTGGTTGTCCGAGGAGCGGAATGCCGAGCGGGTGACGGCCGAGCTGGCCACGGCCGTGCGCGGGCTGTCGGCCGTGCTGTCCGACGAGCAGGTCGCCGAGCTGCTGGCTGGCATGGCCCGGCGCAAGATCGCCGAGACCCCGATCGGGCCGCCGGTGGGCCGGATCGCCGCCGAGGTATTCGAGCGGGGCGACCACCACCCGCTGGTCGACTTCATCGTGGACCGCTGCCACGCCTGGATCCGGGACAACTACACCGCGGTGTCCCGGGTGGTCTCCCGGCGCGCCCCCACCTGGTCGCCGAAGTTCGTGGACACCATCGTCGCCGACCGCATCTACCGGGAGGTGGAGGCGTTCGCGCTGGCCGTCAAGACCGACCCGAACCACGAGCTGCGCCGCGCGCTGGACCGATTTCTGGGCGAGTTTGCCCACGACCTGCAGACCGATCCCACCACCATGGCCCGCGCCGATGCCGTCAAGGAGCGCATCGCGGACAACGCGCAGATCCGGTCGCTGGCCACCTCGGCCTGGGCGACCGTCAAGCAGACGCTGTTGGACGCCGCCGGCAACCCGACCTCGCCGTTGCGGATCTCGGTGCGAGACGAGCTGCGCTCCTTCGGACGGCGCCTTGTCGACGACCCCGTCACCGCCGGGAAGGTCGATGCCTGGCTGGCCGACGCCGCCGGCTACCTCGCCGCCAACCACGCCCGCTCGCTCACCGGCATCATCGACGAGACCATCGCGCGCTGGGACGGCGAACAGACCTCCCGCACCATCGAGCTGCACATCGGTAGGGACCTGCAGTTCATCCGGATCAACGGCACCGTGGTGGGCGCGCTGGCCGGCCTGGTGATCTACACCATCGCGCAGTGGGTGCTGGGATGAGCGCGCGGCGCAGCGCCGGACTGCTGCTGTACCGGAGCGTGGGCGACGGTGCTGACGGCGTCCCGGGCGGGATCCAGGTGCTGATCGGGCACATGGGTGGGCCGCTGTGGGCGCGCCGCGACGCCGGGGCGTGGACCATTCCCAAGGGGGAGTACGGCACGGTAGGCACAGGTGGCGCCGCCGAGGCGCCGCTGGACGCGGCCCGCCGGGAGTTCACCGAGGAGCTGGGGCTGCCCGCCCCGGATGGGCCGGTGCTGGAGCTGGGCAGCGTCCGGCAATCCGGCGGCAAGACGGTGACGGTGTTCGCGCTGCGCGGCGACCTGGACCCACAGGCGATGACCCCGGGCACGTTCAGCATGGTGTGGCCGCCGAGATCCGGTGTGTTGCAGGAATTCCCGGAGCTGGACCGAGTGGCCTGGATGCCGCCGGGGCAGGCGGCGGGCCTGCTCGTCACCGCCCAACGAGAATTCCTGGATCGGCTGGCCGCCGCCCTCGACCTACCGCCCGAACCGACCCGCTAACTGCCTGCTTGCAATTGCAAGCACCCTTCCGTACCGTGGGACGAGAGCGCGGCGGGAGGTGCAACGTGGATCTGGCGGACAACCTGGTCGACAGTGTGATCGACAGGGGCCGGGACATTCTCGGCCCGGTGCGCGAGGTGGGCGACTACATCCGAACTCAGCGCACCGCCGCGCAGATCTCGCTGCGCGCCCTGGCCGAGAAGGCCGGGGTCTCCAACCCGTACCTGTCCCAGGTGGAACGCGGGCTACGCAGGCCCAGCGCCGCCATCCTGTCCCAGATCGCCGACGGGCTGTCCATCTCGGCCGAGTCGCTGCTGGTCCGGGCCGGCATCCTGCGCCCGCCCGATCAGGCCACCCCGGTGGTCGAGGCCATCCGCGCCGACCAAGACCTGTCCGAGCGGCAGAAGTCCTCGCTGATCGAGATCTACACCGCGCTGCGCCATGAGGCGCTCGCCCGGCGTTCCAGCACCGATCCCACCACCACCGATCCCACCAACAGCACGACCCACCCCGAGGAGTAGAAGCACCATGTCCCTGCTGACCGACATCAAAAACGTCTCCGACACCGTCATCGAGCAACTGTCCGGGCAATTCCACGACCTGCCCCGGCCGCTGCTGGCCGCCATCGGCGCCGGCGACCTCGCCGTCGAGCGACTGGCCAAGCTGCGCGAGCAGCTGACCGACGGCATCACTGCCGGCGGCACTCCCAGCGGCGAGGACGTCAAGGCGTTCGCCGCCGACCTGCCGGCCCGCGCGCAGAAGGTGGCCGGCGACGTCGCCCACCACCTGGAGGAGTTCGCCAGCACTGCGCCGGAGAAGGTGCAGCACCTGATCGGCGAGCTGCCCGCCAAGGCCGCCGAGCTGACCGATTCACTGTCGCCGGACCATATCCGGGGCACGGTCGAGGGCTACACACAGATGGTCGCCATGATCTACGACAACCTGGCCGAGCGTGGCGGGAAGGCGACCGAGCGGGTGCGCGGGCAGGCGCGCCAGGGCGACGATCGGGGTGGCGCCACCCAGGCCGCAGCCACCACCACCGCGCCGAAGCGGGCCAGTCGCAAGCCCGCCACCCGGTCGGCCTCGACCACCCGCAAGGCCTCTGGCGCGGCGTCCAGCACCCGCAAGACGAGCCGCACGTCGTCCGGGCGGTCGACCGGCAAGGGCGCCGGCACCACCCAAGCCTGATCGCCCACCAGCGCCGATCCGGATCCGGGCACACGTAGGCTTGCCGGTGTGACCGAGGTCGTCTCCCAGATCATGTACGCGATCACCCTCGCGCTGGCCTACGGGGGCGCGGTGCTCGGGCTGTTCTGCCTGATCGATGCGCTCACCCGGCGGGCGGATGCCTACGCCGCCGCCGACAAGCAGAGCAAGGGCGTCTGGGTCGGCATCACCGTCGCCTGCGCGGTGGTGCTGGGACTGGCCGTCATCAGCAACGTGTTCGAGCCGCAGTCGCTGCTGTGGCTGGCCGCTATGGTCGGCGTGCTGGTCTACCTGGTGGACGTGCGTCCCCGGCTACGGGAGGTCTCCGGCCCCGGCCGGTGGTGACGGCGGACCCGGCACCCGGGGTGCCAGCACCTGGGTGGCCGTGCCTGCCGTCGCGGCCTCCGCGCGGCGCCGACGGCGAGCCGCCCAGACCAGCCCCGCTACCACCAGGGCGATCGCCGGCGTGAACGGCAGCAGCGCGCCGGCCACCGACCCCAGCCAGGTCCCGAACGCCGTCAATGCCCGCCAGCCGCCGTCCAGCCCGGCCAGGAACCCGCTGCGCCGATCCGGCCCGGCCCGCTGGATGGTGGCCTCCGTCACCGCCGTGACGGTCACCGAGATGGTGGACAGCGCCACCTGGCCTCGCAGCGCCGTCTGGCGATTCTGCAGCGACTCCAGGTCCGCCTCCCGCTGCGCCAGTTCGGACTCGATCGAGATCACGTCGCCGATCTTGTCCGCCTGCGCCAACAGCGTCCGGATCCGGTCGATGGAGGCCTTCATGGTGGCGATGCGGCTGGCCACGTCGACCATCTCGTCGGTGACGTCGTCGGTCTTCTCGGTGCGCGCGGTGACCCGGCCGATGCCGTCCAGCGAGTGCATGACGCTGTCGTAGGACTCGGCCGGGATGCGCAGCACGATCGAGACCGTGGCGCCACCCCGGTCGGCGCCGCTCTCCGACGCCGACACATATCCGCCGCTGCCCGGGGCGAGTGCCCGGACCTTCGTCGCGGCCTGCGCCGCCGCGTCGGCCAGGGCCCGCCGGATGTCCCGCTGGCCCCCAGGATCGCCGGTATCGCCAGTACCGCGGTCGTGTCGGGGCGCGGGTACCGTCACCTCCAACGACACGGTGGCCGTCCGGATGATCTTCCGGTCGTCCGCCAGGGGCACGTAGACAGATCCCGCATCGGCCCCGGCACCGGCACCGGAGGAGTCGGCGCCGGCGGCGGCTCCTCCCGCCCCGGTCGGTGCCGCCGCGGCGGACTCGCCCTGGGGTTGCGCCGCCGCCCCACCCGCGTCGTTGGCCGACCGCGTGCATCCGGTCAGCATCGTCACCGCCAGTACTCCGGCCAGCGCAGCCAGCCCTGCCATGGCCGCTCGTCGTCCCATCACGGTGCCTCCCCGTTGCCTCGCCGTCGCCTCGGCCGGGCGTCGCTGCCCGGCCCGTTGTCGCTACGACGGCGCGCGGCACCGGCACGGATGCACCGTGCCGGGTTACAAGGCGATCACAATCGGGTATCGGTGACGGGGAGGTCAGTGCCCGGCCGCCGCCAGGCGTGCCCGCTCGCGCTCGAACGAGATGCGGATCTCGGTCTCGGCATCTCCTCGGCCGACCCAGTTCGCGCCCTCGACGCTCTTGCCGGGCTCCAGATCTTTGTAGACCTCGAAGAAGTGCTGGATCTCCAGCCGCTCGAACTCCGCCAAGTCGCCGATGTCCTGCAGACCGGCCTGGCGGGGGTCGTTGGCGGGCACGCAGAGCACCTTGTCGTCCGGCCCCTTCTCGTCCGTCATCCGGAACATACCGATGGCCCGCACCCGCACCAGACAGCCGGGAAAGGTCGGCTCGGCCAGCAACACGAGCGCATCCAGCGGGTCGCCGTCCTGGCCCAGAGTGCCCTCGATGAAGCCATAGTCGGCGGGGTATTGGGTGGCGGTGAACAGGGTGCGGTCCAACCGGATCCGGCCGCTGTCGTGGTCGACCTCGTACTTGTTCCGCGACCCCTTGGGAATCTCGATGACCACATCGAAGTCCACGTGCGCTCCTCTCCCGGGGCCGGCGGCCGGAGGTTCCCGGCGGAACGGATCTCGCCGCAGACTCTAGTCTGGGCACAGACCACCGGCAGGCCGCCGGGCGGGTGCCGCGGAGCCAGCGGGCCCGGCTGGACCGGCCGACGGCGAAAGGATGGGCGAGTGAGACACCGGCGATCGACCCGGCGCGGCTGGATCGTGGCGGGGGTGCTGGTGGCGATTGTGGTGGTGGCCGTGGCCGCCGTCATCGCCTGGCCGAGGCTCACCGGCTCGTCCGACGCCGGCCGGTCCGCGACGACCACCCGCACCACCACGTCCGGCCCGGCTTCGATCCCGGACCCACCGGTCACCGCGCCGACCGCCCAGATCGTTCCGTGGAAGTCCTCGGACAAGGTGCCGACCGCCGCGGGAGTCGCCACGGCGCTGGCCAAGCCGCTGGCCGACAAGAAGCTGGCGCAGTTCACCGGCATTGTCATCGACCCCGTCACCGGCAAGACGCTGTGGAAAAAGGATGCGGCCACCCCGCAGATTCCAGCCTCCAGCATGAAGCTACTCACCGGCGCGGCCCTGCTGGCCTCGACCGATCCGAACAGCCGGCTGGTCACCACCGTGGTGCAGGGCGGCTCGCCGGGCGAGATCGTGTTCGTCGGCGGCGGGGACGTCACCCTCTCGGCTCGTCCCGAGGGCGATCCGACGGTGCTGCCGGGAGGTCCCACCGTCGCCGACCTGGCCGCGCAGGTGAAGGCCAGCGGGGTGAAGGTCGACAAGATCGTGTTGGACACCTCCTACTGGTCCGGCCCCGACCTGGCCGAGGGCTGGAAGTCCGAGGACATCAAGGGCACCGCCCAGGTGGCGCAGGGTTTCATCACGCACATGTCGCCGTTGATGGTGGATGCGGACCGGACCAACCCCGGCAACGAGGACTCGCCGCGCACCGGAGACCCGGCCATGACGGCCGGCAAGGCGCTGGCGCGGGCGCTGGGACTGACCGACGTGCCGATCACCATGGGGCAAGCACCGCCGGATGCGACAGTACTGGCCAAGGTCAGCTCGCAGCCGTTGTCCACCCTGCTGGCGCAGGCCCTGGAGAACTCCGACAACATCCTCGCGGAGGCGCTGGCCCGGCAGGTTGCGATCGCCCGGGGCGCGCCGCCCTCCTTCCAGGGCGTGTCGGCAGCGATCCTGCAGGCGCTGCAGGACATGAAACTGGACACCGTCGGGACCGTCATCAAGGACGGCTCCGGCATGTCCGACGAGGACAAGGTCTCGCCCGAGATCCTGGGCAAGATCATGGCGATGGCGGTATCCGGCAAGGATCCCCAGCTGCGCATCCTGTTGACCGGCCTGCCGCTGGCCGGGGTGTCCGGCACGCTGGCCGCTCCTCGGTTCTCCCAGCCACAGAACAAGGCGGGGGCCGGATGGGTGCGCGCCAAGACGGGCTCGATCGACGTGACCTACGCGCTGGTCGGGTACGTGCCCGATGTGGACGGCCGGATCCTGGTGTTCGCCTTCAACTCCAACGGGGTGGACCCGAACTCCACGCACGGCACCCGGCCCGCGCTGGACACCCTGGCCGCCACCCTGCGCGGCTGCGGCTGCACCGGATAGCCGTGGCGACCAACGCCATCGACTGGGCGGCCGCGGTTCGTACCGGGCAGCGCCTGGCGCCACGCGGTCCGCAGGTGTCCGCGCGACAGGCGCGACACGCCGTCGCCGACCTGCGCCGATTCTCCACGGTGGCCGAGCAGCGAGTGCGCGAGACCACGGGGCTGGGCGAGGGTCTGCCGATCGCCGATGCCGAGGTGGTGGACCGCCGCGGCTGGGTGGCCGCCACCGCCGACGGCATGGCCACCCTGACCGCGCCGCTGACCGACCGGCTGCCGACGCCGCAGGGTGGCGCCGCTGTGGCCGGCTCCCAGGTCGGTGTGCTGCTGGGATATCTGTCCGGCCGGGTGCTCGGCCAGTACGACCCGGTCGGCTCGTCGACCGGGTCCGGACCGGGGCGGCTGCTGCTGGTCGCGCCGAACGTGATCAAGGTGGAACGGGAGATCGCCGCCGACCCGGCGGACTTCCGGCTGTGGGTGTGTCTGCACGAGGGCACCCACCGGCTGCAGTTCACCGCGGTGCCGTGGCTGACCGGGTATTTCCGGTCGCTGGTGGACTCCTACGCCGAGGTGGCGCCGACCGACGCCGCCGACCTGCTGCGACGGGCGGTCGCGGCCGTGCGCGGACGGGGTGGCAGGGGTGATAGTGGTGACGGGGAGTCGGGAAACTCCTGGATCCAGCGCATCCAGACCCCGCAGCAGCGGCGAGTGTTCGACGCGCTGATGGCGTTGATGACCCTGCTGGAGGGCCACGCGGACTACGTGATGGACGCCGTCGGCCCGCAGGTGGTGCCCAGTGTGGCCTCGATCCGGTCGGCGTTTTCGGTGCGCCGCCGCAAGGGCCGGGGGCCGGTGGACCGGCTGGTGCGCACCCTGCTGGGGATGGACGCCAAGCTCGCGCAGTACGTGCGCGGCGCGGCCTTCGTGCGCGGTGCGGTCGGGCGGGTCGGCATGGACGGGTTCAACGCGGTGTGGTCGTCACGGGACGCGCTGCCCACGCTCCCGGAGATCGCCGACCCGGCCGCCTGGGTTCGCCGGGTACACGGCTAGGCCGGAGGGTGCGGCGGGTGACGCGGCTGGGAGAACGGCGGTGACGGGGCCCTCGCTGTCGGCCGGGTCCGGGATGCTGCACTCCGGTGATCCGGTGGCCGTCGCCGTGCGGCGCTGGCTGGCCGCGGAATACCTGCCAGTGACGGCGCCGCTGGTGGTGGCCTGCTCGGGCGGCGCGGACTCGTTGGCGCTGGCGGCCGCGGTGCGGGTCGTCGCGGCGGACCGGCCGGTCTCGGTGGCGACCGTCGATCACGGCCTGCAGCCCGGATCCGCCGCGGTCGCGCAGGCGGTGGAGATGGCCGCGCGCGGGCTGGGCTACTCGCGGGTGGACGTGCTCCCGGTGGTGGTGCACGGGCCGGGCGGGACCGAGGCCGCCGCCCGGGATGCCCGGTTCGCGGCGCTGGCGGCGCTGGCGGCGTCGATCGGCCCGGACACCGCGGTGCTACTGGCGCACACCGCCGACGACCAGGCCGAGACGGTGCTGATGGGGCTGGCCCGCGGCTCCGGGCCGCGCTCCATCGCCGGGATGCGGCCGTGGCGAACGCCGTGGGGACGGCCGCTGCTGGGAGTGCGCCGCGCCGACACCGAGACCGCCTGCGCGGCAGCGGGACTGACGCCGTGGCAGGACCCGCATAACGCCAACCCGTCGTTCACCCGGGTGCGGCTGCGCCGGGAGGTGCTGCCGCTGCTGGAGCAGGTGCTGGGCGGGGGAGTGGCCCCCGCGTTGGCCCGCACCGCCGAGCTGATGGCCGACGACCTGGCCGCCCTGGACGAGCTCGCCGACCGTGCGCTGGGATCCGCCGCGCCACCCGACGCGGGCGAGGCGCTGGACTGCGCGGAACTCGCCCGCTGGCCGGCGGCGATCCGGCGGCGGGCACTGCGCAGCTGGGTGGCCCGGCGCGCCGGGGTGACCGAGCTGACCTCCCGGCACCTGGCCCGGCTGGACGACCTCGTCACCGCCGGACGGACCGGCGCCGCCGTGCGCCTGCCCGGTGGGTCGGACGTCGTTCGCCGCCGCGACCGGCTGGCGCTGGTGCCCGGCCCGCGCCGGTAGAGACCGGGATGGCAGGCTCTCCGGCATGACGCCCGACCCCGGCACCCCCGCGCCCGCGCTGACCACGGTGCTCACGTCCGCCGATGCCATCCCCGTCACCGATACCGCCGATCCCGGCGCCGCGCACGGCTACCCCGGCGAGCTGGCCGCCACCCTGATCCCGACCGATATGGTGCAGGCCAAGGTCACCGAGCTGGCCCGGGCGGTCGCCGCGGATCACACCGACGCGAACCCGCCGCTGCTGGTCTGCGTGCTCAAGGGCGCGGTGATGTTCCTGACCGACTTCGTGCGGGCCACCCCCATCCCGGTCGAACTGGAGTTCATGGCCGTGTCGTCCTACGGCTCGGCGACCTCCTCCTCCGGCGTGGTGCGCATCCTCAAGGACCTGGACCGGGACATCTCCGGCCGCCGGGTGGTGATCGTGGAGGACATCATCGACTCGGGGCTGACGCTGTCCTGGCTGCGCAAGAACCTGGCCTCCCGCGGGCCGGCCTCCATCGAGATCGTGGCGCTGCTGCGCAAGCCGGAGGCCGTCAAGGTCGACGTCGAGGTCCGCTATGTCGGGTTCGACATCCCCACCGAGTTCGTCGTCGGCTACGGGTTGGACTATGCCGAGCGCTACCGCGACCTGCCGTTCGTCGGCCTGCTGGCCGAGCACATGTATCGGTGACCGAGGCCACCGGGCGCCCGCGGCCGCGGGCCCGCCACGGGGAACCATCCGCCGCGTCCCAGCGTTGCACTACCCGATACGGGCGATCGGGACGGGCCGCGCGGTACAGGCGGTACGCTGAAAGCCAAGGTCGCGGCCTGCGCTGCCCGGCGGGCGAGGGCGTCAGGTCCCTCATGGGCGGGTACGTGAGGGGTCACTGCCGCTAGCAGAAACTGGGAGGGTCGAGGCCGTCGGCGGCCGAACACCGCATGGATCGCAAGCGCCTGCTCCGCTCACCACTGGTGTGGATCGTCATCGCCCTGGTGGTGTACCTGGTGTACTCCTACCTATCGGACGACACCCGCGGCTACACCCAGGTCGACACTTCCGTCGCCATGGAACAGCTCTCCCAGGGCAACGTCAGTTCCGCGCTGATCGACGACAAGGAGCAGCGGCTCCGGCTGACGTTGGATAAGCCCGTCGACGGCTCGGACAAGATCGTCGCCAACTACCTGTCCGGCACCACCAACAAGATCTCCGACGCGGTCGCCGCCGCCGACCCCACCAAGGGCTACGACGTCACCGTCTCGGGCGAGTCGGCGCTGGTGTCGCTGCTGTTTTACCTGATCCCGATCGGCGTCATCCTGCTGTTCCTGTTCTGGATGATGAACAACGCCCAGGGCGGCGGGAACCGGGTGCTGAGCTTCGGCAAGTCCAAGGCCAAGCTGCTGTCCAAGGACATGCCGGCCACCAAGTTCTCCGATGTTGCCGGCGCGGACGAGGCCGTGGAGGAACTCGACGAGATCCGCGACTTTCTGGCGAACCCGGCGCGCTACCAGGCGCTGGGTGCCAAGATCCCCAAGGGCGTGTTGCTGTACGGTCCGCCCGGCACCGGCAAGACGCTGCTGGCCCGCGCGGTCGCCGGTGAAGCGGGGGTCCCGTTCTATTCGATCTCGGGCTCGGACTTCGTGGAGATGTTCGTCGGCGTCGGCGCCTCCCGGGTGCGCGACCTGTTCGAGCAGGCCAAGGCCAACGCGCCGGCCATCATCTTCGTCGACGAGATCGACGCCGTCGGTCGGCACCGCGGCGCCGGCATGGGCGGCGGGCACGACGAGCGTGAGCAGACCCTCAACCAGCTGCTGGTCGAGATGGACGGCTTCGAGTCCAAGGGCGGCATCATCCTGATCGCCGCCACCAACCGGCCGGACATCCTGGACCCGGCGCTGCTGCGCCCCGGCCGGTTCGACCGGCAGATCCCCGTCGGCAGCCCCGACCTGCGTGGCCGCGAGGCGATTCTGCAGGTGCACGCCAAGGGCAAGCCGTTTGCGCCGGACGTCGATTTCACCGCGCTGGCCAAGCGCACCGTGGGCATGTCCGGCGCCGACCTGGCGAACGTGATCAACGAGGCCGCGCTGCTGACGGCGCGGGAGAACGGCACCGTGATCACCTCCGCGGCGCTGGAGGAGTCCGTGGACCGGGTGGTCGGCGGACCGGCGCGCAAGGGCCGGATCATCTCCGAGCAGGAGAAGAAGATCACCGCCTACCACGAGGCCGGGCACGCGCTGGCGGCCTGGGCCATGCCCGGGCTGGAGCCGGTCTACAAGGTGACGATCATGCCGCGCGGGCGCACCGGCGGGCACGCGCTGGTGGTGCCCGAGGACGACAAGAACCTGATGACCCGCTCGGAGATGATCGCGCGGCTGGTGATGGCGCTGGGTGGCCGGGCGGCAGAGGAGCTGGTGTTCGCCGAACCCACGACCGGGGCGTCCTCGGACATCGCGATGGCCACCAAGATCGCCCGCTCGATGGTCACCGAATACGGCATGAGCGCCAAGCTGGGGGCGGTGAAGTACGGCAGCGGTGACGACGAACCGTTCCTGGGCCGCACCTATGGGCACCAGGCCGAGTACTCCATCGAGGCGGCGCGGGAGATCGACGAGGAGATCCGGGCGCTGATCGAGGCCGCGCACACCGAGGCGTGGGAGGTGCTCAACTCCAACCGGGACGTGCTGGACAAGCTGGCCGGCGTGCTGCTGGAAAAGGAGACCGTCGAGCGCAAGGAACTCGAGGTGATCTTCGCCGACGTGACCAAGCGGCCCCGGATCACCGCCTTCGACGAGTTCGGCGCGCGGCTGCCGTCCGACCGGCCGCCGATCAAGACGCCGGGCGAGCTGGCGATCGAGCGGGGCGAGCCGTGGCCGCCGCCGCAGCCGCCTCGGCCGCAGCGCGGCACCGCGCCGCAGCAGCCGGTGCCCGTGGGAGCCCCGCCGCCCTACCCGGGAGCGGTGCCGGCCGGGCAGGGCGCGCCGGGCGGCTATCCGGGCGCGCCGGCGCCGTACGCGCCGCCCTCGAACTGGACCGGGGGAGTGTTGCCCGGCCCGCTGGGCCCGATGCGGCAGTGGGGTGAGCAGCAGGCCTCGGGAGGCGCCCAGGCGCCCGGCGGGACGCCCGGGTCGAACGGAGCCCCGGCGCCGAATGGAGCCCCGCACGGGGCTTCGAACGGCACGTCAGGGCACGTCAACGGCGCGGGTCACCCCGGAGCCGGCCAGCCGTATCCGGGGACCCAGCCGTACCCCGGGGCGCAGCCGTATCCGGGAGCCCAGCCGTATCCCGGGCCCCAGCCCTACCCGGGAGCCCAGCCCTACCCGGGCGGCTCCGGCCATCCGGCCGGTGCCCCGGAGCACGTTGGCCCCACCGGCCAGTCGGAAGGTGAGCCGCCCGCGGGTGGCCGGCACGGTCGTGAGGACGACACCCCCGGCGACCCATGGTCCCCACCCGAGGGTCGCCGGTGACGAACCGTCCGGACGGCGCGTCCGCCGCCGGCGTAGGAGCGTCCGGCGGTCTGCTGGACGGCCTGTCTGGTCCGAATGGGACGCCCGGCTTCGACCATCGACGGGCCGCCGCGGCGGTACGCGAGTTGCTGTTCGCCGTCGGCGAGGACCCGGATCGGGACGGGCTGCGCGCCACCCCGGATCGGGTGGCCCGAGCACTGGCCGAGCAGTTTGCCGGCCTGCACGAGGACCCCGACGTGGTGCTGGACACCTCGTTCGACGAGAACCACGCCGAGATGGTGCTGGTGCGCGACATCGAGATGTACTCCACCTGCGAGCACCACCTGGTGCCCTTTCACGGCAGGGCGCACGTCGGCTACATCCCGGGTCGGGACGGCCGGATCACCGGGCTGTCCAAGTTGGCCCGACTGGTGGACGGGTACGCCCGTCGCCCACAGGTGCAGGAGCGCCTGACCACCCAGATCGCCGATGCCCTGGTGCGCCGGCTGGAGCCGGCCGGGGTGATCGTGGTGATCGAGGCCGAGCACCTGTGCATGGCCATGCGCGGGGTCCGCAAACCCGGGGCGGTGACGACGACCTCCGCGGTGCGCGGGATCTTCCAGTCCCAGGCGCGCACCCGGGCGGAGGCGATGAGCCTGATCACCGGCCGGTGAGTACCGTGAGCGACGCCGGCTCCCCCGAGGGTCGTGTGGCCCAGCGAGGGCCCCGGCGCTCGGTGGACCACACAACCCGGAGCTCCGCCGCAGCGCGGTTCCCGGGGTTCGGCCCCCGGCCCTGGGTGCTGGGCGTGCTGAACGTCACCCCCGACTCCTTCTCCGACGGCGGGCAGTGGGCGGACACCGACTCGGCCATCGCCCGCGGTCTCGCGCTGGCCGCCGACGGCGCCGACATCGTGGACGTGGGCGGTGAATCCACTCGCCCCGGCGCGCATCGGGTGGACGCCGCCACCGAGGCCGGCCGGGTGGTGCCGGTGATCCGCGCCCTGGCCGAGCAGGGCGTGCGGTGCTCGGTGGACACCACCCGCGCCGAGGTCGCGCGGGCCGCCGTGCGGGCGGGGGCCGCGATCGTCAACGACGTCTCCGGCGGCATGGCCGACCCCGGCATGGCCGCCGTGGTGGCGGACGCGGCGGTGCCGTGGATCCTGATGCATTGGCGCGGCCCGAGCGACATCATGAACTCGCTGGCGCACTACCAGAACGTCGTCTCGGACGTGCGGACCGAGCTGCTGACCCGAGTCGACGCGGCGCTGGCCGCAGGGGTGGATGAGCGCAGCCTGATCATCGACCCCGGCCTCGGGTTCGCCAAGGACGCCGAGCACAACTGGGACGTGCTGGTGCACCTGGATGCGCTGGTCGAGCTGGGGCTTCCGGTGCTGATCGGCGCCTCGCGCAAGCGCTTCCTGGGTGAGTTGCTGGCCGACGCCGGCGGCACGCCCCGACCTCCGTCCGGACGGGAGACGGCCACCGCGGCGATCAGCCTGCTGGCCGCCCAACAGGGTGTCTGGGGAGTGCGGGTGCACGAGCCGCGGCCCAGCCTGGACGCGTTCGCGGTGTGGAGCAGGACGGTGCCGGCTCCCGAACCAGTCCTGATCATCGACGGGCCGGGGTGGGTGGATCGCCCATCGAGCCCGTTGGTGGGCCCGGACGAGGACCCGTGGCACCTGGCCCGGCTGGGGCACCTCACGGTGCCGCTGCCGCATGCGGCCCCGGATCCGCCGAGAGTGCGCGGCGGCCGACGGCGTATCCGCGTGCCCGGGTCCGATGGTGGCCGCCGCACCGTGCCGCGCATCACCAGGAGGGACCGTGGCTGACCGGATCACCCTGACCGGCCTGACCGTGCGCGGGCACCACGGGGTGTTCGAGCACGAGAAGCGCGACGGCCAGGACTTCGTCACCGATATCACCCTGTGGCTGGACCTGACGGCCGCCGCCGCGGGCGACGACCTGACCGCAACGGTGCACTACGGCGAGCTCGCCGAACTGGCCGCCGGCATCGTCGCCGGGCCCGCGCGGGACCTGATCGAGACGGTGGCCGCCGAGATCGCCGACGCCGTCATGCGTTCCTGGCCGGTGTATGCGGTGGAGGTGACGATCCACAAGCCGAATGCGCCGATCCCGCTGAACTTTGCCGACGTCGCGGTGACGATCCGCCGCTCGGTGACCGGCGGCCGCGGGGCACGAACGATCAGCGAGGCGGCGGGCCGATGAGCCGTGCGGTGCTCTCGCTGGGCTCCAACCTGGGCGATCCGTGGGCACAGCTGACCGCGGCGGTGCGACGCCTGGAACCAGTCCTGACCGCGGTGTCGTCGGTGTACCGCACGCCGCCGTGGGGGCCGGTACCGCAGGACGATTTCCTGAACATCATCGCGCTCGTTGCCGACCCGGCAGCGGAGCCCGCCCAGTGGCTGGAGCGCTGCCGGCAGTTGGAGCGCGAAGCCCGGCGGGAGCGGAAGGTGCGGTGGGGGCCGCGCACCCTGGATGTGGACGTCATAGCGGTGACGCGGTCGTCGGGCCCCGCCGGTTCCGGGGACTCCGCGGATTCGGGGGATGCTGCCGGTTCTGCGGATTCTGAGGGCGGTGCGCCCGTGCTGTCCGATGACCCGGAGCTGATCCTGCCGCATCCGAGGGCGGCCGAGCGTGCCTTCGTGCTGCTGCCCTGGGCGGAGGTCGATCCGCGGGCCGAACTGCCCAGTCACGGTCGGGTCGCCGACCTGCTCGCGGGGTTGGACACCGCGGGGATCCAGCGGGTGGGCCGCATTGCCCGGTGAATCGCCCGGTGACGGCCATCATGTGCAGCCCACCAGGATTCGCGACCTGCTGGTGGTGGCGGTGGTGGCCACGGGTGTCGCCTACCTGGTAACCCGATTCAACTACAGCTCCATCCCGCAGCTGCCCCGGCTGGCCGGATTGACGGCGGCGCTGATCGGGGTCGGCGAGGGTATCGCCGGTGCCGGGCTGCGGGCTCGCATCCACGACCAGCTGCGCAGCGAGACGATCGGGGACCGGCCCCGCCGGCCACCGGTGCCGCCGCTGCTGGCGGCCCGCGCTCTGAGCGTGGCCAAGGCATCGGCGTTGGCGGCCGCCGCGCTGGCCGGTCTGTGGCTCGGCTTCGGCCTGTACGTGATCCCGAAGGCCTCCGTCGTCGCCGCGGCGGATGCCGACACCGGTACCGCGATCATCGGCCTGGTCTGCGCCGGCGTGCTGCTGGCTGGCGCCCTGTACCTGGAAAAATGTTGCCGCACACCGAAAAATGGTCCACCGACGGCAGACGGAGCACGCTGACCAGGGTTGCCACGCCGCACTGCGGAGCGGCCACTCCGCACCGGTACGGCGCGTGTCGTTGCAGAAAGTGACCGCGCCCCGGTGCTGCCGGTAGTCTGCCGGTATGGGTGAGTCCGGGGCGGTGCGATCGCGCGCGGCCCTCCCGATGGCGCTGCGGGTGCTGCTGATCCTCGGGTTCCTGATCGCCGCCGCGGCGACCGCACTGGTGGTGTTCGCCGAGGCGGTGCCCATGCTCCGGCTCGCAGCGGTGCTGGCGCTGTGGGCGGCGCTGATCGCCGCGTTCGCCGTCACCCGATCGCGCCGTGACGCCCGGGCCGCGGCCATGCGGGAGGGTGAGGCACAGCTCGCCTATCAACTGGAGCTGCACCGCGAGGTGGCCGCCCGGCGCGAGTACGAGGCCGACCTGAGCCAGCAGGTGGCGGCGGCGCAGTCCGACCAGATCGGCGAGCTGCGCGAACAGCTGGAGCGGCTCACGGGTGTGCTGTCTTCGCTGGTGGACGGGGAGCTGACGGTGTCCAGGCTGACGCTGTCCGCCGAGTCGGCGAGCTTCCGGCCCGGGCAGGCGCTGAGCACCGAGCATCGGGCGGCCGTGGTCGGCGGCGCCGCCCGGCCGGTTGCGGCGCTCGCCGGGGGGGACACCGTGGACGCCGACCCGATGCCGGCGACCCGAACTCCGGCCACCCCGGGCGTGCGGCCCGATGCCCCGGCGGCGGCCTGGGCCCGGCGGCACGCCGACAGGGCGGAAGCGGTCGAAACGGCAGCAGCGACGGTGGCGCCGGCTGCTCCGGCCGCCCCCGCGCCGGCGGCGCACGCCACCCCGCCCCCGGCGCCAGCGCCGCCGGCCGGGAGGTCGGCGCCGGGCGAACACGAGGTCACCCGGCCGCTGCCGGTGGTGCCGGAGCCACGCGCCGCCGCCGAATCCGACGGCCGCTCCGATGGTGCGGTCGACCCGGGGAACGACGCCCCATCCGACGAACCCGGTGATCACGAGTCGGGCGTCTCGGTCGCCGACCTGCTGGCCGCCTACGGGCTGTCCGGGCGGTCCCGCCGCAGGCGACAGGACTAAACGCGGCGGGCATGCCCGCCGCCCGGCGATCCGCTCCACCCGAGATCAGTAGGCTGTGCAGTCGTGACCGATTCCGACCATCCGCGCCAGCCCGTGCCACCGCCCCCGGCGGATCCCGACGACGATGTCCCGGAGCAGATGCGGGTCCGGCTGGACAAGCGGGCTCGGGTACTCGCGGCCGGCGGCCAGCCCTACCCGGTCAGCGTGCCGCGCACTGCGACGCTGGCGGCAATCCGGGCCCGATTTGCCGACCTGGCGCCGGACACTGCCACCGACACGGTGGTGGCCGTCACCGGTCGGGTGATCTTCGTGCGCAATTCCGGCAAGTTGTGCTTCGTGACGCTCCGGGAGGGCGGCGCCGGCGACGCCGGGACCGAATTGCAGGCCATGATCTCGGTGGCCTCGGCCGGCGCCGACGCGCTGGCCGACTTCAAGGCCACCGTCGACCTCGGCGACCTGATCGCGGTGCACGGCACCGTGATCACCTCCCGGCGGGGGGAGCTGTCGGTGCTGGCCGACTCGTGGCAGCTGGCGGCCAAGGCGGTGCGCCCACTGCCGGTGGCCCACAAGCCGCTGTCCGAGGAAACCCGGGTCCGGCAGCGCTACGTGGACCTGATCGTCCGCCCCCAGGCCCGCCGGAACGTCCAGCTGCGGGCGGCGGTCAATCGGTCGCTGCGCGAAACCCTCACGGCCGACGGCTTTCTCGAGGTCGAGACGCCGATGCTGCAGAACCAGGCCGGGGGGGCGGCGGCCCGACCGTTCGTCACCCATATGAACGCGCTGGACATGGATCTGTATCTGCGGATCGCGCCGGAGCTCTTTCTCAAGCGATGCGTCGTCGGCGGGATCGACAGGGTATTCGAGATCAATCGCAACTTTCGCAACGAGGGAGTGGACTCCTCGCACTCCCCGGAATTCGCGATGCTGGAGTGCTACCAGGCCTATACCGATTACAACGGCATCGGGGAGTTGACCCGCAGGCTCATTCAGAATGCCGCGGTCGCCGCCACCGGATCGACGACCGTCACCCTGGCCGATGGCAGTGAATTTGAGTTGGGGGGCGACTGGCCGTCCATCACCGTTTACGGTGCGTTGTCCAACGCGCTCGGCGAAGAGATCGATGTCACTACTTCGATGGCGCGCCTGGTGGAAATCGCCGAGCGATTGGAGGTGCCGGTCGCCCCGCATTATGGCCCAGGAAAGCTCGCCGAAGAACTCTTTGAGGAGCTCGTCACCGACACTCTCAGCTCGCCGACCTTTGTGCGTGACTTCCCAGCGGAAACGTCACCACTGACCCGCGGGCATCGGAACACACCTGGGCTGGCGGAGAAGTGGGACCTCTACATTCGCGGTGTGGAAACCGCAACCGGATATTCGGAACTGACCGACCCGGTGGTGCAGCGAGAACGATTCGTCGACCAGGCGCGTTTCGCCGGCCTGGGTGATGCCGAGGCGATGCCTCTGGACGAGGATTTTCTGCGGGCGATGGAGTACGGCATGGCGCCCGCCGGTGGAATGGGTATGGGTATCGATCGGTTGCTGATGGCGCTGACCGGGCTGGGTATCCGGGAAACAATCCTGTTCCCCTTCGTTCGCCCTGATCAGTGACGTTCCCAGTCCGCTGCAAAACGAATCACAGTCGGATCTGGCACGAACGCGGGAATAGTGAGATAGCATTGACGATGCTCAGTTAATCACGGCCGCTTTTAGGCGGCTTCGTCCTCAGGAGGACAGCACATGGCCACTATGACCACCGTCACGATGGTCGACGACATCGACGGTTCGGCCGCCACCGAATCAATTGCATTCGGATTGGACGGCGCGTCGTACGAGATCGACCTGAACGACAAGAACGCCAAGAAGCTGCGCGACGCGCTGTCGAACTACATCGCCCACGCCCGTCGGATCGACGGCGGCCGGCGGGGTAGCGGCCGGGGTCGGTCGCGCGGCAAGTCGCGCAGCCGTACCAGCCCGGACCGCGAGCAGACCGCGGCCATCCGCGACTGGGCGCGCAGCCAGGGCTACGAGGTCTCCGACCGCGGCCGGCTGTCCGCCGCCGTGGTGCAGGCCTTCGAAGAGGCGCACTGACGCTCGAGCCGTCGCCCGACGGCCCACACGACCCCTTCCCGCTCCGCGCGGGGAGGGGTCGTGTGGTTTGTCAGGTGGTCGCGCGTTGCCGTCCCACGGCGATGTTCGCCCTGGGCGTAGCGCAAGCGGTGGCGGAAGGCTCGCGCACCGGGGAGCGTTGGACGCAGTGTGCGAGCACGCGTGCGCCGTGCCTGCACCCCGCCGGGCATGAGCGCCGGTCCCGTCCGGGCCGGCGCCTAGACTGGCGGTGGGCCCGCAGAGCGGCAGATGCCGGTCTGCGAGCCTCGTAGCCCGCCGCGCACGCCCATAAGGAGTGCACATGTTTGAACGATTTACCGACCGAGCCCGTCGGGTGGTGGTGCTGGCCCAGGAAGAGGCCAGAATGCTCAACCACAACTACATCGGCACCGAGCACATCCTGCTGGGGCTGATTCACGAGGGCGAGGGCGTCGCCGCCAAGGCGTTGGAGTCGCTGGGCATCGCGCTGGAGGGCGTCCGCTCCCAGGTCGAGGAGATCATCGGTCAGGGCCAGCAGGCCCCTGCCGGTCACATCCCGTTCACCCCGCGCGCCAAGAAGGTACTGGAGCTGTCGCTGCGCGAGGCCCTGCAGCTGGGGCACAACTACATCGGCACCGAGCACATCCTGCTGGGGCTGATCCGCGAGGGCGAGGGCGTCGCCGCGCAGGTGCTGGTCAAGCTGGGCGCCGACCTCAACCGGGTGCGCCAGCAGGTGCTGCAGCTGCTGAGCGGCTACCAGGGCAAGGAGACCGCGGCCGCCGAGGGCGGCGGGCGCGGCGAGGGCACCCCCTCCACCTCGCTGGTGCTGGACCAGTTCGGTCGCAACCTCACCCAGAGCGCCCGGGAGGGCAAGCTGGACCCGGTGATCGGCCGGGAGAAGGAGATCGAGCGGGTCATGCAGGTGCTGTCCCGCCGCACCAAGAACAACCCGGTGCTGATCGGCGAGCCCGGCGTCGGCAAGACGGCGGTCGTGGAGGGTCTGGCCCAGGCCATCGTGCGCGGTGACGTGCCCACCACGCTCAAGGACAAGCACCTCTACACGCTGGACCTCGGCTCCCTGGTGGCCGGTTCCCGCTACCGCGGCGACTTCGAGGAGCGCCTGAAGAAGGTGCTCAAGGAGATCCGCACCCGCGGCGACATCATCATGTTCATCGACGAGATCCACACCCTGGTAGGCGCCGGCGCCGCAGAAGGCGCGATCGACGCCGCCAGCATCCTCAAGCCGATGCTGGCCCGCGGCGAGCTGCAGACCATCGGGGCCACCACGCTGGACGAGTACCGCAAGTACGTGGAGAAGGACGCCGCGCTGGAGCGACGCTTCCAGCCCATCCAGGTCGGCGAGCCGTCGGTGGCGATGACGATCGAGATCCTCAAGGGCCTGCGTGATCGGTACGAGGCGCACCACCGCATCACCATCACCGACGACGCGCTGGTCTCGGCGGCCACCCTGGCTGATCGGTACATCTCCGACCGGTACCTGCCGGACAAGGCCATCGATCTGATCGACGAGGCTGGCGCCCGGATGCGCATCCGCCGGATGACGGCCCCGCCGGACCTGCGCGAGTTCGACGAGAAGCTCGCCGAGGTACGCCGCGAGAAGGAGTCCGCGATCGACGCGCAGGACTTCGAAAAGGCCGCGTCGCTGCGCGACACCGAGAAGCAGCTGCAGGCCAAGCGTGCCGACCGGGAACGCTCCTGGAAGGAGGGTGACCTGGATGTGGTCGCCGAGGTCGACGCCGAGCAGATCGCCGAGGTGCTGGCCAACTGGACCGGCATCCCGGTGTTCAAGCTGACCGAGGAGGAGACCACGCGGCTGCTGCGCATGGAGTCCGAGATCCACAAGCGGATCATCGGCCAGGACGAGGCCGTCAAGGCCGTGTCGCAGGCGATCCGGCGCACCCGCGCCGGCCTGAAGGACCCGAAGCGGCCCTCGGGCTCGTTCATCTTTGCCGGCCCGTCCGGGGTGGGGAAGACCGAGCTGACCAAGGCGCTCGCGGAGTTCCTGTTCGGCGACGAGGACGCGCTGATCCAGGTCGACATGGGCGAGTTCCACGACCGCTACACGGCATCCCGGCTGTTCGGCGCGCCCCCCGGGTACGTCGGCTACGAGGAGGGCGGCCAGCTCACCGAGAAGGTGCGGCGCAAGCCGTTCTCGGTCGTGCTGTTCGACGAGATCGAGAAGGCACACCCGGAGATCTACAACTCGCTGCTGCAGGTGCTGGAGGACGGCCGTCTCACCGACGGCCAGGGCCGGACGGTCGACTTCAAGAACACCGTCATCGTGTTCACCTCCAACCTCGGCACGCAGGACATCTCCAAGGCGGTCGGTCTCGGCTTCGCCCAGGGCAACGACGAGGCCAGCAACTACGAGCGGATGAAGACCAAGGTCAACGACGAGCTCAAGCGGCACTTCCGACCGGAGTTCCTCAACCGAATCGACGACGTGGTGGTCTTCCACCAGCTGACCACCGAAGAGATCCGGGCCATGGTCGATCTGATGCTCACCAGGGTCGAGGAGCAGCTGCGGGGCAAGGACATGGCGCTGGAGGTCACCGACGCGGCCAAGGAACTGCTCGGCGAGCGAGGCTTCGACCAGGTGCTGGGGGCCCGGCCGCTGCGCCGCACCATCCAGCGCGAGATCGAGGACAAGCTCTCGGAGAAGATCCTGTTCGACGAGATCCGGCCGGGGCACATCATCCTGGTCGACGTCGCCGAGGTGGACGGCAAGAAGGAGTTCACCTTCCGCGGCGAGCCCAAGCCGTCCGTGCCCGAGGTGGTGACGGTCGGCGCCGGTTCCGACGGCGGCGAGGCCGCGGCCAGCTGACGCCCCGTTGCTGCAATGGTCGCCGACGACCGGACGCGACGCGCGGCGGCAGGCGTGGTGGTGCTGCTGGCCGTCGCGCTGATCGTGCCGGTCGTCGGGCGGTTGTCGCAGCCCGGCGTGCCCGGGCGGCCGGTGGCCGACTGGCCACCGGCGCCCTCGGTCGGCCATTGCCTGGGCCTGCCGGGAGGTGATCCGGGCGTCGTGGTGCCATGCGACCGGCCGCACCTGCAGGAGGTGACGGTGTCCTTCGGGGCCACCGATCCCCGGAACCCGGACGTCCTGGCCCGCTGGGACGACTACTGCGCGGACCCGGCGGCGGACTACCTCGGCATCCAGCCGGTCACTCCCGACGTCTCGGAGCACCCGCCCGATCCGGTCCCAGCGTGGACGCCGCCGACGCCCGCCTACACCTTCAACATCGCCCGCGCCCCAGAACGGGATCGGGTCGGCGGCCTGGGGTGGGTGGCGTGCATCGTCCGGCCGCAGGGCCGGGTGCCGTACACCGGATCCGCCCGGGATGCCGGCCGGTCGATTGATCGACCGGGCGCGTTCGGCGTCTGCGGTAACGGTGACGACGGAGCCGACATCGGCTATACCGGGGTGAGTTGCACCGGCCCACACCAGTGGGAGGTGCTGGGCCAGGCGTCGGTGTCTGAGTGGCGATTCGACGACGATCTCCAGTTGGTGCCTGTGGACCCGCCGCCCAACTGGGTGGCGCTGCGGCGGACCTGTGGTGACTTGGCCGCGCGAGCACTGGGTGTGTCCGACCCCAGCCACGGCGGACTGTTGACCGTGGACGTCGCGCCGGTGTCCTACCTGACCGCGTGCATCATCGCGCCCACCGATCCGGCCGCGGTGCTGACCGACTCGCTGGTGGGCTGGGGCGACCGGCCGCCCCCGCTGGCCGCGGGCTGACTCCAGCCTCCACGCCGACCGCGGCCCGGCGCAGACCCCGTCACCTGTTGGGTCGGAGGGGATTTCAGGCCCGTCGCGCGACGTAGACTGGCGGTGCCGCACGAGCCCGACGGCGTCACCTTCGTTTTCGCCTGGAGTCGTGTCGTGTCCGTCGTGGATGCCGTCGGCTGGATTGCCGCGCTCTCCTCAGCCTCGCTCGCCGTGCCGCAGGGCATGCGGATCGCCGTCACCCGCTCGGTCGCCGGGGTATCCACGGTCGCCTGGCAGACCATGCTGATCGCGGGGCTTGCCTGGACCTCACACGGCCTGCTGAACGGCACCCCGCAGATCATTTGGCCCAATGCGCTGCTGGCCGTGACCTCCGCGTGGGTGCTGTGGCAACTGGGCGTGGCGCGTCGGCTGCCGTGGGCACGCACCTGGGCGCTCCCGGTGGCCGTCGCCGGGCTGGCCTTCGCCGCCGATCTGAGCCTCGGACCGATCGGGTTCGCCGCCGTCGCATTCGTGCCCGGCGCGATCGGGCAGCTCTGCCAGCTGCGGGAAATACTGGGAACCCCCGATCCCGCGGGGGTGTCCATGGTCGGCCTGGTGCTCAGCCTGGCCAACCAGGTGCTGTGGCTCGGCTACGCCCTGCCCGCCCGGGAGATCGCGGTGCTGTGCGTGTGCCTGCCGATCGGAGTGCTGGTCACGGCGAGCGTCATTGCGTTGCGGCGACGCCGTTCGCGGGTGTCGATCGCCCTGCCCGCGCCCGCCCCGGCCGCGACCTGACGCTCGGCTTGTGAGTCTGGGGTGGCGCTATGGCGCCGGCTGGGACTCACAAGCCGGAGGTGGCCGGACCGGAGGCAGCCGAACCGGGCAGGGCGATCAACCCCGTGCCGTCGCGCACCGCCAGCCCGTCCGCCAGCAGCGAGTCCAGGCAGCGGCGCCATTGGGCCGCGTGCTGCGCCCCATCGGCCCCCGCCGCGGGGGTGACCGGCCGGAGCTCTGCCTCGGACACCGGCCCGTCGGCCTCCCGCAGCACGGCCATGATCCGTCCGCGCATCTGCCGGTCGGTGCCGTGCCAGGTCTGTCCCGCCCGCCGTGGCGGCCCGGACGGTCGGCCCGCCGCTAGCCAGGCGCAGGTCGCCGACAGTGGGCAGCCGCGACAGATCGGGGAGGTGACGGTGCACCGCAGCGCTCCGAGTTCCATCAGTGCCGCCGCCATCGTCGCCGCCGCATCGGGTTCGGCCGGCAGTAGCCGCGCCAGTTCGTCCCGGTCGCGGGCGGTCGCCGGGCCATGCTCATCGACGCCGCGTACCGCGCGAGAGAGCACCCGGCGGACGTTGGTGTCCACCACGGGATGGCGCTGCCCGAACGCGAACGCGGCCACCGCCCGCGCCGTGTACTCGCCGACGCCTGGCAGCGTCAGCAGCGTCTCGAGGTCGTCGGGGACCCGACCGCCGTGGTCGGTGACCAGCACGGTGGCCGCGGCGTGCAGCCGTAGCGCCCGCCGGGGGTAGCCGAGACGCCCCCAGACCCGCACGGCCTCGCCCGGCGAATCCGCCGCCAGCGCGGCCGGTGTCGGCCAGCGGCGCAGCCACTGCTCGTACACGGGCAGCACCCGGGAGACCGGCGTCTGCTGCAGCATCACCTCGCTGACCAGCACGCCCCACCCGCCGGCATCGGGCCTGCGCCAGGGCAGGTCGCGGCCCTCCGCGGCGAAGAACGCCGCGAGCCGAGCGCCGTCCAGCGGGTCGGCAGGGGTGGTGACGGGGCTGCGGCCGTCGCGCCGATCGGGGTGACGCGACCCCGATCGGCGCCTCTGGCCGGTGCTGGTCACCAGCGGACTCCCTGCTGTCGATGGGGGTGGCCGGGCCGCGGCGTTGCTCCCCTGATTTGCCGACCTGGAACGTTACCGTCAGCGCTGTGATGCACCCGGTCGGCCCGCGCAGCGCGGGCGTGTACTGGGTACGGCGCACCCTGGTGGCGGTGGTCGCCGTCGCGGTGGTCGCCGCCGTGGTGTGGTTCGTCGTGCAGCGTGCTCAGGGCCCTGGTGTCGATCCGGCCGCCGACAACGTCACCACCACCGGCACCAGCCAGATGACCGGCGTGCTGGCCAGCGAGCGGAGTTCCGGTCAGGGCAGCGAGTCGCCCACCGACGCGCAGGCCTCCGGAGGCACGGCGCATCCGGCCACCAGCACCGGCGCGAAGACCACCAGTAGTAGAGCAGCGAACACCACGAAGGCGCACGCCACCACGGGCACCAAGAAGGCCGGCTCCAGCAAGGCCGGGAACACCAAGAAGGCCACTGCCGCGAGCGGCACCACGGCGGGCGCGACCAAGACCGGCACCACGAGCGCCACGTCTGCGTCCACGAAGTCCGCCGGTACCAAGGCCCGCGGCACCAAGACCAGGGGCACCACAGCCACCGGCACGAAGAAGACCGGGACGCCGACGACCGGCGACAAGGCCAGCGCTACGACGTCTACCCGTCAGTCCGCGACGCCCACCACTACCGCGCCGCCGAAGCCGTCCTACGACGATCAGGGCCGGCTGCTCTGCCCGGACTCCGCGATCGCCGTCACTGCCACCACGGGCGCGCCCAGCTATCCCGCCGGGTCGCAGCCGATCCTGGGTATGACGGTCACCAACACCGGCAGCAAGACGTGCGTGCGGGACCTGTCCGGGCCGTTGCAGGTCTACACCGTGTACAGCAAGGCCGGCGCCCGGATGTGGTCGACCGCGGATTGCTTCCCGGGCGAGGGGACCGACATCCGCGAGCTCGCGGCCGGGCAGACCGTGACCTACAACATCAAGTGGTCCGGCACGACGTCCACCCCCGGGTGCGACACGCCCCGTACGCCGGTGGCCGCCGGGAGCTACACGCTGGTCGCGGCGCTCGGGAAACTGGCCAGCAAGCCACACCCGATCACCCTCACCGGCTGATCCGGCCGGCCGGCGGTCCGGCGGTCTGGGTGGCGTTACCGGTCCGAACCGCGAGATCGGTTCGAACCGCAAGATCGGTCGCAACTGCCAGATCGGATCGCTCCCGCTGACGGGCTCACCAGCGTTGCGGCGGCCGGTCCGACAGCGAGTTCTCCACCAACCGGGACAGGCCCTCCCGGATCACTCGGGCCCGCGCCTCGCCCACCCCGTCGACGGTCTGCAGGTCCGCGGCGGTCGCCGCGAGGATGCCCTGCAGGGACTCGAAGTGCGACGCCAACCGGTCCAACACCGCCGGAGGCACCCGGGGGATGCGTGCCAGCAGCCGGTGACCGCGCGGGCTGACGTGCCCGTCCAGAGAATCGGTCGGCGTGTGATACCCAAGCTCTCGCGCCAACAGCGCCAGATCGAGCAGCTCTTCGCCGGTCAGCTCGTCCAGCCGGGCGACGATATGCTCCACGCCGGCCGGCTGCCCGTCGGCCGGCAGGTAGTCCCGCACCAGCAACTCCCGCAGACCCTCGGTGCCCGCCAGCAGTTCGTCCAGCTGCAGGCCGAGCAACCGGCCGTCGGTACCGAGTTCCACCACGTTGCCGGTCAGTTCGTCGGCGATGCGCCGCACCATCAGCAGCCGTTGCAGCACGGTCAACGACTCCCGCAGGGTGGTGACGTCCTCGATCTCCGAGATGGACAGCGCCTGCGCCACCTCGTCCAGCCGGGAGCGGTAACGGTGCAGGGTCGCAAGCGCCTGGTTCGCCCGGCCCAGAATGGTCGACGAATCGGCCACCTCATGGCGATGCCCACCGTGGTAGAGGCTGATCACGTTCATCGAGTGGCTGACCGCGATTACCGGCCGAGTGGTCTGTACCGCCACCCGCTCGGCCGTGCGGTGCCGCGTACCGGACTCCACGGTCGGGATGCTCGCGCTGGGCATCAGCTGGATGTTCGCGCCCAGGATGCGGGCCGCGTCCGCCGACAACAGCACGGCGCCGTCCATCTTGGCCAGCTCCCGCAGCCGGGTGGGCGAGAACTCCAATTCCAGACGGAAACCGCCGTCGCAGAGGGCCTCCACGGCCCGGTCCACGCCCAGCACGATCAGTGCGCCGGTCCGGCCGGCCAGGATCCGCTCCAGCCCGGCTCGCAGCGGCGTACCCGGCGCCACCATCGCCATGATCGAACGGTGCGCGTGCACCGCTCCCGGCTCGTCCGTCACCGCAGCAGTCTAGGGCCCACGGGCCGCCTCACCCCGGTCGGCCGCGCAGCATGCTGACCACCACCCCCGACTCGTCGCCCAGCGCCCGCATCGCTGCCGTCAGGTCGGCCGCCTGGCTGATCCGCATGCCGCGGGGTGGATCGCCGTGCTCGCCCGGCGGCACGATCGCGTGGTCGAAGCCCAACCGGGCGGCCTCGGCCAGCCGCTGGGCCAGCCCCGGCACCGGGCGCACCTCGCCGGCCAGCCCCAGCTCTCCGATCGCGACCAGGGTGCCCGGCAGCGGGATGTCGCGCACTGCCGACCACACGGCCATCGCGAGTGCCAGGTCGGTCGCCGGCTCGGTGCTCCGCGCCCCGCCGACCGTCGCGGCCAGCACGTCCCGCCCGGCCGCCGACAGGCCGGCCCAACGCTGCACCACCGCCAGCACCATCGATACCCGGGCCGCGTCCAGCCCGGACACCGTGCGATGGCCTCCGCCCCCCGGCGGCCCGGCCAGCGCCTGAATCTCCACCGGCATGGCCCGCCGGCCCTGCACCATCACCGTGGTGCAGGTGCCCGGCACGTCCGGCCGCCGGGCGGACAGGAACAACCCCGACGGGTCCGTCATCGATTCGATACCGGCCTCCGTCATCGCGAAGCAGCCCACCTCGTCGGCCGGGCCGAACCGGTTCTTCACCCCCCGCACCAGCCGCAGCGCGGAATGCCGGTCGCCCTCGAAGTGCAACACCACGTCCACCAGGTGCTCCAGCACCCGGGGCCCGGCGACCGACCCATCCTTCGTGACGTGACCGACCAGCACGCAGGCGATGTCGCGCTGCTTGGCGGTCGCCGTCAGCGCGGCCGCCACCGCCCGCACCTGGGTGACCCCGCCGGTGGCGCCGTCCACCGCGCCGTCGGCAATGGTCTGCACCGAATCCACGATCAGCAGCCGCGGCTGCACCCGGTCCACCTGAGCCAGCACCGCGGAGAGCTCGGTCTCGGCGGCCAGGTACAGATCGGGGTGCAGCGCGCCGAGCCGGCCGGCCCGCAGCCGCACCTGCGCCGCGGTCTCCTCCCCGGTGACGATCAACGCCCGGCCGTGCCCGGCCGCCGCCCAGGCCTGCGCCGCCGCCAGCAGCAGCGTCGACTTGCCCACCCCCGGCTCGCCGGCCAGCAGCACCACTCCGCCGGGCACCAGCCCGCCACCCAGCACCCGATCCAGCTCCGGGACCCCGCTCGGCCGAGCGACCACCGCCCTGGCGTCGACGTCCCGCAGCCGTTGCGCCGGACCAGCCGGTGCGACGGCTGCGACCCTGCGCAGCGCCACCGGCACCGCGGCGGATTCGGTGAGCGTCCCCCAGGCCTGGCACTGCGGGCAGCGGCCCGCCCACCTTGCCGCGACATGGCCGCAGTCGGAGCAGCGGAACGAGGAATGGGGCCGCCGGGGGCCGCTGGAGGTGCTCATGGTCCGGACGGTATCCGGGGGCACCGACAGCGTCCGCTCAGGGACGCCCGGCTCAGTTGGAGGAGGGCGCCGGTGAGGTCAGGTTCGACGGGTGCTGCTCGCCGGACTGCCACAGGTTGGGCTGTTCCTCGGGATAGATGTCGGTGCTCTCCGACCGTCCGCCGCGCTCGGCGGGGATCTCGATCGGGACGTTGAGCGTCAGGTCGCCGGCGTTGGCGAATGAGAACGTCATCGGCACCGAGATGCCGTAGTCCAACTCGCGAGTCAGCTTGCTGACGGCGGCGGTGACGGGGCCGCCGGCGCCGCCCACCTCGATAATCGAGCCGGCCGGGACGTCCACCGGGCCGCTGAGGTCGACGGTGCCGGCGTCGGTCGTCACCGCCGTCAATTGGTCGCCCACGGTCGCGTCATTGCTGATCCACAGGGTCAGCGGGGCCTGCGAACCCTTCGGGTAGTTCGGGCCGTCGGGGGTGGCCAGCAGCGCATTGTGCACCGTCACCTCGCCCACTCGGCCCTGCGCTCCGTCGACACCGGAGATCTGGTCCGCCGTCTGGGAAATCTGACCGGCCGCGCAGCCGGTCAGGACGCTGGCCCCCAGCGCGACGACGGCGACGACACCGGCCAGGCGCCGGCGCGGCGAGGCGCTCGTCACGCTGCGGTGTGACCGGCTGGTGCGGAACACGGGCGAACCCCTTCGCTGCAAGATGCCTGTCGAACGCTGGCGCCGACCCGCCAGAACGGGCCGGCGGCGTGAGCCTGCGGACAGCGTAGCCGCCGCCGGTGCGGCCTCGCGCGTCGGGCACGCCGGGTCGAACCGGTCGCCGAGCGCAGCTGCTTCGCCCAGCCCCAGCCGGTACCCGGCCGACATCCCGGCCGACATCCCGGCCGGCACCCCAGCCGGCGCCCGGGCCGGCACCCCAGCCGACATCTCAGCGGCCGTCCCAGGGCGGGCGAGGACCGTCGCCGGGACGGCCAGATCACACCGTCGCCGGGGCCGGCCATGCACGTTCCGAAGTGTTTGTCAAGTCGACGCATGGCCTCTGACCTGCGAGAACGGGTTGAGACGATGGTTACGGTGTGGTAATATCGCACTAGCGAAAGGGGTACCTGGCACATGTCATTCAAGGTTGGCGAGACCGTCGTCTATCCCCATCACGGGGCCGCTCTGATCGAGGCCACCGAGACCCGTACCGTCCGCGGCGAGGAGAAGCTTTACCTCGTGTTGCGGGTCGCCCAGGGCGACCTGACGGTCAAGGTTCCGGCCGAGAACGCCGAGGTGGTAGGCGTCCGCGATGTGGTCGATCGAGTGGGCCTGGATCATGTCTTCGAGGTGCTGCGGGCACCGCACACGGAGGAGCCGACCAACTGGTCGCGGCGATACAAAGCCAACCTGGAAAAGCTCGCGTCCGGTGATGTGAACAAGGTCGCCGAGGTGGTGCGGGACCTGTGGCGCCGCGACAAGGAACGTGGCCTGTCAGCCGGCGAGAAGCGCATGCTGGCCAAGGCCAGGCAGATCCTGGTGTCGGAGCTGGCGCTGGCCGAGGGCACCAACGAGGACAAGGCTGAGGGCATCCTCGACGAGGTGCTGGCCTCGGCGACCGCCGCCTGAGCCGGCCGCTCGATCTCGACGTAGCGCAGCGCCGATGGCGGTTGTCGCGCTGGTTCCCGCCGCGGGGCGTGGTGAGCGGCTGGGGGCCCTGACTCCGAAGGCATTCGTCACCGTTGCCGGTGCCACGTTGCTGGAACACGCGGCGCGCGCGCTGGCGGACGCCGCGGTGGATCGGATCGTGGTGGCCGTGGCGCCCGACCGGCTGGAGTCCGCCCGGTCGCTGCTGGGTCCGGCGGTGACGAGTCCGTCCGAGGCGCCCGCGTCGGTGCCGGTGACGGTCGTTGCCGGTGGTGCCGACCGGGTCGCGTCGGTGGCGGCGGCGCTGCAGGACGTGCCGCCGGATCAGGCCGACGTGCTGCTGGTGCATGACGCGGCGCGCGCCTTCCAACCCCCGGCGGTAATCCGCGCCGTGGTCGATGCCGTGCGCGCCGGAGCCGGCGTCGTGGTTCCGGTGCTGCCGGTGGCCGACACCGTCCGGCGGCTAGGTGCCGCCGGTGGCTCGGGCGGTGTCGTGGATCGAGGCGCGCTGCGCCTGGTGCAGACGCCGCAGGGATTCTCACCCGAGGTGCTGCGGCGCGCGCACGCGCACGCCGCAGCGACCGGCCGGGGCGGCACCGACGACGCCGCGCTCGCCGAGGCGATCGGCGAGCCGGTGACGTTCGTCCCCGGTGACCGGGCCGGCTTCAAGATCACCACCGCCGCCGACCTGGCCGAGGCGCGTCGGTTGGTGGGCGCGGTGCCCCGGGTGGGCAACGGGGTCGACGTGCACCCGATCGATGCGGGCCGGCCGTGCTACCTGGCCGGCCTGGAGTTCCCCGGGACCGACGGCTGCGCCGGGCATTCCGACGGCGACGTGGCCGCGCATGCCCTCGTCGATGCGCTGCTGGCCGCCGCCGGCCTCGGTGATCTGGGTGAGGTCTTCGGCACCGGCCGCCCGGAATGGGCCGGCGCCAGTGGAGTCGAGCTGTTGACCGAGGCGGTTCGGCAGATCGCCGCCGCCGGGCTGCAGGTGGTCAATGCGTCCGTGCAGGTGATCGCCAACTCGCCCCGGATCGGACCCCGCCGGGCGGAGGCGCAGCGGGTGCTGTCGGCCGCGGTCGGCGCCCCGGTGTCGGTGGCGGGCACCACCACCGACGGGCTGGGCCTGACCGGCCGCGGCGAGGGCCGGGCCGCGCTGGCTACGGCCCTGGTGCTGCACTGACCCTGCCACCTTGACGTTGTCGACCATCATGTGCTACATGTAACACATGACGTCAGTGGGGGTGCGCGAGTTGCGGCAGCGGGCCAGCGACCTGCTACGACTGGTGGCGCGCGGCGAAACCGTTGAGATCACCGACCGCGGCCGGCCCGTCGCGATCTTGGCGCCTACGCCCGAAGGCTCGCCACTGGAACGGCTCCGCGCGGCAGGTGAGGTGGAGGCGGCGAGCGCCGACCTGGCCGACCTGCCCGAGCCGTTGGCCCTGCCCCCTGGCGCGGAATCCCCGTCGCAGGCCCTGGCCAGGTTGCGCCGGCACGAGCGATGACGAAGGCGACCTATCTGGACTCGTCGGCGATCGTCAAACTGGCGGTCCGAGAACCGGAATCCGACGCCCTGCGCCGATATCTACGGCGGCGGCGCCCGCTGGTCAGCAGCGCGCTGGCACGAACCGAGGTCATTCGCGCACTACTGCCCGGAGGGGACGAGGCGCTCGCCGCCGGACGCCGAGTGCTGACCAGAATCGACCTGCTCCGGATCAACAAGGCGGTTCTGGACAGTGCCGGGACGCTGGTACCCGTCACCGTTCGTTCGCTGGATGCCATCCATCTGGCCACCGCCGCACAGCTGGGTTCGGACCTCGGCGTGCTGGTGACCTACGACGATCGCATGGCACAAGCGGCCGGCGAGGCCGGCCATCGCGTCATTGCGCCCCAGTGACCTGCTGGTTCACCCGCGCAGGTCGTCCTCGATCTCCCAGTGCCGGGTGACGACGAAGCCGGTGGCCAGCAACACGCTCAGCAGTGCCGTGAGCACCACCAGCGGGATCGTCCAGCCCCCCGTCAGGTCGTGCAGGAACCCGAACCCCACCGGCCCGCAGGAGGCGATCAGATACCCGGCAGACTGGCCGAACGCCGACAGCGCGACTGTTCCGGCCGGGGTGCGGGAGCGCAGCGCCATCAGGGTCAGCGCCATCGGGAACGCACCCCCACCGATTCCGATCAGCAGCGCCAGCAGCCAGGTCGCCGAGGTTGGGATCAGGATCAGCCCGAGATAGCCGAGCACGTAGCAGGCCACGAACCCGACCACCAGCGCGCCCTGCCGACGCATCGCCCCCAGCAGCGCCGGCACCACCGCTGCGATGGGGATGCCGACCCCCACCACGATCGCCACCGAGCCGGCGGCCGCCTCGTCGGACAGCCCGGCGTCGGCCAGGATTGACGGCAGCCAGCCGAACATCACGTAGGCCTGCAGGGACTGTCCGCCGAAGTACACCGCCATGGCCCAGGCGCGGGGCGAGTGCAGCAACGCCAGCACGCCGATCCGCCGGGTGGTGGAAGCCACGGGCCGGGAGTGCCGGGCGGCCGCTGCCAGCCAGGGCACCAGCGCAACCCCGGCCGTCACCGCCCACATCCCGATGCCGGTCTGCCATGACCCGCCCAGCCCGTGCTCGATCGGCAGCGTGAGCCCGGCGCCGACGGTGCCGCCGATCGTCAGCATGGTGGTGTAGACCGCCGTCATCGGGCCGATCGCGGTGGCGAAGTGCAACCGGATCAGCCCCGGCAGCAGCACGTTGCCCACCGCGATGCCGCCCAGCGCCAGCACCGAGCCGACGAACAGCGCCCAAGTGCCATCCACCAGGGCGCGCAACACCTGCCCACCGGTCAGCGCCAGCAGCGCCAGCACGACCGTCCGGTGGGAGCCGATTCGGGAGGCCACCGCGGGCGCGGCGAACCCGATCAGCGCGAAGCACAGGGTGGGCAGCGCGAGCAATACCCCGGACGCCGTCCCGGACAGGCCCGTGGAGCCGCGCAGCTCGGGCATCACGGCGCCCAGCGCGTTGACGGCCGGCCGCAGGTTGGCCGCCAGTAGTACGACCGCGAGGACGATCAGCAGACCTCCGCTGCGCCGCGCCCGGCGGGCCGTGGCGGCCATGCGCGCGGCCGGTCCCACGGGCGGGTCGGGGCGGGTCGTCACTGCGGCAGAATACGGCCCGTCTCAGCGCGCGCCCCACCTCGTGGCACCCGCCGTGGGGGAGTCACGCGACCTCGTCGCGGCGCACCGGCCGGGACCTGGCAGGCTCATCGACATGACCACCATCGCGATCCTGGGCGCCGGCAAGATCGGCGAGGCATTGCTGTCCGGCCTGCTGACCGCCGGCCGGCCGGCCGGCGAGCTGATGCTGTCCGAGCGGTCCGCCGACCGGGCCGCCGAGCTGAGCCGACGGTACGAGGTGCGCGCGGTCGATGTACCCACCGCCGCGCGGGAGGCCGATGTGCTGGTGGTGGCCGTCAAGCCGCAGGACATCGGCCCGCTGCTGGACCAGGTGGCCCCGGCGATCACCCCGGACACGCTGGTGGTATCCGTCGCCGCCGGCCTGCCGACCTCGCTGTATGAGTCGCACCTGCCGGCCGGTGTCCCGGTGGTCCGGGTGATGCCCAACACGCCGATCCTGGTGGGTGAGGCGATGAGTGCCATCTCCGCCGGCAGCCTGGCCACCGCGGCGCACCTGCAGTTGGTCGAGGAGTTGCTGTCCAGCGTGGGCAAGGTGGTCCGGGTGCCGGAATCCCAGCAGGACGCCGTCACCGCCCTGTCCGGCTCCGGCCCGGCTTACTTCTTCTTCCTGGTCGAGGCAATGATCGATGCGGGCATCCTGCTCGGCCTGCCGCGCACGGTGGCCGCGGAGCTGATCATCCAGTCGGCGGTCGGCTCGGCGCGCATGCTGCGGGACTCTGGGGAGCATCCGGTGACGCTGCGGGAGGCCGTCACCTCCCCCGGGGGGACGACCATCGCCGCGATCCGGGAGCTGGAGAACCACGGTGTGCGGGCGGCGCTGCTGTCGGCGATCGAGGCAGCCGCGCGCCGGTCGGCGGAGTTGGGGCATGGACCGCACTGACCAGGCGGTGACGGAGCGTTACCTTCTGGGCCTCTGGCGGTGACGGAGCGCTCGAAATCGGGGCACCATAGCGTCCAGTCGGCCCAATTTGACGGAGGCGCGCCGAAAAAAGTCACTCTTGTGCACAGCTTGCCGTCGCATTCGTCACACCAGTCACGCTAGAGTGCAACAAGCACGAGCGCGACAGTGTCCGCCGGAGGGGAAGCCGGAGGCGCGATGCGTGCCGGAAGACGGTGCCCCATGCCACGTGAACTGCCCCGGGAGGATCCAACTCCCGATCAGCGAGCCGCGACCCGCGCGACCTCGCCGGATCCGGCCGGGCCGCATGACCCTGCCCTGGCCGAGATGCGGTTTTTCACCGTGGCCGAGGTGGCCGAGGTCATGCGGGTGTCCCGGATGACGGTGTACCGATTGGTGCACTCCGGCGAGTTGCCTGCGGTGCGGGTCGGCAGGTCGTTTCGGGTGCCGGAGCGCGCGGTACACGAGTACCTGCGCGCGGCGTTTACCGACGCCGGCTGACCGCCCGCTGTGCGCCTGGATCGCGCGGTGTCACGGATGCGCCCACCCGGCTAGGATGAGTCGGCGCCTGCTGCCGTGGTGGTCAGGTTGTCGCAGGTGAGCCGTCCACCAGGGCGGCGATTCGAATCGAGTGTCCGGCTGCCGGCCGGCAGAAGCAGGCAAGAGGTCTACACCCATGGGTTCTGTGATCAAGAAGCGCCGCAAGCGGATGGCGAAGAAGAAGCACCGCAAGCTGCTGCGCAAGACCCGGGTGGCCCGCCGCAAGGCCGGCAAGTAGCGCTGGAGCCAGCCGTGCCCGAGCCCGCTGCCGACGGCCGTCTGACGGTGTTGGTAACGGGCGTCTCGCGGTTCCTCGGATCCAGTCTGGCGGGCCGGCTGGCCGCCGACCCCAGGGTGCGGCGCGTCATCGGGGTGGATGCCGCGCTGCCGGATGAGGCCGCGCGGGCGCGGATGGGCGATGCCGAGTTCGCCCGCGCTGACATCCGCAATCCGCTGATCGCGCGGGTGATCGAGGCCGCCGCGGTGAACACCGTGGTGCACGCCTCCTCCTCGGCCGCGCCGGTGGCGTCCGCCGCGCGGGCGATGACCAAGGAAATGAACGTGCTGGGCACGATGCAGCTGCTGGCGGCCTGTCAGCGGGCGCCCAGCGTGCAGCACCTGATCGTGCGATCCACCGCCGCCGTCTACGGCGGCTCATCCAAGGATCCGGCGATCTTCACCGAGGAGACCGTGCCGAGGGCGGCACCGGCCAGCAGCTCCGCCCGGGACGCGGTGGACATTGAGGGCTACGTGCGCGGGTTCGGCCGTCGTCGGCCGGACGTGCGGGTGGCGATGCCGCGGTTCGCGGAGATCATCGGCCCCACCGTGCTCAGCCCGTTGACCCGCTACTTCTCGTTGGCACCCGCCGTGCCGATCGCGCTGGGGCACGACGCCCGCGTGCAATTCGTGCACGAGCAGGATGCGGTCGCGGTGCTGGAGCACCTGACGCTCGGCGGCTTCGCCGGCATAGTCAACGTGGCGGGCGATGGCACCCTGACCCTCGCGCAGGCGATCCGGCGGACCGGGCGGATCCCGTTGCCGGCGCCGATGTCCGCGATGGACGCGATCGGCGGCCTGCTCCGGCTGGCCAGGATCGGCGGCTTCTCCACCCAACAACTGCGGCTGCTCACCTCGGGCCGGGTGCTGGACACCACCCGGCTGCGCCGCGAGGCCGGCTTCACCTGCCGGTACACCACCCGGCAGGCCTTCGACGATTTCGCTCGCACCATCACTCCGGTGGTCAGCCCGGCGATGATCCGGGCCGGGGAGGTGCGGGTCGCCTCCGCGATCGGGGTGACCGCACTGCCGAATGACGACGCCGGGGCGACTCGCGGCGGTGACGGGGCGCCGGTCGTGACCTCGCCGCGGGATCCCGCGGGTGGTTCCGGCCACCGGCGGCGCCACCTGGTGTCCGTCGACGGCACCGGGTCTGCCCGGCGGTCCTCCGGTGGGCCGAGCAGCGGCGCCGATCGACGCTCGAGGTCCCGATGAGGGGCGCCGCCGGCGCCGGCGGCACCTCCGGCTCTGCCCGCGTCTCCGGTGCCGCCGACGCTCCGGACGGCGCCGCGCGCGACACGGCGAGCTCCGCCACGTCGACCGAGCCAGCCTGGAAGCAGCACCTGGCGGGCCTGATGGCCTTCACCCGACGCCGCCTGACCGGCGACTACACCGTGGACGACTTCGGCTACGACCGGGAGTTCACCGAGACCCTGCTGCTTCCTCCGATGCGGCTGCTGTTCGACAAGTGGTTCCGGGTGCAGACCATCGGGGTGGCCAACCTGCCGGTGGACAGCGGCGCCCTACTGGTGGCCAACCACTCCGGCACCATCGCCGTCGACGCGGTGATGACGGCGGTCGCGGTGCACGACCAGCATCCCTGTCACCGCCCGCTGCGGATGCTCGGTGCCGACCTGGTCTTCGACACCCCGGTGCTCGGCCCGCTGGCCCGCAAGGCCGGGAACACGTTGGCCTGCAACCCGGACGCCGAGCGACTGCTGACCTCCGGCGAACTGGTGGCGGTGTTCCCGGAGGGCTTCAAGGGCGTCGGCAAGCCCTTTTCCCAGCGATACAAGCTGCAGCGTTTCGGTCGGGGCGGGTTCGTGTCGGCGGCACTGCGCACCGGAGTGCCGATCGTGCCGGTTTCCATCGTCGGGGCCGAGGAGATCTACCCGATGCTGGCCAACATTCGCCCGCTGGCCCGGGCGCTGGGCCTGCCGTATTTCCCCGTCACCCCCACCTTCCCATGGCTGGGGCCGCTGGGGGCGATCCCGCTGCCGTCCAAATGGCTCATCGAGTTCGGCGAGCCCATTGCAACCGACGGATACGGCGACGGGGCCGCCGAGGACCCGATGGTCGTGTTCAACCTGACCGACCGAGTGCGCGAGACCATCCAGCAGACCCTGTACCGGCTGCTGCTGCGCCGCGGGCACCCGTTCCTGGGCTAAGCGCCACGACCGGGCACCCGGGAACGGGTCCCGGCGGGTTCGTTGCGGCGGATCAGGTGGACCGGTGCAGCGCCGCCATCATTCGGTCGGCGGAGGCGTCGGCGGCAGCCTCGGCGGGATCGTTCGCCCGACCCACGCTCAGCGGCCCCGACCCGCCCCGGTCGGCGCCGGAACGCTGCGCGGCGATATGGCTAACCTCGTGCGCCAGCACCCGTTGCCCGTCCGTCGAGCCGGGGCGGTAGGCGCCGGGCGCGAAGTAGATGTCGTTGCCGTGCGTGAACGCGGTGGCCTGCAGCGAATGCGCGATCTTCCCGGCCTCCGGATCGGTGTGCACCCGCACGCCCGACAGATCCATTCCCAGGTGGTTCGACATGGGAGCGGACAGAGTATCGGGCAGCAACCCCCCCTGGCCGCCGCGACGGCGCAGCGCCCCGGCGATGTCGCCGGAAACCTCGCTGCCACCCAGCGGATCCTCGGCGCGCCGCCGCAACGGGACGGCATCGGAGTGCAGGGCGGGCACCGCCATCAGCCCCGGTTCGGGTAGCGATTCGACCGACGCGACGATCGGAGCATCCGGGCCGGAGGACGTGGCGCCGTGCACGCGTCGCTGGTCGGCGACTGCGGGCATCGGGCACCTCCCTGGTGTGCGAGCGGCAGGTCAGCGACCACTGTGGGAGCCCACACTCGCTACTGAGCGTAGGCCGCAACCCGGCGTCGGACAATCATCCGAACGGGGGACCGATCGGACCTGTCGATTTTCCGGGTTGTCCGCGCCGGTCTACTTGATGGTGCTGGAGGACACCGAACCCTGCAGCTGCCGCTGGAACAGCACGTACACGATCAGCACCGGCACGATGGTGATGACCACGGCCGCGAACAGCGAACCGAAGTCCACCGCGTAGCCGGCGGAGGACGCGAACGATGCCATTCCCTGGGTGAGCACGTAGTTCTCGGGCTTGGTGTTCAATGCCACCGGCAGCAGGAACTGGTTCCACAGGCCCAGGAAGTTGAAGATCGACACCGCGGCCATGCCCGGCTTGGCCATCGGCAGCATCACCTGGAAGAAGGTGCGCCACTCGCTGGCCCCGTCCACTTGCGCGGCCTCGTAGATCTCGTTCGGCAGCGACTCGAAGAACGAGTGCAGGAAGAACACCGTGAACGGCAGCGCAAACGCAACGTACGTCAGGATGAGGCCGGGCAGCGTGTTGAGCAGGCCGACGTTCTGCAGGGTGAAGAACAGCGGGACGATGGCCAGGAAGATCGGGAACGTCAGTCCGGCCAGCATCAGGTAGTAGATCAGCCGGTTGCCGGGAAATCGGTAGCGCGCCAGCACGTACGCGCACATCGCTCCCAGCACCATCACGATGACCAGCGCGAAGCCGACGACGATGATGGTGTTGAGGAACCACTTGCCGATGCCGGCCGTCTGCCACGCTGTCGCGTAGTTCTCCCAGTGCAGGGAGGTCGGGGGCGACAGTGGATTGGATAGCACCTGGTTGCTGGTCTTGAACGAACTCATCAAGACCCACAGCAACGGCAGTACGACGATCAGCGTCCAGATCGCCAACAGCACATGTGCCGTGGTGGAGACCGCCCGGTCCCCGTTCGAGGAACTGGTGCGGTTGACCCGAGTGGCAACGCCCTGGCCCGTGCCGGGTTCCATGGTGCTAGTGGTCATCTGCTCACCCCACATGAATCGACGAGACAGGCTGCGCCGCAACGGCGGTGGTCTTGGTGTCCCGGCGCTTGCGCGCCCTGGGCGCGGACCCGCCCCCGCCGGTCAGCCGGTTCACCGCGAAGACCAGGGTGGCGAACAGCAGTGTGACGACGGCCAGCACCACGCCCATCGCGGTGGCGTAGCCGAACTGGCCCTTGCGGAAGGCCGTGTTGTACAGGTCTTGCGACATGGTCAGCGTCGAATAGCCCGGGCCGCCGAACGGGTTGAGCGCCATCATGTACACGAATGCGTCCAGCGCCGCGATGCCGATATAGATGTAGGCGGTCTGGATGGTATCCCGGATCAGCGGCACCGTCACCGATATCGCCGTGCGGAACCGTCCCGCCCCGTCCAGCCGGGCCGCCTCGTACACTTCCGCGGAGATGCCCTTGATGGCGGCGACGAACAGCACCGCGTAGAAGCCGACGAAGCTCCAGATGATCACGAACATAGACGCCGGCATGGCGGTGCCCGGCTCGCCCAGCCAGTTGATCTGGTCTACGCCGAACAGGCCGAGGAATCCGTTCAGGATGCCGGCGGAGGGGTTGTACACCTGCGCCCAAATCAGTCCGATGACGATAGCCGGGATGGTGTATGGGAAGAACGAGACGACCCGGTACAGGCTGGACGCCCGGATGCCGCGCACCGGACCGCGGGACGGCCCGCCGACCGTCACCATGCTGGCCACCGCCAGCGCCAGGACGATCGTCACCAACGGCACCACGATGCCCAGTTCGATATTGTTCAACACCGCCCGACGGAACACGTCGTCGGAGAACAGGCGGCCATAGTTGTCCAGGCCGATGAAATTCATGGTCGCCGAGAAGCCGCCCCAGTCCGTCATCGAGTAGTAGACAGCCTGCACGAACGGGGAGACCACGAAGACCAGGAAGATCAGCACGGGCACGCCGAGGAACACCGTCATGAAGCTGACCTTGTCGAAGCTGACCGTCACCAGCGGGACCAGCGCTCCGATCAGGCCCAGCACGCCGGCCAGCACGAACAGGTACCAGCCGAAGCCGCCGGAGGCGATGGCATCGGCGAACGTCTCCGGGCCCAGCACCAGCCACCAGGCGATGCAGACCAGCACCACGATCGCCGCGACCCGGGCGATGCGGGCCAGCGTACGGCGTAGCGCCGGCTGGACGGCCATGATCATGCCCGCCAGCAGTAACACCACCGACGCCAGGGTTCCGATGAGAATGGCGTAGGCGGCGCCGATCTCGGTGAAGTCGCGGTGCGTGGTGCGGTAGTAAAAGCCCCAGCCGGTAGCGCCTGAGAACCAGGGCAGCGCGATCGCGGCGAGGCCGGCCAACCCGGCCAGGATCAGCACCGCCGACGATGAGTCGAGCCGGCAGCCGGCCGCTCCCTGGCCCAGCGCCCCGAGCAGGCCGCCGGCGCCGGCGATCAGGAACGCATACCAGCCAAAGCTCAGTGTCGCGCCCTGTGGTGTGCTCCCGGCGGCCAGCCACCAGCCCGCGCACACCAGCAGCAGCACAGAGGCGGCCAGCACCAGGTTCGCCATCGGGAGGCTCGGCAGATCCCGGCGGCCAGCGGCGAGGGTGATCGCCGTCGCCAGCAGCACCAGCCCGCAGATCGCCGCGACGAGGATCGCGTACGCGCCGATCATCTCGGCCGTGTTGGGATGCGCGACGTCGTAGTACTGCTGCCAGCCGGTAGTGGCCCGGTTACCCGAGGAGAACCATGGCAGCGCCAACTGCGCCAGCGCCGCTGCGCCACCGAACAGCATCAGCGCGATGGGCATGGTCAGCACGGATCGCGCCAGCCCGACGCCGAGCAGGCCCACGAGGCCAGCCAGCAAGAACAGGTACCAGCCGAACGTCTCCTGCGCGGCGCTCGGCCCGGCGCCCACCGCGAGCGTCCAGGCCGCACAGGCGAAGGCCACCAGACCGGCGACGGTGGCGGCGAGCAGCGCACCGCGGTGGCCGGCGTGCGGCATTAACAGCCGGATGCCCGACACCAGCATGACCAGACCGGCGATGGCGGCCAGCAGAATGGCGTAGGCGGCGACGATCTCGCCGAAGCCGTGGTGTGCAGTGTTGTAGTACTGACCCCAGCCGGAGGTGGAACCGGCGGCGGTACTGGCCCAGGGCAGCACGAGTTGCGCGAGGCCAGCCAATCCACCCAGCACCAGCAGGCTCCCGGCGGTGACCGCCCCGGATGGCATCGACGGCGCGGTGAATTCGGCGAGTGTGGCCGGACCGGTCGACACCGGCTGGCGCTCGCTCGTGATGACGGGCCGGCTCATGGCGTGATCCTCACCGTGTAGGCCTGGGCCGGACGGCCGATGCGGCCGTCCGGCCCGGGCGGATCGTGCAGGTAACGCTAGTTCACTTGGTAACGGTGAGCTTCTGCTTCGCATTCTTTGCGGTGTCGTCGGTGATCTTCTGTAGCTGGGTGGTCAGGTCCGCGGCGCTTGCCTGACCCGAGAGGAACGAGTTCCAGATCACCAGCTGGTCGGTGTTCATGCCGTAGAAGTCCACGAACTGGTAGTTGAACACATTCTCGCCCGCGTCGTCGAGCATCTTCGCCTGCGAGAGCAGCGCCGTGGAGCCGAAGCCGTCCGCCGGGATGGTGCCCGAGACGATCGTCGGGGCGAGCCGGGTCTTGACGAAGTTGGTCGCCGCGTCCTTGCTGAGCATCGCGCGCAGCAGTTCCTTGCCCCCGGCCGGGTTCGCCGCCTTACTGGGGACGATGTATGGCTCACCCGCCGCGCTGCGCAGCGTCGCGTAGGGCATCTTCGGCGAGTCGGTGACGGTCATCTCCGGGATGCCCATCATCTTGAAGCCCGCCTTGGTGGCCTTCTTCATCTCGTTCTCGATCCACGAGCCCGACGGGTAGAGCAGTGCCTGCTCGTCGTTGGACCATTTGGCCTGTGCCGCGGTGAACTGGGTGCCAGATCCGCCGGGCACGAAGTAGCCCTGCTTGACGCAGGTCTCCAGGGCGGTGAACACCTTCTGGATGGGGTCCTGCGACCATGCCTTCGGGTCCAGGTTCTCCAGCGCCAGGCGAACCTCGGGGCCACCCTCCTTGATCGCCGAGTCGACGGCCAGCGTCTGGTAGTAGGTGGCCGCCTCCTTGCCGAACACAAACAGGTACTTGCCCTTGGCCTTGGCCTTGGCGCCCAGGTCGACGGCCTCGGCCCAGGTCTTGGGAGGGGTCCAGCCGTTCTCCTCGAATAGGCTGGAGGAGTACCAGATCGCGTACAGCGTCATCACGTAGTTGATGGCCGCGAACTTGTCGCCGAACGTGCCCGGAGCCTTGACGCCGCCGTACAGCGTGTCGGCGATCTTGGTGCCCTCGTAGTTGTTCGCCTCGAAGACATCGTCCAGTGTCTCGAGCTGGTCCAGGATCGAGTTGAAGCCGATCGCGTCGGCGCCGGAGTTATCGATCAGGTCCGGTGGTGTGCCGCCCACGAACTGCGGCTGCAGCTCGGTGGCGATCTTGGTGGACGGCTTGACGGTGAAGGTCACGCCCTTGTTGTGCTGCTCGGCAATGGTCGCGGCGAAGTTGACGTAGTCGGTCTTGTAGCCGCCGTCGAAGATCACCGCGTTGACCGTGGACCCGGACTTCACGCCAAACGGGTTGTCCGCGCCGCCGCCGGCCGCGCTGGACGGCGAGGTGCCGCCCGAGGCGCTGGCGGACGGAGAGGTGCCGCCGGACGCGCTGCCGGACGGAGAGCTGCCACCGGAGGAGGAGGTGCCGCCCGACGAGGGCGAGGTGCCGCCGGACGGGCTGGTCCCCCCGGAGGTTCCCCCGCCGCCGGCGCCGCCGCCGGCACACGCCGCCAGGGCGCCCGTCAGCGGGACCAGCGCCGCAGCGGCGGCGGCGCCGCGCAGCAGGGTCCTGCGGTTCACGCTCTTGTTCTCACTGCTCATTGCTGACCCACCTTCCATGGGTTGTCGGGGCCGGGTGCGACCCCACGCTTGATCCGGTTGCCGTACCTCGCTTCGAGCGCGTGATTGTGCTCGTCTCCTTCCGGGATGTTCGCCGAGATGTACACGGGAGGCAGCGCGCCGCCCGCGGCGAGACGGTCGGTGACGCCGACCGTGAGCAGCTGGGCGATGAAGGCAGCGGTGATCGACGACACCGCGCCGGCCTTGACCCCGGAGCCCAGCTCGATCGTGGTGTCGCCGTAGGGGGCGTGGTTATCGATCACCACGTCCGCGATCTCCGAGAGTCGTTTGCCTGATGGATGTTTTGGTGCAACTGCCATGGTGTGCGCCAGGCTGGTGACGGCGATCACGGGGTGCCCGTGCTCCTTGGCCGTCAGCGCCATGCCCACGATGGACCCGTTCACGCCGGAGTTGGAGGCGATGATGAACACATCCGAGGGATGTATGGGGTAGAGCTCGTACAGTTCCTGCACCACGCTCGGGTCGCGCTCCATCCCGGCGCCCACCAGGTCCGCTGGCTCGCGGCTGCCGTAGAGGACCAGGTCGAACAGCCGGATGTTGTTCGTGGGGATCAAACCGCCGGCGCGGCCGGCGATCTCCATCGCGAACGCCTGGGAGTGGCCGGTGCCGAATGCCTGGATCACTCCGCCGGTGGCGATGGCATCGCTCATCAGGGCGATCGCCGCATCCAGCCCGCCGGCCCGGGCTTCGGCGGCGAGCGCGTCCAGCCGGGTGCTGATCTCGGCGTGGAATCCGGTGACGTGGTCAGGCACGGCGGCGGCCCTTCTGCTCGGTGGTCGGGGCGGTGTGCTCCAGACCGGGGGCGTCCCGGCGGTGCCCCGAGACCGCCATCGCGGAGGCCACCAGCAGCGTGGCGGCATCGCCGAAGTTCTGCTGCGCGACCAGCAGGTACAGCAGGTCCAGGACGAACAGCTGGGCGTGCTTGGCGGCCAGGTCGTCGGGCTGTAGGTATCCGTCCGGCGCGTAGGCGGTCAGGTGCACGTCGGCGATCCCGGCCAGTGGCGAGGACGCGCTGCCGGTGACGGCGACCGTGAAGGCGCCCGAGGACTGGGCCAGCGACAGCGCCTCGATCGTTTCCTCGGTGCGGCCGGTATTGGAGATGGCGATGGCGACCGACCCGTCGCGTTGCGCGGCGGCGCTGGCGAGCGCGGAGTGCACCTCGCGCCAGGCGTGCACCGGGATGCCGATGCGGTAGAGCCGGCCCGCCATCTCCTCGGCCATCACGCCGCTGCCGCCGACGCCGTAGATGTCCAGGTGCTGGCAGCTCGCGATGGCCCTGGCCACCGTGACCACCTGGTCCAGGTCGACACCGTCGGCGGTCGCCTTCAGCGACATGGTCTGGGCCAGCAGCAGGGTGCGCAGCACCTCGCGGGGAGTGTCGCTGGGTCCGAACGCGCGACCGATGTCCGCGGCCCAGGACTCGCGGGTGTCGCCCCGGCCGATGTCCGAGGCGACCCCGACGCGGAACGGCACGTATCCCGAGTAGCCGAGCATGCGGCAGAACCGGGTCACGGTGGCGGGGGAGGTGCCGGCCTCGCGGGCGAGTTCGGTGATCGACAGGTGAACCGGCGCGGTGGGTCGTTCCAGAACGAGTGTGGCAATCTTTGTCATGGCAGCGGGCATCTGTGGCATCCGGGACTGGATGCGCTCGCGCACCCGGGTGACCGGGGGCGTGGACTCGTGCCTGGTGACCATCGGTGATGAAAATCCATCTCACGAGACGGGCTATTGAATGAGAATAATTATCGGAGTGTTCGCCGGTGTCAATCCGAGCCCGGTATCGAAGCGGTAACGATGAGGCTCGGAGTGGACGCCGGGGGCACCTCGACCCGCGCGGTCCTGGTGGAGGACAGCGGCCGCTGCCTGGGATATGGGACGGCCGGTGGTGGCAATCCGGTGTCCTGGGGAGCCGAGCAGGCGGCGCGGTCGGTGGGCAAGGCGGTGGCCGGCGCGCTGGCGCAGGCGGGGATGACGGGGCCGCTGGACGTGGGCGTGGTGACGCTGGCGATGGCCGGCGGCACCAGCACGCCCTCGCTCGAGGAGATGCAGGCCGCGCTGCGTGGGCTCGGGCTGACCGGGACGGTGGTGCCCGAGTCCGATCTGCTGGCCACTTTCTGCGCTGGGACGCCGTCACTGCAGGGGTACGCGCTGGTTTCCGGGACCGGGGCCGCGGCGATCCGGGTGTGCGGCGGCAGCACCGCGGCGTCCGCGGACGGGCTCGGTTGGCTGCTCGGCGACGAGGGATCCGGCTTCTGGATCGGCCATCGGGTGGCCCGGGCGGCCGCGGCGGCGCTGGACGGCTGGGGGCCCGCGACCAGGCTGTCCGCGTTGTTGCTGCAGGAACTCGGCATCACCGACGACGGCCGGACGGAGACCGGGCGATCCGTGGCGCTGGCCGAGGCGGTGCGCACCTTGTACCGGGGGCGGCCGGTGGAGCTGTCCCGGTTCGCGGCGCTGGCATTCCGGGCCGCCGGGGTGTCGAGGGGCGACGGCGAAACGCCGGACCCCGTGGCGGTGACAATCCTGCAGCAGGCCCGGAGCCGGTTGGTGGCGGTGCTCGGCGCGGTACGGCGCGACGATGTGGTCGGGCCGGTGGTGCTGGGTGGCGGGATCGCGCGGCGGCTGCCCGGGCTGGCGGACGCGATCGCCGACAGCGTGGGCTCGGATCGACGGGTCGATGTCGTGATCGTCGCCGACGGCGCGGTCGGCGCGGGGGTGCTGGCGCTGCGTCGGGCCGGAATCGCCGTCGACCGGCAGGTTTTCGACCGACTGGTGTCGTCGGTCGCGCAGCTGCGGTAACGGGTTTCGGGGTGACCGGCGCGTGGTGGGCGGCGGGAGGGGCGCATACTCGTTAGTACAGGGAAGTAAGTGGATCCCGGACATGACCGCCGGCGCCGAGCGGTGCGGCGCCGAGCGCAGGTCACCGAGGGGTCACGAACGAGGGATGTACCCGGAGGAACGCGTCGATGACCGTTAGATCGACCCCCAGCTCACGCGATGCCGTCACCGACGTTGACGTCACCGATTCGCCGGCGCCACCCGCCCGCTCCGCCGCCCGGGCCGCCCGGGCGGCGCTAGCCATCCGCAGCCCGCATTACAAGTGGATCGTGCTGTCGAACACCACGCTCGGCGTGCTGATGGCCGTGATCAACTCCTCCATCCTGCTGATCGCCCTGCCGGATATCTTCCGCGGCATCCAGCTCGAGAACCCCCTCGCACCGGGCAATACCAGCTACATGCTGTGGCTGATCATGGGCTACATGGTTGTCACCGCCGTGCTGGTGGTGAGCTTCGGCAAGCTCGGCGACATGTTCGGCCGGGTCAAGATGTACAACGCCGGATTCGCGGTATTCACCGTCTTCTCCATCCTGCTCGCCGTGACCTGGATGCACGGCACCGCTGCGATGCTCTGGATGGTGGTGATGCGCATTCTGCAGGGGGTCGGCGGCGCCATGCTGATGGCCAACTCCAACGCCATCATCACCGACGCCTTCCCCGTGCAGCAACGAGGTCTCGCCCTCGGGCTGAACCAGGTCGCGGGCATCGCCGGCTCGTTCATCGGGCTGATCGTCGGCGGGCTGCTCGGACCGGTGGACTGGCGCCTGGTGTTCCTGGTGTCGGTGCCGGTCGGACTGTTCGGCACCATCTGGGCCTACCTCAAGCTGCACGACACCGGCATCAAGCACCACACGCAGATGGACTGGTGGGGCAACATCACCTTCGCCGTCGGGCTCATCGCGGTGCTGGTGGGCATCACCTACGGCATTCAGCCCTACGGCGGGCACACCATGGGCTGGACCGATCCGCAGGTGCTCGTCGAGCTGATCGGCGGCGCGCTGGTGCTGGTGATCTTCTGCATCATCGAGACCCGCGTGCCGGAGCCGATGTTCCAGCTGAAGCTGTTTCGGATCCGGGCCTTCACCGCCGGGAACCTGGCCAGCCTGCTGGCCGCGCTCGGCCGGGGCGGGCTGATGTTCATCCTGATCATCTGGCTGCAGGGCATCTGGCTGCCCCGGCACGGTTACAGCTTCGAGTCCACGCCGCTGTGGGCGGGCATCTACATGGTTCCGATGACCATCGGATTCCTGGTCGCGGGCCCGATCTCCGGGTGGCTCTCGGACCGGTCCGGGGCCCGCGCGTACGCCACCGGCGGCATGCTGCTGGCCGCGCTGACGTTTGTCGGGCTGATGCTGCTGCCGGTCAACTTCTCCTTCCCGATCTTCGGGACGCTGTTGCTGCTCAACGGGATCGGGATGGGCCTGTTTGCGGCGCCGAACCGGGCGGCCGTGATGAACAGCCTGCCGCCGAACCGGCGGGGCGTGGGCGCCGGGATGAGCACCACGTTCCAGAACTCGGCGATGGTGTTGTCGATCGGCATCTTCTTCTCACTGATGATCACCGGGCTGGCGCACTCGCTGCCGCATGCGCTGGTCGCCGGGCTGACGGCGCAGCAGGTGCCCGTCGCGGCTGCCCAGCAGGTGGCGGCGCTGCCGCCGGTCGCGGTGCTGTTCGCCTCGCTGCTGGGCTACAACCCGATGGGGCAGTTGCTGGGCCCGGCCGGGTTGAACGTGTTGGGTCAGCTCCCGGCGCACAGCCAGGCCACCCTGTTGGGGCAGGAGTTCTTCCCATCGCTCATTTCGCCGCCGTTCGCGCACGGGTTGCAGGTGGCGTTCGGTTTCGCCATCGCGGCCTGCCTGATCGCCGCGCTGGCGTCGGTGCTGCGAGGTGGCAGGTACGTCTACACCGAGCCCGAGACGGTGGTTGTCAGCTCGGCGGCGGATCGCTGACGGGGCCGCGGCGCAGATCACGGTCGGGCCGCGTCGCCGACCCCCGATCGCGCTGGTAGCGTCCGGATTCAGGAGCGCCGGAGCATCTGATCCGGTGCGCGTCGTGGATCGCGAGAGGTCGAGCGGAGATGGCAGAGCGGAGCGCCCCCCGCCGGGTGGTCGTCGTCGGTGCGGGCATGGTCGGCCTGGCCACGGCGTGGCACCTGCAACAGCGCGACATCGAGGTCGTGGTGCTGGACCGATCCGGTGTCGCGGCTGGGTCGTCGTGGGGCAATGCGGGCTGGATCTCGCCCGGCCTGGCGATTCCGCTGGCCGAGCCGAGCGTGCTCAAGTATGGGCTGAAGTCCCTGCTGGATAAGCATTCCCCGTTGTACGTGCCGTTCAAGTTCGATCCCGATCTGTGGCGTTTCCTGCTGGGCTTCGCGCGCCACTGCACGATGGGGTCCTGGCGGCGCACCATGGCCGACTACGTGCCGGTGAATCGGGTGGCCATCGAGGCCTACGACGAGTTGGCGGCCGGTGGGGTGACGGGGGCCACGCACGAAGCGCCGATCATGGCGGCCTTCGCCACCGTCGCCAAGTCCGCCGGCCTGGTCCGGGAGGTCGAGCTGATCCACGAGGCCGGGCTGGACCTCAAGACCGAGGTGATCGACGGGAACGCGCTGCGGGCTGAGGTGCCGATCGTGTCGCCGGACGTCGAGACCGCCATCAAGATCTCCGGTCAGCGTTACATCAACCCCGGTGAGTACCTGGACTCGCTGGCGACGGCGGTGCGGGACCGAGGCGGCGAGATCAACGTCGGCGCCAGCGTCCGGGCGCTGCGCCAGGGCCCCGGCGGCTTCACCGTGGAACTGTTCGGCGGTGAGCCGGTGCGCGGCGACGCGGTGGTGATCGCGACCGGCTCCTGGATGCCGGAGCTGGCCCGGCAGTACGGCGTCAAGGTGCGGCTGCGCGCCGGGCGCGGCTACTCGTTCAGCGTGCCGGTCGACTCCCCGGTGCCGTGCCCGGTGTACTTCCCGCACGAGCGGGTCGCTTGCACCCCGCTCGGAGACCGGCTGCGGGTGGCGGGAACCATGGAGTTCCGGGACGTGGATGCCCCGCTGGACCTGGGCCGGGTGGAGTCCATCGTGCGGGCGGCGACCCCGCTGCTGTCCGGGGTGGACTGGAACGATCGCCACGATGTGTGGGTGGGGGGACGGCCCGTCACCGTGGACGGCCTGCCCCTGATCGGCGCGACCCGTAACCCGCATGTGTACGTCGCGGGCGGGCACGGCATGTGGGGTATCACCCTGGGCCCGATCACCGGCAGGCTACTGGCCGAACAGATCGCCACCGGCGCGGTGCCGGCGATGCTGCGGCCGTTCGACCCGCTCCGGTAGCGCGGTTTCGCTTTCGGGTCGAATGCCCCACGGCGCGTCATAGCGCGTCCTGGGGCATTCGACTCCGAGGGGGCGCGGGCACACTGGGGCCATGCAGATCGACCTGGTCCAGGCGGACATCACCACGCTCGGCGTCGACGCGATCGTCAACGCCGCGAACAGTTCGCTGCTGGGCGGCGGCGGCGTGGATGGCGCCATCCATCGAGCCGGCGGCCCGGCGATCCTGGCCGCCTGCCGGGAGATCCGGCGCACCACCTGGCCGGACGGGCTGCCCACCGGGCAGGCCGTCGCCACCACCGGGGGTGCGCTGCCGGCGCGGTGGGTCATTCACACCGTGGGGCCGGTGTACTCGGCATCCGAGGACCGCTCGGCGCTGCTGCGCTCGGCCTATGCCGAGAGCCTGGCGGTGGCGGATGACCTGGGCGTCGAGAGTCTTGCCTTCCCGCTGGTCTCGGCGGGCGTGTATGGCTGGCCCAAGGCCGACGCCGTGCGCCAGGCGCTGGCAGCCCTGTCCGACACGAGTACCCGGGTGGGCCAGGCCATTCTGGTGCTGTTCGACGCCGCGGCCCTGGAGCTGGCCAGAGCCGTCCGCAATACGCCCCGGTCGTGTGGTCCAGCGAGCGCCCCACCGCGCCCTGGGCCACACAACCGGTGATGTTTCTGGTCAGTCGTCGGCCCCGCGCGCGATCAACGCCTCGCCCAGGGCGTCGGCCGAGCGCAACGACCGGATGATCACCGGAGCCCCCAGCGCCCGGATCGAAAAGCCCACGCCACGAGCCGTTCTCGCCTCGCCAACCGCCGATACGATGCCCGCCACCAGTGGGATGCAGCGGATCGTCAGGGCCAGCAGCAGCCCGATCCGGTCGGTGTCCACCCCCAGTCGGCGCAGCGGTCGCAGCACCCCGCCGAGCGCGTCCAGCATCGCGGTGACCCTGGTAGTCAGGGTGACCAGCGCCGCCAGCGCGACGGTGACGACGATCGTGCCGCACACCATCACCGCCGCGTGCCAGCCGGCGAGCCAGCACTGCAGCGCCGCCACCAGCACGATCAGGTAGCGCAGCGGCCGCAGCTGCGACCAGGCGACTCGGGGCGGAATCCGAGCCAGCGCGAACAGGATGGTGGTGACGGCGGCGGCGATCGCCAGCTGCCACCACCGATGCAGCAGCACCACCCCCACCACGGACAACACCATTCCCAGCAGCTTGATCCCAGCCGGAATTCGGTGCAGCGGCGAGACTCCCGGGTGGAACAGGCCGATGGGGGTGCCGGTCACGTGACGAGTTCCCGGTAGCGGGGGAGCGCGTCGGTGGGGGTGCCGTCGGCGACCACCCGGCCGGCGTCCAGCACCACGATCCGGTCGAAGCCCGCCAGCGCGTCCAGCTGGTGGGTCACCATGATCACCTGCTGGTCGAGCCCGGCGAGGGTCTCGGAGACCCGGCGGGCGTTGCGCAGATCCAGCAGCGTGGTGGGTTCGTCGGCGACCAGCACCGCGGGCCCGCGCACCAGCACCGCCGCCAGCGCCAGCAGTTGCTTCTGCCCGCCGGAGAGCAGGTGCGCGGGATGGTCGGCCAGCGCCGCCAGGCCCATCCGCTCCAGCATGGCCGCCGTCCGCTCGGCGATGACGGTCTTGGACAATCCGCTGCGCCGCAGGGAGAACGCCACGTCCTCGGCGACGGTCGGCATCACGATCTGGTTGTCCGGGTCGGTGAAGATGAACCCGACCCTCGCGCGGACCTGCCGCCCGTGCCGGGACGGGTCCAGCCCGTCGACGGTGACGGTGCCCTCGGTGGGCTCGATCAGACCGTTGATCATCCGGGCCAGGGTGGACTTGCCGGATCCGTTGGCGCCGACGATGCCGATCCGGCGCTCAGCCAGCGCGAGGTCAATACCGTCCAGCACCCAGCGCTCGCCATAGCGGTGACGGATTCCGGCGAACCGGACCTCGCTCGGGGCGCCAGGACCGCCCGGGCGAACATTGGTACGGTCGCGTGTCGTCATGTCCGCTGCACCACCATCGCGATGCCCTGCCCGCCGCCGATCGCGCACGCGGCGAGCCCGAACTCCGGGCCATCCTCGCCCGGCGCGCCGCTCAGCATTCCGGCGAACAGCCGCACCAGCAGCACCGCCCCGGAGGCGCCCCACGGATGTCCCAGCGCGATCGCACCCCCGTCCGGGCACAGCGCCCGCTCGTCCAGCCCCAGCTCGTCGGCAAACGCCAGCGCGACGGCAGCGAACGCCTCCGTGACCTCGATCGCGCCCACGTCCGTTGGGTCGATCCCGGCTCGCCGCAACGCTTCTCGCGCTGCCGGCCCGGCCATCGCGCCCGGCTGCGCCGGGTCGCCGGCGACCACCGCCGATGAGCGGATCGCCAGGGCCGGCAGACCCGCGGCCCGTGCTGCGGCGGCGGTGGTGACGGCCAGGGCGGCGGCGCCGTCCGAGATGCCGCTGGAGTTCCCGGCGGTGACGGATCCGTCGAGGCGGAACGCGGGGCGCAACCGGGCCAGCCGCTCCGTGGTGATCCGGCGAGGTCGCTCGTCGGTGTCGACCCCCCGCACCGGCACGATCTCGCCGGTGAACCGGCCGGCCGTCGCGGCGGCCAGCGCCCGCTGGTGTGACCGGGCCGCGTAGGCATCCTGCCGTGTGCGGTCGATCGCGCGCTGGGCGGCGAGATCGTCGGCGGCATCGCCCATCTCCGGATCGGGAAATCCGGGGGGCGCGAACGGGGCGCGGGTGTAACGGGTGGGCTCGTCGTCGGGCCGGTTCGGTGGCCAGCACCGCCACGGCGCCGTGCTGGCGGACTCGGCCCCGCCGGCCAACACCAGCGTCGCCTGGCCCGCCGTCACCGCCGCCGCAGCGAGCCGCACCGCCTCCAGACCCGAGCCGCATTGCCGATCCACCGTCACCGCCGGGATACCGAGCCCGAGCCCGGCGGCCAGCGACGCCGACCGAGCCGGGTTGCCGCCCGGACCGAGGCAATTGCCCAGCATCACCTCGTCCACGCCGAGCCCGAGCGCCGCCGTCCGATCAGCCAGCGCGGCCAGCACCGGCGCTGCCAGGTCGGCGACCGGCACGTCGGCCAGCGCATGACCGGCCGTGCCGATCGCAGAGCGCAGGGCGGCGACCAGCACGGGGTCGGTCGGTCGCGGGCTCGGCACGCCTGAAACGGTAGCGCCCGGCCGATCGGCTCCCGTCGCTTGTGCGTCCCAGGTGGCGCTGGAGCGCGACGTCAGACTCACGAGGCGCAATGTCGAGAGAGCGCGGCGCGGGCGAGCTTGCCACCGGCGAGGCGGGGCAGCGCGTCCACCGCCACGTACCGGCGCGGCCTGGCCGGGCCGGCCAGCCGCTGGCGGGCGGCGGCCCGGACGGTTGCCAGGTCGGTCCCGGGCTCCAGTTCCAGCACCGCCGTCACCACCTCACCCAACCGCGGGTGCGGTACGCCGACCACGGCCGCCGCGCGCACCCCGGCCAGGAGTTCCAGTGCGGCCTCCACCTCCTCCACCAGCACGGTGAAACCACCGGTGGTCACGGCGGTCTCGCCCCGCCCGCGAACCAGGAGGCCAGGCTCGGCGGCGGTGCCACCGCCCGCGTTCGACCCGTCATTCCCGACGATCTCTGCCAGATCACCGACCGTGGCATACCCGTCCGCATCCAGCCGCAGCGAGCCACCGAGGCGACGGTCCGGCTCGTCGAGCGCCGGGCCCCCGCCGTTCCCGGCGCCCCGATGAGCATCCGCATTGGTGGGATCTCCGGCGTACCCCAACGCCAGGTACGGCGAATGCGCCCACAGCATTCCGCCGGAGTCCACCCGGACCCGCACCCCCGGAAACGGGCGCAGCACCGGATCGGGCAGCCGCCGGGCCGCCACGAAGGACAGCTCCGCCGCCCCGTAGTACTCCGTCACGGCCCACCCACGCTGCTCCGCCCGGGCCGCGAGTGCCTGCGGCAGTGGGGCTCCGGCCACCACCGTGGTGCGCAGCGGCGCCGCATCCGGCAGCGTGTCCAGTAGCGAGGCCAGCACGGCCGGGACGCAGTGCACCGCGGTCGCGGCGCTCGGATCGTCGGTCAACTCCGCGCCGATCGCCAGGGTGTGCACCGCGGCGTGCAGGTGCAGCGTGGCATGCACCGGCCCGGTCAGCAGCACCCGGTCGCCCGCGTCCAATCCCGCCAGTGAGGCCAGCGGCGCAACCGAAGCGGCCCACGATGCACCCGTGCGACACACCGCCCTGGGCGCCTCGGTGCTGCCTGAGGTGCAGGCCACCAGCCAGGTCCCGGGCGGCAGGGCGCCCAGGGTTGGGGCGGGCGCGGAGGGGTCGCGCACCAGGACGGAGGTTCCCGCCCTGGTAGCGGCGAACAGGCACGCCAGCGCCTCAGGCAGCGGCAGGGCACTCACGTCCAGTGGTGCACCGATCCGGGAGCTGTCGATCAGCCCGCGCAGGCCGGCGTAGTCCAGGGTCCGACCGTGCCAGGTGATCGCCGGGTCCCCAGGCCGCCCGCCGAGGGCCAGGGTCGGCTCATCGGGGCCGGCCGCGCGGTCGCTCACGCTGTGCGGTCGCTCACGCGGTGCGGTCGGGCTCCGGTCGCGCCGCGGAGCGCATCTCGGCCCGGCGCCGTCTCGGGATGAGCCCGGGGTAGGCGCGATGCACCTGCTTGGCGATCACCGCCGTGGCGACCACCTTGATGGCGTCCCCTGGCAGGAACTTCCCGGCGTCGACGATGGCGGCCCACAGCGGGATGTGAGTCGCCGCCGCCGTCCACGGCACGCCGACGGCGTAGATCGCCAGGATGCCGCCCAGGGCGGTGACGAGAATCCCCAACCACAGCGGGTAGCGGGGCAGGATCGCCCGGGTTAGCAGCCCGACCACCAGCGCGCCCAGCAGGAACCCCCACGGATAGCCGGCGGACGGCGCCACCGTGAACAACGCGGGTCCACCCCGACCACCGGCCAACAGGGGTAGCCCGCAGAACGTCAGCACGTCGAACACGGCGACCGCCGACAGCCCCTTCCAGGGCCCCAGAATCGCCCCGGCCAGCATCACCCCGAGCGTCTGCAGCGTGATCGGGACGGCAGTCGTGCCGAGCGAGAGTTGCCCGGGCACGCCGAGCGCCGCGATCAGCGCCGCGAACACCGCCACCTGGGCCAGGTCCCGGGCAGTGCTCCGTCGTGCTGCCACCGCACCTCCCTGAGATCGTCAGTTGGGGGCGCGGCGAGAATACCGCTCGTGACTCGAGCCGATCGATCAGGCCACCGCCCCGCCATCCCCGTCACCGATCGACGTGATCTGCACGCGCCGGATGGCACCCGATTGTCGGTGCTGGTCGCGATGCCTCCGCCGGAGGTACCCGTCGCCCCGCTGCCTCCGGTGCTCGCCGTGCACGGATTCGCCTCCTCGGCGGTTGGCAACTGGCAGCGCACCGGACACCTGGACACGCTGATCCGAGCCGGCCGGACCGTCGTTGCGCCCGACCTGCGCGGTCACGGCCAGTCGGACAAACCGCACCGCACCGACGCCTACCGGCTGCCGACCGTGCTGGCGGACCTGGTGACGGTGGTGACCGAGGCGCCGGTCGACGCCCCGGTCGACGGCTGGGATCTCCTGGGCTATTCGCTGGGGGCTCGGCTGTGCTGGACCCTGGCCCGCGAGCATCTGCTGCCGGTGCGCCGCATGGTGCTGGGCGGGTTCGACGGCCGACCGCTGTTCCACGGGGTGGACACCGAGGCGCTGGATCAGCTGGCGGCGGGGGGCACGAACAACGACCGGGTGGCGCTGCGACACCTGGTGGCAGGACTGGCCGGCTCCGGTGGCACCCCGCCGGAGGGGTCGCTGCCGGACGTGCCGATCCTGCTGGTGGCGGGCGGGGCGGATCCGCTGGCCGCCCGGGCGGCCGACTTTGCGGCCCGGCTGCCGCACGGTTCGGTGCTGTCGGTGCCCGGCCGGACGCACGTCAGCGCGGTGCCGGCGTCGACGTTCCGGGCCGGGGTGCGGGACTTCCTGAGCGGCCCCGGCGCGGGCGACTGCGCCAGCGTCGGTGGGAGTGGTTAGGCTGAACCGGCCCCGGCGGCCCGGGTGACCCGGGACCGCCCCGACAGCCGTCAGGAGAAGTTCGTGACCCTCCCGCTCCCGCACGCCGGCCGCGCGCTGATCGTGTCGATCTCCGATCAGCTGGTGCATGGAGAGGGCGACGCCGGGGCTGGGGCCTTGGTCGTCGAACTGCTCACAGAGGCCGGGTTCACGGTCGACGGGTCGGTGACGGTGCCCTCGGACGCGGCCGACATCCGCAACGCCTTGAACACGGCCGTGATCGGCGGGGTCGACCTGGTCGTCACCATCGGCGGCACCGGCGTCTCGCCGCGGGACGTGACTCCGGACGTCACCGAGGACGTCATCGACCGCGACCTGCCGGGAATCGCCCAGGCACTGCGCTGGTCCGGCATGGCGGCCGGCGTCACCGATGCGATCGTCTCGCGCGGCATGGTCGGCGTGTCGGGGTCCACCGTGGTCGCCAACATCGCCTCATCCCGCGCCGCCATCCGGGACGGCCTGGCCACCCTGATCCCGCTGGCCGTGCACGTGATCACCGAGCTGTCCGACCCGGAATCTTGAGGCGGACCACCCGCAGGCAGGCCAGACCGATCGGGCGCGGGTCAGTCGGTGGATGATGCCGCCGGCTTGTCGCCGGACCCGGCGTCATCGGCCGGGGGCTGAGCGGCCGGATCCGTGTCACCGGTGGTGCCCGTCTCGCCAGGCCCGTCACCGCCGATCCGGTGGCGCAGCGAACCGGCCACGTCCTTTGCCTTGTCGCCCAGGTCACCGGCCACGTCGCGGGCCTTGTCCCCGAGATCGCCGGCGACGTCTTTTGCCTTCTCCCAGGCGGGTCCGGCCACCTTCTCGACCCGGTCGCTCAGGTCTCCGGCGACGTCCTTGACCTTCTCCCAGGCGGGCTCGGCGACGTCCTCGACCTTGTCCACCAGGTCCTCGGCCTTGTCGGCAAGGTCGCTGGCCACGTCCTTGGCCTTGTTCTTGGCGCTGTCCATGAATCCCATCGCTGATATCCCTTTCGGCGGTGGCAGGCTGGAACCATGACAGTACCGCCTCGCTCGCCTCTCGATGGCCGTGAACGTAGCGATCGCGAGCGCCGCCGCGTAACGCAGCGCCGCCGATTGGATGAGATCTTCGGCGATGTGCTGCCGGCGACGACCGACGACGAGCGGGAGCCTGGTGAGCACGGCGGCTTCGACCTGGAATACTACCGGGCGAATCGCCCACCGCATCACGATCGGTGACGACCAGGACGGCGGCGGGGTGTGGCATCCGATACCACACCCCGCCGCCGATCGGACCGGGTTGTCGAGTCAGGACGCGTTGCGCTGCTTGAGCAGGTCGCGGATCTCGATCAGCAGCTCGTTGTCGGTCGGGGCGACCGGCTCCGGCACCTCGCCGCGCGCCGCCGCCCGGGCGGCCCGCCGCTCGTTGATCTTGTTCATCGGAACCACCAGCAGGAAGTAGATCAGCGCGGCGGTCAGCACGAACACGATGATCGCGTTGATCAGCGTGCCGACGTTGATGAAGGTGGCATCGTTGCCGGAGTTCAAGTAGAAGCCGAACCCGGGGCCACTGGGCGTGATGACCGCGAGGATCGGCGTGATGATGGCGGACACGAAGGTGTTGACCAGCGTCGCGAACGCGGTCGCGATGACGAAGGCGACGGCCAGTTCGACGATGTTGCCCCGCAGGACGAATTCCTTGAACCCCTTGAGCATGACGGTCCCCTTTGGTGTGGCGGGCACAGGGCCCAGTGCCGGCCGGACGCCCCCGCGGCGCTCGGTGAATGTGGCAATGAGAGTACAACGACGTTAGGCCATTCAGGCGAATCTCAGCCCGATCGCCCCGGTGATGGCGGTGGCCGCGATCGCGTCGGCCACCCGCGTCGGCACCGACAGCACTACCAGGCGGCCGTCGCCGGCGCCGGCCCGAGAATCGCCTGCCGGTGCCGGCACCCACAGCACCACGGCGTCGGTGGTCAGCGTGCGCACGGCGCCGTCCGGGTCGACGCCGATCACCGCCACCCGCATGCCGGGTTGCAGCAGGCCGACTGTGCCCGCGTCGTCCGGGCGAACCGGCACCGCCGCGCGGCCCGGGCCGGCGCGGGGACCCTGATCGCCGAGCAGTCGTACATCGGTGAGGATCTCGCCTCGGCGAACGGGGGCGGCCAGCACCCGGCCGGTCGGGCTGGCCATGCCCGGCAGCACGCCGTCCGGGGGTTGGGCGACAGCCACCGTGCGAAGATCGCCGGCCGCCAGGGTGGCACCGGCAGGCAGGTCGCGGGCCGCCACCTGTACGGCGACCGCTCCTTCGGTCGCCGGCGCCCGGCTCGCGGTGGCGAGCACGCCTGCCGCAATCAGCAGCCCGAGGGCGGCAAGCCGGCGCATGGTGCGGGCCCGGCGCCCGCCGCGGCGGTGGCGGGCGATAGCGGTGAGCAGCCGATCGACCGGCCGGCGCTGCAGGTCGTGCGCGTCGGGTGCCGGGGAATGCCGCATGGCTCGGACGATAGGTCGGCGGTCGCAGCTGGGGGGTGGAGTCGGCGTCCGAGGTGGATGGAATTCGGACAGGGGGATGGCTGTGCGACCGCCGCTACCTGACCCGCAGCCGCAGGATCCGATCGTCACCGGGCTTCGGGTCGCCCCGGCCGTCCGTATTGGACGTGGTCAGCCACAGGCTTCCGTCCGGCGCCAGGACCACCGTGCGCAGCCGCCCGTAGGTGCCGGTCAGCGCGGCGACCGGCGTCGTCTTCCCGGCCGGCCCGGTCAACGGGATCATCCACAGCCGAGCGCCGCGCAGTGCTGCCATGAAGGCCGTCTCGCCGACCACGGCCAGGCCGCTGGGCGACGCGTCAGAGGTCGGCCAGTACTGGCTAGGCGCAACGTATTTCGGGTTGTCCGACGGTCCCTCGACAACCGGCCAGCCGTAGTTGCCGCCCGGCGTGATCCGGTTCAGTTCGTCGTAGGCGTTGGCGCCGAACTCGCTGGCCCACAGCCGGCCCCGGGCGTCGAAGGCCAACCCCTGCACGTTTCGATGCCCGTAGCTGTACACCAGCGGTGCGTCGGCGAACGGGTTGCCGGGGGCGGGTTTTCCGCTGGTCGTGATGCGCAGGATCTTGCCGCCCAGATAGCCCAGATCCTGTGCGCCCTCGGAATTGGTGGCGTCGCCGGTGCCGATGTACAGGTCGCCGTCTGGGCCCATCGCAAGCCGGCCGCCGTTGTGCACGCTGGCCTTGGGGATGCCGGTCAGGATGTCCTGCTGGTGCGCGATGCGGGAGGCTTTCGCGTCCAGAGTCAGTGCGGCGACTCGATTGTCGTCTGCGGCGGTGTAGTACACGAACACCGTGAGGCCGTCGGGGGACACGGCCAGCCCCAGCAGTCCGCCCTCGCCGCCCGGCACGACCCCCCGCACGGTCCCGACGGTGCGAACCGCATGGTCCGCTCCGGGGGCAATCGCGAGCAACCGTGCGGTGTCGCGTTCGGTGACCAGCGCGGTTCCGTCGGGCAGGAATCCGAGGCCCCACGGCGTGGTGAGGTCGGTCGCGATGGTGCCGACAACGGTGACGCCGGTGACGGGGCGGGACGGGGTGCCCGTGCTGCTGGCCATGCTCGAAGTGCCGGTCGTGCCGGTCGGGGTGGCGGTCGTGCCGGTGGACGCAGACGGGCCGGTGGACTGCACGCCGCCGGAACTCTCCGCCGGCGCGCTGTTCGTGCCGGTGGACGCCGACGGCGGGGTGCCCGACCCGGTCGACTCGGTCGGCGCCGCTGTGGTGCCCGACCCGCCGGTTACGCTGCTGCAGGCGGCCAGCACCATCGTCACCGCTAGTGCCAGCGCTGCCACCCGGGCGGTGCGGAACCCCCGGCGGGATGGGCATGGATGGCGGTGGGTGGCCGTCATCCCCCCAGTGTGCCCTGGCCGGTCAGCCGGCGGCAGCCTTCGTCGCGCTAGAGGTGCTCGACGACGTGCTCGTCGAGGAGCTGCTCGAGCTCGACGAGCTGCTGCTCGACGAACTCGACCCGCTGGACCCGGACGAGGAGTCGCTCCCGGACGAGGTCGAGGCGGCGGAGGTGCTCGAACCGGAGTCGGACTTGGCTGCACCGTTCGTCGAGCCGTTGGCGGACCCGTTCTTCGAGCCGGACTTCGCTCCGTCCGCGCGAGAGTCCGTGCGGTAGAAGCCGCTGCCCTTGAACACCACGCCGACCGAGCCGTAGACCTTTCGCAACCGCCCCTGGCACTGCGGGCATTCGGTGAGCGACGGGTCGGTGAAGGCCTGCACCTCCTCGAAGCGGTGGCCGCATTCGGTGCAGGCGTACTGGTATGTGGGCACGTGTCCTCCCGTCGGCGCCGGGTGGGCGTCGATGCTGCGATGGTGGCTGCTGCAGCGGTACGAGCGGCCGCCCGCGGCGGGCGGTTGGCACTCTCGGCACCGGACTGCTAATTCGATGATGCTCCGCGGCGGGGTGCTGGCGCAACATGGCCCACAACACTGCCCGGCAGCGGGCGCAGCCCACCGCCCGGCGTCAGCACGTCGGTGACGGGGATGTCGTGCGGGTCGTGCGGCAGGGCGGTGACGAGTTCGTCGTCGAACACCACGGCGATCAGCCGGGGCCGCGGACCCGCGATGCTGCCCGAATCGTCACCGGGGCCCAGCAGCGCCAGGCTCCGGTCGTAGTGCCCCCCGCCGCGACCGAGCCGCACGCCGGTGGCGTCCACCGCCAGCGCCGGGATCAGCACCGCCTGGACGCCGCGGATCGCCGGCGGCCCGAGCCGGGGTCCGGTCGGCTCGGGCACGCCCAGCATCCCGCGGGCCAGCGGGCCGTCGGCGTCGACCTCGCACCAGTCCAGCGGGGCGTTCGGCCGGGCCACCGGCACCAGTACCCGCAGCCCGGCCTGCGCCAGCAGCACGGGCAGCCGGGGATCCGGCGGCTCGGTGGGCAGTGGGTGGAACGCGCACACAGTCAGCGGACCTGTCGGACCCGGCCCGGCCGGTGGTCCCGCGGCGCCGAACGCCGCGAGCAGGTGCTCGGTGATCCGCGCCCGGGCCGCCGCCCGCTCGTCCTCCTGCCGGGCCCGGCGTGCCGTCAGCAGCCGGGTGCGCCACTGCTGCTTCGTCACCACTGTGCCCGCCGTTTCCCGCTGATCGCTCGACTCATGCAGCCCCTCATCGACCTCGTCACCATTGATCATCCTGGTGTCTGCGCCGGTCGGGGACCCCGACGCGCTAGCGTTGCCAGTCATGACGGTGCCTATCGGACTGCCCCCAGCATCGCCGACCGGTCGGCACGCCGCGTCCGGGTGGGAGCGCGGCTGATGCGATCGGTCACCCAGCAGCTCGATCTGGTGCTGGCGTCCGCGCTCACCCCGCCGCCGGTGCGGGTCGCGATCTCCGAGGCGCAGGGGCTGCTGTGCGCCCAGGAGGTCGTGTCGTCCTCCGCGCTGCCCGCGTTCGACCAGGCCGCCGTCGACGGGTTCGCCGTGCGCTCGGTGGACATTTCCGGCGCCGACGAGGACGCCCCCGTCACCCTGCCAGTGGTGGGGGAGATCGCCGCCGGCTCGCGCACCGCGCATCGCCTGCAGCCGCACCAGACCGTCTTCGTCGCGACCGGGGCTCCGCTGCCCACCATCGCCGACACGGTGGTGCCGCGGGGCACCAGCTCGGGAACCAGTGCGCGGGTGGTGGTCACGACCCCGCTGCGCTCCGGCGCCTACGTCCGCCGGACCGGCGAGGACGTCCAGCCCGGTGACGTGGCCGTGCGATCGGGGGCCTTCATCGGGGCCGCGCAGGTCGGGCTGCTGGCCGCGGTCGGCATGGACAAGGTGCTGGTGCACCCGCGGCCCCGGCTGTCCATCATCTCGGTGGGCAACGAGCTGGTGGACATCTCCCGGACCCCCGGTCCCGGCCAGGTCTACGACGTGAACTCCTTCGCGCTGGCCGCGGCCGCGCGGGACGCCGGTGCCGACGTCACCCGGGTGGGGATCGCCCCGCTGGACGGGCGACGGCTGCGCGAGCTGGTGGAGGCCAGGCTGCTGGTGTCCGAGGCGATGGTCATCTCCGGCGCGGCCGGCGGGCACACCGGAGAGCTGGTGCGCGAGACGCTGGCCGAACTGGGCGAGATCGACACCACCAGGGTGGCGATGCAGCCAGGCTCGACCCAGGGATTCGGGCTGCTCGGCGAGGACCGGGTGCCGACGTTCCTGCTGCCTGCGAACCCGGTGTCGGCGCTGGTGGTGTTCGAGGTGATCGTTCGCCCGGTGCTGCGGTTGATGCTGGGCCGACGCAACCCGTATCGGCGCACCGTCACCGCGCGGACCCTCGCTCCGGTCTCCTCGCCGGCGGGCCGGCGGCAGTTCCTGCGCGGCCAGCTGATGCGGGACGACGATGACGACTACCTGGTGCACATCCTGGGCGGGGGTGGCACCCACCTGCTGGCGTCGCTGGCGGAGGCGAACTGCCTGGTGCTGATCGACGAGGACACCACGGACGTGCCGGTCGGCACCGAGGTCGCCGTGTCGTTCCTGGCGCAGCGGGCCTAACGGGCCGGTTCGGCGCGGGCCATGGAGTTTCCCGGGGTGCTGACCGGGCCGCCCGGTGGGGGTCGGCATCCGGGCTGGCCGGCGACCCTGGGCCCGTTGCCGTCCGGGGCCGGTGCCGTGGCGCTGCGCCCGTTGCGGCGCCGGGACGGGGCGGCGTGGCGTGCCATCCGGGTGCGGGACGAGGCGCTGATCGCACGATGGGACGCCACCAGCTTGCTGAGCTGGGCCGATCGGCACACCCCGGCGATGTGGCACTCGCAACGCACGGCCCTGACGGCGGCGGCCCGACGCGGCGAGGCGCTGCCGTTCGCGATCACCGTGGACGGGCGGTTCGCCGGGCAGGTGACGCTGGGCGGCATCCAGCGGGCGGCGCTGCGCTCGGGATGGGTGGGCTACTGGGTCGATGCCACGCTGCACCGGCGCGGGGTGGCGACCGTGGCGGTGGCGCTGGCGCTGGCGCACGCGCTAGGCCCGGTGGGGCTGCACCGGGTGGAGGCCACCATCGATCCGGCGAACGCGGCCAGCCGGACGGTGGTTGGGCACCTCGGGATGCGCGAGGAGGGGCTGTTGCGGCGCTACCTGGACATCGCCGGGGCGTGGCGGGATCACCTGCTGTTCGCGATGACCGTCGAGGAACTGCCGGGCGGGCCGGATCTCGCGTCGGCGCTGCTGCGCGGCTACTGGGAACGGGGCCGGTCCTAGCGCCACGAAGGCGTGGTCAGTGCTCGGTGGTGGGCGTGTCCTGCGGGGCTGATGAGGCTGATGTGACTAGCGTGATCGAACAGCCGACGTGTGCCCGGATCCGGGACGCTCGCGCGCACCGTCCGAAAGGGGGCCGCCATGCCGTCACTGCCTACGTCGTTGATCGTGGTCGGTCTGGTAGCCGCCTGGCTCGTGGTGCTGGTGCCGATGGTCGCCAAGCGCCGCGAACACGTCCCGGAGAGCGACGAGGACAGCGCGGGCTTTCGGGTGCTGCGCCGGGCGTCCAGGTCGCTGCGCCGCCGGCCCGTGCTGAGCCGGACCGCGGTGACGGATGCTGAGATTCGCGACCCGCTGCGGGGCCGCCCGGACGACGAGGCCGACGCTCGGGCCGACCATTTCGAGGACGACGTCGACGACGACGCCGAGTACGACGCTGACGAGTACAGCGAAGCCGAGTACAGAGGTAACGAGCACAGGGGTGACGAGTACGGCGGTGACGAGTACAGCGGTGACGAGGTCGAGTACGCCGCTGCTCAGCACGACGAAACTGACGACGACGATGCGGAGTACCCGGAGCGGGCGGTGGCCGAGCAGGACGACGACCGGTGGGATGAGGCCGATGCCGACGATGCCCGTCACCGCCCGGATGACTACGACACCGACGACGAGTGGACCCAGGAACGCCGGGTGAGCCACCGGCATCGGCGCGCCGCGCAGCCCGCCCGACGCGAGCCCCAGTGGCGTGCCGAGCCGGCCCGCGACGAGCGCTGGAGTGCGGTCGACGACCGCGGCCGGACGCACGCCGAACCCCCCCGATACGACGAAGCGCGGTACCGGCCGGTGCCGGTGCGGCCCGGTCGTGGTGGCTTCGATGCGCGTGCGGCCGAGCAGGCGAAGGCCTACCGGTACCGGCAGCGCCGCCGAGTCGTGCTGGCCCTGCTGGTGCTGACGGTGGTCGGTGCCGCGCTCGGCGTGCTGGGCGTGGCTCTGGCCTGGGCCGGTGCTGCCGTCGGTACCGTCCTGCTGGCGCTGTACCTGGCCTACCTGCGACGCCAGGTGCGCATCGAGGAGACCATCCGGCAGCGCCGCGCGGCCCGGCAGGAACGGGCGCGCCAGATTCGGCCGGTGTACCGGGCGTCGGTGGCCGAGCAGGTGCGGGCCCACCGTTCCGGCTCGTTGGCACGGCCGGCGGCCGGTGACGAACCCGTTGAGACGTACCGAGTCCGGTCGCACGCGCGGCCCACGGTTCCGCCGGCGTTCCACACCCGGGGTGTGCCGGTCGATCTGGACGACGACGACCCAGCCTTCGACGATCTCGAGTACTACCGGCCGGTGACCTACCGGCGCGCCGCCGGCGAGTGAGGTCGGTGGCCGGGGTCGAGCCCGGCGCGGGAGTCCGATCCGGCGTCGGCGAGCCGTACCGGCAGTCCCGCGCCGCCGTTCGCTTCGACTGGGGGCTGGCCGGGGCGCGGGCCATCGCCGAGGGTGCGGCGGCGGCGGTGATCGTGGACGTGCTGTCGTTCACGACCGCCGTGTCGGTGGCCGTGGACTCCGGGGTCGCGGTGTACCCCTACCGGTTCCGAGACACCAGCGCGGCGGCCTTCGCGGCTTCGCGCGGGGCGCTGCTGGCCGTGGGTCGCCGGGAGGCCGGCACGACAGGGTGAGCCTGTCGCCGTTGTCGATCCGCCGTGCCGCCGCGTCCGGGGCACTGTCCCGGGCGAATGGGCTGGTGCTGCCCTCGCCCAACGGCTCGACGATCGCCCGGGCGCTGGAGGGCGCCGTGCCGGTGGTGGCGGCCTGCCTGCGCAACGCGCCCGCGGTCGCACGCTGGTTGGGCCGGCGCGTCGACAGCGGACCCATCGCCGTAGTGGCCGCGGGTGAGCGATGGCCCGGTGAGGCGCTGCGGCCGGCTGCGGAGGATCTGTGGGGCGCCGGGGCGGTGATCGCGGCGCTGATGGATGGCGGGGTGACGTCGCTGTCGCCGGAGGCGGCGACAGCGGCGGCGGCGTTCCGAGCCGTCCGGCCGACGCTCCGGGCGTCGCTGGCGGCGTGCGTGTCGGGCCAGGAGCTTGCGGTGGACGGCTTCGGCCCCGAGACCGTGGTCGCGGCCGAGTACGGGCTGTCCTCGGCGGTGCCGGTGTTGTCCGGCGGGGCGTTCCGCGCGGGGTGAGATGGCAAGCACCTGGTCCGGTGGGACGCTAGCGCCGAGGGTCGAGTTTGATCCCGGCTGGTGGGGGCGGGCGCGGTCAACGCGTGAGTGCCGGACTCGCGCGGCTGCTATCCTTGTCGCTGGTCCACGGAGCGATCCGGCGGGCTTGGGGCTGTAGCGCAGTTGGTAGCGCGCTTCGTTCGCATCGAAGAGGTCAGGGGTTCGATTCCCCTCAGCTCCACC
>ERZ778018.193-NODE-193-length-116924-cov-92.089998_pt1 | contig 116924 bp, 103 predicted proteins | sample MGYA00375748_ERZ778018 | MGnify/ENA primary metagenome ERZ778018 (study PRJEB29350, sample SAMN05509839) | bioreactor metagenome | biome: bioreactor; material: wastewater | place: South Africa: University of Cape Town | collected 2014-04-22 ... | reverse complement strand
CGGTTGTCGGGCGCGCGGATCTAACGGGACCGCACGCGACTCAGGCTAGTCCTCGTCGTCGTCCTCGTCGTCGTCCTCGTCGTCCTCGTCCTCGTCATCCCAGTCATCGTCTTCGTCTTCGTCGTCATCCCAGTCGTCTTCGTCATCGTCATCGTCGTCTTCGTCGTCCCAGTCGTCCTCATCCTCGTCAGACGCCGCGGCACTCGGGCCGTCTGCCGTGGCCTCGATGACCTGGCTGCCTGCTTCGCTAAGGATGTACTCCTCGGCGTTGATCGTGAAGCCGAGCTCGGCGTCGAACCAGCTAGGTTCGTCGAGAACCGGGCCGTCTTCGCTGCGCTCGAGCAGGCCGGCAGCGATGAGGCTCTGCGCTACGTCAAGCGCGATCTCAGCGACCTCAGCGACGGCCTCCTCATCCTCGAAGGCCACGGCCATGATGGCGTGGGCGTAGGGGTCGCTTCCTGCTTGCTGCGGGTACTCGATCACCAGACTGTGGCCTTCGTAGATGGTCCACAGGGCGTCTAGTTCAACCTCGCTCAAACGCTCCGCTTGGTTGCTAGGCATGGGTTCCTCCAACGCGCTGGAGACCGCCCCTCGTATTCGGCGGTCCCGCTACTACTAGCCTACAGCCTCTCTAGGTTGAGAAGGTTGCGACTAACCCCCGGGCCCCTCAGGCGCTGGCGTCGGCCGGTGAGCAGGAAGCGCAGACGCCGTAGAACGTGAGTTCGTGGCCAAGCACCGTCAGCCCGCCTGGCAGGGTCGCCCCCTCGAGCATAGCGACTGGGCAAGCGCCGGCGAGCTCGAAGACCGTCTTGCAGCGCACGCAGCGGAAGTGGTGGTGGTGTCCTCTGCCAGCGGGCTCGTAGCGCACGGCGTCTTGTGGTAGGTGGACCGTGACCACCTCACTGCCGGACTCGAGGCGCGCCAGGTTCCGGTACACGGTGGCTAGCCCCAGCCCTGGGTGCAGTTCTCGCGCTCGCTCGAGGAGCTCTTGGGCGGTGAGCGGGCCTTCCGCGGCCGCGAGCGTTGTCAGGATCGCGCGCTGTTGCGGACTTCGTCTCATGACCAGACGATAGCAGAACCAGCGCTAGTGGGTGATAACGCTTCTCACCTGCGGGCTGTACAAGTGTACGGAACGCTTAGGCGATAGCGGCGTTGATCACGGGGATTGACAGCCGTAGCTCAGCAGTGGTTCTATTGGCCCCATGAGAACGTGTTCTCACTCGCTCTGGCGAACCCCGGCCAAGACGGCGGCCGTCTGGCGCTTGTCGCGGCTCCTCGCGGCGGCAGTCCTCCTCGCGCCGGCGGCTAGTGCGGCGGCCCTGCAGGTGACGGTCTCGCTCCCGCCATACGCCAACATCGTCGAGCGCATCGGGGGCGAGCACCTCACTGTGAGCACCCTCCTACCGCCAGGCGCGTCGCCTCACGCGTTCGACCCGACGCCATCCCAGGCAGCTAGCCTCGCGCGGGCCGACCTCATCGTCATGAACGGCGGCATCGACGCCTGGCTCGACAGGCTGGTCGCCGCCACAGCGCCGGACGCGCCCATCTTGGTCATCACCCAAAGCATCGACCTAGACACCCTAGCGCCACGCGGCGCAGACGCCGACCACGAGACCGAGCAAGCTCACGGCCACGTCGGCGCAAACCCGCACGTGTGGCTCGACCCGCTGCTCATGATCCAGGCCGCAGGCGCCATCGCCGACGCGCTCAAGGCCATCGACCCAGCGAACTCCGCCGCGTACGCAGCCGGCCTCGAGCAGCTCACGACCGACCTCCGCGCGCTAGATGCGGAGTTGACCAGCACTCTCGCCCCCGTAGCTGGAGCGCCCTTCGTGCCGTTCCACGACGCGTGGCCGTACTTCGCTCGACGTTACGACCTCGACCTCGTGCTGACCCTAGAACCGTTCCCCGGCCGCGAACCGAGCCCGAGCTACATCGCAGAAGCCGTCGCCACGGTCAGGGCGGTCGGAGCGAAGGCGATCTTCGACGAACGCCAACTCAACCCGCGCTCGGCACAGGTAGTGGCGGAGAGCGCTGGCGTGGCGCTTGCCACCCTTGACCCGCTGGGTGGAGCGCCTGGCCCGACCAGCTACGAGGAGTTGCTGCGGCAGAACGCCGCGACGATCCTTGGCGCCCTCAGATAGGACGCCCAAGGCCGGAGTCCCACAACTTGCGACCGACGATGATCTGACCAGCGTGCGCGTGGCCATGTTCGAGCAGGTGCTGGATTATGAGCACGCTCCGAACGGGCACCTGCTTCCGCCCTACGTGACGAACCACCTCGAGGTCGTTCAAGTCGTACGCCCTGAGCCCCTCCCCCACCACGCGCAGGCGCTCGAGGCAGAGCTGCAGCACGCCTTCAGGGTCGGCGTGGTCGATGGCCATCTCGAGTGGACCCTGGGCGCGCAGCTCCTCGCCGACATCCTCCCCCGTCGCGTACAACCACAGCCGCGTGCTCGAACCGCCGATGTGCCTCACGAGTCCAGCGATGGGGTTGATCGAACCTGGTGCCGGTGTCCACCACCAGGCCTCGGCGGGCAACGCGTCCGTCCAGCGCTCGACGACTTCGACGAGGTGCTGATGGCCACGCAGCCAGGCGGAAACTAGTGGAGTGCTTCCCGGAACATCACCGCTCAAGAATGGGTCCATACGAGGATGGTATCTGGGACCGTGAACCAGAGTCTGCCAGCGTGAACGGAGCGCCGGAGGCCACGCCGCTCTCTGGCTTGAGCGGGCTAGGGCGAAGCGTTGCGTTCGCACGCCCCGCGAGGCAGCCACCGCCCACAGATTTGATAATGCGACGAACTTCACCCCCCGTTTCCCCTTCCGCCCTTAGGCTAGCTGCGATGGTTGAGCAGGAGCCCGTCACCTCCCTCGAGTTGTCGTCCGCCACGGCGCTACAGCGCGTAGCGCGCCTGCAGCGCTTGTCGGAGGAGGCGCTCCGGCGCTACGCCATGCGCGCCGCCGCGGAGCGAGACGAAGACGCGTTATGGGAACTCATCGAGGCCCACTTGACCTTGCGCGGGCTGAGCGGCGTTATGACAAGCAAGCACACGCTGAGGGCTTATCGCCGCGGCCTGCACGAGCTGCTCCTCATGTGGACGGGCGAGAACCTGCTGCGGCCAACGCGCGACGCCGGGCCCCTCTACGTGCAGCGCTTGTTAGCAGGCGAGCGCGACGAGCTGCTCGCCAGTGAGCCGCCAACCTCCCGGCGCGGCCGCAAGTCAAAGACCGGACCGCTGAGCGCGGCAACGGTGGCCCTGCGCGTGGCGGCCGCCCGCGCCCTCTACGACTCATTGGCGTGGGCGGGAGCTACGGACGTCGATCCGTTCCGCGACGTGCGCATCGGCCGCGCCGCCAGCCACGCCGCTGAAGGTGTCGGCACGCGCAACTACACGGAGTTCGAACTCATCGAACTGCAGGCAGCAGCCCACGACCAGCAGGAGCGTGTGATCCTGCTGCTCGGCTCGCACGCCGGGCTGCGCGTAAGCGAGATGCTCGCCCTCACCTGGGAGGCGGTCGACTTGCGTGCTGGCGAGCTCACGGTCGTGGCGGGTAAAGGCAATAAGTCAGCTACCGTCGACCTCACCCCCAAGCTGGTCGAGGCGCTCCTAAAGTACCGGCGCGAGATGGACGCGGGTGGCGTGCCGCGGCCGTACGTGCTCGAGCTTAGGTCGCAGTTCGGGGTGTTCAACCGCCTCGAGAAGCTCTGCCTGCGGGCCGCCGTGACCTTCAAGGGCGTGCACGCCCTGCGCCACTCGGCAGGCACGCGCCTCTACCGGCAGACTGGCGACCTCGGGCTGGTGCAAGACCACCTGCGCCACGCCACCCTCGACATGGCCCGCCACTACGCCAAGAGCGACCGCCGGCGGCTACGCTCCAAGTTGGACGACTGGGGTTAGGCCGTTGTCGCCTCTAGCGCGCGGCTGAGGGCCTTGCCCAAGCGGGCGACGCCGTCTCGCACGACCTCGGCAGGCGAATGCGTGAAGTTGAGGCGCATGGTGTTGAGCCCGCCGCCGTTCGGGTGGAAAGGCGCGCCTGGGACGTAAGCGACCTTCTCCTCCGCCACGATCTGCGGCAGGAGCGGGGCGACGTCCACTCCGCCTGGCAACTCGACCCACACGAACATGCCGCCGGTAGGCACCGTCCAGCGGGAGCCGGCGGGGAAATGCTCGGCTAGCGCGTCGAGCATGGCCTGGCAGCGCTCCTGGTAAACGGCGCGCAACACGTCGAGGTGGGGCTCAAGCGCACCGGAGCGCAATACGTCGAGGGCGATGTGCTGCGAGAGCGTGGACGTGTGTAGGTCAGCGGACTGCTTGACCTGCGCGAGGCGCGCGACCCAACTGGCCGGCCCGACCACCCAGCCGAGGCGCAAGCCGGGGGCGAGGGTCTTCGAGAAGGTTCCCAGGCCCAGCGTGAGGTGAGGCGCCAGCGAACGCAGCGACGGCCCAGCCGGCCGGTCGAAATAGATGGCGCCGTAAGGGTCATCCTCGAGGAGGGGCACTTCGTTCTCCGTGAACGCTTCCGCGACGGCGGCACGCCGCCCAGCGCTCATCGTCTTGCCTGTTGGGTTCTGGAAAGTCGGCAGGAGGTACCCGAACTTGGGTTGCCGCGCGAGGGCGCTGCGGAGCGCGTCTGGGTCTACGCCCTCGTCGTCCATCTGCACGGCGTCGTAGGTGGCCTCGAAGAGCCTGAACGCCTGCAGCGCCCCTAAGTAGGACGGGTTCTCGACGGCGATGCGGTCGCCGCTGTCGATCAGGACCTTGGCCACCAGGTCGAGGCTCTGCTGCGAGCCGGTGGTGAGCATGACGTTGTCTGCCGTCACGGGTGCATGGGGTTCGCTCGCGTTGATCTGCGCCGCGATGAACTCCCGCAGCTCAGGGACCCCTTCGGTTGCGGCGTATTGCAGGACAGCGCGCCCGTTAGTAGAGAGCACGCGGTCGGCGGCCGCACGCATGGCCTCGATCGGGAAGTACTCGGGCGCCGGCAGCCCACCGGCGAACGAGATGATGTCTGGCCGGTTAGCTACTTTGAGGATCTCCCTTATCGCCGAGGAAGTCGCCCCTTTGGCTCGTCTGCTCAGGCGCTGGTTGAACGGGTCAGGCATGCTTCCTCCGTCACAGTGGACGCTGGGTCGGCCGCATGCGTGTAGCACGGGTCCTGGCCGCTCTGTGCGCCCGGTGCACTGGCGAGATGTTACCAGGGCGGCAACTGGTCGAGGCGGAAGAGCGAAACGTGGCGTGCGGTTGGACTCTGGTCATGGCAGCGCCAGGCCTAGCGGCATAATCGTGGTCATACGACGCGGCGTGGCCGAGCGAGCGGGGGCCGAATCGTCACCACGCCGCCGTCGCCTATCAGCACCTAAGCACACGGACCACAGCCACGGTCGCGTTCGGGCCGTAGCATCGGGTTGGAGGTGCGCGCATTGCCACTAGCGGCCGCCAACACCACACCCACCGACACTCTGCGAACCATGACGACGGAACTTACCGCCGTGGCGCCCTTTCGCCTCGACCTGACCGCCATGGCGCTGCAACGGAGGCGCCACAACCACATCGACGTGTGGGACGGCACGACCTTGCGCCGCGTCATGCCAGCCAGCGCTTCTGGCGGCGCGCTCGCCGAGCCGTTCCTACTCGAGGTAACGGCCGGCGCCGATCCTGCCACCGTTCAGCTGACGATCACGGGCAATGCCAACGAGCACGACTTGCAAGGGGGCGGTGAACGCGCAGCGCGCGAACTCCTCGGGCTCGACCTCGACCTCACCCCGTTCTACGCGATGGCCAAGGGCGACGAGCACCTCGCCCCGCTCGCAGACCGCCTGCGCGGCCTCAAGCCGCCGCGCTACCCCGGTCTGTTCGAGGGGCTAGTCAACGCCGTTCCGTGCCAGCAGGTCACGCTGACCTTCGGCCTTCAGCTTCTCGAGCGCCTGGCACGCGCTTACGGCCCTGTACTCGCTGGCAGGCCGGAGCTAGCGGACTCTGGACCGCTTGGCCTGCCGTCGCCTGCGGCGTTAGCGCAGGCCGACCCGGACGAGATCGGCGCCATGGGCTTCAGCAGGGCGAAGGCGCGCACGCTCATCGAACTCGCCAAGGAGGTATCGAGCGGCAACCTCGACCTCGCGGCGCTCGGGCGTCTGCCGAGCAGCGAGGTGTTGGAGCGCCTGCGTGGCCTCTACGGGGTGGGGCGCTGGACGTCCGAGTACGTGCTCCTGAGGGCCCTCGGTCGCCTAGACGTCTACCCTGACGGGGACTCTGGGGCACGCAACGGCCTGGCGCGCTTCCTCGGTGAACCGGGCAAACCTAGTTACGAATGGGTCGCTGAGCGCGTCGCGCCGTGGACCCCGTACGCCGGCTTCGTCTACCTGCACTTGTTGGTCGACGGCCTAACGAAGGCAGACGAGACGTTCGAGCTTCACGCCCCGCTGCCAACCTGACGCTCAGCGCAATGCGAAGCTAGCGTGCACGACGGCCGTGATGCGTTTCTCGATGGTCGTCGTGTCGTACATGCCGTAGGCCGAGACGTCGGTCGAGTTGAGCTGCGTCACTTGGAACACGCCGCTGTCGGCTGACCGCAGTTGCCCGACGCTGACGCCGGTGGCCGACGCCACGGCCTCTGCCCGTGCTTGAGCGTCCTTGATGGCCTCCGCAAGGAGCTGTGGTCGCACTGCTGCCAGCCCGGAGTAGTAGTACTCGAGCGACACGGTCTGGTAAGAGAGCCCGGCGTCTACGAACGGTTGGGCGTTCTGAGCGGCGGCCGTGACCTTGTCGACCTCGCCGGACGACAGGGTGAAGTACTGGTTGAGTTCGTACCCGACCACGTCGGCAACGCAGTCGGCGGTGGCGTTGTAGCACTGGCGGTAGACGGGGCTGACGGCGACGGGCTGGATGGTCAGGTCGTCGCGCGTGAAGCCTAGGGGCGCCAAGACTCCTAGTACGCTCTCCAGGTCGCTGCTCATGAGCCTGTAGCCCTGGCTGAGGCCAGTGGCATCCACGCGCCGCGCGAACGCCGCCATCCACTTGACCTGATCGGAAGTGACGACGCGGTCGGACGAACCAGTTACGTCCAACCGCGAGGAGTCGTACGTCTTGACGTACTCGAAGCCCTTCACTGCGACGTAACTCGCCCCGACCAACGCGGCGCCGATGAGCAGCGCAGCGACGATCACGCCGCTGGCGGCCGTGCCCGCCGTCCTCCCGAGAGCATGCTTAGTTGCCATGCCCTCAGCATGCACTCCTGCGCGCCCAGGTGCAGTGAGAGTTCCCTGAACGCCGTATCATCGACCATGACCATCAACCCGTTACACACTGCCTGGCGCTCGGGTAAGGCGACGGCGAACGCCTGGCTCGGCCTCGGCGACAGCATGTCGGCCGAGGTGATCGCACGGCGCGGTTACGACAGCGTGACGTTCGACCTGCAGCACGGCGCAGCGTCGCTTGCCGACCTACCGCGCCTCCTGCAATCTGTGAGCGGCACGACGGCAGTGCCGTTCGTGCGCGTGCCAACCAACGACCCCGCTCAGATCATGCGCGCCCTCGACCTTGGCGCCGCTGGGGTCATCGTACCGATGGTCGAATCGGCAGAGGAAGCGCGCTCTGCTGTTGCCTCCGTCCGCTATCCACCCGTTGGGCGCAGGTCGTACGGGCCGCTGCGGGCGGCGCTGGCCTACGGCGCCGACCAACACACAAGGGCGAACGATGAAGTGGCGGTCTTCGCCATGGTCGAGACCGCGCTCGGGCTCGAGAAACTCGACAGCATCGCCAAAGTGCCTGGACTGACTGGTCTGTATGTTGGGCCTGCAGACCTGAGTTATGCCGTCGGAGCCCCGCCAAGCATCGACTCGAGCGACGAACGTCAGATGGCGGCTGTCGAGCGCATCCTTCAGGCCTGCTTGGCTAGCGGCAAGGTCGCTGGGATCCACACCGGCAGTGTCCCGTTCGCACGCGCCGCCGCAGCGCGCGGCTTCCAGTTCGTGACCGTGACCGTCGACTATTCGGTGCTTGGGGCGGCCGTCGGCAAGCGCCTCGAGGAGTTCAGGGAGTAGCTGGCGCCCGCGAACCGCAGCGCTAGATGGTGAGTCAGGACCCGGTGCTTGTATGTACCGGTCTGTATAATCTGGCATGACCGATTCCAGCACGCCGGGTGCGGCGGAACGCCTCCTAGACACTGCCGCACGCCTGTTCTACGCGCGCGGGGTATCTAACGTTGGCATCAACGAGATCATCGCGCGCGCAGGCGTGGCGCGGATGACGCTCTACCACCACTTTCCGTCAAAGGACGCGCTCGTGAAGGCGGTGCTCGAGGCCCGCAGAGCCGAACGCGCCGCCTGGCTTGCCCGGGCGGACGAGCTTGCCTCTACGCCACGCGGGCGCATGCTCGCTGTGTTCGACTTGCTGGAGTCTTGGGTGCAAACGCCCGACTTTCGTGGCTGTCCGCTCGTCGCTGCCAGCTTCGAGCTTGGCGGGCAGTTCAACCCTGCCATCCCGTACGCCCGGGATCACATCACCGCTGTCAGGGAGTTCTTCGCTGAGCGGGCCGAACAGGCCGGCCTGCCAGCCAATGTGGCTGCGCAGCTGCAGTTGCTGTTGGAGGGCGCCACCGTCACGGCGCTGGTGCAGGGGTCGGCCGCTGCGGCGACCGAGGCGCGCGCGGCGGCAGCTGCCGTGTTGGGAATGCCGCAAGGCGGCAGTTGAGCGTTCGTAAGAGGGAAGCGCCCCAACCGTGGGGGGCCGGTTGGGGCGCACGAAAGAACGCTGTGGCTACGCCGTCGGCGGGGCCGTGTGGGAGTTTATCACGGACAACATGAGCGCCCCTTGAGCCCCCCTTAGCGAAAAGTTGGCGATCAAGCGAGAAGGCGCCACTCGAACACCGACACCTTGCGGGCGGGAGCATGGCGCGTTCACGCGTGCAATGGTGCCGCGCCGCAGTGGCGCCCTCCGCTTATGGCCAGCGTAAGGCGGGCGGGCGGCGGTTACGAGGGTCGCTTGTCCTGTCTCTGCCGCATTCTGCGCGGCCCGCCGTGGGGGCCGCGGCCGGAGCCGCTGACGTGCGGGGACTACGAAGCAGCCCAACGTGCCGGACGGCGCATTGGGCTGCTTGACGGCCGGACCGTACGCTTAGGCGACGAGTCCGCGAAAGGCGCGGCTTACTCTTCTACGCGGTCCTTGAGGCCCTTGCCTGCCCTGAAGGCGGCGTACTTGCGGGCTGGAATGGTGATCTCTGCGCCGGTGCCGGGGTTGACGCCCTTGCGGGGCCCGCGACGGCGGGTCTCGAAAGTGCCGAAGCCGGTGATCTGGACCTTGCGGCCAGCATCGAGCTCGATGGCGATGATGCCCTTGCCGTCCGCCGTGGAGAAGATCGTGTCAACGACTTCCTTGGCCTTGTTGGTGCTCAGGCCCGTCTTGGTAGCCAACTTCTCAGCCAGTTCTTTCTTGTTCATGCGCTAATTTCTACCACGCCAAGCGCCGCCATGTGTCGAATCTGTCCGCTTGCGGCGAGGCGAGCGCAGCGCGGGGCGGCTGAAAGATGCCAAGGGGTGAGAGGAGGGCGTCGCAACGACCCGATGGGAGTTCCCTCGGCGGGATCGAGCCGCTTGGGAATCGCCACCCCCTCCTCTCTACGACGATGCTAGGCTCACCGCCCCCTATGGGGCTGCGAATTACGTCTCATGCGAGTTTTCTGTCTAGATCGACTCGTAAACGTACTCGTCCGCTGCGGCGTCGAGCGCGCTCGGAACCAGTGCGTAATCGCCGCGGTGGCCGATGAGCGCACCGGACGCCTTCAGCTCACCTAGGACGCGCGTCGCCGTGACCCTGGCGCAGCCGGCCATGAGGGCGACGTCGTCGTGCGTGAGGCTGAACGGCAGGCGGCGCCAGCCTGGGTCGACCCCACCGGTCAGCTGGGGCCCATCGCAGTCACGACCGAGTCGCCGCGCCAAGCGGGCGAGGATACGGCAGATGCGCGCGCCCATCGGCAAGCCGAGGTCGTCGGCTAGCTCGCGGCTGCGGTTGAGTTGCGTGACGAGCGCAGCGCCAACCCCCAAGCGGCCGGCTGGTCGCCCGAGGGTGGCGCTCAAGTCGACCTGCGCTACCTTGGCGGAGTCCGCGGCCACGACCGTTTCGCCGTGCGGGAGGCCCTCGAAGACGGCCGTTGCCACCAAGTCGCCTGGCCCCGCGAAATCCGCTAAGCGCGTCTTACCCGTCGCGGTGGGCGCAAGGACCCTCAACACGCCCTCTAGCAGGAGGTATGCGTTCGGTGCGGCGTCGCCCTCTGCGTAGAGCGTCTCGCCGCGGTCCAAGCGCCGTACCGTGCACGTGACGATGCCAGGTGCTCTGGCCGCATTGGTTAGCCGGGCATGGACCGCCCCTGTCGAGCGTTCGGTGGTCGCTGCTGCCCCACCAAAGGTACCGATCATCGTGGCAACCTCCCCTTGAGCTGGGCGGCCGTGAGCCTCTCGCCCGCCAAGATGAGTTCACGAGCGGCGTCCACCTGGCCCCAGGTGTTCCACAGGAGCACGCCGCGCACCAAGCCGGCGTCCATGTAGTAGAAGACGCCGGCTGTGCCCGGCTCAGACCAATCGGCGACGACCTCGAGGCGCGAGTCGAGCAGGCCGACGGCCTCGTAGCCGTCGTCGAACAGATCCGAGTAGAAGAACGGCAGGTGAGTGTATGGCTCGTCCGGTGCCAAGCCCAAGGACGCGACAAGCTGGCGCCCGGCGCCCGCCCCCATCTGGTAGGCGTTGTCCTCGTGCTCGATGCGCATGCGCTTGCCGAGGCCGGGGAACTCGAAGTTGGCGACGTCGCCTGCCGCGTACACCCCAAGGTCACCGGACGCGAACGGCGCTCCCGAGGCGAGCGACGCGCGGAGGTGGTCATCGACCCATACGCCGTTATCGACTTTCAGCCCGGCAGCGCGTGCGAGCTCGTCGTTAGGCAGGGCGCCGATGCCGACGATGAGCAGATCGGCGGCAAGGCTGACGCCGTCATCGAGAATGATGGTGACCTCGTCACCTTTGACCGTGGCCGCCGCCACTCTGCGGCCAGGGTGAAGCGCTACGCCCCGAGAACGGTAGTTGGCGCCGACCAACCGCGCCACCTCCGGTGGCAGGCGCCCAGCACCGAGCTCTGCTTCTGGGAACACCATGTGGACGTTGCCACCGGCGAGCGTGAGCGCGGCAGACATCTCGGAGCCGATGAAGCCGCCACCGACCACGACGGCAGTCCTGCCCGGCCCAGCATGCGCCCTCGCGGTGTGGTAGTCGGCGAGGTGGCGGTAAGCGACGACAGGGCCGCCGCTCGGCACCCCGGGCAACTCACGCGCACGCGCGCCCGTTGCCAGCAGGAGGCGTTCATAGCCGATAGTGTGACCATCATCCAGCTGCACCTGCCTGTTGGCGAGGTCGATCTCGGTGGCCCGCCTGCCGAGGCGCAGTTCTCCGCCGACAGCGGCGGTGCGCAGGTCTAGCTTGACCTCGTCGTCACCTCGCCACATGCCTTTGGAGAGCGGCGGCCGCTTGTAAGGCGCGACGAGTTCGTCGCTGACTAAGAGGAGTGCGCCGTCCGGGTCAACCTTGCGGATGGCCTTGGCAGCAGCGTCGGCGGTCATGCCGCCACCGATGATTACGTAGCGATAGGTCACGGTCTCACCTACGCCGACGTTAGCACGTTAACGACCCTTATCCAAGTGATTACTTGCGTAAGTCGCCGCTGCGGTGCCTACCCCCGGATCAACCGAGGCTGCCCTGGATGTACGACTGCAGCTGCTCGATGAGGAACGCCTGTTCCGACATGACGGCCTTGACGACGTCGCCGATCGAGACGACGCCGATGACGCGCCCAGCGGCGCCGACCACGGGCAGGTGCCTGACGCGGTGCTTGGTCATCAGCTCCATGCAGTCCTGCAGGACCTGGTCCGGCCCGACCGTTATCACGGCCGCCGTCATGATGTCCCGCACGGCCAGGCTCTTGGAGGCGTGGCCCTGCAAGATGACCTTGCGGGCGTAGTCGCGCTCGGAGAAGATGCCGAAGAGGCGGTCGTCTTCCATCACGACGAGCGCCCCGACGTTCTTGTCCGCCATGAGGCCCAATGCGGCGAACACGGTCGCGTCCGGCGCTACTGACAAAACCGACGAGCCTTTGTCATTGAGCAGTTGGCTAACGGTGCGTCTCACTTGCATCGCCCACCTCCAGAGAGTTTCCGGCCATCTTAGGGGTTCCGAGCCGGGGAGGCGCCTTGGTGGGAAGGTGGGGCCGCCAGTTCATGAGAGGAAGATGAATGCTAGCCACTGCCTTGGCTAACGCACCTGTCACTACTCCCTCCTGTAGCGGCCGTTAGCGTGGGGTCATGAAGCTGCTAGGCATAACAAGGTCATCGCGCTTGGCGACCGCCGCAATCGGGCTGGCCCTGATCGCCACCTTGGTTGCATGCGGCGGCGCTGGCGGCCAGCCGACCACGCAAGCTGGTCGAGTCACTGCAGCGCGCCCGAACGCAGATGAGCTATTGAGCGTCATGCTACGCCCGGCGGGACCAGACAGCGCGGCAGCGGCGTTGGCGCGCCTCCCCCGCCCCGCCTCGAGCTCGACGAGGCGCGTGCTCAGCCACCACGGCGGCGCCGCAGACGTGACGGTCAGCGAATACGACGGCCTCAGCGTGACGACCTACCAGGCGCTTGGCGCCTCACCGCTCCTCATCGGCGTCGAGATGACGAGCGGAGCCGCTCCCCTGCACGGCATGACCGTCGGCATGAGCGCGGCGGCAGCGCAGTCCTACCTTGGCGGCGCCAGCAAGTTGCCTGCGGCGCCGGGCGCAAGCGCTAGCTATTCGGTCACCACCGACCCCTTGGCGGCGCCCTACCAGGTCGACCTGGTGACGTCAGGCGGGGTCGTCACCGGCGTCACATGGAGCGCCTACCTCGACTGACGCTCGCGGGTAGACTGCACGCGGCATGCAAGGCGAGGACGGTCACAACCAATCTGACGAGGGGCGGCTCACGGTGTACGAGGAGCGCGGGCTTGCGCCGCGCGACCTACGAACCCGCGCGGAACTCACGGCCAACTCCCTTACCCGCCTCGGTGAGGTGCGGGCGTTCCTGCACCGCAACGGGGAGCTCGAGCCCCTCTTCAGCACGAGCGAGGCGCGGCTGTTACGCGACGCGCTCTGGCCTCGCGGCTCGCACCCGCAGCGCCAAGGCGCAGCGGACGACGCGCACGGTGACGCCAGGCCAGTTAGACCCGAGCGCCGCGGCTCGCACATCCCAGTCAAGGACCGACCGGATCGCGACAGCGGGAGGGGCAGCGCTAGTCGCCAGCAGGACCCGCAACGCTGGCTAGACGAACTGTTCCGCGAAGGCTTCGTCGTGCTCGACACGGAAACGACGGGCCTTACGACCCGCGACGAGGTGATCGAGATCGGCGTGCTCGACTCGAGCGGCGAGGTGCTGCTCGAGAGCAAGGTGTACCCGCGCTCCGGCCACGTGCCGGCCGCCGCCACGCGCATCCACGGTTACACCCTCGCTGACCTGCGCGGCGCCCCAACGTGGCCAGACGTCAGCGCGGAACTCGAGGGGCTGCTAGGCGGCCGCCGCGTGTTCGCATGGAACGCCCCGTTCGACGAACGCATGCTCGCGCAAACTTCGCGCCAGTGGCGGCTAAGGTCGGAGCTGACGGGGTTCGAGTGCGCCATGCGCGCCTACTCGGCCGTGCGCAGCGTCAGCGGGTCGCTGAGGCTGCAGCGCGCAGCCCTCATCGAGGGCGTGCTCGTAGGCGAGCAGTCCCACACCAGCCTCGACGATGCGCGCCTCACCCTCGCCGTCATGCGCAGGCTCCGCAGCGCTGCCGCGAGCCGCGCCTAGGCCGCGCGCTAACCTGGAGCCATGAGCGAGGCGGCTCCGCGCAAAGTCGTGCATGTCGACATGGACGCGTTCTTCGCATCAGTCGAGCAGCGCGACGCGCCGGAACTGCGCGGCAAGCCTGTCGCGGTTGGCGGCTCTGGCGAGCGGGCGGTCGTCGCGGCCGCGTCTTACGAAGCTCGGCGCTTCGGCGTCCACTCGGCACTGCCGATGCGCAGGGCGCTCGCCCTCTGCCCAGAGCTGGTGGTGGTGCCGCCGCGCTTCGACGTCTATCGCGAAGTGTCACAGCACGTGCGAGCGATCTTCAGGCGCTACACGGAACTCGTCGAACCACTGGCCCTAGACGAAGCGTACCTGGACGTCACCAACCCACTGCAAGGACCGCCGTCTGCAACGCTCATCGCGCGCGCCATCAAGGCAGCGGTGTCAAGCGAGACCGGCCTCACCGCCTCGGCTGGCGTGGCTGGCGGCAAGTTCCTCGCCAAGGTCGCGTCCGGCATGCACAAACCAGACGGGCTAACGGTCATCTTGCCGCATGAAGCCGCCGCGTTCCTCGCGCGGCTGCCGATCGAACGCTTCCACGGCGTAGGGCCGCGGACGGCGCAACGCATGCGCGAACTCGGCGTGATGACCGGCGGTGACCTGCGGGCCCGCAGCCGTGAGGAGTTGGAACGACGCTTCGGTAAGGCTGGGCGCTTCTTCCACGACATCGCCAACGGCATCGACGACCGCCCCGTGGAAGCGCACCGCGAGCGCAAGTCACTCGGGTCGGAGACGACCCTCGAGCGCGACTTGACGCGCCGCCAGGACCTCGAACCGGTCCTCGTCGAGTTATGCCGCGACGTCGCCATGCACCTCAACCGCCACGGCCTGGTGGCCCGCACGGTGACGGTCAAACTCCGCTTCAGCGACTTCAAGACCGTTACCCGCAGCCGCACCCTGCCCAACCCAGTCGTCGACGAAGCCACGCTACGCGCCGCGGCAGGCAGCCTGGCTTTCGAGGTCGAGAGGCCGCTGCTGCCGATAAGGTTGGTGGGCGTGACGGTAGCGCAGTTGGCGCAGGCGGACCGCGCCGTCACGCAGGAACGCATCAAGTTCCCGCCGCGAACCGACTAGTCGAGGCTGACTGCTACGCCCGTTCGGGCCCGACCGCTGCGCGCGCCCGCGCAAGCAGCACCTCGTCTGTCAGGTCAAGCCGCAGCGGAGTGAGCGCGACATAACCGTTCTCTACCGCCCAGCGGTCCGTGCCCTCCTCCACCTGTTCCGTCGGCTCCTCCGCGAACCAGTAGTGCGTGCGCCCAAGCGGATCCTCCCCTGCCACGACGTAACCCTCGTAGTGGCGCACGGATTGCCGCGCCCACAGTAGGCCCTTCGGCTCCTCGGGCACGTTAACGTTGAGCAGCAGCATGTCTGGCAAGGCGATGAACGTCTCGATCGACCGCCTGATGAACGGGGCGAGCTGCGTGTAATCAGTGCCGCCGTCCGTGTTAGGCGAGCTGAAGGCCATGGCCGGGATGCGCAGGAACGCCGCCTGCTTGGCGGCCGCGACCGTTCCAGAGTGCCAGATGTTGTGGCCGATGTTGTAGCCGAGGTTGATGCCGCTGAGGACGAGGTCGACGGTGTCCCACATGTGCGCTCCAAGCGCGACGCAGTCCGCGGGGGTGCCGTCGACGCGGTAGGCGTCGAAGCCGTCTATGCTCGCGCGCGTGTAGTGCAACGGCCGCCTGACGGTGATGGCGTGGCTCATGGCCGACTGCTCCACATCTGGGGCGACCACGCGGACCTGACCGAACTCACTCGCGACGCGCGCTAGGGCCGCTATGCCGGGGCTGAACACGCCGTCGTCGTTACTAACCAAGATGTTCATTAAGTTGCGACTCCAAGTGCGCGAGGGCGCAAGCCAAAGGTAGCGGGCATCATACCCCCCGGTTCGGCCGCGGCGACCGGCAACGCTTGGCCGCAGGCACCGCCCGTGCCGCCATGTCGCTGGACACCCCACGATTCGGAACTTGCGGGTAGCCTAATGAGCGGGGCGCAGGCGGACGCCGCGCTCACCGCTCTTGAGGTTCGTTGGGCCCACGTTCATTTGAACGTCATGTGACCGGGCTAACAATTAGACATGTGGCGCTGCGCTCGCCGAGCACCACCCCCGCGCTGGCGGCCGCCCGATCGGAGAGAACATGAACAGCAACTCAACTCGACTTACCCACCGCCGGCGACCTTTCTTGGCAGCTGCCCTGCTGGTCTTGGCCATGCTAGGGTCCGCGGTCATCGCTCAGGCCCTCCCCGCTAACGCTCAGGACGCCGTCAACCGCGGCGAGGCCCTCATGGCGGAGGCCTTGACCACCTACGACGCTCAATACCCAGACAAGCCGCTATGGCAAGCCGCCTTCCGCGAGGGCCGCACCGCCGTGTCGTTGGCGCCAGGCAACCCAGCCGCGCTGCGCTTCCTAGCGGAGGCGTACAGCCGCTCCAACTGGCCTGGTCCTGCAGTCAGGACTTGGGAACAGTACGCGGCCGCAGGCGGCACGTTCGATGAGGAGGCCGCCGAGCTGTACGGCCGCGACGCCAACGAGAACGCCTACGCCGCCTACCAGCAGGGCGATAAGGCTGGCTCTGCCGAGATGTACCTCCAAGTGACCAAGGTGCTGCCCGCGAACCTCGAGGCTCACAGGTGGCTCGGCCGCATCCTGCTTGAGCTGCGCCGCCCGGAGCAGGCGGTCGTGGCGTGGCGCAACTACCTCGAGTTGGACCCAACCGATAAGGGCGCCCAGTACTTCCTCAGCCTCGCGCAAGCGCAGGCGCGCTGGGGCGTCGACGCCGCCAACGACTTCTTCTCGGGGATCGAGGCGTACGAGAGCGGCAACATGACCGCCGCCCGCACTAGCTTCGCCAGCGCGACGGTGCGCAACGCCGACTACCCAGAAGCGTGGGCCTGGCTCGGGCGTGTAGCCTTCGAGCAGGGCAACTACGAGGACGCTTTCACCTCGTACTCCCGAGCTTCTGCCCTGCAGCCGGACAACACCACCTACAGCTGGTTCAAGAAAGAGTCGCAGCGGCTCATGAGCGGCGGCGAGCCCGACCCAGCCGGCGCTCCAGCGGTGGATGGGAGCGCGGGTTAAGCCGGCAGGCGTCTCCTGACGCGCGGCGCCACGGCCCTGCTCACTGTCGATGCGGGGCCGTGGCGCTGCGGGTGCTCAACGTGACCGGGTGGGCAAGCGTGAAGGCGTCAGGTGGGCGGATGCGCGCTGAGCTTCAGCTCTTGCCTTCCAACCAGTTGCGGCCGCGTGACGCGTCGACGCGCAACGGGACTTGCAACTGCATGGCGCCCGTCATCTCCTCCACCGTCACTCTGCTTACGTCGTCGGCGATGGCGTCCGGCGCCTCGACTACGAGTTCGTCATGCACCTGGATCAACAGGTGAGCGGCTGCGAACTCGGCGTTCAAGCGCTTAGCTAGCCGCACCATGGCGACCTTGATGAGGTCGGCGGCGCTGCCCTGGATGACCGTGTTGATGGCGACGCGCTCACCTAGTTGCCTGAGGTTGCGGTTGCGCGAGCGGATCTCGGGTATCACACGGCGGCGACCGAGGATGGTGCTCACGTAGCCGTCAGCTTCCGCGCGGGCCACGCACTCGCGCATGAAGCGCTCGAGCCCCGTGTAACGCGCCTTGTATGCCTCGATGAAGGCCGCCGCCTCCCGTTGCGGGATGCCGAGCGTGCGCGCAAGGCCGAACGCGCCCTGCCCGTAGACGATGCCGAAGTTGACGGTTTTGGCCACCCGCCGCTGGTCGGTCGTCACGTCTTCGATGGGCACGCCGAAGACCTGCGCGGCAACGTACGCATGAATGTCGAGGCCTTCGCGGAAGGCGCGGGCGAGTTCCTCGTCTGACGAGAAGTGCGCGAGCATGCGCAACTCGACCTGCGAGTAGTCCGCGCTGATGAGCACGCTGCCGGGTGGCGCCCTGAAGGCGCGCCTGATCTCGCGGCCGGCCTCCGTGCGCACGGGGATGTTCTGGATGTTCGGCTCGCTCGACGACAACCTGCCGGTAGCCGCGCCCGTCTGGTGAAACGAGGCGTGAAGCCTACCGGTAGAGGCGGCAAGGTAGCCGGGGAGCGGCTGAACGTAGGTGCCCAAGAGCTTCGTCAGCTCCCGGTACTCGAGCAGCAGCTTGGGTAACGGGTGGTCCGTCTCGCTCGCGAGGCGCTCGAGGACTTCCGCGTCGGTCGAGCGTCCAGTCTTCGTCTTCTTGATGACGGGCAGGGCGAGGTGGTCGAAGAGGACATCCCCTAACTGCTTCGGCGAGTCGGGGTTGAACTCCACCCCGGCCGCCTCCATGAGCGCGCCGCGTAGCTCACCGATGCGGGCGCCTAACACTTCCGCGTACTCCTCGAGCAAGGCCGTGTCGAGCTCGACGCCCTCGCGCTCCATGGAGGCAAGCACCCGGACGAGCGGCATCTCGACCTCCGCGAAGAGCTCGCGCGTGTCGGCGCCCGCCTCATCCAACAACGTGTTGAGGTGCTCATAGAGGCGCCAGGTGACGTCCGCGTCCTCGGCCGCGTATGCCGCGACCGTAGCGACCGGCACCTCGCTCATGTTGAGTTGGTTCTTGCCCTTGCCGATCAACTCGGTGATGGGGGTGGTGGTGAGTCCGAGGAACTCGCGCGCCAGCACGTCCATGTTGTTGGTGCGGCGCTCAGGGTGCAGCAGCGCGGCGGCGACCATGGTGTCGAACAGTGGGCCAGCGAGGGTGATGCCAGCGCGCGCGAGGACGTTCAGGTCGTACTTGAGGTTCTGCCCGACCTTCAAGGTGCTCGGGTCCTCGAGCACCGGTTTCAGCGCGGCGACCGCCACCTCCGGGTCGATGACCGGCCCGCCGGCGTCACTCCTGACGGGCACGTAGTAGCCGGCGCCCGCCTCGAGGCTGAAGGCGTAACCGACGATGTCGGCGTCGACGGCCAGGAGCGCCGTCGTCTCGGTGTCGAGGGCGAACGCCGGCGCCGAAGCGAGCGCGGCGCAGAGCTTCTCGAGCTCCGCTCTGGTCGTGACGAGCTCGTGGCGCGTGCCGGCCGGCTGGAGTTGAGCGGGCGGCGCCTCGTCCACCTCGGCCTCCGCCCCGCCCAACGCCGCCGCCTGCTCGGCGAAGGTGCGGAAGCCCAGCTCGGAGAAGACCCCCTGCAGGCGCGCTACGTCGGGCGCGCGGTACGCGCAGGAAGCTAGCTCGAACTCCATGCTCACGTGCTTGTCAAGGGTGACTAGCCGGCGCGTCAACTCCATCTGCTCCGCGTGGGCTAGGAGGTTTTCACGCAGCTTCGGGGTCAACTTACCCACGTTGGCGACAGCGGCGTCGGCCGTGCCGTACTCGTGAATGAGCTTAGCCGCCGTCTTGACGCCCACCCCCTTGGCACCTGGGATGTTGTCGATGGCGTCGCCAACGAGCGTCTGGATCTCCACCGCCTGCTCGGGGCCGTAACCCTTCTCGGCCCTCAGCACGACGTCGTCGATGAGCTCACCAGTCGAGGGGTCCCACATCTTGACCTTGTGCGAGAGGATCTGGTGGAGGTCCTTGTCCTTGCTCGCGATGCGCAGCTCGACGTCCTCGCCCTTGAGGCGCTCACTGATGGTCGCGATGAGGTCGTCCGCCTCGTAGCCCTCGAGCTCGAAGACGGGCAGGCGCATGGCGTCGATCACCTCGCGGATGCGCTCGTACTGCCCTTGGAGGTCCTCGGGCGAGCGGTCGCGGTTGGCCTTGTAATCGGGGTACCAACCCTTGCGGAGGGTGGTCGAGTCGCTGACGTCGAAAGCGATGGCCAGGTAGTCGGGGCGCTCGTTGCGCATGACGTTGAGAAGGAGCTGGGTGAAGACGTATACCGCCTTGACCGGCTCTCCCGTCGGGCTCGTAAGGTCGCGGAACGGCGCGTAGTATGCCCTGAAGAGCTGCGCGTGGCCGTCGATCAGATAGAAGGTCTTCATCGGGTAGTTCCTTCGTGGCGCAACTGGGTGCCAAGGCCGGCTAGGGGGCGTGGCGGCGGCGGGGCATGAGCCTTGCGGCTAGGGTCACGTCGGCTTGGTAACGCCGGGCGTGACCGGATACCATCGCAGCATAGCTGCTAGCTGGAGGCATCGTGGATTACGAGAAACTAGGCGTCTTCTACCTCGGCCGCGAGACCGACGCAGACATGAAAGCGACTGATCAGCCGCTACTTTACGACTCGGCCGACCTGACGACGCACGCCGTCATCGTTGGCATGACGGGTAGCGGCAAGACGGGCCTCGGCGTTGGTCTGATCGAGGAAGCCGCCATCGACGGCATCCCCGTCCTCGCCATCGACCCGAAGGGCGACCTCACGAACCTCGCCCTGAGCTTCCCGAACTTAGCGCCGAGCGACTTCGAGCCCTGGGTCAACGCCCGCGAGGCGGAGCGCCTCGGCATGAGCGTGCACGACTTCGCAGCGCAGCAAGCTGAGCAGTGGCGCGCTGGACTCGCGGCGTCGGGGCAGGACGGCGCGCGTATCGCGCGCTTGCGCGCCGCCGCTGACGTGGTCGTGTACACGCCGGGTTCGAGCGCTGGCCGCGGCATCTCCGTGCTGCGCTCCTTCGCCGCCCCGCCGCGCACCGTGCTCGACGACCCTGACCTCATGCGCGACCGCCTCGAGGCGACCGTAACGAGCGTCCTCACCCTCATGGGTCAGAGCGCGGACCCGCTCAGCAGGGAGCACATCCTCCTCGCCAACATCCTCGAGACGGCGTGGCGGGCGGGCGAGGACCTCAGCGTCGCGGCGCTCATCAACTCCGTCCAGGAACCGCCGTTCAAGAAGCTCGGCGTCATGGACCTGGAAACCGTCTTCCCGGCCAAGGAGCGCCTCAAGCTCGCGCTCGGCCTCAACGGGCTGCTGGCAGCGCCGTCGTTCGAGGCGTGGACGAAGGGAGAACCCCTAGACGTGCAGAGCCTCCTGCACGGGCCGGACGGCAAGGCGAAGGTGGCCGTCGTCTCCATCGCCCACCTGTCTGACGCAGAGCGGATGTTCTTCATCACGCTGCTGCTCTCCGAGGTCGTTGCGTGGACGCGTTCGCAATCGGGAACCTCGAGCCTTAGGGCCATGGTCTACATCGACGAGCTCTTCGGCTTCCTGCCGCCCGTCGCAGAGCCGCCTTCCAAGAAGCCGCTACTGACGCTTCTCAAACAGGCGCGCGCTTTCGGGGTCGGGTTGGCGTTGGCAACGCAGAACCCCGTCGACCTCGACTACAAGGCGCTGTCGAATGCGGGCACGTGGTTCGTAGGGAGGCTGCAAACTGAGCGCGACAAGCAGCGCTTGGCGGAGGGCCTCGACAGCGCGTTGGCTGGCGCCATGTCGAGCGCCGAACTCGCAGGCGCCATCGGCCGCCTGCCTAAACGCACCTTCCTCTTGCACAACGTGCACGCCAAGCAGCCGGTCGTGTTCCAGACGCGCTGGGTCATGTCTTACCTGGCCGGGCCGCTCACGCGCGATCAGATCAGGCAGCTAGAGGCAGCGCAACCTTCGCAAGGGACTGCCACGGAGCCCGTGCCAGCCGCGCCGCCAGCCACGACGACCCAGTCCAGCGTGCATGGCGACGCGAACAGCCGTCCGTTCCTGCCGCCTCACGTACCCCAGGTCTTCCTGCCAGCCAGGGTGACGAACGGCGCGCGCTACTTCCCGCTGGTCCTTGGCTTAGCCGACGTGCACTACGACTCCAAGACTTACGCCGTCACCAGCGACCGCCGCGTCGCGCGTCTCTGCGACTTCCAGGAAGGCGTGGTGGCCGTCGACTTCGCCAACGGCGAGGACGCCGGCATCGACCCGAGCGCCCTCGGCTCCGACCCGAGCGCGGGCGTGCAGTGGAGCGCCTTCCCGGCGGTCGACACTGGCGCCACCGCGGTCAAGGGCTGGACGCAGGCGTTCGAACGCTGGCTGCGAGTAGACGGCGCCCTGACCCTCCTGCGGCACAAGGAACTCAAGCTAGTCGCCGAACCGGGCGAGAGCGAGCAGGACTTCCGCTTACGCTGCTCGCAGGCGCTACGTGAGGTGCGCGACTCCACCGTAGACAAGGTGCGCAAGCGTTACGCGAGCAAGTTGACGACATTGGAACGCCGCGCTCTGACCCAAACGCAGGCCATCCAGCGCGAGGCGCAGCAGGCGCAATCGCGGGGCATCGGCACGGCGGTCTCGCTAGGGGCGGCGCTCATCGGCGCGTTCGCCAAGCGCAAGGGTCCGAGCGCGAGCAAGATCACCAGTGCGGTCAGACAGGGAGCGCGCATCACGCAGGACCAGGGCGACGTCGCGCGGGCCAGGGAATCGTTGGCGCAGACTCAGGCCGAGATCGCCAGCCTCAACGCGGCGCTCGAAGTAGAACTCGCTGGCGTTAGCGCCACTCCCCTCCAGGCAGACAAGCTCGAGCTCGATTCCGTGACCATCAGGCCAACGGCGCGCGACGTTGCGCTCCGCTTCGTCGGCGTCGCGTGGGTGCCGTTCCTGCAGGGCGCGGATGGGCGCTGGAACGTGAGGGCGTAGCCGCTAGTCGGGCTGTTGCGCTGGCGCCAAACGCCCGATGTCGCTACCGCTTGGGGCCTGGAAGAGCCGCAGTTCGAACTCGGGGAGGATGGCGATGAGATGGTCGAACACATCGGCCTGCACTCCCTCGTAGACAGCCCAGCGCACGTCGTTGACGAACACGTAAAGCTCGAGCGGCAGCCCGCTCGGGCCTGGCTGCAGTTGCCTGACGAGGAACGTCATGTCTTGCGCGATTCGCGGGTGCGAGCGCAAGTAGCGCGTAACGTACGCGCGGAACGTGCCGACGTTCGTTAGCCTGCGCGAGTTGACGGCGTCGTCTTGGGCGTCCGGGTGCTCTTGCGTCCAGGCGCTGATCTCGGCGCGCTTCTCCTCGAAGTACGGCCTTAGCAACGCGAACTTGCTCAGTCGCTCGATGTCCTGCTCGGCTAAGAAGCGGATGGTCGAGACGTCGAGATCTAGGCTGCGCTTGATGCGCCGCCCGCCAGACGCCTGCATCCCGCGCCAGTTCTTGAACGACTTGCCGAGGAAGCTGTGGGTCGGGATTATCGTGAAGGTCTTGTCCCAGTTCTGCACGGTGACGGTGTTGAGGGCGATCTCAGTGACGTCGCCGTCCGCGTTCATGTCCGGCATCTCGATCCAGTCGCCAACCCTGATGAGGTCGTTGTTCGTCAGCTGGATGCCGGCCACCAGGCTCAGGATGGTGTTCTGGAAGATGAGCAGTAGGACCGCAGACGCCGCGCCGATGCCGGTCAAGAGCAGCAGCGGGTCGCGGTCGAGCAGCACGCCGAGCGCGACCACCGCCGCGAGGAGATAGAGGATGAGCGTGGCCATCTGCAAGTAGCCCTTGATCGGCCGCTGCCCTGGCCGCGCCGAGCGCGTGCGCACCTCGCCGTACGCCGCTAAGGCGGAGGCAAGCGCACGCGCGACGGCGATGACCATCCACACCGTGATGACGCGCTGCAACAGTAGCGTGATGCTCACTGGCAAGGCGGGGAGGTAAGGCAGGCCAGCGCGGACGATGAGGAGCGGCACGAAGTGCGAGAGGCGGTAGAACACCCGCTGGCCCCGCAACGCGTCGACCCACTGGTCGTCGCTGCGGACCGTGATGCGCTGCAGGATGCCGATGAGTAGCCGCCTAGCGAGCATGTAGCCCAGGTAAGCGGCCACTGCCAGGGTGGCCGCCACCACTAAGGTGGTGAGCAGCGGCTGGGTGATCGCCAAGGCTTGAGCCGTGCTCCCCAGGAAGTCTGGTAGTGGGCTGTTCGTCAGTCGCTCATCCATATGGCCATGACCCTAACGCGTTGACCACTTCAACTGGTAGCGGCACTAGCGCGGCTCCACCCGCGCGCACGGGCGGTGATAAGCTCTCGGAATGTCCGACCAGTACGCGGTAAACGGCCTCTTAGTCGGGTCGCAGGCATGAGCGCTACTCGAGACGGTGCCGCCGTCCAGTTCACCTTCCGCTGGTGGGGCCCTCACGACCACGTCCCACTCGCCCATCTCGCCCAAGTGCCGAACGTGCGCACCGTGGTGACGGCGCTTGACAACGTGCCCGTCGGTGAGGCCTGGACGTCGGCCGCCATCCGCGACCGCCAGGAGTTGTGCCGCGCGGCCGGGCTCGAGTGGACGGTGGTCGAAAGCGTCGGCGTCCACGAAGCCATCAAGCTCGCCAGTCCAGATCGCGACCGTTACGTCGAGGCCTACGCGACTACCATCACGCGCCTCGGGGAGGCCGGTGTCGGCACGGTGTGCTACAACTTCATGCCCGTCTTCGACTGGATGCGCACGGACTTCGACTACCGCCTGCCCGACGGCTCGAGCGTCGTGTCCTACTCACAAGCGCAGCTTGACGCCATCGACTTGTCGAAGGGCCTGCCTAGACTGCCTGCCTGGCCGCAGGCATATTCGGCAGCTGACTTGGAGTCACTGTTCGACCGCTACGCCGGTGTCACCGACGAGGAGTTCCTCGCTCGCTACCGCTACTTCATCGAGGCGATAGCCCCCGTTGCCGAGGCGGCGGGCGTGCGCCTCGCCATCCACCCAGACGACCCGCCTTGGCCCATCTTCGGCCTCCCGCGCATCGTCGGCGACGCAGCGGCCATTCAGGCCGTGCTCGACTGCTCGAGTAGTCCGGCTCACGGTCTCACGTTCTGCACTGGGTCGCTTGGCGCCAGCGCCAAGAACGACCTCCCAGCTATGGCGCGCAGCTTCGCTAAGCGCACGCACTTCGTTCATGCGCGCAACGTCAAACGCCGCGGCGAGCGCGAGTTCCACGAGGTCGACCACACGCCAGAGGCTGGCGACGTCGACTTGGTGGCGGTCATGGCGGCCCTCGTAGCTGGGGGTTTCTCCGGCCCGTTACGGCCAGACCACGGGCGCATGATCTGGGGAGAGACCGGCATTCCCGGTTACGGGCTGTACGACCGCGCCCTTGGCCTCATGTACTTGCAGGGCGTGTACGGCGCCCTGACGCGGACCGGCGGCACTCGATGAGCGGCGCGGTGCTCGACACCCTCGCGCGGGCAGGCATAGTGCCAGTGCACGCTGACACCGACACGACCGCCGTGGTGGAGGCCGTGCGGGCCTGTTACGCGGGCGGGGTACGGGCGTTCGAGTTCGCCGACCGCGTGCCTGGCGCCGTCGACATCTTCCGCGAGCTGCATGAAGTCGTCAGGGCGGAGATGCCCGACCTCGCACTTGGCGCCGGCACAGTGACGACGGTGGCGTCGGCCAAGGCGTTCGCCGCAGCCGGCGCGACGTTCCTCGTGAGCCCCGTGCTGGCGGAGGAGGTGCTGGCCTGGAGCATAGCGAGCGGCACGCCGTTCGTGCCTGGGGTGGTTACGCCGACGGAGGCGTGGCGCGCTCACGTTGACGGGGCGGAGGTCGTCAAGCTCTTCCCGGCCGCCACGTTCGGCCCCGGCTACTTGAAGAGCATCCTCGCGCCTCTCCCACGACTGCGCGTGCTCGCCACCGGCGGCATCAAGGCGACGCCTGCCGCGGTCGAGGAGTGGTTGGCTGCGGGCGCCTTCGGCGTGGGGCTAGGCTCCGACCTCATCCCGAAAGGGCGCCTGAGCAGCGAGCGTCTCGCGGCGCTGACGAGCGCCTGTCTGGCCATCACCGCGTCCTTGCCGCCGCGTATGCAGCGGCCATGAGCGCGCCCCTGGTCGTCACGTTCGGTGAGGCCCTGCTGCGCCTCTCCCCTCCTCGAGCCGAGCGCTTGCGGGGCGCCAACGCCTTGACGCTTCGCGTCGGCGGCGCGGAGGCGAACGTAGCCGCTGGCGTGGCTGGCCTCGGGCTGCGCGCTCGTTGGTACTCGCGGTTGCCGGTCGGCGAGCTTGGCGAACGCGCCCTTGGCGAGATCAGGGGTCGCGGCGTCGATGTCACGTTCGTGGAGCGCGGCGCTGGGCGCATGGGGCTGTACTTCCTCGAGGAGGGTGTCGCTCCCCGAGCCACAAGCGTCGCTTACGATCGCTCGCACACGGCATTCACCAACGTTGGGAGCGAGTCCGCCGCCGCTGCGCTGGCGGCCGGCCTGCTCGCTGACGCGAACGCCCTCGTCACCTCCGGGATAACTCTCGCCCTCGGCGACGGTTCACGCGCCGCGGCAGCCGAGTTGTGGCGCGCGGCGGGCCAGGCCGGAGTCATGAGGGTGTTCGACGTCAACTACCGCGGCCGCCTGGCGACGCCAGCCGCGGCCGTTGCGCACGCGGCGCCCTTCCTCGCGGCGGCCGAGCTAGTGGTAGTGGCCGAGCGCGACGCGCTCGCGCTTTATGGCGGCCTAGCCGCCGTTCGGAGCGCCGCCCCCGGCGCGCTGGTGGTCATGACGAGGGGCCCCGCAGGTGCGAGCGCCCACGGCCTGCCTGAAGGCGACATCGAGCAACCCGCGCTTCCGAGCGCCGCCGACGGCCGCATCGGTCGGGGAGACGCCTTCCTCGCTGGCTTCTTGAGCGGTCTATTGCGCGAGAGTGGCCCCGCTAAGGCGCTAGCGCTCGGCGTGGCGTGTGCCTCGTTGAAGTCCACCTGGGCAGGCGACTTGCCAGACCTAGACCTGAGCGAAGTCGAGGCGCTCGCCGCGGGTAGCGGCGCGAGCGACGTGGCGCGCTGATGGCGTTGCGGCTAGCCGCCGCGCCTCAGCGTGGCCCGCGCGTGTAACGCTCGAGGACTCGGGCGTCGGGGGCGAACCCTGTTCCTGGTACCTGCGGGACTTCGAACGTGCCGTCCGCGCCAGGCGTGCCGGGGTGGGCAAGCCACGCTTCCGGTTCGACGAAGTGGTACTCCAACTCCCTGACCTCAGGCAGCGCAGCCGCTAAGTGCAGGCTGGCGAAGAAGCCGGGACCGAAGTATGGGCAGTGCGGCTGTAACGGCGTGCCGTACTCGCGCGCGAGTTCGGCGACCCGCAAGAACTCCGTCACGCCGCCGACCTTGGTGACGCTTGGCTGCGCGTAGTCGACGGCACCCGCGCGCAGCGCCGCCGCGAACTGCTCCGCGGTGCACCAGTTCTCGCCCGCAGCGAGCTTGAGGCCTGCGCCGCGCAGACTGGCCAGCGACGAGTAGTCTTCTGGTGGGAACACGGGCTCCTCCAGCCACGAGACGCCGAGGTCCTTGAGGGCCGGCGTTAGCGCGGCCGCCTGGCTGAGTGACCAGTTGCAGTTCACGTCGACCGCGAGCGGCACGTCCGCGCCAACGGCTGCGCGGCAAGCCGCGATGTCAGGCAGCGTCAACTCGTGGAGTTTCAAGCCGGTGAAGCCCGCCTCCAACGCCATGACGGACGTGCGGGCTATCAGGTCGGCGTCCGCGTAGCGCACCAGGCTCGCGTAGAACGGCACGCGCCGCGCATTCGCCCCTGGGGCGAGCAAACGGAAGAGCGGCACGCCTGCGCGCTTGGCCGCCAGGTCCCATAGCGCCATGTCGACGCCGGAAAGGGCGAACATGGTCACGCCGTAGCGCCCGAACAGGTGCAGGCGCCGCTGCATGACGAGGTTCCAGGCCCCTATGTCTTCTACGACCTCGCCCCGGAGGACGGGGGCTATCAGGCGGTCGACCAGCGCCTTGGTTGCATCGACGGTGAAGTAGCCGAACCCCTCTCCCCAACCCTCGTTGCCTTCGTCGTCCGTGACGCGCACGAGGAGGATCTCGAGGGTGTTCCACGTGGTCGGCGTGATGCCTACGCCCCTGCCGCCATCGTCGAAGGGGATCTCGACGATGGTCGTCTCGACGCTCGTGACTTTCATGACCGCTCCTGAACCTTAGGTAGCGGGGCGACGGCGTAAGCGCCGCCAACGCGCTGCCCGCCGCGCTCCGGCCCCATGTCGTCCGCGCCTAGGTAGTCAGGGGCGAGGTTGTCATCTGAGCGGTCGCGCGGCTGGTAGCCGAGTTCGAAGGCGCGCCGATTATCGAAGAGCGGTTCCGGGCAGATGGAGGTGCCGTACACGACCTCGTGCCCGAGGCCCGGCATGCGCAGGCCGAGCGTGAACAGCTCGGCTAGGTCCCTTGCGCTTGTCCACATGCGCAGGCTGCGCTCGTCGCCGACCCGTGGGTCGGCGTTGCCGATCCTGACGACGAAGGTCGGTAACCCGGAACGCAACGCGTACATGGCGCAGGCCGCCTCGCCGAACGCTTTGCTCAGACCGTAGAAGGCGTCTGGCGCGACGGGTTTGCCGTCCGCAGAGAAACCCGCGCGCGGGTAGGCGCCAAGGACGTGGTGGCTGCTGGCGTAGACGAAGCGCTTGACGCCCGCGTGCGCCGACTCTTGGAGGAGGTTGAGCGTGCCGCGGTAGTTGGCGTCAAGTGAGGCGTCGAAGTCGAGGCCAAGTCCGTGCACGCAGGCTAAGTGGATGACGGCGTCGACGCCGGCCACCGCTGCCGCCACGGCGGCGGGGTCGGCCAGGTCGCCGAGGTGGAGTTCCTCGTTGCTAGCGCAGGCCGGCGCTGGTGGTTGTAGGTCCGTAAGTCGCAAGTCGAAGTTGCGCCGCAAGTAGGGCCTTACGGCGGTGCCCACGCGCCCGCTGGCGCCGGTGATGAGGACTTTCATCTGACTCCTCCAAGGCAATGGCGCGCAGGCGGTGAGTTGACACTGCTCGTGGCGCGTCGGTATCCTCGCTTCAGTCTGGTCATACCATAAGACCGCAGGTTAGTCGCGGGATGGTTGGAGGACGAACGTGGACGGTGACGACAAGGCACAAGGCAAGGTGGAGTTCGCGCTCGGGCCCGCCACCCGCATCTCCTTGGCCGCCACCGTTGCCGATCAGCTCGCTGCCCAGATCGTCGGCGAGAACCTGAGCGCGGGCCAGCGACTACCGCCGGAGCGCGAACTCGCCACCCGCCTACAAGTCAGCAGGCTAGTGGTGCGCGAGGCGCTGCGGACACTGGCCGAACGCGGCCTGATCGAGGTTCGCCCCGGGGTCGGCGCCTTCGTCGTGCCGATGGTGAGCGGCTCGGTGACGCGGCCGCTCGCGCTCTACCTCGTGCGCAACAACGTCTCCCTCGCTCACCTATTCCAACTCCGCCACGCGCTCGAGCCGAGCATCGCAGCGGCCGCCGCGACCGCCGCCACCACCCCGAACCTGGCCCCCCTCGCCGTCAACCTCGCCCTCGGCGCCGACCTGGTCGAGCGGCTAGAGGCCGGCGAGGACGCCTACGAGGAGTACGCCTGGGCAGACCTCGAGTTCCACCAGCTCGTGGCGGCGGTAACGGGCAACCCCCTCTTCCAACTCGTGCTCGAGCCGCTGATCGACAGGCAGCTCGACGTGAGGCGCGCCGGCGCCCACCTTCCAGGCGCCGCACGGCGCGCGCACGCAGGCCACGCCGCCGTGCTGCAAGCCGTGGCGGCGGGAGACGCCGCCGCCGCCGCGGCCGCCATGGACGACCACCTAAGGGTCGTCGAGGGCTGGCTAGTAACGCTTGAACCGCAAGAAGCGACCACCGCTTCCGGCGCTGAGGAGTGAACAGGATGATAGACGAGGCCAAACGCGAGCACATGATCGACGCCGTACGCGGCTACTTCGAAGCGTGCAACTCGGCGAGTCGCGAGCTCTTCGCGCGCTACCTAGCCGCAGACTGCCGCCACTACTTCCCGCCCAACGCTGGCGGACCCTACCTCGGGCGCACAGCCATCGAGGACCTGTGGATCGGGTTCGTTAGCCGCCTGGACTCGCGCTGGACCATCGACCGCCTCGTGTGCGACGGGGAGCAGATCTGCGTCGAGTGGACCCACTGGAAGCCGCGAGCTGGCGAGTACATCCGCGGCTCGGAGTGGTACGAGTTCGACGAGCACGGCAAGATCGACGTCATCTGGGCCCACTACGCCGCCTCGCGCGACGTCGAGCGCAGCGCCAACGTGCTCGAGGGCTACGACTACGCGGCTAACGGCTACTCAACTGAGGCGCCAACCTTGGCGCCAGACACGCAAGCGCGGCGCGACGCCGCCCTTGCGAAGGAGGCAGAACGTGGCGCTTGATCCCCTCCCCCTCGACCCGACCGTAGAGGCCCAACTACGGCAGACGAGCACCGCCACCCTGGCCACGGTGCTGTACATCCACGGCTTCAAGTCACGCGTCGTCTTCGGCGTGCAGCGCCTCAACCCAACGAAGGGCACCATGATCGGCGTGGCACGCACGCTGCGTTACATCGCCGCGCGCGAGGACCTCGACACCTTGGAGCAGTGGAAGCTCGACACCAACCCGCAGCGTCGCATCGCTGACGAGATCCGGCCGGGCGAAGTACTGGTGATAGAAGCGCGCGCCGACCAGTCGTGCGGCACCATGGGCGGGATGCTCGTCGCCCGCATGCAAGTACGCGGCGCGGCGGGGATAGTCAGCGACGGGCCGTTCCGCGACGGGCCGTTCATCGCCGGCCTCGACCTGCCAAGTTACTCGAGCGGCATGAACGCCAACACCAACCTCATCGCTCACCACCCAGAGGACCTCGACGTGGCCATAACGTGCGGCGGGGTGCAGGTAAGGCCCGGCGACGTGATCGTCGGCGACGCGGAGGGCGTGGTGGTGATACCGCGCCACCTGGCCGCTGAGGTGGCGGCAGCCGCGTACCAGAAGGAGCGCGAGGAAGCGTTCATCGAGAGCCGCATCCTCGCTGGCGCGGCCATCAAGGGGAGCTACCCCATGAACGCAGAGACGCGGGCGGCGTACGAGGAGCAAGCAGAGAGCTGAGCGGCGCTTACGCCGAGGCGCTCGGCCGACGGACCTGTAAGCGTGCGCAAGATCAGTTGTCGAACAGCGCTCCCTGCACCACGCGCCCCGGCACGCGGAACTCCGTGCTCACCAACGCTGGCACGCGCCGCGGAATGCCCGCGCGCTCGCGTGCGCTATGGAAGAGCGCCCTCACCTGCTCCGCGTACGGGCCCTCGCCGCGCATGCGCCTGCCGAACTCGCTGTCGTGGAGCTGTCCTGCATGCACGTCGCGGACGCGGTTGAGCACGCGCTGCTTGCGCAGCGGCGCATGCTCGTCGAGCCACTCCTCGAAGATGGCAGCCACAGCACCTGGGAGCCGCATGAGCGTGTAGCCGGCATGGCTGGCGCCGGCCGCCGCTGCCGCCTGAAGTATCCGCGGCGCCTCCGAGTCGGTCAGGCCGGGAACGATCGGAGCGACGTTCACCCCCACCGGCACGCCCGCGCCCGCCAGCTTCTCGATCGCGGAAAGTCGGTTGGCGACGGTCGAGGTGCGAGGCTCGAGCTTGGCGCGCAGCGCCTCGTCGAGCGTCGTGATCGAGATCGTCACCCGCACGCCGCCCCAGGCCGCCAGCTCCCTTAGCACGTCCAGGTCGCGCGTTACGAGAGCGTTCTTAGTGATCACGCCCACGGGGTTGCGGTAGCTGGCCAACACCTCGAGGCAGGCGCGCGTGATGCCTAGGCGCGCCTCGACGGGTTGGTAAGGGTCCGTGATGCCCGAGAGCATCAGCATCGTCGGCTCCCAAGACGGCCGCTTCAGCTCGGCCTCGAGGAGCGCCGCGGCGTGACGCTTGACGAGGATGACGCGCTCGAAATCGAGCCCGGCCGAGAGGCCTAGGTACTCGTGAGTCGGGCGCGCGTAGCAGTATGCGCAGCCGTGCTCGCAGCCGCGGTAGGGGTTGAGGCTGGCGCTGAAGCCGACGTCCGGGCTCGAGTTGCGTGTGATGACACTGCGCGAGGTGTCGTCGAGATAGCGCGTGCGCACGCGCAGGTCGCCGGCCTCGACCTCGTCCGGGTCGAGTTCGACCATTAGCTCGCTGAAGCGGTTGGCGGGGTTGGCCTGCGCGCCCCTGCCGCGGTGGGTGCGGGGCTCGTCAGTATCTAGCGGCATGTGGGAGTGTAGGCCAACGGCGCCTGTGAGATGCTCACCTGGCAGCACATCTGCCCGCCGATCCGGGCCAAGTGCGTGGCCGTCACGTACCCTACGCAGGCGGCGCGCCGCCTGCCGCCCCCCGGCAGCTGTCCTAGGAAGCGTCCGGCCCAAGCGGCAGGAAGCGGAACATGCCGTAGTGCGCTTCCGCGAGCGTCTCGTCGGCCGTGTCTCTCACCCAGCGCCACATGCGCCGCACCATGTCTTGCAGCGCAGCGCGGTGTTCCGGGTCAGCGGCTAGGTTGCGCAACTCGCCAGGGTCGGCCGCGAGGTCGTAGAGCTCGTCCTCGTCGAAGCCGTTCATGACGTACTTCCAGCTGCCGCGCCACAGCACGCGCTGGGTGTAACGGAAGCGCTGGCCGTGGAACTCCGCGAACGCCTCACCCGGCGCGCCCACGCCCGCGCCAGTCAGGTGCCCCGTCAACTCCGCGCCCTGACAGTCGAACTCCTCGCCCAACAGCAGCCGCACGAGGGTGCGCGGCAGGTCGAGGAGGCTGACGGGACCCGGGACGGCCACACCAGGCACCACGCCGGGCCCGCGCATGATGAGTGGCACGCGGTACGCCTCCTCGAAAGCAGGAGCGCCCTTGAAGAGCAGGCCGTGAGCTCCCAGGTAGTCGCCGTGGTCTGACGTGAACACGACAAGCGTGTCCTCCGTCTGCCCCGTGGCGTCGAGCGCGGCGAGGAGGCGGCCGACCTGGTCGTCGAGCATGCTGCATAAGGCCCGGTAGCAGGTGGTCGCGAACGCGAAGTCGTCCCACGTCAGGTCGCGCCACGCCTCGCGTATGCGGCGGTAGATGGCGGGTTTGTCCGTCATGGGGTCGGCGAAGCTGACGGGCGGCTCGACGTCGGACGGGTCGTAAAGGTCGAAGTACTCCCGCGGCGCGATGTACGGGTCGTGCGGGGCCTCCGTGCTGACGACGAGCGCCCACGGCTCGCCGGGAGCGGCGCGCTCGATGAACTCGACGCCCTTCGTGACGAGCGCGTGCTCCGGAGTCTGGTCAGCTGGCACGTCAGCGACGCCAGCGACGAGCAGGTCGCGGTAGCCGGGCCGTGACACCTTGAGTGAGCGCGTCAGGGCGCCGCGGTGCTCCTTGACCCCGACGAGCCGCAGCTCGGTCTCGTACTCGCCGAAGCCGTACTCCTCGAGGTGGTCGGTGCGCTCCACGTGCCACTTGCCGAAGTAACCGGTGCGGTAACCGGCGCGCGCCAGTTCGCGCGACCAGAACGGCATGTCGGGGCGCAAGTCGGCTTCGGGGGCTGGCACGGCGTGGGTAACGTCGGTCACGCCATGGCTGTGCGGGAGGTGGCCGGTGAAGAGGCTCGCCCGCGATGGGGAGCAGATGGGGTTAGTGGCGTAGCAGCGCTCGAAGCGCGCGCCCTCCAGCGCCAGGCGCTGCAGGTTGGGTGTGAGGCACGGACCGCCCGGCGCTACCGTGTCGGCGCGCTGCTGATCGGTGATGACGAGGAGCAGGTTCGGGCGCGTGCGCGTCACCGCACGACTCCATCCCGAAGCGCGGCGCGCACGAGGGGCAGGCTGCGGTGGCGAAGCCACACCGCCTGGGCGGCGAACGCCAACGAGAACGCCACGATGCCGACGTAGATGCCCGCAACGCTCGTGAGGGTGCCGCCCAGGTACAGACCGACCAAGCCGACGGCGAGGAAGAGGAGGATGGACTCCATGATGGAGCGCGTCTGCTCGCTGTACATGATGACTCCTTGGTACCAACTGATGAGGACACGCAGGGCTGGCATGAGGGTGCCGAACCACAGGGCGCCGCCCGCCAACTGCGCCAGGTCCGACTGCAACCCGGAGACGTTCGTGAACCAGACCCGCGCGAGGGGCGTCGCGGCCACGACGAGCAGTGCCGCCGTGAAGCCGAAGGCGGCCGCCAGGGTGAACTTGCGCAGCAGCGGTACGGCGCCTGGCCGGCGCACGAGGCTTATCACCACCTCCGTGAACGCCATGCCTGGGCTCTGCCACAGCATCAGGAAGCCCCACAGGACGGGCCACACGGCCAGCGACTCGAGCGAGAGCGGGAGGCGCGCAAGCGCGACGGCGACGAACGACTGCACGAGCATCGTGAGCACCGTCATGACAACGAGCGGCCAGACGAACCTGGCGAAGCGCCCGAACGTCATGGCCGGACCGAGTGGCTGCCCGCGCAGTGGGCCGGCAAGAACGGGGACCACCTTCACCTGCGTGAAGAGCGCCTCGGCAAGCACGCCGGTTACCACGGCCGCCGAGGCCGCCACCACGCCGGAAACGGCCCCCGTGGCGGCGCTGACCGTCAGGACGGCCGTGAGGCACAAGATCCGCAGCACCGAGCCCCATACGACGACCCGCGCGTCGCCGTAGCGGATGAGCACGCCCTGCTGGAAGCGGCGGAAGCCCGTCCCGAACGCGTATGGCACCATGAGCAGCACGCCGAGGCGAGCGATGTCGACGATCTCCTGCTGCGCGCCGATGCCCCGCATGACCACGCCATATAGCGGCGTCAGCGCCACGAGTAGCTGCAGGCCCGTCAGTGCGAGCAGCAGGCGCATTGCGTATGTGCGCAAGCGTGCGTAGGCGTTAGCGTCGGAGGCGAGGGCGGCGCCGGTCGGCAGGAGCGTCTGCGCCGTGGCCTGGATGGTCACGGAGATCGCGAAGACGATGCCCCAGGCCGCCAAGTTGAGCTCCGGACTCGCCATGCGCGCCACGAACGCGGCCGCGATCACGAGCTCAGACGTCATGATGAGCCAACTCAGCGCCAGCGGCAGCCACGTGCCGATGACGGTCCTCGGGGTGAGTGGTGGGGCCGCCTCCATTGTGCTCACGCTGGCGGTACGGCTCCCCCGTTGACCAGGCGGCTCAGTCGCCCACCACCTCGGACATGTCCCAGCCGTTCTGCTCACACACGACGGCGACGTGCGAGTCCCAGGTAGGCTCGTGCGTTGGGCGGCCGCCAGGGAAGCAGTCGACGACGAGGTACTTGAGGGCGACGTCGGACACGCAGTGAACGCGGTGCCACGTGCCTGGCGGCACCCTCACGAGGTCGCCTGGCACGAGGTGCCCCTCGAAGCGCGCGTCCGCCCCTATCTCGAGGCGTCCCTCGCCCTCGAGGACATAAAAGACTTGCTCAGTGTCGTCGTGCTTGTGCAGGGGCGGGGCCTCGCCAGGCTCCATGACGCTGATGAAGCTCTCGCTCGCTGTTGCCTCCGCGCGGTCCATGACGAGCTCGTTGGTGTGCGTCGGAAAGCGGTAGCGCTTGAGGCCGGAGGTCTTGTAGACGTAGTTCATGAGTTCCCTTTCGCCCTGCTGATGGTCGTTGGAGTTAGCGCCGCGCTAGCTCTCGCGGTCCTGTGGTCCCAGTCGTTCAGCAGCTCCCTCAGCTCAGCGCGCTTGCCTGCGTACCTTGGGTCAAGTGCCAGGTTCGTGTGTTCTAGCGCGTCTGCCTTCAGGTCGTAGAGCTCGTCTAGGTCACCCATGGAGTCGGTAACGTACTTCCAGTCGCGGGTGCGCACCATCCTGCGCCTGCCCTCCGCTTCGCGCCACTCGAGGCTTGCCTTCACCGCCTCGAGGCCCTTGGCGCCGCTGGCGTCCAGGTCTTCGAGCCTGAACGGCGGTCCCCCCGCACCGTACTCGGAGAAGGCCGCGGCTCGCGGGGCGTAGTCGGTGACCGTCGGCAGCGGCGCGCCGTGCATGCCGGGAGGTCGCTCGAGCCCCTGCAGCGCCAAGACCGTGGGCAGCACGTCGACGAGGCTGACGAGCGACTCGTCCACCACCCCAGCTGGCAACTGCCCCGGCCACGAAACGACGAGCGGCACGCGCGTCAGGCAGTCGTAGAAGGCGCCGCCCTTGCGCGTCATGCCGTGCTCGAGGGCGAAGTCGCCGTGATCGGAGAGGAACACGACGACCGTCGACTCGCGCAGGCCGCTGCGGTCCAACGCAGCCATGAGCTGCTCGATACCGTCGTCTACGAAGCGCACCATTCCGAGGTAGGCGGCGAGGAGGCGTTGCTGTTCCGCGTGGTCCTCGCGGCTGACGTCAAGCAGCCTGCGCAGCACGCGGTTGCGTTCCGGCGCGCCCGGCATGTCGTATGGCTCGGCTGGCGCAGGCTGCGGGTCGTCAGCTAGCGCACCTTCGAAGTAGGTCCGCGGCACCTCGTAAGGCGTGTGCGGGTCGGGGAACGAGACCCACAGGGCGAACGGCCTGTCGGCCCCAGCGCGCTCCTCTAAGTAGCGCGCCGCCTGACCTGCGACTAGGCCGGTGGAGTAGTCAGTCAGCGGGTAGTCCGTTACCGCGTACGAGAGCGCCGCACCCTGGCGCGGCATCGCGCGGCGCGTGGCGTGCGCTGCCGCGACGGCCGCCTCGGGCCTGAACCACTCCATGCCCCTGGCTGGGCGCGCTGACGTCAGGCCTTCGTGGCCCACCTCGCACCACACGTCGAACAGGTCCCGATCCGCTTGCTCCTCGAAGCAGTGGTTCTTGCCGATCAACGCGGTGCTGTAGCCGGCCGCTTTCCACAGCCTGAAGGCGTGATCCGCCCCGGCTGGCATGCCGCCCTCGTTAGTCCGGGCGCCGTGGCCGTGCGGGTACTGCCCCGTGAACAGCGAGACGCGCGCGGGAACACATAGCGGATGGGGCGTCAGCGCGTGGCGGTAAGTCACGCCCGCCGCCGCGAGGCGCTCTAGGGCCGGAGTCGCCGTGCCGGAGGCGGCGTAAAGGCTGCTGGCGCTGGCCTTGAACTGATCGGCCATGATGACGACCACGTTCGGCGCGCGTTCCATGGTCAGATACTCAGTTCGCCGTCGCTGCTTGCTGGTAGACGGGTAACGCCGAGCCGTGCTCGATGCCAGGCAGGTCGAGCTCCTCTGCGCGGTGGCAGGCGACGAAGTGGTCGGGGCGCACCTCGCGCAACGCTGGCGCCTCGGTCATGCAACGCTCGTTGGCGTAAGGGCAGCGCGGGTGGAAGTAGCACCCCGACGGCGGGTTGGCTGGGTTGGCCACCTCGCCCTCCAGCCTCAGCATCTCGCTGCGCCTGCGGGGGTCCGCTTGCGGCACCGCGCCCATCAGGGCTGAAGTGTACGGGTGTAGCGGCGCCTCGAAGAGCGGTTCGGTCTTGGCCGTCTCTACGATCTTGCCGACGTACATGACGGCGACGCGGTGGCTGATGTGCTTGACGATGCTAAGGTCGTGCGCCACGAACATGTAAGACAGCCCGAGGCGGTCCTGCAGTTCGAGGAGCAGGTTGAGGATCTGCGCCTGCACGGATACGTCGAGGGCAGACACGGCCTCGTCCGCCACCACCAGCTTGGGGTTGAGGGCAAGGGCACGCGCGATGACAACGCGTTGCCGTTGCCCACCGCTGAAGGCGTGAGGGTAACGGTGCATGTACTCGCCGCGCAGTCCAACGAGGCTGAGCAGTTCCGCAACGCGGTCCATGCGCTCCTGACGCTTGGCGACCCCGTTGACGAGGAGCGGTTCTCCGATGATCTCGAAGAGGTTCTTGCGCGGGTTAAGCGAACCGAACGGGTCCTGGAAGATCATCTGCATCTCGCGCCACAGTGGCCGCAGCTCGCGGTTAGGGAGCTTGGCGACGTCGATGACGTCGTCGGGGCCGCGGCGGAAGAGGACCTCTCCAGACGTAGGGTCCATGGCGCGCAAGACGCAACGCGACGTCGTCGTCTTACCGCAACCGCTCTCACCTACGAGGCTCAGGATCTCGCCGGTGTCGACGTGCAGGCTCACGTCGTCGACGGCCTTGACGGCGCCGACGGTGCGGCCGAACGCGCCGCCCTTGATCGGGAAGTACTTCTTGAGGTTGCGCACCTCGAGCAGGCGCTCAGCCGGGAGCTGCGCTTTCGTCGCCACGCGGTCACTCATCGGCTACCTCACGGTGGAACAGGAAGCAGGCCACCGGCTGCTCGTCGCTCTCCGGGTAGAGCGCGGGCACGTGCACGTCGCACACGCCTGGGATGGCGTCTGCGCAGCGCGGGTGGAAGGGGCAACCGCGTGGCTTATGCAGCGGGTGCGGGATGGAGCCCTCGATGGTCGGCAACAGGGCGCGCGGCTCGCTGTTCATGTTGGGCACCGAGCGCAGGAGCGCCTTCGTGTACGGGTGCTTGGGGTTGTGGAAGATGTCGTCGACCGGCCCGCGCTCCATGACGCGACCCAAGTACATGACGACCACGCGGTCGGCGACTTGCGCGATCACACCGAGGTCGTGCGTGATGAAGATGATGGACGACCCGTGCTCCTCCTGCAGGTCCCTCAGGAGGGAGAGGACTTGCGCCTGAGTCGTCACGTCGATGGCCGTCGTAGGCTCGTCAGCCACCAGGAGCTTGGGGCGGCAGGAGAGCGCCATGGCGATGATGGCGCGCTGCCTCAACCCACCTGACAGCTGCCACGAGTACGAGTCGATGCGCTCTTCAGGGCTCGGCACCCCGACCTCGCGCAACCGGTCGATGGCCATGGCGCGCGCCTCACGCGCCGTGACGTTCTGGTGCAGGCGGATGGTCTCGACGATCTGCTCGCCGATGGTGTGCAGGGGGCTGAACGACGCCATCGGCTCCTGCGGGATGAGGGCTATCTCGCCACCGCGGATGTTGCGCATGCGGCGGCCATCCTTGCGGAGCTTGACGAGATCTACCTCGCTCTCCTTGCCGCGCGCCCTGCCCGTCTGGTCCGGCCTGTAGAGGATCTCGCCTCCCACGATGCGGCCTGGCGCCGCCACGAGCCTGAGGATCGACTTCATGGTGATGCTCTTGCCGCAGCCGCTCTCCCCCACGATGCCAAGCACTTCGCCTGGCATGACGTCGAAGCTCACGCCGTCGACCGCGCGCACGGTGCCGTCGTCGAGCTCGAAGTAGGTCTTGAGGTCCCTCACCGAGAGCAGCGGCGTGGCTGCTGCTACGGGGGGTTCAGTGGCTGTAGGGGTCTGCGGCATCGCGTAAACCGTCTCCTAAGATGTTGAGGGCGAGTACGGTGATGATCACGAACAGGCCCGGGATGAGGAGCCAGGGGGCGTTCACTACCGACTGCAGGTTCTGCGCCTCCTGAAGCATGACACCCCAGCTGATGGCTGGTGGGCGCATGCCGAGGCCGAGGAAACTGAGGAACGTCTCGTTGAGGATCATCACTGGCACCGCCAAAGTGACGGCCGCGATGATGTGGCTAGCGAACGACGGCACCATGTGCGCGAAGATGATGCGGCTCTGGCTGGCGCCGACGAGGCGGGCCGCCGTCACGAAGTCCTCCTCGCGCAGGCTCAGGAAGCGGCCACGTACTTCGCGTGCGAGGCGCGTCCAGCCGAGCAGCGCCAATATGACGGTGATGGCGAAGTAAACGGTGCTCACCGACCAGGTGCGCGGCAATGCGGCCGACAGGGCCAACCAGACCGGGATGGCTGGGATGGCCTGCAGCAGCTCGATGATGCGCTGGATGACGTTGTCGACGAGGCCCCCGAAGTAGCCGGAGATGCCGCCGAGAACGATGCCCAAGAGCGTGCTGATGGCGACGGCGACGAGCCCGATCGAGAGCGAGATGCGCGTGCCGTACATGAGCCGCGACCACTGGTCGCGCCCGAGGCGGTCGGTGCCGAGGACGTGGCCGGTGGCGGGAGCGCTAGCGCTCCCGAAGCCGACCAGGTGGATGTCGGACGGGATGAAGCCGAAGAGCTTGTACGAGTAACCGCGGGCGAACAGCCTCACTGGCACCCGCGTGCTCGTGTCCTTAGCCCACTCCATCTTGAGCGTGCGGGCGTTGCGGGCGCCCTCCACCTCGTACACGAACGGCAGCACGAGGCGGCCTTCGTGGAAGATGCGGATGACCTGCGGCGGGATGTAGGCGCGACGAGCGCTCGTCACGTTGGGGTCGGCGGTGCTGAAGAACTCTGGAGCCAGCGCCGTGAGGGTGATGACGGCGACTACGCCGAGGCAGATGACGCCGAGCTTGTGCTTGGTGAAGCGCAGCCAGGTGAGCTTCCAGGCCGGCGTGACGTAAACGGCGGGTTCTTTCGCGCTCTGCGCCGCCCCTGCGGTGATGTCCGTCATGAGTTCTCCAGCTTGATGCGCGGGTCAAGTACGGCCAGGAGGATGTCTGAGAGGAGCGTGCCAACTACGGCGAGCAGGCAGAAGATCAAGATGATGGTGCCTGCGAGGTACATGTCCTGGCCGATGAGGGCACGCAGGAGCAGCGGGCCGATCGTCGGCAGGCTCATGACTACCGAGACGACGAGGCCGCCTGACAGGAGTTGCGGCAGATACCAACCTAAGGTGCTGACTACTGGGGCGATGGCAACGCGCGTCGGGTACTTGAGGACGAGCTTCCACTCTGGCAGACCCTTAGCCCTGGCCATCTCGGTGTACGGCTTGCTCAGCTCGTCGAGCAGGTTGGCGCGCACGACGCGCGCTATCTGCGCCGTGCCTGCAACTCCGAGGACGATCATGGGTAGCCAGATGTGGCTGAGGAGGTCACCCACGCGCGCCCAGCTCCACGGCGCGTCGAGGAACTGCGGCGAGAAGAGGCCGGTGACGGTCACGCCGAAGTTGTCGAACGCCACCCACATGAGCACGAGCGCCAGCAGGAAGTTGGGCGTCGCAAGCCCGATGTAGTTGAGGATCGTGAATACGTAGTCAAGAAAAGAGTACTGGCGCGTGGCCGAGAAGATACCGATCGGGATGGCGACGGCCCACGTGAATATCAGGGAGAAAGTCGTGAGGATGAGCGTGAGGAGGAGCCTCTCCCCTATCAACTCGCTGTTAGCGCGGCGCCACTCGAGCGAAACGCCGAGGTCGCCTCGCAGCAGGTTGCCCACCCATTTGCCGTACTGGACGTACATGGGCTGGTCCAGCCCGTAACGGTTACGCAACGCTTCTATCTGCGTCTGATCGATCGAGGTGCCGCCAGCAGCCAGCTCAGCTACGTAACTAGTGAGGAAGTCGCCAGGCGGCGCCTGAATGAGCGCGAAAGAGACGATCGAGAAGATCAGGAGCAGGAACGGCAGCAGCAATAGTCGCTTGAGGATGAACCAATGCACTTACAGCGTCTCCTTGACGGACTACTCGGAACTCGGTGAGCGCGCGACTGACGTTCACGCACCCGGGTAGCCCGTAGCTAGGGTCGGCCCACCGGGTGGTGGGCCGACCGGGCTGCTAGTTGATTACTCGGTCTTGTAGAAGAACTGCTCGGGGCGGGCGTCGCCTGGCGTGCGGAGCGGCCAGTCGTTCGCGACTACGGGCGGAACGTTCATGAGGGCGTCGTTGACTACGACTACGCCTTGCACCATCGGCGTGAGGCCGACGGTACCGAAGCCGTAGATCATCGTGGCGGAGTGCTGGAAGAGCTCCTTCGCAAGCGCGATCTGCTCGTCCGTGCCGACGGTCTTGGCCTTCTCGATGATGTCGACGATCTTCTTGATGCCAGGTGCCGGCTCGTTGCCGCGCGCACCGTCAGACTCGTACCAGTGGCGCGTCTCGACGGCGAAGATCGTCGCCGGGTTGCTGCGCGGGTCGAGCTTCGGATTGCCCGTGAACGGGAAGGCGGTGGTGTCCTCGTTCCAGATCTCGACCTGGAGTTCGTTGGCGTCACGCATGGTGAAGTGCGCGTTGCGCTCGCGGACCTGCACGTCGGTCGGGACGCCTACGGCGGCCCAGTTGGCGGCTACGAGCTGCGCGACGTCGGGCCACGGGCCGAACGCTGGCACCACGGAGAGTTCGATGCGCAGCGGCTTGCCGCTCGGGAGGAGCCGATTGCCGTTGGCGTCCTTCTTCAGGCCGAGATCGTCAAGCATCTGGTTGGCGAGGGCCGGGTCGTACTCCGTGTACATCTTGGCGTACTCGTCGCCCGGGTAGTAGGGGTGCCATGGAGCGGGGACGGGCTGGCGGATCTCGCCGAGGCCGAGGAACGCCGACTCGCGGATCTCCTCGCGGTCGACGGCGTGGGACATGGCGATGCGGAACTGCAGGTTCGCTAGGATTTCACCCAGTTCTGGGTCGAGGCGGTACTCCTGGTTGAACCAGACGGCGGCGTCAGAGCCACCGAAGCCCGGCCAGGTGATGACGTTGTAGTTCGAGCGGTCGGAGTTCTCGACCAGCACGGAGTAGTTCGTCATCTGGATGTGGCGGGCCTGGAAGTCGAGCTCGCCGGCGACCGCAGCGAAGTTGAGCGCCTCGACGTCGGCGAAGTAGCGGAACTGGACTTCGTCGATGTACGGGAGCTGGTTGCCGGCAGCGTCAACGCCGATGTAGTACGGGTTGCGGACGAGCTTGAAGACCTGGTCTGAGATGGTCGAGTTCGACGGGACCCAGGCGGCCATCGTTGGGCGCGCGGGGTTCTCCGTTGGCATGGCCTTCGTCATGAACAGGTCGGTCCAGCTAGCGAGGCCAGCGGCCTTGACGAGCTGGTCGAGGTCGGCTGCCGCCACGAAGTCAGGGTGGAACTGCTTGAGGTAGTGGCCTGGCAGGAAGGCCGCCAGGGTGCGGTCGCCGCCGTCACGGAAGGTGAGTTCCGTCATGAAGAGCGTGTTCGGGAAGTCGAACGTGATCTGGACGGTGTAGTCGTCCAGCGCGACGACGGTGGCGGCGCTGCCGTCCTTGTTCTGGAACCAGGCGGGCACGCTCGGGGTGAGGTCCTTGTTGAGGAGCGTCTTCTCGTACCAGAACGTGATGGCGTCGGCCGTGAACGGCGCGCCGTCTGACCAACGGGCCCCCTCGCGGAGGTGCAGGGTCCAGGTATGGAAGTCAGCGGATGGCTCCCACGCGGAGACGATGTGCGGGACGATCTCGCTACCGTCTGAGCTGAAGCGGACGAGGCTGTCGTACACGACGCGCACGTAGTTGTTGGAGTCAGCCGGGCCGGTGAAGGCGCGGCGTAGGACGCCACCGTAGGTGCCGATCTCTTCGACGACGTCGATGACCAGTGGGTTGGTCGGCAGCCGCTCCGCGACGGGCGGAAGCTCGCCGCTGGCCACGCGGGCGGCCAGGGACGGCGCCTCTTGGTACGTGCCCTGGGCGGAGGCGAAGCCAACGAGGAGCGCGGCTAGCGCCAGTAGTGCAAGCACCATCCGCCTCGAGTGGCCGTGCGCGAACGAAGTGAACCTGTCGGTCATTGGTACTCCTTCCGGGAGGTGAGCAACTACATGCCATCCGAGGCGCGGCTTTCCCCTTGCGGGGCCTAGAGTCGCCGTATGGATCGCCCAGTTCAGTCGGCCGTGGCGTGGCCGCACCGTCGTGCGTTAGCGATAACGCGGATTGCTATGTGCCCGGAGGTTAGCACGGGCCATTCGGACGGTCAATACCGTTGCCACGTGGTCCAAAAAGTCGGCCGCATCTCGTCACTTCTCCGTGCAGGACGGCATCGCCGCCACTGGCGCTTCCAGGTTCGCCAGGGCGCGTTCAGGCGGCGCTCGTCCTTGCTTCGAGCCCTCCCTCGAGGAGTTCGACGAGCAACATCAAGTTGCGCAGGAGGTGGTATGGGTCCTTGACCGGCAAGCCGACCACGCGGTCAAGGGGCGCGCCGCTGCGGTCGCGGATCTGTATCCATTCCCCCACGTTGGCGTCGGGGTTGGGGAAAGTAGCGAACGTGTAGCTTTGGGTGCGGTCGTGAACGGCGCGCAGCTCTTCGTCGCCCGTCAACACGTAGCCCAACATGGCGGCGTAGAGCGTTTCAGAGTGGGGCCACCAGATCTTCGTGTCCCATGTTCCTAGGATGAGCGCCTCGAACGGGCCGTCTGCAGTGCCGCGAGGCGGCTGGCCGTCCTGCCCGACGTAACGGAAGATACCGCCGTGAACTGGATCCCACCCGACGGCGAACGAACTCTTCACTACCTCTGCGGCCTTGGCGATGACGTCCGCGCGACCGTGCCTGGCGGCCTCCTCCATCAAGAACCACATCGATTCGATGGCGTGGCCTGGCGTGACGTGCGTGGTCAGCAGCCCAGAGCCGCCGCCGGAGCACGTGACCTCCCGCACTAGCCCTGATGGCAAGACGAAGTTGTCGAGCACGTCGTCCGAGTGACCTTTGGCGTGCTGCGCGAAAGTCGTGGCGCGCTCGTCACCCCGCTCGACCAACGCTAGCTCGAGCTCCTGAGCGACGTTGAGCAAGATCATGGGCTGGGCGTGCGCGCGGCACCCGGGAGGCAACGGGTACGGTTCGCTGCGCGCGTTACCGGCTGCCAAGCGCGCGACGACGCGGTCGTAGGCCGCAACGGCCTCATCGAGGTAGTGCCACTGGCCCGTCGCCCTTGCCGTCTCGCTCAGCCCCAAGGCAACGAAGCAGTCAGCGAAGTAGCTGAGGTCGTGACCCTTGCCAGGCACGAACTCCTTCTTGGCGCCGTCCGCTGTGAGGAGGTAGGCGCTAGAGCCATCGTCGAGGTAGGCGTTGGCGCGCAGGAACTCCACCGTCTCGACCGCCCTGGTGGCGTACTCGTCCGCGCTGCCCGCCAACCAACCGCGGCGCGCCATCCGCGAGGCGTGCGCCATCAGCCACGCGAAGCGCCCCTGCGACCACACGAACTTGTCGTCGCTGACGCGTTCGCCTGTGACGTTGTCTAGGCAGGTGAAGACGCCACCGCGCTGCCTGTCACTCGGAGCGCCGAGCCAGAACGGCAGCGCCTGCTCCTCGAGTTGGTGCCTGTAGAAAGTGGCTAGCCTAGCTCGCTCGCTTGGTTCGAATGCGTCGGGGGTAGCGCTCATGCCTGACTCCTTAACAGCCGGACGTTGCCTGGCTGCGGTGTGCGGCAATTGAACCCCAGCCGCGCTGGTCTGACAAGCCGTCAGGGCGTCAAGTGATGGAGCGCGCCACCCTGAAGCCCATGTGTCCCGTCGTGCTGTCCGGGGTGTTGAACGTCCTCGCGGCCACGCGGTAGCGGTTGCAGTAAGACGCGTGGCACAAGTAAGAACCGCCCTTCACCACTCGCCCAGGCCCGTCCGGCGGGCCGCTCGGGTCGGTAACGGGGCCACGCCCGCGTTGGTTGCCGAACCAATCCGAGCACCACTCCCACACGTTGCCGGCCGCGTTGTGAAGCCCGTGACCGTTCGGCTCGAACGACGTGACCGGCGCGGTGCCAATGTAGCCGTCCGCCGCGCTGTTGTGCAGCGGGAACTCACCCTGCCAGATGTTGCAGCGGTGCTCGCCGTTGGGCCGCAGTCGATCGCCCCACGGGTAGCGGGCACCCTCCAGGCCGCCGCGCGCCGCGTACTCCCACTCCGCCTCGCTCGGCAACCGCGCGCCCGCCCAGGCGCAGTACGCCTGCGCGTCGTTCCACGAGACGTGGACGACGGGGTGGTCGAGCCGCGCGTCGACGGCGGAGCCAGGGCCTTCCGGTTGGCGCCAGTTCGCGCCGAACACCTGACGCCACCAGCGCGCTGCCGGCACCGCCCTGTACGCCTTCGGAGCGGCGAGGAAGCCCTCGAACACGAACGACCAGCCGTAGGCCTCCGCCTCCGTCACGTGGCCGCTAGCTGCAACGAAGCGCGCGAAATCGGCGTTGGTAACGGCGTAGCGGTCGATCTCGAACGCCGAGAGCTGCACGGTGCGAACGGGCCCCTCACCGTCGGCTGCGAACCCTTCGCCTTCGGCGCCCATGGCGAAGCTAGCTCCAGGTAGGCGTACGAAGCGCTCGCTTGGGTGGAGGCCGGCTTGGCCCGTTGGCGCCAGGGTTCGAGGCGGGGCGCTCTGCTCTTCCCTGCCCTCTTCGTGGCGCGGTTGGCAACAACTCTTGCTACTGGCGCTTGGCACGCTGCCTCCTTTAGGTTGCGCGCTCGTTTGGCGTCGGCTCGACTTGACAGTCTAGTCGTAGCTACCTATCATCGCCTCACTGTAGCCACCGCGCGTTTTGTGTTAGCGGTAACTCCGCGCTTCCGATGGGCAAGCACTAGACGGCCCTTCGGTAGGTACGGGCCGCGCGCAAGCAACGGTCAACGACTCCCTTGGTAAGGCGCGCTCTCCTCCACTTTGGGCCCTTAGCGCGCGAAAGGATAGCTGCATGCCGAGTTCGCCACAACCAACCGCCCAGTTCAACGTCGACAAACTACCTGTCGCCGTCTACGCATCGACCGCTGACATGGGCCTGGCCGCCGCGCTCGCGGCGCGCGACGTCATCACTGAGTCCATCACGGCGCGCGGCGAGGCCAACGTCATTCTCGCTACCGGCAACTCGCAACTAGCCTTCCTGCACGCCCTTAGGGAGCTGCCGAACATCGACTGGCCGAAGGTGCGGATCTTCCACATGGACGAGTACCTCGGACTTCCGGCTGGGCACCCGGCCAGCTTCCCGAAGTTCCTGCTCGAGCACTTCATCGGCCACGTGCAGGTCGGTGCGTTCCACCCGGTACCAGGCGACGCCGACGCTGCGGAAACCAACTGCCGCGAGTACGAGGCGCTCCTGCGCGCCCACCCCGTCGACCTCGTCGCTCTCGGGTGGGGAGAGAACGGCCACCTGGCGTTCAACGACCCGCCTTACGCCTTCTTCGATGACCCGCACTGGGTGAAGGTGATCGAGCTGGCCCACGCTAGCCGCAAGCAGCAAGTCGGCGAGGGACACTTCCCCGACCTGGCCTCGGTGCCGACGCACGCCATAACCCTCACCATCCCGGCGCTGCTGGCAGCCAAGCAGGTCCTGTGCATCGTTCCAGAGGCCCGGAAGGTGGCGGCCGTTAGCGCCTGCCTCTACGAACCCGTCGACGAGGCGCGCCCCGGCTCCATCCTGCGCACCGTCGACCACGCCCGCCTCTACCTCGACCCGGAATCTGGGAGGGGCGTGCGTTGAACAGCGCGGCAGGCGCCACCGCCGGCAAGGCGGAGCTCTTCGACCTGAGCGGGCGCGTAGCCCTCATCACCGGCGCGACCGGGGTCCTTGGCGGCGCCATGGCGCGCGGTCTAGCCGCCCGCGGCGCCAAGGTAGCCGTCCTCGGTCGCAACGAGGAACGCGCCGCCGAGCTGGCCGCGCAACTTACGGCAGACGGCGCCGAGGCCATGCCCGCCCCGGCGGACGTGCTCGACCGCGCCAGCCTCGAGTCCGTGAAGGAACGCATAACCGCACGCTGGGGCCGCATCGACGTGCTCGTCAACGCAGCTGGCGGCAACATGCCGGGCGCGACCCTGCAACCGGGCGCGAGCTTCTTCGACTTGGGCGCTGTGCCGATGCGCGAGGTCGTCGACCTCAATTACATGGGCACCGTCCTGCCGATCCAGGTCTTCGGCCCCGCCCTCGCGGCTGGCGGGCACGGTTCGATAGTCAACATCTCGTCGATGGCGTCGCTACGCTCCATCACCAGAGTAGTTGGCTACGGGGCCGCGAAGGCGGCCATCGACAACCTCACCCGCTGGCTGGCGATGGCGTTCGGCACGGAGTTCGGCGGCGCGTTGCGCGTCAACGCCATGGCGCCAGGCTTCTTCATCGGCAACCAGAACCGCGCGCTGCTCCTCGAGCCGGACGGCTCGTTGACGCCTCGCGGCAAGCAGATCATCGACCACACGCCCCTCGGGCGTTTCGGGGAGCCGGAGGAACTCGTAGGCACGCTCGTGTGGTTGTGCAGTGACGCCAGCCGCTTCGTGACCGGCGTCGTCGTGCCCGTAGACGGCGGTTTCGCGGTGACGAGCGGGGTGTGACCTGGCGATGAAGAGTGGGGGACGAGCACGGGGGTATGCCGGCACGCTGCAGTCGCAGCGCGTGACCAACGCAGACGTCGCGCGCGCGGCCGGCGTGTCTTCCATGACGGTTTCGCGCGTCGTGAACGGCAACGGTCGGGTGAGCGACGAGACGCGTGAACGCGTCCGCCGCGCCATCGAAGAGCTTGGCTACCAACCCAACCAGCTCGCGCGCTCCCTCACGCAAGGCCGCACCCGCACCATCGGCATCGTCGTGCCCGACATAACCAACCCGTTCTTTCCAGAGATCGTGCGCGGGGCGGAGGACGCCGCGTGGGAGGCGGGCTACACCGTTGCGCTAGCCAACGCCGTGGAGGACCCGGCCCGCGAACGCGCAGCGCTGCGCAACCTAGCTGGCCACCGCGTGGACGGCGTCGTCCACTGCTCCCCACGCCTCCCAGACCACGAGCTGGCCGAGCTCTTGACCTCGCATACGGCGGCCGTGCTCATCAACCGTCACGCCGGCCCTGCTCCCGCGGTCAGCCTCATGGTCGACGACCCGCTAGGTGCCGATATCGCCGTGAAGCACCTGGTTGGCGCGGGCCGCACCCGCCTCGTGCACTTGGGCGGGCCGACCCGCTCGGCTAGCGCGGGCTACAGGCGCAGTGGCTTCCTCGCGGCAGCCAAGTCAGCGGGACTGCCAGTCGACAGCGAGTTGTTGCTCAACTGCGAACCGACGGAGGAAGCTGGCTACGCGGCCGTATCTCACCTGCTATCAAGCTCGAAGCGCGAGTTCGACGGCCTCGTCGCTTACAACGACCTCGGTGCGCTCGGCGCCATCAACGCCATCAAACACGCTGGCTTGCGCGTGCCTGATGACGTCGCGGTGATCGGTTGCGACGACATCCGCATCGCCAGCCTCATCTCCCCTTCGCTCACCACCCTGCGCATCGAGAAGTACCGAATGGGGCACCTCGCCATTCAGACGATCTTCGAGCTGCAGCGGGGCGGTCAACCAGCCGATGTGACGTTCAAGCCCGAACTGATCGTTCGCGAAAGCGCGCCGTAGGTCCACGCGCACGCCGCAGCGGCCGCTACCGCAACCAAGCCCCCAGAGGAGTAACGCATGAGAAGCGACGCCGACCACAACGACCCCATCGCCAGCACGCAGGCCGCGCGCGAACATGGCCGCGGCGTGGTGCAAGCTAGCGCACGCTGGCACGACGGCCTTGGTTTCTGGGCCGAGGTCGAAGGCGAGAACGTGCGCATCGCCATCGCGGCGCAGGCAGGCGATCAGCGCTTGGCGTCACTGGCGGGAGAGCGGCACGCCGCGCCAGACGTGACCGTCGTGAGGGCAGCGCCTAGCGGCGCCACCCTTCGCACCCTGCGCGAGTTGCTCCCTTCCCTCACGCCTCGCCCGCTCGGCCTTGCGACGAGCGCCGGCTTCGGCGACCGGCTAGGGTTGGCGACGCCCGGTCACGTCGACGCCATGCGCGCCGCCGGCGCTACGGGGGTTGCCCCCATCTTCGCGCAGCAGAGCATGCGCGAGAACGCTCGCACCGGCCGCAACCCCCAAGAAGTCGTCGACGACGCCACCTGGGGCGCCTTCCTCGCCGGTTGGACCGGGCCGGTTGGCGCGGACGCCGATCACCTCAAGACAGAGGATGACATCGACCTCTGCCTGGCGGCTGGCTACTCGTTCTTCACCTTCGACCCTGGCGCGCACGTGAACGCAGAAGCGGACGTCATGACCAGCGCGGACTTGGAACTGGCGTTCCAAGCGCTGCCATGGCACGACCTCGACACCTCGCCTGCCGACTTGAAGGCGCGCCTGGCAGGCGCCAGCCTCGACGCTGGTGAGCGCCTCGTAACGTTCGGGCCAGGAGAGCTAGAGCGCGCGGCCGTCAAGTACGGTCGGGCCGTCGCCCACGTTGCGCGCATGGCCGATCACTTGCGGCGGGCCGCCACCTACCCCACTGAGGTCGAGGTTTCCGTCGACGAGACGCCGACGGCCACGTCGTTGGCCGAGCACCTCTACTTCGCCACTGAGCTGAAGCGCCTCGGGGTCGAGTGGGTGTCGTTGGCGCCGCGCTTCGTCGGCGATTTCGAGAAGGGCGTCGAGTACCTTGGCGACCTCGGCCTGCTCTCCAGCAACCTCATCGGGCACGCGGCCATCGCGCGCCAGCTCGGGCCGTACAAGCTGAGCCTGCACTCCGGCTCCGACAAGTTCTCCGCCTACCCGATCGCCGCCGCGGCAGCAGACGGGCTCGTGCACTTGAAGACCGCGGGGACGAGCTACTTGGAGGCGTTGCGGGTAGTCGGCGCGGTCCAACCCGAGTTGCTGCACCGCATCGCCCGCCTCGCCATCCAGCACTTCGCGGAGGACGTGAAGAGCTACCACGTGTCTGGCAGCCCCGCCGGCATGCCGAACCTCGGCGCCTTGCCCGGCACTGCGATCGGAGCGCTGCTCGAGCAGTTCGATTCGCGGCAAGTGCTGCACGTCACGTTCGGCTCCGCGCTCAAGGCTCACGGCGCGGAGTTGCGCGCCGTTCTGCAGAGCCACCCTGCTGCCTACCGCGCGGCGCTCAGGCGCCACTTCGAGCGCCACCTCGCGCCGTTCGTCGTCGCCAAGGGCGCCCCGGCATGACGGCGGCGAGCGGCGCTTGGACGCTTAACCCTGACCGCGGCTTCGCGCCTGACCCTGGGCAACGCTCGTTGGCGCGGGCACTGTACGGCGCAGTCGCCGACCTCCCGCTGCTGTCGCCTCACGGCCACGTCGCGCCCGGTCTGCTCCTGGACGACGCTCCCATGGCCGACCCGGCGACGACCTTCGTCGTTCCAGACCACTACCTGCTGCGGATGCTCTTCAGCCAGGGCGTGCAGCTCGAGCGCCTCGGCGTCGCCCGCAGCGACGGCGCTCCCGTCGAGACGGACCCGCGCGAGATCTGGCGCGAGTTCGCCGCGCATTACCACCTCTTCGCAGGCACCCCTTCCGGGCTGTGGTTGAAGCACGAGCTCGTCGACCTCTTCGGCCTAGACGAGCGCCCGAGCGCCGCGACGGCCGACCGCACCTTCGACCACCTGAGCGCCAAGCTGGCACAACCAGAGTTCCGCCCGCGCGCCCTCTTCCGCCAGTTCGGGATAGAACTGTTGGCGACGACGGACGCCGCCACGGACGACCTCACAGAGCACGTAGCGCTGCAGGCGGCCGGCATGCCGATCGTGCCGACTTTCAGGCCGGACGCCGTGATCGACCCGACCCGCGGTGATTTCGTGGAGGCGACGGAACTCCTTGCCGAACGTAGTGGCGTCGCCATCACAGACTACGCGTCGTACCTGGAGGCGTTACGTCAGCGCCGCGCGGCCTTCAAGGCGGCCGGTGGTACGGCTACGGACCACGCGGCACTCACGGCGGACGTGGTGGAGCTACCCGCTGCAGAGAGGGTCTTCGCGCGCGTCCAGGCAGGGGACGCCAGCCAGGCTGAGCGACAGGCGTTCGCGGCGCACATGTTGCTGCAGATGGCGCGCATGAGCGCGGACGACGGCCTCGTCATGCAACTCCACGTAGGTTCGCTGCGCGACCACCACCGCCTCACCTTCGAGCGCTTCGGGCGCGACAAGGGCGCCGACATGCCGATAGCCACGAACTGGACGCGCGAGTTGCGGCCACTGCTCGAAGAACTCGGCACCCACCCGCGCTTCCGCATGGTGCTTTACACGCTCGACGAAACGACCTACGCGCGTGAGTTGGCGCCCTTGGCTGGCTTCTACCCCACCCTGCGCCTAGGCGCTCCGTGGTGGTTCTTCGACTCGGTGCTCGGCATGGAACGCTACCTAGACGCCGTGAGCGAGACGGCAGGCATCTACAACTTGGCGGGCTTCGTCGACGACACGCGGGCGTTCCCTTCCATCCCTGCCCGGCACGACGTCTGGCGGCGCGTAACGTGCAACTGGTTGGCCGGCCGCGTCGTGCGTGGCCTGATCGACGAGGACGAGGCCCCTGGCTTGGCGCGTGCGCTCGCGTACGACCTGACCAAGGAGACTTACCGTCTAGGCGGCGCTTGAGCGTCCCATACCTGCACTTCAGCGTCGACGACGTCTTCGGCTGCGTCGAGGACCTGTTCACCGGGGGCTATGCGTCGCCGTGGCAGCAGCCCACCTTCGCCTACTTGCGGCGGCTCCATGAGGCGTACGGCCTCGTAACGAGCCTCTACCTCTTCGCTGGCACCGCCACGTCGAGCTGGGAGTTGGCTGACGCGGACGAGCGCCATCGCCGCGCCTTCGCTGCCGCGTCTACTTGGCTCCGTTTCGGGTTCCACGCAGCGGACGACGCCACGCGCTACTCGCCAGACGCCGTCTCACCGACCGTAGCCGCACGACATTACCGGACGATCGTGGCGAGCATCGCGCGTTTCGCTGGCGCCGAATCGGTCGACCGCGCGCCACGCACTCACTACTTCACGGGGTCGGAGGCCGCCGTGCGCGCCTGGCAGGGCGAGGAGTTGGGGCCGTTGGGGTTACTCACTCCTGATGACGAGCGTGAGGAGGCTTACCACCTCGCACCTGCAGCTAGCGCCGCGATCAGGGCGCGTGGCACGGCCCGCGACGAGGCGCACGGCTTGTGGCTGTTCCGGACGGACGTGCGCTTGGAACGCAGCCCGGACGTCACCTCCACGCTGCGCGTCGCAGACGCGGCCCTGGAGACGGGCGGCGCGGTGCACGCCTTCACGCATGAACAGTACTTGCCAGAGGCCGCCGTTCGCGAGCGCCTCGAAGCGCTGGCGCGTTACCTCGCGCAGCTGGGGATAACTGGCGCTTTTCCGCTCGACGCCGCTAGGCGGGCGGGAGCTAGGGGTTAGCCGCTTCGAACGCGGCCGGCGCAGATAGCGCCCTGAAGTTCCAGTGACCCTCGCGGCGTGGGGGCCAGATCACCGCCGTGGCGCGCCCTGCGATGGCCATGGCGTCTACCGGCCCGAAGTAGCGCGAGTCCTCCGACCCGCCAGCCGAGCGGTTGTCACCCATCACGAAGTACTTGCCGTCTGGCACCACGAAGTCGAGCACGACCGGCGTGCCCTCCACCGTGCCTGCCGGCACTGAGATGCTACTGACCACGTTGCCGTAGAAGAGCTGCACACGCGCGTCATCGACGCTAACGCTGGCCGGGAGGAAGCCGCCCATCGGCAGCATGGGCACCGAGTTGCCCTTCGGCGTCGTCTCGAAGCCCATCACGAGCGCGGCTACTTGACCACCGCGCACGACCACGAGCGGAAAGTCGACGGCCGCCACGCGCACCGTTCCAGGTTCGGTGATGAAACCCTGGTCGATGGCGACGTCGTTCACGTACACCTGGCCGCGCTCGATGCGGACGCGGTCGCCTGGCAGGCCGATCACGCGCTTGATGAAGAAGTTGCGCTTGCCCGATTCGAGGGCCGTCGGGGCGTTAGCTGGCTCCCGCAACACGACGACTGCCCCGCGCTCGTACTTGCCAAGGACACCGACGCGGCGCAGCCACGTGTCGTACTTAGGGATGAAGACGCGGTCGCCGGTGAGCAGGGCCTGCAGAAGGTTGCCGCGGCCGTTGCCACCGTCGAGGTTAGGTTCCATCGAGGTGCCGACGACGCCAACGGTAGTGAACAGGAAGGTCACGACGAGGAACGCGATGACGAGCGCTTCCGCGTAACCACGCACCTCGCGCCAGAAGCGTTGTTGGAAGGTCAAGGGCGCAACTGGCGCCTTGCCTGCGGAGCCACCACCGCCAGGGCGAAGGCGCGCGCGGGCGGCGGCGCGCGGGGAGTCCGGGCGAGTCGAGTCTGGTTTCGTCATGACGGTCTAGCCTACCGCGAACATCGCAGTTACCGTACTATCCTGCAGCAGGGGCAGGCAGTAGTGGTTCGAGGCGGCCGTAACGTCACGGCGCAGTTGACCCGTGCCAGCTCGCAACCGAAAGGAACAAGCATGCTCCGTCGTTCAACGCTCTTGCTCGTCCTCACTCTCGTCACCGCCGCCGCGGCGCAGCGACCGTTCGTCGTGCCCAACTACTACGTCTCCCAGCTGCCGCTCCTCGTTTCCGGGGTTCCGGCCTTCGGTGAGTTGACGCCGGAGGACGGCCAGAACTACAAGGACGGTTCGCGCGTCGACCTCTACCAGTTCGAGGGCGAGGCGGGTAGCACCGCGACGCTCACGCTGAGCAGTTACGACTTCGACACCTACCTGAGCGTCTTCGACCCAGACGGCTTCCGCCTCGAGTACAACGACGACGGCGACGCTCTCTCTAGCGACGCGTACGAGTCACGGCTCGACCTTTACCTCGACTACTCCGGCAAGTACACCGTAGTCGTCAGCGGCTACGCGGACTACGATCTCGGCGCCTATACGCTCGAGTTGGTCATGCAGGGCGCCGCCTCCTTCGCTGGCACGGAGTCGCTCACGGTTCCAGGCAGCGTCACCGGCATGTTGAGCAGTGACGATGGCGCCGTACCAGGCGGTTGGACCGGCCCAGGCAAGGGATACGACTTCACAGTCACGGAGAAGACCGTCATGAGGATCGACGCTGCCTCCAACGACTTCGACACTTACCTCTACCTCTTCACGAGCGATGGTTACCTCATGAACTCCAACGACGACGCCGATTACAGCGAAGCGTCAGGCTACGCGACGGACTCGATGATGTTCATCGCCCTCGACCCCGGCTCCTACTTCGTGTACGTCAGCACCTGGAACGGCGACGACGTTGGAGCGTTCACGCTCAGCTTCGAGGAGTACGCTCCGAAGCGCTAAGCCCACCGCGGCCCACACGCGCCGCGCCAACTACCGGCTAGCATGGCGGAGCGCATGACAGTCGACCGCACCGCCCCATCCCTCTTCGAGTCACCCGCGACCGAACCACTCGCCGCCCGCATGCGGCCAAGGACCCTGGCTGAGTTCATCGGCCAGGGTCACATCCTTGGGCCAGGGCGGTTGCTGCGGCGCGCCATCGAGGCGGATCAGCTCTCGTCGCTCATCCTCTACGGGCCGCCTGGGACGGGCAAGACCACCCTCGCCCGCGTGATCGCCAACTCAACGCGTGCGCGCTTCACGGCCATCAATGCGGTCCTGTCCGGCGTGAAGGAGATCCGCGAGGCCGTCACGGCGGCGCAGTCCTCGCGCCGCGCAGGCGTCAAGACCATCTTGTTCGTCGACGAGGTGCACCGCTTCAACAAGGCGCAGCAGGACGCGCTCCTGCCGTGGGTGGAGAACGGCACCGTCGTGCTCATCGGCGCCACCACCGAGAACCCGTTCTTCGAGGTCAACAAGGCCCTCGTGAGCCGCAGCCGCGTCTTCCGGCTACTCCCGCTCGAGGAGGACGACCTCCGCGCCGTGGCAAGGCAGGCGCTGGCAGACGCGGAGCGCGGCTACGGCCGCCGCGCAGTCGAGATCGACGAAGAGGCCTTGAGTCATCTCGCGAACGTCGCGAACGGCGACGCCCGGGCGCTCCTCAACGCCCTCGAGTTGGCCGTCGAGACGACCCTGCCGGTTGACGGACAGGTCCAGATAACCATCGCGGTGGCGGAGGAGTCCATTCAACGCCGCGCCGTCCTGTACGACAAGGAGGGCGACGCTCACTTCGACACCATCAGCGCCTTCATCAAGAGCGTGCGCGGTTCGGACCCGGACGCCGCCCTCTACTGGCTAGCCAAGATGGTCTACGCAGGCGAGGACCCACGCTTCATCTTCAGGCGCCTCCTCATCCTCGCCAGCGAGGACATCGGCTTGGCGGACCCACGGGCCCTCAGCCATACGGCCGCCGCCGCGCAGGCCTACGATTACGTCGGTTTACCCGAGGGCCGCTACCACCTCGCGCAAGCGACCTTGTACCTAGCCACGGCGCCGAAGTCGAACAGCACGATGGCGTTCTTCGACGCGTTGGCTGCGGTCGAGAGCGAGCGCGAGGAGGAGGTGCCCGTCCACCTGCGCGATGGCAGCCGGGACAAGGACACCCTCGGCCACGGCGCAGGCTACGCCTACCCACACGCTTACCGCGACCACTGGGTGGCGCAGCAGTACCTGCCGGAGTCGCTGCAGGGCAAGGTCTTCTACGCTCCGAGCGGCAACGGCTTCGAGGCGAGCATCGCGGCCGACGTGACGCGGCGCCGGGAAGCGCAACTCGCCGCGATGCTCGAACCGGAGGCCGCCCCGGAGATCATGACCGTCGCTCCGCGCTTCGGGCAGCGCGAGCGCTGGCTCGAGCGGGCGGTTTCGTCGCGGGGCCAGCGCCTTGGCGAGGTGCGCGACGACCTCTTCGAGTTAGCGCCGCCCGCCCCGCATCACGTCGTGCTCGACCTGAGGCCAGGTAGTGGGCTGATCACTTGGGAAGCGGTGAGGCGCACGCCGGAGGGTCAGGTTTGGGCGCTCGAGCCGGACGCCAAGGCCGCGGTTGAGTTGGAGAGCCAGGCGGCCAACCTCTCCGAGCTGACTCGCCCCATCTTGTTGCGCACCGACGTGCTTGACTTGGACGCCGATGCGCTTGGCGGGGTGCGCTTCGACGAGGCGTACGGCCGCGGCTGGTTGGCCGCCCTCCCTCCCCTGCCTGACCTGCAGGCAGCGTTCTCGCGCCTGCGGGCGGTCATGGCGCCTGGCGGAGTCGTCGTGCTGGCGGAGGTCGACAGGCGGCGGGCGCAACGCCTGCATGCGTTGGTGGACCTTTCTGACCGACCGGCGCTCGCCGCTAGCGTTGCCGCGGCCGAGGAGAGCATCTATTCCGGTACGGCTGTTGGGGCCGCTGAGCGCGTAGGGACGGCCCCCGAGTCGGTCGTGGCGGCCATCGAGAGCGCCGGCTTCTCACAGGTGCGGTTAACGCCCAAGGTGTATTACGACCAGCGAAGACTGCCGCGCAGCACCATCGTCGATTGGTTCGCGGTTGGCGGTGAACGGGCCTCCTACGCCGATCACTTGGGCAGGCACCTGAGCGCCGGGGAGCTGGCGGCCGTCAAGGAAGCGTTCATGCTGCAGTTGGCCGACCGCGAGGTGCGGTGGGGTACGACCTACTACTTCGTGCGCGCGACATGACGATTGTCTAGGCATTTGCCTAGCACCCCTTACTGGCTACTTGGCCCGTTGCTATGATGCCGAGGACAAGGAGATCGAGATGGCGCGAACGGAGCGCTCGTTCGGGTTGGGGGCTACCCGCTGTACGGCCGCTCCCCCTGAGGGCCTGCAATTACATGGCGGCAACGTGCGGCCAAGAGGGATCAGGTGCCTTCGATAGCACACGACCCCAAGAGGGCGCTCACCTACCGTTACGCCTTCTTAGTCGGCATGCTCGAGCTCGCCATCGCGGTGCCGATGCCGGTGCTCGTGCTGCACATGACGGGCCGCGGCCTCGACCTCGGGGTCATCGGGTTAGCCTTCATGCTGCGGGCCATCCTCGTCGTCCTGTTGGAACTACCGACTGGCGGCATGGCAGACGCCATCGGCAGGCGGCCGATAGCGTTGGCGTCGCAGCTCTTCACCCTCTCATCGTTCGTTGCGCTCCTGTTCGTGTCAGGGCCAGCGCTTGCGCTCTTGTACGCGCTGCTTCAGGGCATCGGTTCGGCGCTGCACTCCGGCGCGCTAGACGCCTGGTACGTGGACGAGATCAAGCGCCTCGACAGCGCCGTCGAGCTAGAACCTCACCTGGCCACGGTCAACGTCTTCCAGGCGAGCGGCATGCTCCTCGGCACTGCGCTGGGCGGCGCCTTGCCGACGCTGACTGCTCAACTGGACCTGCCGTGGCCCCTTGCCGGCTTCGGGGTGGCGTTGTTCGCGGGCATCGTGCTGCGGCTCGTCACGTGGGTCCTCACGCTCGCGCTCGTGCGCGAGCCGGTCAAACCTCAAGGCGGCGCCGTCACCGGCGTCCGTGCGGTGCCGGGTATCCTGCTCGACGCAGGCAGGCTGGCGCGCAACATCCCCAGCCTTCGCTGGCTGCTCGTCGCGGCTGGGGCCAGCGGCCTCGCCATGGTGAGCATAGAAACGTTCTGGCAGCCGATCGCCGCGTTCACCTTCGGTGACGACCCGAGTCGCTCCGTACCGTACGCCGTGCTGGGAACGGCCTCTGGAGTGGCGGTGCTACTTGGCAGTATCGCCGTCATGCGCTGGGGCAAGCGCTTCCCGGGAGGCAGCGTCGCCCTGGCTGGCACCAGTACCGTCATCCGCGGCCTTGCCATGTTTCTCTTCGCGTCGATGGCGTCGGGCTGGGGCCTCGGAGTTGGGTTGTCGCTCACCTATTTCGCACTGGCGACCACCAACGTCCCCCATTACGCGCTGCTTCACGACGCCATTCCGTCGGCCAGGCGCTCGTCGCTGCTGTCCGTTCACTCGCTCGTGTTCTTCGGGGGCATCGCCATCGCATCTGGCCCGCTCGGTTGGCTCGCCGTTCAGGCTGGGCCTCAGCTGGCGCTCGCCATCGCTTCCGCCCTCACCATCGCCAGTGCCCTAGCCTACGTGCGGGTCGCGCGCCTCCAAAGCGAGCCAGGCACCAGCAACCATACGGAGGCCAGTGAAGGCGAACTCGCCATGGTGGCGGCCGCCACCGCGCCACTCGGCGGCCCAGAAGGCGCGTTCGAGGCAGGCGCCCATGAGCAGTTCCACGACGGGCACTAGCCTGCTGTAGGCTGCCTGACACCGATGCCGAGCTCCAACCTAACCAGCAGACTCGCCCTCGCGTACGCCGCTTACGAGCTGAAGGACGAACCACGCGGCGGGTGGGTGATGCACGGAGTGAGCCGGCCAGAGACCGTGGCAGCGCACTCGTGGGGAACGGCGTACCTGTGCTTGATGTTCGGCCAAGACGCCGCCGTGGACGTGGCGCGCGCGGTTGCCATCGCTGTCGTGCACGACGTCGCGGAGGCCAAGACGGGCGACTTCATAGCGCGCGCCACGGAGGCGGACCGCCGCGTGGCGGAAGTAGAAAAGGCCAGGCTCGAGCGTGAGGCGATTCAAGAACTACTCCCAGAGGGCCAAGGCGCGCTGCGCGAGCTGTGGCAAGCGTACGAGGATAGGTCAGACGAAGCCGCCCGCTTCGTGCGCGACATGAACCTGATCGACATGTGCCTCGAGGCGCTGCGTTATGAACGCGGCGCACGCTACGACCCTGAGCGGTACGTGCCGTCAAGCGGCGGCCACCTGCACCTCGACGAGTTCTTCCTCAGCGCAGAGCAGCGGCTCGACAGCGACATCGCCAAGCGGCTCTACGCCGCCATCAAGAGGGACTACGACGCCGAGCGCGCACGGCCGTAGCCGCGAACGAGCGTGTAAGAAACCCGAGACGCTCGGTGTCGCAGACTATTCACATGGCGCATACACCTTTCTACCTGGAGGCGCAGATCAAGAACCTCCTCCAAGATGCGCGCTCCCTGGCCGACACGAAGCGCTTGGCCGATGTCTTCGAGATCGAGCTGTTCAGCTTGGAGCAGGCGGTGCGCGAGGCGCTCAGTTCGCGCTCCGAGGCCGACTGCCGCGCCGCCTTGGCTCAGGGGCGCAAGCTCGTCAAGACGATCGAGGACGCGCCTGACAAGTCGGGAGGGTTGCTCATCCGTTGACGCCGAGCCGCGTGCGCGGCCTGCGAGCGTAGTTGGCGCGGGCGGCCACATGCCGTCCGGATTAGCTAGGCTGGTGGCATGGAGATCCTGATCCTACCTACTGCCGCTCACGCTGAGCGCCTGGCCGCACGCCTCGTCGCCGATCGGTTGAAGGCCAAGCCTGACCTCGTCCTCGGTTGCGCGACCGGTCGCACCATGGAAGGCATCTATGAGAGCCTGGTCGGGCTTGCTCGGGCAGAGCAGCTAGACTTCTCTCGCGCTCACACCTTCAATCTTGACGAGTACGTCGGTTTGGGCGCCGATGACGAGCGCTCGTACCACCACTACATGGAGGAGAAGCTCTTCTCTCGCGTCAATTTGCGCGAAGAGCACACGCACCTCCCGAACGGCGTCGCTGCCGACCTTGCTGCAGAGGCCGCTAGTTACGAGCAACGCATCCGCGCCGTCGGCGGCATCGACCTGCAGCTGCTAGGTCTCGGGAACTCTGGGCACATAGGCTTCAACGAGCCGCTCTCCTCCCTCATGTCACGCACGCGCGAGAAGGCGCTCGCCCCGCAAACGCGGCAGCAGAACGCCGGCATGTTCGGAGGCGACCCGGAGAAGGTTCCGCCGCGCGCCCTCACCATGGGCGTTGGGACCATCCTCGAGGCCCGCGAGGTGATCATGGTCGTTACTGGCGCACACAAGGCCAAGATCCTCGCGACGGCCACCGAGGGACCGATCACGTCCATGGTCAGCGCGACGGCCTTGCAGCTCCACCCTCACTGTCATGTGCTGGTCGACGAGGCCGCGGCAACCGAGTTGGTCGGGCGCGATTACTACCAGTGGACTTTCCATAACGAGCCAGACTGGGCGCCGTACCACGACCTGTTGAGCTGACCTAGGTAACACTCGCCCGTTGCGCACGGCGCAACCGGGTGTACGGTGAGGCAAGGCACATTTCGTGTGCTCTTGCCTCAGGAGGTTGACTCATGGAATCCTGGCTCACGACCCTCATGACGCCGGACGCGCAAAGCGGCTTCGAGCTGGCCATCAAGATGGCGCGCATGGGCGTGAAGTACACGCAACCGTCAGCCGAAGCGCGCGACCGGTTGCGCCCCGCCTACGCGAACGACGCGGATAGCCTGACGATGGCTTCGCAGGTCATCGCCCTCAACTTCCAGACGGTGGCGGCGGCCAACAACTACTGGCGCTAGGCGCGCCCACGACGGTCAGGCTGCACGGCACGACGTCAAACCATAGGTGGCGCCTCGACTCGCTCAGGCGGCCTGCTCGGCCCCCTCGAACTGCGAGCGGTATAGGTCGGCGTAGCTACCGCCGCGTTGCAGTAGTTCCTCGTGCGAGCCGCGCTCGACGATGCGCCCCTCCTCCATGACGAGGATGGTATCCGCCCCGACGATGGTCGAGAGGCGGTGCGCGATCACGAACGACGTGCGGTTACCGCGCAGCGCGATCATGGCCTGCTGCAGTAGCAGCTCCGTGCGGGTATCGACGGAGCTAGTGGCCTCGTCGAGGATGAGCAGGGCCGGGTCGGCGAGGAAGGCGCGCGCGATGGTGATGAGTTGCTTCTCGCCAGCGCTAACGTTGCTGCCCTCGTCGTCGATCACGGTGTCGTAGCCGTCCGGCAGACTGTGCACGAAGCGGTCGACGAAGGCCGCGCGCGCGGCGCCCATTATCTCTTCCTCGCTGGCGTCAGGGCGCCCGTACGCGATGTTGTCGCGGATGGTGCCCTTGAACAGCCAGGTGTCCTGCAGGACCATGCCGATGTTCGTGCGCAGCTCGGCGCGGCTCATGGCCGCGATGTCTACGCCATCGAGCGTGATCCTGCCGGCGTCAAGCTCGTAGAAGCGCATGAGGAGGTTGACGAGGGTCGTCTTCCCCGCCCCGGTCGGTCCGACGATGGCGACCGTGCGCCCCGGCTCGGCCGTGAGCGAGAGGTCCTCGATGAGCGGGCGGTCATCCTCGTAGCGGAAGGAGACGTTCTCGAACGTCACGCGCCCAGCGACCTCGCCGGTGAGGCGCTGGCCAACGACTTCTGGGCTCTCCTCCACCGCGTCGAGGAGCTCGAAGACGCGTTCGGCGGAAGCCACGCCAGACTGCAGCATGTTGATCATCGATGCTATCTGCGTGACGGGTTGCGTGAACTGCCGCGAGTACTGGATGAACGCCTGGATCTCGCCGAGGCTAAGGATGCCGCTAGCGACGCGCAGGCCGCCTATCACGGCAACGGCCGCGTAGTTGAGGTTACCGATGAAGCTAGCGGCGGGCATGATCAGGCCGGAGAGGAACTGCGCCCTGAAGCTCGCGTCGTAGACGGCGTCGTTCTCGACCTCGAAGACCTTCTGGACTTCCTGCTGGCGCCCGAACACCTTGACGAGCGCGTGCCCCGTGTACGCCTCCTCGATGGCGGAGTTCAGGGTGCCGGTGCGCCGCCACTGCTGCGTGAACTGCTTGCCGCTGCGGCTCATGACGAGGATGGCGACGACCATGGTGAGCGGGATGCTGAGCAGCGCCACGAGCGTGAGCACTGGCGAGATGGTCAGCATCATCACGAGCATGAACACCACCGTCAAGGTCGCGGTGAGGAACTGGCTCATCGTCTGTTGCAGGCTCTGTGAGACGTTGTCGATGTCGTTGGTGACGCGGCTGAGGAGTTCGCCGCGGGGCTGGGCGTCGAAGTAGCGCAACGGCAAGCGGTTCAGCTTCTCCTCTATCGAGCGCCGGAAGCCGAAGACGGTGGCGTTCACGACGTCGTTGAGCAAGTAGCCCTGCACGAACTGCAGCAGCGAAGAGAGCACGTAGACGCCCATCACGATGAGCAGGACCTGACCGACCGCCGTGAAGTCGACGCCCTGCCCCGGCACGAGGTCGATGCCGCTCAACAGTTCGGCGACCTTGTTCTGCCCGGCGGCGCGCGTGACCGCGATGGCCTGCTCCTTGGTCATGCCTGCCGGGAACATCTTGCCGATCACGCCGCCGAAGATGAGGTCGGTTGCGCGGCCGAGGATGCGGGGGCCGAGCGAGGCGAGAGCGACCGACACGACGGCGGCGGCGACCAGCAGGCCGACCTTCAGCCTGTGGGGCGCCAGGTGCGAGAGCAGTCGCCGCAGCGACGGGCCGAAGCTGTTCGCCTTCTGCCCTACTCCGCCGCTACGCCCGAACATGCCTCCGCCGGTGACACGCTCGGTTGACTTCATGGTGCGGCCGGACTTCGGGGTGGTCGCCGCGGCTTCGGCTGACGCCGCGGCCGCAGTGCGCCGGCTCATGCCGCCACCTGCGCCTGGGATTCGACGATCTCCTGATAAGTCGGCGAGCTCCTCAACAACTCGTCGTGGGTACCCATCCCGACCACCTTGCCGTCGTCGAGGACGACGATGCGGTCGGCTTCCTGGATGGTCGCCACGCGTTGCGCCACGATGAGCACGGCGGCGTCACGCGTTGCTGGGGCGAGGGCACGCCTGAGGCGCATATCGGTCGCCACGTCGAGCGCCGAGAAAGAGTCGTCGAAGACGTAGACGACGGGACGCCTTACTAGCGCCCGCGCGATCGCTAGGCGCTGGCGCTGCCCGCCTGAGACGTTGGTGCCGCCCTGCGCGATGGGCGATTCGAGGCCCTCCGGCATGGCGCTGACGAAACCGGTCGCCTGCGCGATATCGAGGGCGTGCCACAAGTCCGCGTCGGTTGCCTCAGGGTCGCCGTAGCGCAGGTTGCTCGCCACCGTGCCCGTGAACAAGTACGCCTTCTGGGGCACGATGCCGATGCGCTCCCAGAGCGCGTCTGGCTCGTACTCGCGCACGTCGATGCCGTCGACGAGCACGGCGCCACTTGTGACGTCGAACAGGCGCGGGATGAGGCTGATCAGGGTCGTCTTGCCTGCCCCAGTCGAACCGATCACGGCGACCGTCTCGCCCGGCGCCACGCTGAAGCTGACGTTGGCCAGCACGGGGTGGGTTGCGCCTGGATAGCTGTAGCTAACGTCACGGAACTCGACGGTGCCCGTGCGACCGGTAGGGACTAAGCCTCCGCCGAGTGGCGCCGCCACGCTCGGCGTCGCGCCCAGCACCTCGCCGATGCGCCCGGCCGAGACCGAGGCACGCGGCAGGAGCATCAGCAGCATGGTCGACATCAGCAGCGCCATGAGGATCTGGAGCAGGTAGCTGAGGTAGGCGGTCATCGACCCGATCTCCATCAGCCCGGCGTCTACGCGCATGCCACCGAACCACAGCACCGCGACGGTGGAGGCGTTGAGAACGAGCATGACGAGGGGAAACAGCACGGCCATCCAGCGACCAACGTAGAGCGTTACGTCGGTCAACTCCTTGTTGGCCGCGTCGAAGCGCTGCTCCTCGAAAGGTTCGCGAACGAACGCGCGCACTACCCGGATGCCGCCGATCTGCTCGCGCAGCACCTGGTTGACCCTGTCGATGCGCTTCTGCATCTTCTGGAAGCCTGGCACCATGCGCAGCAGCACCAACCCGACGGCCGCGACGAGCACGGGCACGGCGACGGCTACGAGCCACGAGAGCCCAAGGTCCTGGCGCATGGCCATGATCACGCCGCCGACCATCATTATCGGGGCGGTGACGAGCATCGCGAAGCTCATGAAGAGCAGGGTCTGCACTTGCAGCACGTCGTTAGTCGTACGCGTGAGGAGCGACGGCGCACCGAACTGGCTCAGTTCGCGAGCGGAGAACTCGCCTACGTGCTTGAAGACGCCTGAACGGAGGTCGCGCCCGAAGCCCATCGAGGTGCGAGCGGAGAGGTAGACGGCGACGATGGTGGCCGCCACCTGCAACAGGGACACGCCGAGCATGATCGCGCCTTGCTTCAAGATGTAGTTCGTGTCGCCAAGCACGATGCCCTTGTCGATGATGGCGGCGTTGATGCTCGGCAGCAGCAGGGTCGCGATCGTAGCCACGAACTGCAGGCCGACGATGAACCAGAAGGGGCGGTAGTACGGCTTCATGTACCGCATGATGATTCTCAACAACATCTTCTAGATCACCCTTCCTGTGGGGACTTGAGGGCGCCCCAAAGGCAGAACCTGACGATATCTTCGGCCGATGCGCGGTCCTCGGCCGCGAGGTGAGGCATGCGGCTGGCGAAGAGCAAAGTGCTGAACATGTGGGAGAAGCGCGCTGGCGTGACCCTGAGTTCGGCGGCGTGTGGGGTCGTGACGGCAACCACGGCGTCGGAAACCGCGCCTAGCCACTCACGTATGGCGCCTTGGCCGCGGACCTGGCTCTCGCGCGCAGGGTCTGCGAGGCCGTGAAGGGCGACTACCAACGGGTACACGTCCGTGATGCTCGGCAGTACGACGTTGGCTACGCCGACGAGGCCGGCGTCCAACGTCTCGTCACCGACGAAGCGCGCGAGTTGCTCCCTCAGCGGGCGCGGGTCGAGCCGGTGCCCGATGACAGCCATGAGCAGAGAGTGCTTGTCCTCGAACGCGCAGAAGAGCGTGCCCTCCGCCACCCCCGCCGCTGCCGCTAGCTCGCGCGTCGTTACGGCGGCGCCACGAGCCGCGAGGAGCGGCGTTACCCGTTCGATTATCTTGAGCCGCCGCGCTTCTCGGTCGAGAGGCGGCGCGCGTCTAGGTCTAGTCACCGCGAGAGCATAAGTGAGCGCTCACTCAGTCAGCTGTGAGCGGCGATACCGTGCCTTTGGCCCTAGACCCGGTAGGAGTCAGCTGCGCTTGCGAGCCGTCAACGCCGCACCTAATGTCGCTCCGGCTGCAGCGATCATGACGATGGCGATCACGATGAAGGCAGTCCGCGTAGCGGACGGAGCGCCTGCGGCCGCCGCCACGCCGAAGATGCCGCCGATCAGTGCGAGGAATATGGCCACCAGGTAACGACCCGTGTTGGTGCTCGAGCTTGGCTTCGAATCCATGCCACGATCCTATTCCGTTAGCGCTGCGGCCGTAACTACGTGCCTCAATCGCCTCCGGTCAACACGCCTTCGGTAGCCTGGGCGTTGGTCTTCCGGAGCGGCACCTCGGGGATGAACCACGTGACGAGCCAACCCACGAGGACGATGAAGATGGCGATGAAGTAGACGCGCGTGACCGCGGAAGCGAACGCTTTGCGCACGCCGAGCGTCACCTCCCCGATCACGGTTTGCGCCTGGGCGTCGAGCTCGGACTTCAGGTTGGTCAAGAGCGCAGCCGTTGCTTGCGGATCGCCTTTAGCTCGTTCGTAAGCCGCGGTGATGCCGGCGCGCGCCTGCTCCGGCAACCCCATGGCCGTGAGTTGCGCGGCTAGCGCAGCGTCGTCTCCCCCGTCGATCGCGGCGGAGAGGCTCCTGTACCTGGCGGCGAACGCCTCGTCGACCTGCGCGGCCACCGCGGCGGTGCCAGCGGAGCTGACGCCTGCGGCGCTACCGCCAACGGCAGCTGGTGGAGACCCGAGCCCTGCTGGCATGTTGAGGGCGATGTTCGCAAGCAACGAAGTGGTGAGCACGGTCCCGAGCAGCGCCGTCCCGAACAGCCCGCCTATCTGCCTGAAGAACTGCACGGCGCTCGTCGCCTGGCCTACCTTGCGCACGTCGACGGCATTCTGCACCGCCAGCGTGAGGAGCGGCAGCGACGGGCCGAGGCCCAACCCAGCAACGGCCATGTAAACGGCAACCTGCCAGAAGGGGATGTCGAAGTCCATGCGTGAGAGGAGGAACACGCCAACCAGGAGGATGAAACCGCCGATGAGCAACAGCGCGCGGTAGTGACCGACTCGCGAGACGATCTGCCCAGAAACTATCGACCCGAACACGACCCCAAGCGACAACGGCACGAGGCTAAGGCCGGCGCTCGTGGCCGACACGCCTACCACGTTCACCATGAACAGCGGCAGGAACGCCACGATGCTGAGGAAGGCGGCGCCCACGAAGAAACCGGCGAAGTTCGACGTGCTGAAGACCCTGTTGCTGAACAGCCTCATGTCGAGGACGGGGTTGGGCACACGCAGGGAGCGCAGCACGAACAACGCCGTCAGCACCACGCCGCCAGCCAGGAGCGCGATCGTGAGCGGTGCGCCCCACGGGTGCGCCGTCTTGTCAAGCTGCAGGCCGAGCACGAGCGGCACCAACCCACCTACGAGCAGCACGACCGACAGCGCGTCAAGCCGCCCCTTCTCACCGTGCGGCAGTAGCGCCGGCATGCGTGTAATCACGAAAATGAGCGCGAGGATGCCGAAAGGCAGGTTGACGTAGAACACCCACCGCCAACCTGCGATGCCGGGGATGATGGCGCCGCCGTGATCCGTCAGCAGCCCACCTATCAGTGGCCCGATCACGCTAGCGATGCCGAAGACGCCGCCAGTCAAACCCTGGTACTTGCCGCGCTCGGACGGTGGGAACAGGTCGGCGATGATGATGAACGCCAACCCCAACAGCCCGGCGGCGCCGAGTCCCTGCAGCGCCCTGAAGACGATGAGTTGGTTCATGGCATCGCCAAGGAGCGGTAGTTCGCCGAACTCGCCGGAGAGACCGCTGAGGAACGAGCCGGCAAGGAAGACGCTGATGGCCCACAACTCTATGGCGCGACGGCTGAACATGTCAGCGAGCTTGCCGTAGATGGGCACGAGCACGGTCGAGCCGACTAGGTACGCGGTGAACACCCAAGCGTAGCGCTCGAGTCCGCCAAGGTCGGCGACGATCTTCGGCAGGGCGGTCGCGACGATGGTCTGATCCAACGCCGCGAGGAACATGGCGAGGAGGATGCCAGTCAGCGTGAAGGCGCGGTCACGGTCGCTTAGGGGAACCATGGTGACGCCCCATCTTTCAACCGCAGCCTGTAGGTCCTACGTCCTAGTGTGAGCACGGGCTGGATGCTACGCCCGCAAACCGGCGGCGCGCGCGTCAGCGCTCACGCCGCTCGCGCCGTACGCGCTCCACCCCCGCACCCCCTCCAACGTGCGCCCAGCTGGTGCTTAAGTATGATGCCAGCTAATGCAGCGAGGAGGAACGCCATGTCGAACGCCGTAACTCACCGCGCCATGCTGCAGGTGGCGCTCGCCGAAGCGCGCCTTGGCCTAACTGAGGGCGGCGTCCCGATCGGCGCGGCACTCTACCGAAACGACGGCACGCTCCTCGGGCGCGGCCACAATCGGCGCGTGCAAGACGGCGATCCGAGCAGCCACGGTGAGACTGACGCGTTCCGCAACGCTGGGCGCCAACGCGATTACCTGGGCACCACCATGGTCACCACGCTCGAGCCGTGCTGGTACTGCAGCGGTCTCATCAAGCAGTTCGGCATTGGCACCGTAGTGATGGGCGAGTCGCGCACGTTCAAGGGCGGCGCCGACTGGCTGCGCACGCAGGGCGTGAAGGTCATCGACCTAGACGACCAGGAGTGCGTGCGACTCATGACCGAGTTCATCGCGGCCAGGCCGGAGTTATGGCACGAGGACATCGGGGAGCGGTGAGTGGCAGGCAGTCCAGGCATCAGAACGGTCGAACGCACGCTAGCTGGCAGCGGCAGCACGGTGCGGCTGCTGCTCGAGGCGCTCCCTGGCCGGCGTGTGCGGGTGGTCGAGTACCACCGCAGGCGGGGGCCGGAGGGTAGGTTCGAGCGTGTTCGGGGTGAGGAGGGCGTTACTTACCCGTTCGAGCAGTTGCGCCTCGATCAACCCTACGAGGCCGTCTTCCCGCAGCCTGGCCTCTTCGATGAGCTAGCCGCTCCCGCCGCAGCAGGCCGCCGGACCCGGAGGCGCCGCTGATGGTTGGCGCCGAACGCCCGCTAGTGCCTGGTCTACCGACCTCGTCGCTCAAGCGCCGCCACTGAGCCCGAACCTCTCGAGCAAGTAACGCGCTGCTCCCGCCGCGCCCGGCTCGCGCGCCACGACGGCGGCTGCGCTAGCAGCGCGCTCCGCGACTTGTGGGCGCAACGCCGCCTCCAACGCCGCCTGCAACCCGGCACCGCTGAACTTCGGGGAAACCAGCCGCGTGCCCAAGCCCAACTCCGTGATCTTCACGGACCAGTGGTACTGGTCGAAGAAGGCCGGCACGGCCACTTGGGGCACGCCGGCGTGAACGGCGGCGCCGGTGGTGCCCGCGCCGCCGTGGTGCACGACCGCACGCATGCGCGGGAAGAGCCAGTCGTGAGGCGCCTCGTCGAGCACGAAGCGATCTGCGGCACCGCCGCCTAGGGCGGCGCGCGCGGCACCGGCACCGCCGCCACCAAGTCCCGCCCAGCCAGACGCCAGCACCAAGCGCAGGCCCATGCCCCGCACGACGCTGGCGACGGCCTCCTCCACCTGCGCAACGTCACGCACGGGCAGGTGGCTGCCGAAGCCGACGTAGACGGGTTTCTCCCCTGCCGCAAGGAAGGCGCTTAGCGCTGGGGATGGGCGCCAGTCCTGAGGGTGGGGCAAGCGCCACCAGCCACTCACGAAGCGGCCAGGCGGCCAGTCCGCTGGCGGCGGCGCCACAAGTGGGCTGTAGCCGTAGACGCGCACGACTTCTTCCCCCATCCGGCGCCATGGGGTCCCGAAGAACGGCACGCCGCCTAACCCGAGCCGTTGCCTACGCCAACGGTTGACCGTCCAGCGCCACGGGAACCATACGACCTGTTCGCCCATCCAGTGGCTGGCGCGGTTGAAGATGCGCCGCGCGGGTCCCGGCTTGCGGGGGGCTTGGCGCATCGCGACGCTCGGGTACTCGGCGGTGACGTCCCACGGTTGCAGCGAGGCGAACGCGGTCGGCTTACCCGTTGCCTCGTGGAGGTGCGGGCCAGCGAGGGCGCCGTGGGCGAACACGATGGCGTCGCTAGCATCCGCAAGGTCGGCGGACTGCTCGAGCATCGTGCGCATGGTCGGCGCCCACTCAGCGGCGAACTCGCGCGCCGCCGTGAGCACCGCAGGGCTGCGCACCATGGCTCGCAGTTGCGCTTGGCTGCGCATCCAGGCAACGGGGTCGCCCGCCAACTCGGCGTACTCGATGCCGCGCCCCTCTATGAGCGCCCGATAGGCGGGGTGTGCCCCAAGCACTGGCCGCGCACCCAACTCCTGAAGCTCCAGAGCTAACGCCAGGAACGGCTGGACGTCACCCCGCGAGCCGAAGGTGAGGATGGCGATGCGCGGCTCAGCCACGCTCAGCGCCCGCAGGTGCTTCCGCTGCGGCCCGGCCAACTTGCTTGACGACCAGGTAGCCGCCTAACAGGGGCCCGAGTATGAAGAGGCTATAGAAAGTGATGATGCGCCAAGCGAAAACGGCGGCCGGCCCGGCTTGTCCGCTACCGTTGCCAACGAGAAACCAGCTCAGGACGACCTCGAAGAAGCCGCTCCCGCCCGGGGTCGGCACGAAAGTGCTCATTACGGCCACTACCGTCTGACCTGCTAGCGCGAGCAACGCCCCGATGCTCACGCCAAGGCCGCGCAGTAGGAAGTACAAGACCAAGAAGAAAGCCGCCCAGGCGCAGGCGGTGAGGCCCTGCACGACGGCGTGCTTCCATAGTGGGGCGGCGGCGAACGTCTGACTGCTCTCTATGAACCCGTCGACGAAGCGCATCCCGCGGCGTCTGAAGCGCAGGAGCGGCCCGCGCAGAACGAAGCCGAAGAGCGGCCTCAACCACACGACCTTGAAGAGCAGAACGTACGCGAGCGCGACCGTAAGCAGGATCACTACCGTGCCGAGCAGAGCCCAGCCCGGCGTGCGCGGGTAGACGCCCAACCCGTAGAGCACGACCAGCGACGCGGGCATGGCCCAGGCGTGGAAAGCAGTGTCAGCCGCCATGGTCGCGAGCGCCGCGGCCCACGACTTGGCGCGCTGCATGCCTTGCACGTCAAGGGTGAGCGCCAGGCCAGCGATGCTGCCGCTGCCGCCAGGCGTGACCGCAGCCGTGAACATGCCGAGCACGTGGGCGCGGAAGGCGTGACTCAAGCGCACGCGGAAACCGAGAGTGCGGCAGACGAACACGAGCCGCGCCGCGGCGATCAGGAACGACGTCAAGAGAGCGAGGGCCGCCGCCGCCAACGAGAGCGGCGCCAGATCCTTCAAGCCGAGTAGCGCCCTCGGTCCGCCCACCTGCCATAACGCGAACGCCATCCCGGCGCCGGACAGCGCAAGTGACACGAGTAGGGCTTGCAGCACAGGGCGTTTCATGATCCGAGTCGGCGAGGGCGCTGCGTCAGGTCGCTAGCTGCGCTCGCAGAGCTAGAGCATAACCGCGGTTCGCGCCCACCTCGCAGGGGCGGCGGTGAGGCAGCCAACGGCGTGGACGGCGCGCTCGCCGCCTATCCAGCTAACTCAGTAGCCGTCAGGCAGCGCGGGCGGTTGCCACGCCACGTCTACGTCCGCGCTGCCAGCGGCACCTGCCGCCACCACGAGCGGCTGCCGCACTTGCACCTGCCTGATGAGGCAGAGTTCGGCCATCACCTCGCGGCAGTAGTAGACGAGCACGTCGCCCGTCACGACGCCCTCACCAACAGCGAAGTTCGCGGGGAACTCGAGCACGAGCGGGTAGTCGGGGCTGGTCACCTCGGCGGCGGTCGGCTCGGCGAACTGCGCAACTGCGCCGGAACTGCTCCACTTGACCTGCAGGGGCGCGAGGTCGTTCGCCTTGTAACCGGCAGGCAGGGTGAGGGTCAGACGCACGCCGCCCGCGCCTGGCGCGAGCGTCTTGGTCGGCAGCTCTATGACCTCGTCGTAACGTACTTGGGTGTTCGGCGCCCCTACGAGCAGGCCGTTAGGGTCGCTGAGGGCGAGGGTCGTCACCTGTCGGGACGCCAGATCGGCAACGCGGATGGCGCCGTTATTGGTGTCTGCCACGTACAGCTTGCCCGCCGCGTAACTCAGCCCGCCAGGTTCGTAGAACTCCGCGCTGTCCCCGTCTCGCAACCCGGGGGTGCCAGTGCCGAACACGGTCGTGACCTCGTGGGTGGTGGGGTCTAGCCGCTTGATCTTGTTGTTGTAGGTGTCGGCGACGTACACGGCGCCGTCGACGTAGGCCAGGCCGAGAGGGTGCTGCAAGCGCACCGCCTTACCGACGCCGTCGACGTCGCCGAAGTCGAAGAGGCCAGTGCCAACTAGCGTCTCGACTCGACCGTTAGTGCCCTGGTCCACTCGCCTTATGGCGCTCGCCTCGCTGTCGGCGACGAAGAGCACACTGCCGTCGGTGGTGAGGCCGCTCGGTTGGTTGAGGCCCGCGCTCAAGAGGGCGCCGTCCTTCAGCTCTTCGCGGCCGCTGCCAGCGAGGAGTCGCACGACGCCGCTGCCAGGTCCAAGGCTCCAGAGTTGGTGCTGCCCCGCCATGGCGATGATCAGCTGGTCATCAAGCCAGAGGACGTCCCAAGGCGAGTTGAGTCCCCCACCCGCCTCCACCCCGTTGCGCCCGAACAGGTACTCCTGCTTGCCGTTGCCAGCTACCGTGGTCACCGTGCGCTTGGCGAGGTCAACGAGCCTGATGCTGTGGTTGCCCGTATCGGCAACATAGAGCGTGTCTGGACCCGCAAGCGCCATGCCTTGCGGGCCGTTGAAGCCGGCGCTCTCGAAGTCGCCGTCCTTCAACTCTTGGGCGCCCGAGCCGACGACGTCGAGCACCACGCCAGCGAGGTCCGTGATGACGATGCGGTCGTTGCTGCTATCGGCCACGAAGAGACGGGCGCCTGCCTCGTCTGCCAGGACCTTGCCGGGGAAGCTGAGCGCCGTCCTTGGGGTGACGACGCCGGTGGCGTTGAGCGTTAGGGGGGTGCGGTCGAGCGTGCCGCGCGCCGCGAAGGTGTCGATCATGCCAGCGATCACGTCGTCGAACACGCGGTAAACGCCTTCGCCAGCGTGACGGCCAAGGATGTGGCCCTCCGGGTCGATAAGTACGAAGCTTGGCCACGCCGAGATGTTGTAATCCTGCCAGATCTTGAACTCGGCATCGTTGACGATCGGCTCCGTGCGGCCGTAACGCTCGGCAACGAGCCGAATGTTCTCGGTGCGCGCCTCGTTGAGGAACTTGGCGGAGTGAACGCCGATGACGACGAGCTCGTTGGGGTACTTCTCCTCGAGCGCTTTGAGGTCAGGGATGACGTGGATGCAGTTGATGCAGCCGTAGGTCCAGAAGTCGAGCAGGACTATCTTCCCGCTCAGGGAGCTGAGGGGGAGGGGCTTGTCTGTGTTGATCCAGTCGAGGCCCGTTGGGAACTCGTGCGCCGGGGCGCTGCCAACGTACGACTGGCCGGTGGAGCGCTGGGTCATGACGACCACGAGTATTACAGCGAGCACGGCAACGGCAAGGTACAGCTTGCGCATGCCGGATGATAGTTCCCCGAAGTTGGCATGCATGTCGTGGTCGCGCCGCTTGCCGGCCCGCCATGGGCCGCCAGGCAGCCCGCATTTACGGTAATCTTCGGGTCAACACCGGTTTCCGGCGGCTCCTGGCCGTAGCGGCTTGGAGGCTCGCGCGCTACCAAGCGCGGAGCAATTCGAGGAGGTCAGCAGATGTCTCTCGCAGCCACCACCCGCTCTCATAAACACGTGCTCACGCCGTGGAGCAAGCAGTCCGCTGTCGGAGGTCCGACTTTCGTCAGAGGTGAGGGTTCTTACCTCTTCGATGACGAGGGCAAGCGCTACCTGGACCTCTCGGCTGGCCTCGTCTCCACCAACCTCGGGCACGGCCACCCCGCGGTCGTCAAGGCCATCCAGGAGCAGGCGGCCAAGATCTGCTACCTACCCCCGTCACTCATCCACGACGTGCGCTCCGAGTTCGCAGAGCTGCTCTCCGATGTCAGTCCCTGGAGCGAGGGCGCCCGCACCTTCTTCACCACCGGTGGCGGTGAAGCGAACGAGGACGCCATCAAGATGGCGCGCACCGTCACGGGTAGGCACAAGGTGCTCGCCGCGTACCGCTCGTTCCACGGCTCGGCGCCAGGCGCAGGCAGCCTTACGGGTGAGGACCGCCGTTGGGCGAACGAGCCCGGCATCCCAGGCATCGTTCACTTCTTCGCGCCGTACCCGTACCGCAGCCCGTTCTTCACCGATGACGCGAAGGTCGAAGTCGAGCGCGCGCTCGAGCACCTCGAGCAGGTCATCACCTTCGAGGGCGCCAAGAACATCGCCGCCCTCGTCATCGAGCCGGTGGTCGGCTCCAACGGCGTGATCGTCTACCCGGAAGGCTACTTGGCTGGCATGCGCAGCATCACGGCCAAGCACGGCATCGTGCTCATTTTCGACGAGGTCATGACCGGATTCGGCCGCGTCGGCGACCGTTTCGCGGCCTCGCGCTTCGGCGTCACGCCCGACATGATCACGTTCGCCAAGGGCTCGTCCTCGGCGTACATCCCGCTTGGCGGCGTCATGGTCCGCGAGAGCCTCGCCAAGTACTTCGACGACCACGCCCTAATGTGCGGCCACACCTACGCAGGGCACCCGATGGCCATGGCCGCGGGCCTCGCCACCGTCACCACGCTGAAGAAGGAGGGCCTCTTCGAGCGCGCTCGCGAGATAGACCCATGGCTGAAGGAGGGCCTAACCGCCCTCAAGGACAAGCACGCGGTCATCGGCGACGTGCGCGGCATCGGCGCCTTCTACACCATCGAGCTCGTCAAGGACCGCACCACCAAGGAGCCGCTCGTGCCCTGGTACGGGGGCGACAACGCGCCCGTCGCGAAGCTAGTCGGGGCCCTGCGCAACGAGGGCGTCTACGCGTTCGGGCGCTACAACGTGCTGCTCGTCACGCCGCCGCTGAACATCAAACGCGAGGACCTGCAGGTTGGCCTCGATGGCCTCGACCGTGCGCTCAACGTACTCGCCTGAGAGAACACCGCGGTAGTAACGCGTAGCCAGACCAGTCGGTCTATCCAAACTGCGTGCGGGAGCGGCAACGGTGAGCCGCTCCCGCACGCGTCTTACCGGCCAATTGCGCGCCACTCCGGCACCAGCCCACGCGCTCAGTAGACGCTCCTGTCTACCGCCGCGTCCGCTCGCGCGCGGGCGTCCGCTGGCGACATCCCGGCCATCAACCCGGAGCGCATCTCGTGCTCCCACTCCTCGAAACGGTAGGCGCGGCGCAACAACTCTTCAGCAGCTTCGGCCGGTACCACGACGACGCCGTCGTCGTCACCAAGCACGATGTCGCCTTTCCTAACAAGCACTCCGCCGCACACCACTGGCTCGCCAACCGTGCCTGGAAGGTTCTGCCGGCGAGTGGTAAGCGCGGAGAGGTTACGCGCGAAGACTGGCAACCCAAGCTCGACGATCTCACGCAAGTCTGTGGCCGCCCCATCGATCACGACGCCAGCCACGCCTTTCCCTACCGCCATGCGCGCCATGAGCCCACCGAAAGGCGCATGCCGCCTGTCACCGTGGCGCGCGACGACCAATACGGTGCCGGGCGTGGCTGCTGCAACGGCCTCGCCCAACGGGGCGTTATCCGTCGGCTGGCACGAGACCGGCATGGCGCGCCCGACAAAACGCAGGGGACGGAACAACGGGACGATGTCCCAGTCGAGGAAGCCTTCCGTCGTCAAATGCCCAATGGTGCCGGTGGAGACCCCCAAGTAGCGGTCAAGCCAGTCGATGTTAGGTGCTGCATCAGCCATCTCTTCCTCCATGTGGGCGCTTCGGAACCCCGTGTGCAACTTCAGAACCGTCGCGACAAGGCTCACGTTAACGCCAAGTCTGCACCGCCAGCGCAGTGCTCCACAGCCGTTCATTCCGCTGCACCCCGGCTGCTATGCTGCGCTCCTAACGAACACGGTCCTGGCAATTGCGCATGCCGGAGCACGCCAGTGCACATACGGGTGGGCGTAAAGTGCGCGCGAACCGATTAGGAGCGTAGATGAGTAGCAACAAGTCGACTGGCAAGGCACGCGAAGTGACCGTGGCGGTGGTACAAACCGACCCAGGTAGCGACAAGGCCGCCAACGTAGCGCGCGCCTTCGAGCTCGTGGAGCGGGCCGCTGGCATGGGCGCGCAGTTCGTGACGTTGCCCGAGACCTTTCACTTCCGCGGCCCCGCTGATCAGCGCCGCGCGAGCGCAGAGGCGATTCCGGGCCCCCTTTCTCAGGCGCTCGGCGACCTAGCCGCCCGGCACGGCATCTACCTGCTTGGCGGCAGCTACAACGAACTCCCGGACGCGGCCGAGGCGGACCAACGCACGCATAACACCAGCCTCCTGTTCGGGCCAGACGGCGGCCTGCTCGGCAAGTACCGCAAGATCCACCTGTTCGACGTCGTCTTGGGCGAGAAGTTGGTCGCACGCGAGTCGGCGCGCAACCAGCCAGGCGATCAGGCCGTCATCGCGGAAACACCCTTTGGCGCCGTCGGGATGACCGTTTGCTACGACGTTCGCTTCCCGGAGCTCTACCGCACGCTGGCAATTGCAGGCGCGCGTTTGCTCGTCGTCCCATCCAACTTCGCGGAGCGAACTGGTCGCGATCACTGGGAAGTTCTCCTGCGGGCGCGCGCCATCGAGAACGGTGCTTACGTCATCGCCCCTGCCACTGTCGGCAACGGCGGAACCGACTTCAACGCTTACGGACGCTCGCTGATCGTCGACCCTTGGGGCACGGTCATCGCCTGCGCCCCTGACCAAGAGGGCGTCACCCTCGCAACGCTCGATCTTGACCGGGTTGACGCGGTCCGCGCGTCACTGCCCAGCCTGCAGCATCTCCGGCCAGCGGCCTACGCCGTGCGCCAAGCCTGAGGAGGCCACGAATGTCGTTCCACTTCCCCCGAAAGTTCCTCGCAGCCGCAACCGCCGCAGCGCTACTGCTCGGCGGGACCGTGTTCGCAGCTGGCAACGTGCGCCTGGCTACCGCCCTAGCGCCTAACAGTCTGCAACCCGCCGAAGCGACAGGCTTGCCAGACGCGGCCGTCATTCGCACCATGTTCGAGGGCCTCGTCGGCTTCCTCGACGGTGAACTCGTAACCGAGCTCGCCGAGTCGTGGAGCTCGAACGACGACGCGACCGCATACACCTTCACCCTGCGCCCGGGCGTCACCTTCCACGACGGCACGCCGTTCAACGCTGACGCGGTCAAGACCTACTACGAGTGGGTGCTCGACCCGGACAACAGCGGCGCACGCGGCCGCAGCCAACTGAAGGACATCGCTACCATCGACGTACTCGGCGACCTCGAGGTGCGCATCAACCTCAAGCAGCCGAACGGGGCCTTCATCTACCTGCTTGGCACTAGCAACGCGCGGATCGCTAGCCCGGCGTCCCTCACCCAGTACCCTGACGACCTCGCACGTCATCCAGTTGGTACCGGCCCATTCAAGTTCGTCAGCTGGGCAGAAGGTCAAAGCGTGGTCGTCGAGCGCAACGCCGACTACTGGGGCGAGACCGCCAAGGTCGACGGCCTTGAGTTCATCGTCGTTACCAACGCCGCGACGCGCGTGGCGATGCTGCAATCAGGTGAAGTGCAGTTCATCGAGGCGCTCCCGCCGCAGCTCGTGCCCGTCATCCAGGCAGCTCAGGGCCTTGACGTAGTGAGCACCAAGACGAACTTCCTCCGCATCCTGCAACTGAACACCACCAAGGCGCCGTTCAACGACGTGCGCGTGCGTCACGCCCTCAACTACGCCATCGACAAGGAACAACTCGTGAACGTGGCCGTTGCCGGGCTTGCCACCGTCATGACAGCGCCCATCCCAGCCGCCACTTTCGGCTACGCAGAGCAACCCGCTTACACCTACGACCCAGAGAAGGCCCGTTCGCTGCTCGCAGAGGCTGGCTACCCGAACGGCTTCGAAATGAAGGTCCTTACCTTCACTGGCGATGAGTACCGCACCGTGGGCCAAGTGCTGCAGCAGATGTTCTCCCTAGTTGGCGTGCGCATGACCCTCGATCAGCAGGAGCGAGGAGCGCTTGTCGACCAGCTCTTCAAGCCTGTCGACGAGAACCCAACGGAGGCCGCGCTCGTTGGAGCCAGCTCCTCGACTGGTGACGCCGATTTGGCTATCACCACCTCCTTTACCAAGGCCTCGTTCCCGCCTGCCTCCAACAACTGGAGCTTCTACGAGAACGACGAGGTCGAAACGCTCGTGAGCGACGCCCGCGCGACCGGCGACCAGGAAACGCGCGCCGCACTGTACGCAGAGGCGCTTGGCATCATCTGGCAGGATGCCCCTTGGGTCTTCCTCTACAGTCCTGACTCCGTCGCAGGCCGCGCCGCGACGCTCTCTGGTGTGGCCTACGCGCCGGACAACACTGTCGACGCCCGCCGCGCCGAACTCAAGTGATGACCAGCTGAGCCCAAAGGGCCGGGACGGACTCGCGTGCCGCAATACACTCTGAGGCGCCTGATGCAGGCCGTCCCGACCCTCATCGGCGTCATCATCCTCATCTTCTTCTTCGTGAGGGCGCTGCCCGGCGACCCGGCACGCCTTTACGCGGGGGTGGACGCCGACGCCGCAACGGTACAGGCGGTCAGGGTACAGATGGGCCTCGACCGCTCCCTTCCTGAGCAGTTCGGATACTTCGTCTCCGGCCTGGCGCGAGGCGACCTCGGCATGTCGTTTCGCGCCAGGATGCCGGTTAGCACGCTCCTCACACAACACTTTCGAGCAACGCTCGTGCTGGCCAGCTTAGCCATCACCGTTGCAACCCTACTCGGCGTGCTGCTAGGCATAATGGCGGCCCGCAAGCGCAACTCCATCGTCGACCTCGGAATCACTTCCGTGTCTGTGCTAGGCATCAGCACGCCAGCGTTCTTCCTCGGTATCTTGCTCATCTATCTCTTCGCCGTGAAGTTGCGGGTGCTGCCGGTAGCCGGCAGCGTCAGCGTTAAGGGGCTCGTGCTACCTACCGCTACGCTGGCCGTCGCTAGCCTAGGTACCATCGCGCGCTTCGCACGCTCGAGCTTGCTTGAGACGATCGGCAACGACTACGTTCGCACGGCCACGGCCAAGGGCCTCTCGCGGGCGCGCGTTGTTAACAAACACGCCCTGCGCAACTCCCTCATCCCCGTGATTACCATCGTGGGCCTGCAGTTCGGCTTCCTCCTCTCCGGCACGGTCATAGTAGAGACCGTCTTCAATTACCACGGATTGGGCTGGTTGCTCATCCAGTCGGTCGAGGCGCGCGATTACCCCGCCGTGCAAGGCCTCATGCTCGTGTTCGCCCTGCAGTTCATCGCCATCAACCTGATAGTGGATGTCCTCTACGGGCTGATAGACCCACGGATCACTTATGACTGAGAGAGTAGCGCCCGCCAAGCGGGCGAAGTCCGCCTTCTCACGGAGCACGTTTGGCAAGCTGTTGCACCACCGCAGCGGCTCCGTTGGCCTCGTCCTTACGGGCATGTTCGTCACCCTCGCGGTGGTTGGGCCTTGGATAGCGCCCTATTCGCCCTCTGCGCCGAACTACGCGCATCTGGCTGCCGGCAGCACCGCAGAGCACTGGTTGGGCACGGACGCGTTCGGGCGCGACACTTTGAGCCGCATCTTGGCTGGCGCACGCTACTCCGTGACCATCGGCCTCGCCGCTACCCTCATCGGCGCGCTCGTCGGGGGCAGCTGGGGGGTCCTCGCTGGCTTTCTCGGCGGCTGGTTCGACAACCTCTCGATGCGCCTGGTCGACGTGCTCTTGGCGTTCCCAGGCATCCTCATCGCCATCGGGCTCGTTACACTGACGGGGCCAGGAGTTGGGCCGGTCGTGTTCGCGTCCGCGGTCTTCGGCATTCCGGTGTTCGCGCGCCTCGCACGCGGCTCGACTCTTGAGGTGAAGAGCCGCGCCTTCATCGAGGCTGCCAACGCTCTCGGCATGCAGCGGCTGCAGGTAATGGGCAGGCACGTCGTTCCGCAGGTCATCGCGCCCATCTTGGTCTACGCCACTCTCCGCAGCGGCTCCACCTTGCTAGTGGCCTCCGGCCTCTCGTTCCTCGGGCTCGGCGTGCAGGCGCCCGCGCCTGAGTGGGGAGGCATGCTCTCTGACGCCCAGTTATGGCTGGCCGTGCAACCCCTGATGGCCTTCTCCCCCGGCGTAACCATCACCCTCGCCGTGCTCGGCTTCAACTTGTTGGGTGACGGTCTCAGAGACGTCCTCGACCCCTCCGTACGGCGCTGAGGGCTCGACGCGGGTAAGCTCTGCGCATGCCAGGGATTCATCATGTGACCGGCATCACGGGCAGGGTTCAGGCGAACGTCGACTTCTATACGGGTTTGCTAGGTCTCAGGCTCGTGAAGCAGACCGTCAGTCACAACGACGGGGACGTGCTTCACTTGTTCTACGGCGATGGCGCAGGTAGCCCAGGCAGCCTGCTCACGTTCTTCGCCTGGCCGGACGGGGCCAGCGGCAGGCGCGGGCACGGCCAGGCGGCGGAGGTCGGGCTGGCCGTGCCGCTCGACGCCATAGGTTACTGGACCTCGCGGCTCATCGAGCACGGCGTGAAGTTCACGGGCCCGACGGTGACCGGCGGCGAAACGCGCCTCGGGTTCAGCGACCCTGACGGCCTGCCTATCGTGTTGATCGGCACCAAGCTAGGGCCAGCCGCAGCCCCGTGGTCCGGCTCTCCCGTGCCAGCCGCCGCGCAGGTGAGGGGCATAGCTTCCGTGACCCTGTGGACGGAGCACGCCGCCGCCACGGGCGCCGTGCTGGAGGAGTTGCTTGGGTTCAACCGCGGCGGCTCCGACGGCGCGATCACCACTTATCGCCTGGCCCCTGGTGTGGAGGGGCGCGGCCAGGTCGCGGTGCGCGACGTGCACGGCTTCTGGTCGAGTTCGGACGGCGCCGGGAGCATCCAACATGTAGCTTTCAGCGTGCCCGACGAAGCTGCGCTATGGCAGGCGTACGAGGCGGTGCTACTTCACGGCCTCGAGATCTCGAACGTGCGAGAACACGGTTACTTCCAGAGCATCTACTTCCGGGAGCCCGGCGGCGGCCTCATCGAGCTGGCCACCGAGGGGCCAGGAATGACCTTGGACGAGACGCTGGACGAACTAGGCACGCACCTCACGTTGCCACCAGAGCTCGAGGCCAAGCGGGCAGACGTCGAGGTCGTCATGCCGCACTTCGCGCCGCCTGGCGCCACGCGGAGGCCGGAGCGCGACCTCGGCTGGACGCACCGTTACGTGCCGGGCAGTAGCGGAGCAACGCTGCTGTTGCTTCACGGGAGCGGAGGCAGCGAGACGCAACTCCTGCCGCTGGTTAGGCGCGTGGGAGGCGGGGCCAGCCTGCTGGCGCCGCGTGGCCGCTCCACGGGCGAGGAGGTGCTGCGCTTCTTCGCGCGCAGGCCGGACGGCAGTTTCGACCAGGCCGAACTCGACCACGAGGCCGACGCCTTGGCGCGCTTCGTGACGGAGGCGGCGGAGTGGTACGGCTTCGACCCGCAGCGCGTTACCATCCTTGGTTACAGCAACGGGGCGCACATCGGCGCGGCGACTTTGGCCCGCAACCCGACCGCCTTCGCGGCCGCCGCGTTACTGCGCACGGTGGCGCCGTTCGGGCTGCCTGCCACCGTCGACCTGAGCGGCAAGCGCGCGCTCATGCTGCAGGGCGTGGGCGACCACCTCCTGCGCGGCCACGCCGACACCCTCCTCGCGGACTACTTAGCGGCGGCCGGCGCCGACCTGCAGGTCACGACCGTGCCAGGCGGGCACTACCTCGGTCCGGAAGACGAGGTAGTGCTGCGGGCCTGGCTTGGCGGCGCCGACTGATGCCTGACGTTCTCCCGAGCAACCAACCCTGCCACTTGAGCGCGGCCGCGTTGGCGGGGGCGGTGCTCCCTGCCGGGTTAGTCGACGAGGCGGTGCGCCTCTCGAAGGGCTTCGCTGACCCAACGCGGGTGCGGATCCTGGGTTTACTGCGCCTTGGTGAGGTGTGCGTTCACCAGATCGTCGACGCGCTCGAGCTCGAGCAGTCTGCCGTCAGCCACCAGTTGCGTACGCTGCGCTCTGCAAGACTCGTGTGCCACACGAAGCGCGGCCGCCACGTGTACTACCGGCTGGCGGACGAGCACGTTGGCGCCATGCTTGAAGCGGTCTTGTCGCATAGCCGCGAGGCCTGAGGGCGCCAGCGGGCAGGCGGCACTGCACGCACCGGAGCGCTAGCCGACCAAGTGTGGCATCGGGCTAGATATATGAACGATTCGTCATATATACTTGGGCGCCAGCCAGGAGGTGCGGCGCGCATGGCGATCGCGAGGTTCGAAGTCCAGCAACTCCTGCCCGGCCACGGGGCAGCGGAGGACGCTTGCACTCGCCGCCTCACCGAGGCCATAGCAGCCAGCGCCGGGGTGCGGGCCGCGCAGCTCGAGAGCGCGACTGGCACGGCCGTCGTGAACGTCGACTACGACGCCGCGAACTTGGCACCAGCTGAGCTCGAGCTCCTGGCCGCGGAGGCTGGCGCGAGCGTGAGCGCGCGCTTCGAGCACCACCAGTACCGGCTGGCCGGGTTGCACTGCAGCGACTGCGCCGCCAAGGTGTCTGCCGTAACCGGTCGCATCGCAGGCGTCTTCGACGCGCGGGCCAACTACGCGACGGAGAAACTGCTCCTCACACTGGACAACAGCGTGGCGCAACCGGCGAGCGTGGTTTCCGCCATCGAAGGGCTCGGTTACCGCGTGCTGCAAACACCAACGGCGCCCAGCTCAGTCGACCAGGCCGGAGTTGCGGACAAGGCCTCGGCTGGCAGCTGGCGCCTACCAGCGGACTTGCGGCTGAGCCTCTGCGCTGGCGCGGCGCTCGTCGTCGGCTTTGGCCTGCAAACCGCCGGTGCGCCGAGTTGGGCGTGGCTGAGCGCCTACCTGCTCGCGTACGCGGCGGGCGGCTGGCACGCCACCAACCACGCGCTGCGGGCCGCCGTCAGGGGACGTTTCGACATCGACCTGCTCATGGTGGTGGCGGCGTTGGGTGCGGCCAGCCTCGGCTCCTGGGCCGAGGGCGCGCTCCTCCTCTTCCTCTTCAGCCTCGGTCATGCGCTCGAGCACCTCGCCATGAACCGCGCTCGCGGCGCCATCCGCGCCCTCGGCGGCCTCACGCCCAAGTTCGCGTGCGTTCGCAGAGGCGGCGTGGAGACCGAGCTACCGATCGAGCAGTTGCGGATCGGCGACATCGTCATCGTGCGGCCAGGCGAGCGCATCCCGGCGGACGGGCAGGTAGTCGGCGGCGCGAGCCACGTCGACCAGGCGCCCATCACGGGCGAGAGCATGCCCACCGCCAAGGGCGTGGGTGACGAGGTCTACGCTGGCACCATCAACGCTGACGGCGCCCTAGAAGTGACAACGAGCCGCGACCCTGAAGACACAACGTTGGCGCGCGTGATCAAGGCCGTCGAGTCGGCGCAGAGCGCCAAGGCCCCAAGCCACCGCCTCACGGAGCGGTTCCAGCGGGTCTTCTCCCCCACCGTCCTCGGCGCTACCGTGCTGCTCATCGCGCTTCCGCCGCTCTTCGGGGCGCCGTTCGAGGAGAGCTTCATGCGCGCCATGGTGCTCCTAGTCGCCTCTAGCCCATGCGCCCTCGCGCTTGCCACGCCGTCTGCGGTCCTGGCAGGCATCGCCCGCGGCGCCCGTAGCGGCGTGCTCATCAAGGGCGGGGCGCACCTCGAGAACGCTGGTTTGGCCGACGTTGTCGTGTTCGACAAGACGGGCACGCTCACGCGCGGGCGGCCGCAACTAACGGACGTCGTGCCTCTCGGCATGGACGAGAATCAGCTGTTGCGGCTGGCGGCAGCACTTGAGAGCCGCAGCACCCACCCGCTGGCCACCGCGGTGCTACAGGGGGCAGCAGAGCGCGGCGTTGCCACTGCGAACGTCATCGACTTCGCTCACCGCGCTGGCCACGGCCTGACCGGGCGCGTCGATGGCGCAGCCGTGATCGTTGGCAACCGTGCGCAATTGGCCGCGACGGGCGTTGAACTGACTCCAGCCGCAGAGACGAGCGCCGCTGCGCTCGAGCAGCGCGGCAAGACGACCATGTTCGTGGCGGTCGGCGACGGCCAGAACACCCCGGTGATCTCCGGCATTCTCGCCGTGCGGGACGAGCCTAGGCCCGAGGCGGCCACCGCGATCGCCAGCCTGCGTCGCCAAGGCATCAAGCACCTCGTCATGCTGACCGGCGACAACGAGCGGGTCGCACTCGCAGTGGGCGCCGAACTAGGCCTTGACGAAGTACATGCCGCGCTCCTCCCGGAAGACAAAGCGCGCCTCGTACGTGAGCTGCGTGCGCGCTACACTCGCGTGATCGTCGTGGGCGACGGCATCAACGATGCCCCGGCCATGGCTGCAGCCGACGTTGCCGTTGCCATGGGCGGGGCGGGCAGCGCAGTCGCCCTCGAGACCGCAGACGTTGCGCTTATGGCCGACGACCTCAGCAAACTGCCGTACGCCATCTCCCTCTCGCGCGCTAGCAAGCGCATGATCTTGCAGAACTTGTTCGTTAGCCTCGGCGTCATCGCGCTGCTCGTGCCAAGCGCCCTCTTCGGGCTGGCCAGCATCGGGGTCGCGGTGGTCATCCACGAGTCAAGCACCCTGGTTGTCGTCGGCAACGCCCTCAGGCTGCTGCGCTTCAGGGGTCGGGGCGTCACAGCGGCGTAGCCACTACTGGCGCATGCTTGGGCATGACATCTGCCCACGTGCCGGAGCGTGATGCCGGCCCGGCGGTGCTGCTTGCTGCAGTGCTCGGGTCCAGCATGGTCTTCCTCGACGGCACGACGGTCAACGTTGCACTGCCCGCACTGCAGGCGTCGCTCGGCGCGAGCGTCGTCGACGTGCAGTGGGTGATCAACGGCTACACCCTGTTCCTAGCCGCACTGCTCATGCTTGGCGGCTCGCTAGGCGACCACCTCGGGCGCAAGCGCATGTTCATGGCCGGCATGATCGTCTTCACGCTCGCCTCCACTTGGTGCGGTCTGGCGGGCGACGTCCAACAGCTAATCGCGGCCCGGGCCCTCCAGGGCGTGGGCGGGGCGCTCCTCACCCCGGGAAGCCTCGCCTTGATAAACGCCAACTTCTCAGAAGGGGCGCGTGGCGCGGCCATCGGCCGCTGGTCGGCGTACTCCGCGATCGCAGTGGCAGGCGGCCCGATCCTCGGGGGTTGGCTCATCGACGCGTTCTCGTGGCGCTGGATCTTCTTCATCAACGTACCCATCGCTTCAGTAGCGCTGCTGTTGACCGCCCGCCGCGTGCCGGAGAGCCGCGACGCAAACGCAGTTGCTCGCCTTGATTACCTAGGTGCTGCATTGGCAACGCTCGGCCTTGGCGGTGCGGTCTACGCGCTGCTCGAGGCGCCGGCGCGCAGCTGGACCGACCCCGTTATCATCGCGGCTGGCGCCGGTGGGATCGCGCTGTTGGTAGCGTTCGTCTTCGTCGAAGCACGGTCCAGCTCTCCGATGGTGCCCCTCGGGCTCTTCCGCTCGCGCGTGTTCAGCGGCATCAACTTGGTCACCTTGCTCCTGTACGCCAACCTGGCCGGCCTTAGCTTCTTCCTGCCCATGTACCTCATCCAGGTGAGGGGCTTCTCCGCCGCGGCAGCTGGCGCTGCCGGCCTGCCCCTCGTGATCCTCCTGTTCTTGGCGTCCAGCTGGTCGGGGCACCTCTATGACCGCGTCGGGCCGCGCGCGCCCATCGCAGGAGGTGCGTTGCTGACGGCGTTCGCGTTCGTACTCTTCGTATTACTTGGAGGCGTGCCGAACTTCCTCGTCAGCGTCACGCTGCCGATGACTGTCATGGGCGCAGGCATGGCGCTGCTAGTGGCGCCCCTCACGACCACCGTCATGGCCGCAGCGCCAGAAGCGCTTGCTGGTACGGCCTCCGGCATCAACAACGCCGTCTCGCGGGTGGCTGGCCTGCTCGCCATCGGGCTGCTCGGCATGGTCATGCTCTCGGCGTTCGGCGACGAGCTGACGGTGCAACTCGCGCGCTCCGACCTGCCAGGCAGCGCGCAGGCCACGCTCCTCGCCAGCCGCAACGACCTGGCGGGCATGGCGTTGCCCGGGTCGTTGACCCAAGCCCAAGTGGGCGAGGCTCGAGCTGCCATCGCCGAGTCGTTCACGCATGGCTTCAGGCTGGTGCTGCTCGGCATGGGCGTCGTTGCCGTGATCGGGGCGCTGGTCTCCTTGGCGACCCTGCCCAGTCGCGCCCACGCGACCCCTGCTCCTTGACCGAACGGCGCTGCCCCCTTGGCCGGGTATGCCAAGCTGGAGGAGTAGCTATATCACGTGCCTCGGAAGGAGCCCGACCATGCAGCTCGGTTTCGCCACCGCCATCCTCCCCGACCTATCTCTTGAGGAAGTCCTGCGGTTCGCCTCGCAAGAGGGTTTCAGTTGGCTCGAGGTCATGTGTTGGCCGACGGACGCGAGCGATCAGCGTCGCTACGCGGGCGTGACGCACATCGACGTCGCTGCCTTCGGTCCAGACGAGGCTAGGCGCGCGAACGAGCTGTGCCAGCGCTACGGTGTCGGCATCAGTGGGCTCGGCTACTACCCCAACCCCCTCGCGCCTGACGAGGTCGAACGCAACACCTACGTCGCGCACTTGGGTCGCGTCATTGATGCCGCCAAGCTGCTTGGGGTCGGCGTCGTCAACACCTTCGTCGGCCGGGACCAACGCCTGCCGATCGCAGCGCAGTGGGACAACGTCGAGACGACTTGGCGGCCGTTGGTAGCGCGGGCAGAGGCGGCCGGAGTGCGGATCGGCATAGAGAACTGCCCCATGCTCTTCAGCCTCGACGAGTGGCCGGGCGGCAAGAACCTCGCGATCTCACCTGAGGTGTGGGACGAGCTCTTCAGGCGCCTGCCGAGCCCCAACCTTGGCCTCAACTTCGACCCGTCACACCTCGTGTGGCAAGGCATCGACATCGACCGCGCACTGCGCGACTTCGCGCACAAGCTAGTGCACGTTCACCTCAAGGACGAGCGCATCGACCACGACCTCCTCTACAGGCGTGGGAACCTAGGACTCGGCTGGCACGTGCCCAAGATCCCTGGATTAGGTGACATCGACTGGCCGCAGTTCTTCCGCACCCTCAAAGCGCTCGGTTGGGACGGGCCGGTAGTCATCGAGGTAGAGGACCGGGCGTTCGAGGACAGCCTGGAGGGGCGCAAGGAAGCGCTGCGTGCAGCCGGCAGGTACTTGCGGACGGTGATGGATTTCGGGTGACGGCCTGTTCGGCTCCAGGTGGTCTATTAGTCCCTGCCGCCGCCGAACGGCCGCGGCCTATGATCGTCTAGAATCGTCTCGTCTCGAGGAGGAACCAACATGAAACGCAGACTCGCCGCCCTAGTCGCCGTCGCCCTGATCGGCGCGGCCGCAGCTCAGTCGTATACCATCGGCATCTCCAACGGCTTCGTGGCTTCGGAGTGGCGCACCCTCATGGTCCAGGACCTCGAGAGCACCGCCGCCGCCATCAAGGCCGAACTCGGCATCGAAGTGACGCTCGTCTTCGAGAACGCCGATGTCGACGTCCAGGGCCAGATTCAGCAGATCCAGAACCTACTGAACAAAGGCGTTGACGCGATAATCATCAACCCCAACGACCAGCAGGCCCTCAACCTCGCGTTGGAGGAAGCGGTCAATGAAGGCGTCGTGGTCATCGCCATCGACCAGGAAGTCAGCGCCGAAGGCGTTTACAACGTCGTCATCGACCAGAAGGAGTGGGGCGCAACGAACGCCCGCTGGCTGGCCGAAACGCTAGGTGGCAAGGGCAACATCGTGATCATCGAGGGCTTCGTCGGTCACCCAGCGAACGAGGACCGCATGGCTGGCGTGATGGACGTGCTGGCCGGTTACCCCGACATCAAGGTCGTCGGCCGCGAGTCAGGCTTGTGGGATCAAGCGACCGGCCAGCGGGTTGCGTCAGACATGCTCGCTTCACTGCCGGGCATCAACGGCATCCTCACGCAAGACGGCATGGCGCAGGGCATCTTGACGGCCGTGCGGGCCGCTAACCCATCGCCGTTCCCGGTCATGACCGGCGAGGCGTACGCCGGCTACCTGCGCCTATGGGATGAGACGAGCAAAGAACACCCTGGCTTCTCCTCCGTCGCGGTAGTGAACCCCCCAGGCATCGCATCGAGCGGCATGCGCGTTGCGCTGGAACTCCTCCAGGGCCGCACCGTCGACGAGTCGCAACTAAGCGGCACGTTCGGCAACACGCTCTACGTACCCATTCCATTCGTCATCACTCAGGACGACCTGGCAGCAGCCTTGGTCGAGTATGCGGCCAAGCCAGACAGCTACGCCATGGACGGCATCATCACGCAGGAGGACGCCGCGGCGTTCATGAACTGAACGGCGCGACGTGAGAGTGGGGGCGGCTTCAAGGCCGCCCCCTGCCATACGTATGCCAGAAGCACCCATCAGACACGAGACCCCAGCCCCAACCCCGCTCATGAGCCCGCCGCTGCTGAGCGCCACGGGCGTGGCGAAGCGCTATGGCGCAGTGCGCGCCCTCGTTGACGGCGCGATCGAGGTACACGCTGGCGAGGTCGTCGCGTTACTCGGCGCCAACGGCAGCGGCAAGAGCACCCTCGGCAGGGTCATAACGGGCATCACCAAGCCGGACGCTGGCACCCTAGCGATCGAGGGCGTGGTCACGCACGTATCTTCCCCAACGCGCGCGCGGCGCCTCGGCGTCGCGGCGGTATATCAAGAACTATCTCTCGTACCCGACCTCACGGTCGCAGAGAACGTCTTCCTCGGTAACGAACCCACCCGTCTTGGCGGCGTTGACCACCGCCATCTCACGCGCGTGACGGCCGAACTCCTGGCGCTGTTCGAAGGCGTGTTCACCGTGCCGGTCACGCCATTGACGGTCGTCCAGCGCCTACCTCCAAGCGAACGGCAGCTCGTCGAGATCGTCAAGGCGCTCTCCCGCAAGCCTCGGGTCCTGATCCTAGACGAAGCAACCGCCTCGCTAGGCGGCCGCCAGGTCGACCGCCTCTTCCAGCTCGTCGGGACCTGGCGCGACCGAGGTATGGGCCTCGTCTTCATCTCTCACCGCATGGACGAGATCTTCCGCGTCGCCGACCGCGCCGTCGTACTGCGCGACGGCGCGACGGTAGGGCAACTACAGCTGCGCGGCACGGTTGAGCGCCGTGCGGCGGAGCAGAAGCTCGTGGAACTCATGACGGGCGGCGGCGAGGTGGGGGCGCTCTTCCTCGACGAGGCTCGCCCCCAGACTCCCGCCGCGGCGGAGCATGGGGCGGCAGGCCAGGCCCTCAGCCTGCGCGGCTTCGCTAGCGGCCCACTCGCTCCACTCGACCTTGACGTCGCACCAGGTGAGCTCGTCGGGCTTGGCGGCCTGCAGGGTCAAGGTCAGGAGCGGCTACTGCTGGCGCTGTTCGGTGCCCTGCCGCACCGCGGCAGCATGAGCCTGGGCGGCGAGCAGGTCGACCTGAGGAACCCACGGCAAGCGTTGCGCGCTGGCGTTGCGTACGTTCCGGGCGACAGGAACCGCGAGGGCCTGCTACCCGTTAGGCCCATCCTCGAGAACCTGCTACTCCCCAGCTGGAGGCGGTACGGTACGCCGCTCCGCATGCGCGCTGCTCGCCACGACGCGGCAGGGGTGGCCACCGAGCTCAACGTGCGCTACTCGGGGCTGGACGCCAACGTGGCCACCCTGTCAGGCGGGAACGCGCAGAAGATCGTCATCGGCAAGTGGCTTCTGCGGCGACCGCGGCTACTTCTCCTCAACGACCCGACGAAGGGCATCGACGTAGAGGCCAAAGAGGAGTTCTACAGCCTACTAGCGCAACTGCAGGCTGACGGCACGACGGTGCTGTTCACCTCATCCGACGACGCGGAGCTGCTCGGGCTTTGCCAACGAGTGCTCGTACTGCAAGACGGGAAGGTAACCGCCGAGCTTAGCGGCGCGACCCTTGACCGCAACCACCTCGTGGCCGCATCGTTGGGGGCCAGATGAACCGGAGTAGGCATGCTAGCTGAAGCCAGGCCCGCACGCGGGGAGCGTTTTCGCAACCTCACTTTCCTCGTGCCGCTCCTGATCTTGGGGGTGGCGGTGTTGCTCAACTACCTGCTGCAACCGAACCTGTTCCAACCGCGGGTGCTGAACGGCAACTTCCGCGTGATGCTGCCGCTCATGGTGCTCGCGGCCGGGCAGGCCATCGTGATCATCTCGGGCGGCATCGACCTCTCCGTCGGCGCCGTAGTTTCCCTCGTCAACGTCCTGTTGGTAACGTTCGTGAAGGCCGACTCGGGCTGGAGTGCGGTCTTGTTGGGCCTCGCCATCGGCGTCGCGGCCGGTGCGGCCGCTGGCGCGTTGAACGGGCTGTGCGTCGCTTACTTGCGGCTACAGCCCATCGTCACGACCTACGCAACCTCGTTCCTCTTCTCTGGCATCGCCTTAGCCATCCTGCCGCGCCCTGGCGGCGCGCTGCCACGCGCGCTGACTACCTTCTACCGCTCCGCACCTCTGGGCGTTCCTGCGGCGGCGCTGGGAATCGTCGTCCTCATCGTTACCTGGTGGGCGCTGCGGCGAACCCGCTTCGCCCAACACCTGTACGGGGTCGGCGGCGACGCTGCGGCCGCGAGGGCGAGTGGCGTCGCGGTGGCCTGGACGCGCTTCTCCAGTTACGTGGTCATGGGCGTGTTCGCGGCGTTCTCGGCGGCCATGCTGACGCTCTCGACTGGGTCGGGCAACGCACGCCTAGGTGACGCAATGACGTTATCTTCCATCGTCGCCGTGGTTCTAGGCGGCACCAGACTGGCCGGCGGGGCAGGAGGGATCACAGGCGCCGTTATCGGCGTAGCCATATTGACGATCATCCGCAACCTCATAACGTTCGCCAACGTACCCACTTGGTACCAGACCCTAATCGACGCGACCATCATCCTCGCTGCGCTCGCCGCTCCGGGCGCACTGCGCCGCATACGGGGCCGCGCATGAGGGAGTGGCTCACCAGGGTTCCGCCACCCGTGGTGGCGTTGGCCCTGTCCGTCGTGCTCTTCTTCGTTGCGGGCGCCGTGCAGCCCGGCTTCTTCAATCTCGATCAGGCCGTGAACATCGTGCGCCTGGCCGCGTTCCTCGGCATCATCGCGGCCGGCCAGACGCTCGTCATCATCGCGGGTGGTGAGGGCATCGACTTGTCCGTCGCCAACGTCGTAACGCTTGGGGCGATCCTCACCTTCATGGTCAGCGGCGGAGCGAGCGAGCGGCTACTGCTCGGCGTGGTCGTTGCGCTGGCCGTAGGCGCCGTCATCGGTCTAGTGAACGGACTCGGCATCGTTGGGCTCTCGATACCGCCACTTGTCATGACCCTAGGGATGGCCGGGGTGGTGAAGGGCACCATCCTGGCCGTCACCCAAGGCAACATCCCAGGCGGAGTACCGCCGCTGTTGGCGCGCGTCGTGACGGGGCGCCTGTTCGGCGTGCCTGGCATCTTGTTCATCTGGCTGCTGTTCGCGCTCGCCATGTGGTTCGTGCTCGAGCGCACCACTTACGGGAAGCGGCTCTTCGCCGTCGGCGTGAACCGGCGCACGGCTCATCTATCTGGTGTGAACGTGCCAGCCACGGTAGTACTCACCTACACCCTTAGCGGCCTCCTCGCCGCACTAGGTGGCGTGCTCCTGCTCGGCTTCACCCAGCGGGTGTTCCTCAGCCTCGGGGATTCGTACCTCTTCCCCTCCATCGCGGCCGTGGTGGTGGGCGGCACCGTGCTCGCGGGTGGGCGCGGTTCTTACTACGGCACCATGGCCGGCGCGCTGGTTCTCACCATGGCTGAGAGCCTGCTGCGCGCCATGCGCATGGGTGAGGCATACCAGCTCATCGTCTTCGGGTTGATCCTCGTGGCGTTGCTTGCGGTCTACGGACGGCAACGCGAGACCGCCTGAGCCGCGCCTCAGCGGGGGTCGGCGAACACCTGCGTCCAGTAGAGGTCGACTTCGGCCGCGCCGAACTCGCTGACCCCTGGGTGCATGATGGCCATGCAGTGCGGCGGACTGTCCATCCAGCCGACCATCACCGTCTCGGGCGAGCCGTAGTTCCAGGCGACGTTCTCGGCCACCAACTGCCACGTGTATCCGGCCGCGGTCACGCGCGTGCCTACCGTCGAGCCGTCGCTGCCGACGTGGCCCATGGTGCCGTGGGCCGCCTGGTCGGCGCTGTGCCCTTGCGCGGCGCGCACGAGTCTGGGCTCGAGCTGCAAGCGCGGCACGGGCGCCATGCTGTTGGTGCCGCACACGGCGCCGCTGGCGCGCTGGCTGTTCACGAGTTCGAGGAGGCGCATCGCTGTGGCCGAGTATGCCGGCGGCTGCGTAGCGCTCCGCGGCGCGCATGCGGTGATGGCGAGGCCGAGCGGAGCGACCAACAGTAAGGCTATTCGGCGGATCGACATTGGGCGCATTATCCGGGGACCATACTCTTAACGAGACGCCAGCGAGAGTGTTGGATGCCATTGCGCGGCTGAGGCAGTTCGGTCGTTGACCGCGAACCGCTCGTGCCGTATCCTTAGGCGTACCGGTCGAGTAATACACTACTTCAGGGGGCGAGATGAGCACCATTCCTGGCGCAGCAGCTAGGGCCAACGCATGATGGAGGAAGAGCACAGCACCGCTGTCCACTTACCGCTCCACCTCGTGGAGGACGGCTTCGTGCCGATCTACCTGCAGATCGTCCACCAGGTCAGGCACCTGATAACGAGCCGCGGCATAGCGGCGGATGACCGCCTGCCGTCAGTGCGCGAACTGGCGCACCAGCTCGGGGTGAACGCGGGCACCGTGGCATTGTCCTACCGCACCCTCCAGCTCGAGGGCCTGATCGAGAGCAGGCGGGGCCGCGGCACGTTCGTGGCGCACGCCGCCGACGATTCGGTGCACTTCGATCACCGGCAACGCGCACTCGGCGAGGCGATCGACGCACTCCTCGACCGCGCGGACGCCCTAGGGTTCGAAGCCAGCGCCGTCAAGCAGTACCTGGTAACGCGCGCCCAGCGGCCGCGGCGCATGCCGCTCGTCGTACTCATGCCCACCTTGCGCTCCGCCGAGAAGTACGCGAAGCTCATCGCCGCCGAGTTGCCAACCGACGCACAGGCCGTGCCGTACCTCGGCACCTTGGAACAGTTGGCCGCCGGTGACGCCAGCTTGCTAACGGCCTACCAGACCGCGTACTTCACTTTCACTTTCGTGTCTTACGCACCGACCGTCGCCGGGCAGCTCATCGAGCTCGGCATCTCTTCAGAGGTCGTTGGCATCACCGCGCAACTCCTGCCAGAGACCATCAATAGGCTCGCGGCGCTCGATCGCAGCGGCAGCTACAGCCTCGTCGCGGAGGCGCAGGGCGTCAACGTCGCACTGAACCTCCTCGCACAGTTCACCCCACTCGACCTCAGGCAGCTGCCCGTGTTCACGGAGCTCTCCGCGCCAGCCGACATCCTTGCGGTCAAGTCAGACCTCTACATCCACACTTTCAGCGCCGGCCCGCAACTAGATGCGGTGGGGATCCCACAGGGCAAGCGGCTGCTGCTCGCCTTCAGCCTCAGTGCCGAGGCCCGGCACCGCCTGCGCCGCCTTCTCGACGTGACGGGCCAGGCGTCCCGCGCGAATAACGTGCCTGACGTCTTCCTAGACGCCTGATGACGACCAGTCCCTAGCCTTACCCCGGAGGCGCTATGACCGTTCACAGGAACTACGTGGCTGGCGAGTGGCAGGCAGCCGCCGCCACCCGCGTCAACGAGAACCCGTCCGACCTCGACTCGCCCGTTGGCGTCTACGCTCAGGGCAGCGCCGCGGACGTGAGCGCCGCCGTCGAGGCCGCGCGCGCCGCACTGCCGGCTTGGGCCAGTGCCTCCGCGTCCGTCCGCGCGAGCGTCTTGCAGGCGGCGGCCGACGAGTTGAGCGCCAGGCGCGAGGAACTAGGCGAGCTCTTGTCGCGCGAGGAGGGCAAGACGCGGGCTGAAGGCATCGGCGAGGTGGCGCGGGCGGCAGACATCTTCCGCTTCTACGCCAGCGAGGCCTACCGCGCAGTCGGCGAGCTCTTGCCGAGCGCCCGCCAAGGCGTGAGCATCGAGGTGCGTCGCCAACCAGTCGGGGTCGTAGGCGTGATAACGCCTTGGAACTTCCCGATCGCCATCCCGGCATGGAAGATAGCCCCGGCTCTGGCTTACGGCAACGCCGTCGTCTTCAAGCCAGCCGAGCTCGTGCCGGGCAGCGCTTGGGAGCTTGCCGCCATCCTCGACCGCGCGGGTGTGCCAGCCGGGGTCTTCAACCTGGTCATGGGCCGCGGTAGCGAAGTCGGCGAGGCCATCATCACCCACCTCGACGTGAACGCCGTCAGCTTCACGGGTTCGCTGGGGGTCGGAAGGCGGGTGGCGGCAGCGGGAGCCGCGCGCCTCGCCCGCGTCCAGCTCGAGCTTGGCGGCAAGAACCCCGTCGTGGTGCTAGATGACGCCGACCTCGACCTCGCCGCCGAGCACGTGGTGAACGGAGCCTTCGTCTCAACGGGGCAGCGCTGCACGGCGTCTAGCCGCATCATCGTCACGGCCGGCGTCCACGACCGCTTCGTGGAGCGCCTAGCGCAACGAACGCGGGCATTACGCGTCGGCCACGCCCTCAACCCGACGAGCGACATCGGGCCGGTCGTGGACGCGACGCAGTTGCGTCAGAACCTCGACTACCTAGACCTCGGAACGCGCGAGGGTGCAACACAACTCGTGGCTGGCGAGCTCGTCGAGCGTTCGACGCGCGGGCACTACCTCACCCCTGCCCTGTTCGTCGAATCCACCGCGGCCATGCGCCTCAACCGCGAGGAGATCTTCGGGCCGATCGCCGCCGTCATCCGCGTCGCCGACTACGACGAGGCCCTCGCCACCGCCAACGACAGCGAGTTCGGGCTGGCGGCGGCCATCATGACGAGGTCCCTGAAGCACGCCGAGCACTTCAAGCGGCACGCGCAAGCAGGCATGACCATGGTCAACCTCGCCACCGCCGGGCAGGAGTTCCAGGCGCCGTTCGGAGGCGTCAAGAACTCGAGCTACGGCGCGCGCGAACAGGGCACCTACGCCAAGGAGTTCTTCACCACCCCGGTGACGTCGTACGTCAAGGCCCTCAACGGCTGAAGTCGGCGGCCAGCGCGTCCGCCTCGGCGAACACGGCCGCTAACGCTTCCGGCCCGCTGCCAGGGAAGCACTGCGTCATGGACGGGAGCGCGCAGGCGCGCTGTAGCACGCGCTCCTTGGCGCCCGCTTCGCTCCAGTAGGCGCCGGCACCAAGGGCCGTTAGGGTCATGGGGCAGCCGAGGCGGCTGAAGAGGTCGGCGTGACGCGCCAACTCGTCAGCGCCGCGTCCTTCAAGCAGTAGTTGGGTGAGGATGCCGAACGCGAGGACCTCACCGTGCAACGAGCGTTTCACGCCTGGCAGCAGGGTGAGGGCGTTGTGCACTGCGTGCGCTGCCGCTAGCTTGGCGCCCTCGCCAGCCAAGGCGCCGATGAGCCCTGGCCACAGGACGTTCGCCTCGGCCACGAGCTGGCGCTTGCCGCAGTCCTGGTCCGAGTTCCGGAGCGCGAGGGGGCCGTCGGCGAAAACAAGTTGCTCGAGCTCGTCGCACAGGGCGAGTGCGGCGACGCCAGCCGCGCCAGCGCCACTCTGCCTTGCCAATCCGAAACGAACTTCGACCACCTTGGCGAGGGCGTCGACCAGACCTGCCGCCAGGTGGCGGTCAGGAGCGACGGCCAGGACTGTCGGTTCGACGACCGTGTAGGCCGGCGCGCGCCGCACGACGCGGCTGCCAAGGTAGGCCCCGTCTACGGTGTAGTCGACCACGACGGCGGTCGCGGCCGCGCACGTTGCCGGGCTCGTCGGCACGAGCACGGTAGCCGCCCCGCTCGCGTCCGCAGCGGCCTTGGTTGCGTCCATCACGCGCCCACCGCCTACGCCGATAAGCACGCTTGCGCCCACGGTCGCGCGTTGAATGGCGGTCACCGAAGCCTCAGAGCACGGGCCGTTCACCTTGAACCTCTCGGCCACGACGCCAGCTCTCTGCAGGCTCGCCTCGAGCGCAACGCCGACCAGCCCCATGCCGACGTCGCCATGCACGACGAAGACCCGCGGCTGCTGCGGCGCCGCCGCGGTCAGCCCTGCGACCGCGGCTCCGACGCCTGCGAGGGAGTGGGCGCCACTGAGGTAGCGGGCGGGCGCCAGCACCGAGAGGGTCATCAGGCGTTCTCTGACCCGGTCTCTTGGCTGACCGGCCTGCCTGGCCATACTCGAGAGAACACGCGCATGAAGTTGCCTCCCGCGATGCCGCGGATGTCCTCCTGCGAGTAGCCGCGGCCAGCGAGGAGGGCGTAGACGTCTAGGATCTCCGGGTACCACGCGAAGCCATCGACGAAGCGCTCAGGCGCCCGCCAGTAGGTCGTTACGTGCTGGTTCATCTCAGTCATGACGGTCCGGTAGTGCGCCCCGTGCTGGTCGTGGTTGTGGCGTGGGTACGAGCCGAGGCTGAAGTCCGTGCCGATGCCGATGTTCTCCGTCGTGCCGAGGAGGTCGGCGAGGTAATCGATGTGGTCGAGGTAGTCGTGGACGGTTGGCCGCGCCGTCATGCCGTGCTTGAAGACGAGCGGACCCCAGTTGACGGTCCCGATCACGCCGCCCTTGGCCGCGACGGCCTTGATCTGCTCGTCGTCGACGTTGCGCGGGTTGTCTACGAGCGCTTTCGGGTTGGCGTGGCTGAAGACTGTCGGGTTGGCGCTCGCCTCGTTGATCTCGAGGCTCGAGCGCCGCGAAACGTGAGATAAGTCGAGGAGCACCCCGACGCGGTCGCACTCGGCGACTACGCTGCGCCCGACGCCAGAGAGGCCAGTGTCCGTCCGCTCGAGCACGCCGCCGCAGAGGAGGTTATCGCGGTTGTAGGCCGGAATGAGCATGCGCAGGCCGAGGCGCTGGAACGCTTCGACGCGCTCCGGTGCTGCACCTATGAACTCGCCGTCTTGCGAGGCCAGCAGGAGTGCCGCTTGCCCGAGCTGCTTGGCCTCGGTGATGTCGTCTACCGTGTACGCGATGCGCAGGTTCGGGTGCTCACGCACTGCGGCGTGCCAGCCCATCAGTTCCGTTATGGCCTGCCCGACGTCGATGTGCGTGTCCAGGGCGGTTACGGCGTATACGTCGCAGCCGTGGCGGTGAGCGTATGCCAGGTCGGCGTCCGGCCAGATCTGCATGCAGCCGTCGACGAACACGTAAGGCTGTTCGCCTTCGATGAGCGGGTGGAAGCCGCGGTTCGGGCGCTCGTGTAGTGGATCGTGAGGTAGCGGCGATGAGGTGAGCGGTCGTTGAGGCACTCTGTTGTTCCTTTCCGTGGCGCGGTTCAGTAACTGAACTCTGGGTGGCGCGCTGCCAACGCTTGCTGCATGGCGGTTGGAAGGGCGGCTGTGAGTAGCACTCCGACTGTCACGCTTGCTCCTTGCGGGCGGCGCGGCGCACGGTCGGCGTCGGCTCTAGCTAAGTGTACTGGCGTGCCGGTACGCAACATTACGTGTGCGCCGAGCGGCCGTCAACTGCCCTTGCCGTCGCTGGATCGCCACACCAAGCGGTGGCGATCGGCGTGGTATGGTGCGGCGCCCTACCGACCGGCCGGTAACTTTTCACACCGGCACCGGGCGGGCACGGAGGAATAGATGATCGACTCGCTCTGGCTACCCCCAGCCGCCCACGTGGTGAGCGGCCTTGCCGTACTCATCACCACGCTGCTCGCCCTAGTGATAAGCGGCGTGCTGGCATGGCGCCGCAGGCCCTTCTCCCCCCTCGCGCGGGGGTTCTTCGTCCTCGCCCAGGTAGTGCTGATCATCCAGGCGCTCATGGGCATCAAGCTCCTCGATCAAGGGCTCGGACCGCTACAGCTCTACATCCATTACGTCGGCGGCCTCGGACCGCTGTTCTTCTTCCTCCTCTACTACTGGCTGCCCACCAAGACGCGTGCGCAGCGCTGGACCGCCGTCACCGTCAGCGCTTCCGCGTTCCTCTTCGCCATCATGGCCTTCGGCATCGGCCAGAGCTACGTCGCTGGAGGGGTCTAGACGGACGGCCCCGCAACTCCCAAGGAGCACCTCCTAGCGGTAGCCCTCCCGTTGTTCGTAGCCCGCGGCTACCAGGGCGCCTCGATGCGTGAAGTGGCGGAGGCCGCCGGCGTTTCAAAGGCGGCCATCTACCACCACTTCGCGGACAAGGAGACGCTCTTCCTCGCGCTGCTACTGGGGGCCGTCGCTCAGGCGGGCGACCTCGTCGACAGCGCGGCCGCCCTTGTCGGCCCGACCAGCGTCAAGCTTCACGCCCTCCTCACTGGGTTCAGCGCCCACCGCAACGACCAGCAGGCGGCCATGCGTCTGGCCGAACGCGAGGCCGTCCACTTGTCGGAGGCGGGGCGCACGCAGCTGTTCCAGGAGTACCGCACGCGCTTCACCGCGCCGATCGAGCGGCTCATGGCGGCGGGCCAGGCCACCGGCGACCTGCGGGCCGACGACCCACGTTGGCAGGCGAGCTCGCTGCTTCTCCTCGCCCAGGCACTCTTGGGGCCGAGTGAGCGCGGCGTTTCGGTCGACACCGTTCTGAACACCTTCCTGCACGGCGCGGGTGCAGGCTGACGAGCGGCATTGCACGTTAGTGCCCCGGCGTGTGACAGTGCGGGCATGTCAGATCCAGCCCAGCCCGAGCGCCTCAGCAGGGCCGCGCTCGAGCGGCGCGTCAAGCGCTGGCTGCTGCGCGCGCCGTTCGACTGCTACATACAAGTGACGCCGGGCCTCGAGGAGCTCCTCGTCGACGAGCTCCTCGCCGAGGGCCTCGCGCCTCACCGCGCGGCGTTGAACGTCTCCCACGGCGGTGTCGAGTTGCGCCTCGATCACGCCGACATCCTGCGCGCCAACCTCAGCCTACGCACCGCTAGTCGCGTGCTCCTACGCCTGGGCACCTTCCCGGCTGCCTCGCCAGAGATGCTCTACGACCGCGCTAGGCAGGTGCCGTGGGAGACGCAGATCGGCTTCTTGGAGCGCTACGCGTTGGCCATCACGGCGAGGAACTCCAAGCTCCAGGCTGGCGACGCGGTGGCCAACACCGTCGCCTCGGCCATCGCGCGCGAGTTGCGCCCACTTGGCCTCTACCCGAGATCGGCGGACGCCGCCGAGCTGACCTTCCACGTAAGGCTGCAAGACGACCGCTGCACGGTGAGCCTCGATACGAGCGGCCAGCACCTTCACCGCCGCGGCGTGCGCACTAACGTCCATACGGCGCCGGTGCGCGAGACGTTGGCTGCGGCCATGGCGCTCGAGGGGTTGGCGCGCACTGGCGGCACACCGGACGTCGTCATCGACCCGTTCTGCGGCAGCGGCACGCTACTCATCGAGGCAGTCGACGCTCTCACGCACTCGGCGCCTGGCAGGCAGCGCGAGTTCGCGTTCGAGCACGCCGCTTGGTTCCGACCGGGGACGCTGCGAGAGGTGAGGCGCCGCAGCGAGGCGGGCGTCAAGCCACTCAGGACGCGCGTCATCGGCGTCGACAACGACGATGACGCCCTCGCGGCCGCCAGGGCCAACGTCGCTGGGGCCGCGTACGCGGAGGTGACGCTGCAGCATGCCGACAGCACGCTCTTCGACTTCTCGAGCCTCGTAGCGCGGCGTGGACTGGCGCTTGCCAACTTGCCGTACGGGGTGCGCCTCGGTGACCGGCGGCAGGCCGCCGCGACGACCAACGCCTTCCTCGCCAACCTCGCCGCCAGCGGTGCCCCCTGGGTGGTCGTCCTCCTCGTAGCCGACCCGGAGCCCGCGCTCAAGTGGCTGGAGGACGCGCGTGTCACGCCGACGCGCAACGGCGGCTTGCCAGTGACGATGGTCAGCGGCAACCTCGTTGCTGCCTGAGGCGCACGGTCACCTAGGCCCCAAGCCAGCGACCGCTGATGTGCGGCAGCATGTTGACACGCCGCCCCGCAAGCCATATCCTCTCGTTACCCCCAGTTACTGAGGGTAACGAGAGGAGGCGCCAATGCCGCCACGCCCAGTTCGCCAGCTGCAAGTCCTAGACGCGCTCCGCGCGGCCTACGAACGCACGGGCAGCACGCCTGAGTTAACGGCCCTGTCACGCACCCTCGGCATCAGTTATTCCACCCTGCGTGATCACCTCAGGGCCCTAGAGGCCAAGGGCGAGCTGCTCCTCAAGAGCCGCGGCCCTGGGCGCAGCCCGCACCTCACGCTACTCGGCGGCGGTTTCGGGGTGCCGCTCTACGGCGACATCGCCGCCGGCCTCCCAGTCGGCGCCTACCCAACGCCGGAAGGCCACCTGTCGCTACGCGGTCGTCCTGACCAGTTCGCACTGCGCGTGCGTGGCGACTCCATGGCCGACCGCATCGAGGACGGCGACGTGGTCTTGCTCCACCACGCGGAACCGCAACGCCCAGGCGAGATCTGCGCCGTACGCGTAGGCGAGGACGAGACCACCCTCAAGTACCTCGACTGGTCAGCCGACGAGCAGCGCCCACGCACCTACCGCTTGCGGCCCCACAACCCAGCCTTCTCCGTAGTAACCGTTGCCGCCCAAGACCTGCATGTAGACGGGGTCTTCCGTGGCCTACTGCGCGGTGACATCGTGCAGGACCTGATCGTAGAAGGGAGTGAGTGACCGAGCCACTTACTCGACCCGCCCAGAAACGAAGAAGGACACATCCGCCGCCGCCAAGCAAGAGGACGCGTCCTTCCGGTAGCCCAGAAGCGGTCTGCTAACGCGGACCACCTACCCAGGTGAGGCCAATGCTAACACCCGCAACGACGACCGCTCCGCCCACCGGCGGCGCCCCCGCCGCCCACCGGCGGCGCCCACCCCGCCCAGGGCGCATGCCTGCCGCACGCCCACCAGCGCCCCTCCGGTCGCTCTTCCCCATCGCCGCCGTGCTCCTCAGTCGCCGCGCTCCACGCGAGGAGCAGCGCTCGTGCTAGCCGCCATCGAGTTCGGGCCGCTGCCCCTCTACCTCGCGCAGCGCGCTGAACCAGAACTCAAGCACGTACCGCTCGTCATAGCTGGCGAGCAGCACGTGCTTCACGCCAACGCTGCCGCCAAGCGCCACGGCGTCACTTCAGGCATGCGCCTCGAGGGCGCCCGCATGCGCGTCGTCGGCCTGGAGGAGCGCTCCTTCCAGGAGCCGGACCTCGAGTACGCCTGGGGAACTCTCCTGCAGGAACTACACGGCCTAACGCCGTGGCTCGAGAGCGGCCCACGTGGCCGCGTGTTCGCGCGCCTCGACCTGCACGAGGCCGAGGAGGTGGCGCGCACGTACGACGTACGCGCCGGCCTGGCTGGCGACGTAGAAACGGCCGAGCTAGCCGCCCTTGCAGCCAGCCCAGGCGGCGTGCGCGAGGTGTCAGGCACGCAACTAGCAGGGTTCCTAGCGCGCCTGCCGCTTAGGTTCCTCAAGGGCATTGGCGTGTCGGAGGCCAACCTCACGCGCCTCCACTGGCTCGGGTTGGCCACCGCGGCCGACCTAGCCAGTTGGAGCGCCCCTCAGATCCGCGCCTACCTGGGGGCAGAGGGCGCCACCATACTCGCCTACCTCCATGGACCGCGGCGCACCGAACTGCGGCCTTACCGTCTGCCCATCACCGTTCAGCGCTCCCTTGCGTTCCCAGAACCCGTCCGTGAACCGCACCAGCTTCTCCCTGCCATCGACCGGCTCGCCAGCGAACTCGAGCGCGCCCTCGCTGGCCGCGCGGCGCGGCGCCTCACCCTCACCGCTACCCTGCCTGGCACGCAGCGCCGTGCTAGTCGTCTGGCTAAGCGCCCCCTGCAGCAGGCGCGCCACATCCGCCAGCAGGCCCTCTTCGCGCTGCACGATAGCCGCGCCGAGGGGCGCCCGATCGAGCGCCTCACCCTAGAGCTCAGCTCACCCGAACGCACAGGCGCCCAGGACGGCATCTGGCCTCAACGAGAGCGGCGCGAGCAGGCGCTCGAGGCCACCCTCGAACGTTTCCCTTCCGCGCCGCGCCACCTCGTATGGCGTGACCCTCACGCGCAAGCCGCCGACTTAGCTTGGGCGTGGGAGGGGTACGTCGACGAGCGTGGGGCGTACGTAAGCGCCGACCTGGCCGCTCGCGCACCAGCGCAAGGCACCACCAAAGCGCGGGCCAAGCGGCCCGCCCCTCCAGAGCAGGCGGCCGCCGTGACCGCCGCCGCCGTGCCGCTCTTCACGGCGCCCGCGCTGGTTGGCGCAGCGGCGCCAGTCGCCGTAGCGCCAACGGCGGCCGCGCAGACCAAAGTGCCTCACGCCGCTGCCGCGGCGGTGGCGCCACGCTCACGAGCGGCCGAGCGCCAACAACACCAGTAGCACGATGTTGAGCGCCACCACCGTAACGACGATGGCGCCGAGCAACAGGCGTGTGGCGGCGCCGTTAACCGCGGCGCCCATGACCTCGCGGTTACTCGTGAGGAGGCCAAGCGGCACTAGGGCGAAAGGAATGCCGAAGCTCAACACCACCTGCGATAGCACCAACGCCCAGGTCGGTTCCGCACCCAAGGCCAACACCACCAAGGCGGGCACCAAGGTCACCGCGCGACGCGTGAGCAGCGGCACATGCCAGTGCAGCAGGCCCTCCATGATCGTCGAGCCGGCGTACGAACCAACGGAAGTGGAGGCCAAACCTGACGCCAGCAAGCCAACGCCGAACACCGCGCCAACCAGCGGCCCGAGCGCGGCGGCGATGGCAGCGTGAGCTCCAGCGATGGTGTCGGTGCCTGCCACGCCCTGCAGGTTGGCCGCGGCCAACAAGAGCATGGCGACGTTAACGACGCCAGCCAAGGCCAACGCCCCGGCAACGTCGGTGCGCGTCGCCCGCAGCAGCGTGGGTAGCTGCTCAGCCGCCACGGTCTTGTGCCGATCGCGCGCCAGCGCTGAGTGCACGTAGATGGCGTGCGGCATGACCGTGGCGCCAAGCATGCTCGCTGCGAGGATCACGCTGTCAGTGCCAGCGAAACGCGGCCTGAGCCCGCCTAGCAGCGCGCTCGCTTCGGGCAGCTTCACGAACAACCCGGCGAGGAAACCGACCGTTATGACGACGAGCAGGCCGATGATGACGAACTCGAATTGGCGTTGCCCCGAACGGCTCTGCACCTCGAGGAGCAGCATCGAGACGACCCCAACGATCGCGCCCCCAATCACCAGCGGCAGCCCGAAGAGGATCTGCAACGCGATGGCGCCGCCAAGCACCTCGGCCAAGTCAGTGGCGGCGGCAACTAGTTCAGCTTGGGCCCAGAACGCCAAGCGCGGTACTCGACGCATGCGGCCACCGAGCAGCTCAGGTAAGGAGCGCCCGGTGGCAAGTCCAAGCTTCGCTGACTGGTACTGCACGACGACTGCAACGAGGTTGGAAGCGACGAGCACCCAAAGCAGCAGGTAACCGTAGCGCGCGCCGGCCGTTACGTTGGCGGCGACGTTGCCAGGGTCGACATAAGCGATGGCGGCCACGAACGCTGGCCCGAGCAGTGAGACTGAATGACGGAACGGGTTGCGGCGCAGATCCACGCGAGCACTCTAGACCTGCGCTCATATTTCGACGCGTCTAAATATCACACGCTCGGCTCAAGCTGGTGCTAGTTGGTTGCCACCCGCCGCCTCCTTAGCGGGCGTCGCCTGCATGGGAGCGGTGAAGCTCCGCAGCCGCAACGCGTTGCCGAGCACGAAGATGCTCGAGAAGCCCATGGCGGCCGCGGCCAACACGGGTGAAAGGAGGACGCCGAGGCTCGGGTACAGCACTCCAGCCGCAACGGGGATGAGCACGACGTTGTACGCGAAGGCCCAGAACAGGTTCTGCTTGATGTTGTTGAGCGTGGCCCGCGAGAGCGCGAGCGCGTTAGGGATGCCGCGCAGGTCACCGGACATGAGGATCACGTCAGCAGACTCGATGGCGATGTCCGTGCCCGTACCGATGGCCAAGCCGACGTCCGCGGCAGCGAGCGCTGGCGCGTCGTTGATGCCGTCGCCGACGAACGCGACCTTGCCGCCTTCTGCCTGCAACTGCTTGACCGCAGCGACCTTGCCATCGGGTAGAACCTCGGCAAGCACCTCGTCGATGCCGAGCTGCGCCGCTATGGCGTTGGCGGTGCGGCGGTCGTCACCCGTGATCATGGCGACGCGCAACCCAAGCGCGTGCAAGGCAGAGATGGCGGCGGGCGTCGACGGCTTGATGGGATCGGCGACCGCAAGCACGGCCGCTAGTTGCGAGTCGACGGCCGCGTACATGGGTGTCTTGCCGGCGTTGGCTAGGGCGTCTGCGGCTCCAGCGAACGCCTGTGTGTCTAGTCCAAGTCGGCGCATGTAGCGCTCCGCGCCGACAGCCACCTGTCTTCCGCCAACGACCGCATGGACCCCGAATCCGGGGACGGCCTCGAAGCCCACGGCCTCAGGCACCGCCACGCCAGCGGCCTTTGCGGCGCGGACGATGGCGTCAGCCACGGGGTGTTCACTGTTCGCTTCGGCGCCGGCAAGTAGCGCGAGCACGGCGCGCCGCTCGAAGCCGGGCGCCAACTCGAGGTCGGTCAGCTCGGGCTGGCCTTCCGTGAGGGTGCCCGTCTTGTCGAGGGCGACGACCTGAGTCTGCTGCAGCGCCTGCAGCGCCTCCCCCTTGCGGAACAGCACGCCCAACTCGGCTGCCTTGCCAGTGCCGACCATGATGCTGGTCGGGGTGGCGAGGCCCATGGCGCACGGGCACGCGATGATCAGCACGGCCACCATGTTGACGAGGGCGAACGTGAGTGCGGGTTGCGGACCGAAGATCATCCACGCAACGAACGTGATGGCCCCGATGGCAAGTACTGCTGGGACGAACACGGCGACAACGCGGTCGGCGAGCGCCTGGATGGGCGGCTTGCTGCCCTGCGCCGCCTCGACCATCTGGATGATCTGCGCGAGCACCGTCTTGGCGCCAACGGCTGTTGCCTCGAAGCGGAAGGCGCCAGTCTTGTTGATGGTGCCGCCAACCACGTTAGCCCCGGCGGTCTTGTGGACGGGCACGCTCTCGCCAGTGATCATGGCCTCGTCGACGTAGGACGAGCCGGAGATGACAACCCCGTCGACCGGCAGTCGCTCACCTGGGCGTACGACGACGACGTCGCCTGGCATCACCTCCGCGGTGGCGACTTCGAGCTCTACCCCGCCCCGTTCGACGCGTGCCGTCTTGGACTGGAGGCCCATGAGCTTCTTGATGGCCTCGCTCGTGCGGCCCTTCGCGATGGACTCGAGGTACTTGCCGAGGAGAATCAGCGTGATGATGGACGCAGAGGCCTCGTAGTAGACGTGGGCCGTCCCGGCGGGTAGCAGCACTGGGAGGAAGGTAGCCACGAGCGAGTAGCCGAACGCGGCGCTCGTGCCGATCATCACGAGGCTGTTCATGTCTGGGCTGCCGCTGATGAGGCTGCGCCAACCTGGGCGGTAGAAGCGCCTGCCGGGACCGAACTGCACGACGGCCGCCAGCACGAACGAGATGTAGAAGATGATCTGCTGCGGCACTAACGCCATGAGCGCGTGCTCAAGTGGTGGAACGAGCATCGGCAACATGACGAGGATGAGCAGTGGCGCCGTGAAGGCGGCCGCTATCACGAGGTCGCGGCGCAACGCGAGCCGCTGCCGTTCGTGCGCTTCGCGCTCGAGGTCGGCCTGCTCGTCCGCGCCTTTCGCGTCTAGCACGCCGTAGCCGACCTTCTCGACGACACCAAGGAGGTCACTGAGTTCGGTAACAGCGGGCAAGTAGCGGACTGTGGCGCGCTCCGTCGCCAGGTTGACGCTCGCCTCCAGCACACCGTCTGCCTTCTGCAGGGCGCGCTCGACGCGGCTGCTGCAGTTGGCGCACGTCATGTCGGTAACTCCGAAGGTGGCCTCTGCGATCACGGCCTGATAGCCAGCCTTCTCCACAGCGGCGAGGAGTTGCGGGGGGTTCGTCGTGTCTGGGTCGAAGCTGACGCTGGCGCGCTCCGTCGCTAGGTTGACGGCGGCACCCTCCACACCCGTCACTTTGTTGAGTGCGCGCTCGACGCGCGAGACGCAACTCGCGCACGTCATGCCCTCAACGCCGAACTGGATGGTCTTCATCTGCTTCCTTCCACGGCCGTGCCTGCGCCGCGCGAGCCGCGCTGCGCCTCACGCACGGTACTTGAGCGCCTCCCGGAGTTCGCTGACGATGTAGTCCGTGTCGCCCCTCTCGGATGCGGTGGCGACGTGGTCGCGGATGTGCGACCACAACACGGCGTCGCTGACCTTGGCTAGCGCGCCTTGGACGGCCTTGACTTGCTTGAGTACGTCCACGCAGTAGACGCCCGGGTCGTCGAGCATGCGCAGCACGCCCTCGAGGTGGCCCTTCGCGCTCTTGAGGCGCAGCGACGCGTCTAAGCGCGTGTCCGTATCGAGGTGCTTGCAGTCATGACTCGCCGAGCCGAGCTCATCGCTGGCCGCGGCGGCATGCGCCATCAGGCGGCGGCCGCCGAATAGCCGGCTTCCTCTACCGCTGCGACCAATGCCTCCAGCGCAGCGTTACCTTCGACCTCCGCCGTGCCGCCGGCTAGGTCGACACTCACGCCGGCGACCCCTGGCACCTCTTCGAGTGCGCCCTTGACAGCAGCCTGGCAGTGGCCGCACGACATTCCGGCTACGTTCAGCTTGATCATCTTGAACTCCTTCTTGGACCCCACCCCCTAGGGGGTGGGTTCGGTTTCTTAGCCTAGCGCCTCCACGTGACCAAAAGCAAGGCCCGAGCGACGACGCCGTCGCGGAGCTCAGGCATTACCTCCACGACTCGCCGTCAGGGGCTGCTGACGCCGGCCAGCAGCAACACTAGCGGCACAACCGACGTCAGCGCGTTCGTGAACAAGTGAGCCATGATCAGCGGCAGCAGGCGCCTGGTGCGCAAGTAGATGACGCCAGCCGCCGCGCCCCAGCTGAAGAACGCCACCGCGTAGACGAGCATGCCGGCCGCCGACGGCGCCAGCAGCACGTGCTGGAGGCCGAACGCCAGGGAGGGAAGCAGGACGGCAACGGCCGCCGGGCTGCGGCCGCGCAACAGTTCGCCCTGCGCGTGACCGCGGTAAACGAGCTCCTCCGTTGGCGCGTTCGTGAGGGGGAACGCGACCGCGACGACGATCGCGGACGCCCAAGCGAACCAGGGGGCGAATGCCACGCTAGCAGCCGGGTCTGGCGCGAACACCTTCTCGTAAGCCGCCAACATGCCAGCGGGGCCGAAGATCACTAGCATGGTGGCGTTGATGGCGATGGCGAATGGCACGAACAGAACCATGAGCCACAGGAGCCCGAGGAGAGCGTCGAGCCCTAGCCGCTGGCGCTCGAAGCCAGCCAGGCCGCGCAGACTACAGCCGCGCTTATGAAGCGCCCGGCGCAAGTACCACAGGCACAGGGCGTTGACCGGGATGAAGTAGAGCGCCGACAGCTGCGGCGTCAGGGCAAGTGAGAAGCTCACGCCCGCGAATAGACTGACCAACCCGGCCGTTACGGCCGCCGCCGCGAAGAGGAGCACAACACGCAGCACTGCCATGCCCATGCGGACGATGGTAGCAGCCGATCCAAGCCACGCTAGGTTCGAAACAGCGTTACCGGCGTTACCTAGCGCCGAGTTTCTCCAGGTACATGCGTTCGTCGGCGACACGCAACAAGTCGGCGGCCGTCTTGCCGTCGTCCGGCGCCGTGGCGACTCCGATGTTCGCATGTAGCCGGATGGTGTCGTGGATGACGAGCTTGGCTATCTCCGCCTGCACGCGTTCACCAATGACCGCCGCTTCCGTGGCGGTCGTGTCTGGCAGCAGCGCTACGAACTCGTCGCCACCGCGACGCGCCGGGAAGTCCGTGGCGCGCAGGCCGCGTTCAAGGGCGCGGGCGACGAGCGCCAACGCCTCGTCTCCAACAGCGTGCCCAAGGCGGTCGTTGATGAGCTTGAAGTCGCGCAGGTCGAGCAGGAGCACGCTCGGCCTATCGGTGGAGCGCGCAGCGCGGGCTATCTCGCGCGCCAGCGCCTGGTCGAACGCCCTGCGGTTGCCGAGGTTGGTGAGGTCGTCGATGAGGGCAGCCCTGCGCAGTACGTCTCGCGTCTGCTGGCGGTGCAGGAGGCTCGATAAAGGCGAACCGAAGAGGTGGGCGAGGTTGGTGGAATCACGGCCGAACGCGGCCCTGTCCGTCAGGTTATCGAGGTTGAGGGCCGCCATGACCACGCCGTCTCGCAGCACGGGTAGGCAGATCGTCGCCTGAATGCTGTGGTAGGCGGCCGCCTCGAGGTCGGCGCCCGGTGAACTCCTGATGCCGTGAAGGTCGATGTCGACGTCGGCGCGGGTCAGCAAGCGCGGCAAGCCAAGGCGCCAGCCGCGCTCTTCTGGCCCGTACCACGCGCGCATGTCGACCTCGCTGACCGTGCTGCTCCTCAGACCGCCCAAGTCGAAGCCGATGGCGGCTTGGTACTCGAACGCGTCGCTCGGGCTGTCGCGCGTTAGCAACGAGCCGGCTTCGGCGCCGGGTATCAGGTCGACGGCCGTCTTCAACACCTTGCCGTACAACTCGACCGTGGCCGTGCTCTCCGAAACGCGGTTCAGCTCGAGGAGTTCGGTTAGCACTAGGTCGCGGCGGCGCGCGTCCATGTAAGGCGCGGCTGTCCGCGCCAGTTCGTCCAGCACGGGGTAGCGCCCGCGCCGCTCCGCGCCGCCTGCCGGGAAGCGCAATAGCAGCATGAAGCGGGCGGGTGAAGTCGAGGAGATCGGACAGGTGACGAGGTCGCCTGGATGGCCGACGGCGTGTTGCGACGTAATGCCTTCGTGCGCCGCTGCCCGCCAACCGCTTGCGCCTTCTGCCTCTTCCGGCCAGGCGCCGACGGCCGCGAGGACGCCGAACGACTCGGTGTGACGGTTCAACAAGAGCCCGGCTTCCGCCCCAACGCGCTCGACTACCATCGCGACGGCGTTGTGGGCCACCACTTCCGGCTCGTCTTCCGCCCGGAGGATGCCGACTAACGCGCGTTGCGCGTACCTGATGGTGCGGTTCGTCAAAGCGTCGATGTCGTGGGTCAGGTCGGTCGCCATGTGTCTAAGCAGAGCCTCGACTTCGGGCGTGAACGACTCCTCGCCCATCAGATCTATGGCCGCGAACGGGCTGTCTTGCCACAACACCTTCAGACGCGTGGCGCGAGGGTCGGGGGGTGGCAGGGGCTCAGCGCTCAAGCCGGACCAGCGAACGACGACGTCGACCCCGAGCGCGGCGGCGGCGGCATGCGCAGCGCCCTCCACGAACTCTTCTGGTTGCTGCAGCCCGCGCATCGAGGCGGGGATGCCCAAGAGGCGCTCGGCCAAGGCCCAACGAATGCCTGTTCGGTCGTGGTTGGGTTCCGCGCTGGGTTTTCGCACCGTCCGCCTCTTCACTGCACTATCAGTTCACCGCACGTACCGGCCCCGGCTCTGCGGCCAGCGTTCCGGTGTGTTCCTCACCGCGCTCAGGCCACTAGCTTACCCGCCTGCCGTCGCCCTTGGCGGGAGCAGGAACGAGCATGATGGTGGCGGAGGTGGAACTTTGCCAGCTAGCGACCATGGCGCGGGCCCTACCGTAACTGGTCCGTCGCCAGCCAGCGGCGCTCTCACCGCGCGCGCCACCGCCAACGCGCTCAACGCGGCCATCCTCGCGGAGGGCAGCGCTGAGAGGGCCGTGAAGGAGAAGGCCTACCTCAAGAGCTCCTTGAAGCACCACGGCACGCCCGTTCCCGTAACCCGCAAGCTCGTGCGGAGTCTCCTGCGTAGCAGGCGCGACCTGAACCGCGAGCGCCTCGTCGCCATCGCTGAGGAGCTGTGGGCGATCCAGGTACACGAGGCGCGCGCAGCGGCCGTGATGGTGCTAGCGGCTCGGACGGAACTGCTGCTAGCTAGCGACATGCGGTTGTTGACACGCTGGTTGCGAGAGGCGCGCACCTGGGCGTTGGTGGATGAGATAGCGCCGCGCGTGGCGGGGCCCTTGCTCGCGCGCTACCCGGAGCTCGAGGCGACCATCGACCAGTGGGCGACGGACGAGGACTTCTGGCTGCGCCGCGCCGCACTACTCAGTTACCTTGAGCCGCTGCGGCGTGGTGAAGACGTGTTCGAACGCTTCGCACAGCTAGCTGACCGCATGCTGGACGAGCGCGAGTTCTTCGTCCGCAAGGCCATAGGTTGGGCGTTGCGCGAGCGCGGCAAACGCGCTCCGAGCGAGGTGCATGCCTGGCTACGGCCTAGGTTGGCTCGCACCAGCGGCGTCACGTTGCGTGAGGCGATCAAGTACTTGACGCCTGAACAGGCCGCGGAGCTAACGCGGCTCGCGAGTAGCAGCAAGCGTAAGTAGCGCGGCGCGGCCTAGTGGCAGCTTGACACCGCGAACGGTCGGAGCGTAGAGTTGCTTTCGTTAAGTGCTCACTCAATGAAAGGCTTCGTCGTGTCCAAGGCCGACAACAAGCACCGCCTCACTCGCCGGGAACAGGCGGAGGTCCGCAAGCAGCAGATCCTCGACGCGGCCCTAAACCTCTTCGCGCAGCACGGTTTCGCCGCCACCTCGACCAAGCGCATCGCGCAAGAGGTCGGGGTGACCGAGGGGCTCATCTTCCACTACTTCCCAAGCAAGGCCGACCTCCTCATGGCAGTCGCCACGCAGCGCCGCACCTTCCTTGGGGAGGCGACGGCGTTGCTGGAGCAGGCGCAAGGCCGCCCAGCGCGCGTCGTCCTCGGCGGCATAGTGCTTGGCTGGGTCGAGGCCATCCAGCGCCAGGCGGAGCTCGTCACGATGCTGCTCGTCGAGTCCCAAACGAACCCCGAGCTCGCTGAGGTGTTCCGCGGCGTCGTACGGCAGATGGTTACTGCCATGACGGGCTACCTCGCGGGGCGCGTGCGGGCCGGCGAACTGCGATCGGACCTGCCGGTTACGACCTCCTCGATGGTCTTCTTCTCGTCTCTCATGATGTTCTTCCTGACCAACAGGGAGCTAGCACCCAGCGAGTGGCAGGTGCGCGCCACCGAGTTCACCACCGAGATGCTCGACGCCTGGTTCAGGGGCGCGCTAGCCTCCCCCGAACCGGACAACGGCTAAGGCCACAGCCCAGACCTAGGAGGAGATCGCAGCCACCCATCCCCGTTCCACGCCACGCCGTTGAGTAAGTGCTTAGTCACCCACTTGGAGCTCACCTTGACATTCACCAGCACGCAGCCCAGCCCGGCCCACCGGGCATGAAGCACCTCGCGCACCTAGCGCTCGACCACAGTCGCGTTGTCATCGGCATTTTTCTCGTGCTGACCGCACTGTTCGCGTTCAACGCCACCCGCATTCAGACGGACAACGACACGCAGTCGCTCTACCCGGACGACTCGAGCATCGACGCCCTCGCCAAGGAGCTGGAGCGCACCTTCGCGCAGCACGACCGCCTGCTCCTGGTCGTCGAGGGCGACATCTACAGCGCCAAGGCGCTGAACGGCGTGCGGACATTGACCGCCGCGCTTAAGCGCCTCCCCGGCGTAGCAGACGTGACCTCGGTGGCCACCGCCAAGCGCATGGAGGACGACGACGGCTTCCTACTCGTCGACAACCTCCTGCCAGGCAACGATCCGGACGCCGACACCGTCGTAGCCATCCGCCACTACCTCGAGACCTCACCCATGTACGAGAACGTGACGCTCGTAAGCCGAGACGGCCGCCACGCCAGCCTCATCATCGAGATGAACGAAGGACTCGACGCCAACGCGTTCGCGCGGTCCGTCGTCACCACCGTCGACGACAACTGGGTCGGGGCGTACTCGTTGGCTGGCCGGGCCTTCACGAGCATGGAGCTGCAGTCCATCATCGGCCGTGACCTTCCCGTCCTCGGCGCCATAGCGCTCACCGCCATCCTCGTCATGCTCTTCCTCAACTTCCACACCCTGCAGGGCACCCTCCTGCCACTCGCCCAGATCCTGCTCGGAGTCGTGTGGGGCATGGGCATCTTCCACCTACTCGGCTTCAAACTGATGGCCCTGACGGTCATCGGACCTATCGCCGTCATGGCGGTGGGTAGTTCGTTCGTCATCAACATGCTGGGCCGCTACTATTACGAACTCTCCCACGGCGCAAGCAAACGCGTCGCGATAGACCGCATGCTCGGTGAGACGGGGCTCGGGGTCGTCATCTCCGGGCTAGCCATCTCCGCGGCCATGAGCACCTTCCTGCTCTCGAGCCTGCAGATGGTGCGCGGACTGGGGCTCGTCGCCATGCTCGGCGTGCTTGCCTCGCTTCTCGCCTCCATGCTGCTGCTTCCCGCTCTGCTCAACGTCCTGCCCACCCCCAAGCGCGTGGATGACCCCGAGAACCCGGGCGCCATCGGCAGGCTGCTCAACCGCCTCGGTCTTGTCGTCGTCGCTAGGCGCAGAGCGATCCTGGTTGGCGCGGCGATCCTAGTGCTGCTGGCGGCATGGGGCGCCACGAAGATCGTCCCCGACACCTCGATCCTCGCCTTCTTCCCGCAGGGCGGAGCGACACGCACGAGCGTCGCCACGGTGGAGGAAGTGCTAGGCGGCTCATCCACCATCACCGTCTGGCTCGAGGGCGACCTCACTGACCCTAAGCTCCTGAACGCCATGCTCGACTACCAGGAGCAGGTCTCGCAGTTGGACGGCATGGGCAAGGGCCAATCGATCGCCAACGTCGTGCACGCCCTCAACCTCACCCTCACCGGCGAGGACGCGCTTCCTACCAGCAACCAAGCGGTAGCGCAAGAACTCCTCCTCTACCAGTCTTCTGGGAGCGTGAGCGACCTGACGCGCTTCACTACCCTCGATTACCAGCAGGGCATCATCAACTTCGTCGCCAAGTCCATGTCGACCGAGCGCGTAGGCGAGCTCGAGGTCGAACTCCAACAGCTCGCGGCCCAGGAGTTCGGCGGCATGGCGAGCGCCAAGTTCACCGGCAACCCACTACTCGAGCGCGAGATCGAGCAGGCCATGCGTCACGACTTCCTCATCAGCCTCACGCTCGCCATCTTCCTAGTCATCGTCATCGACAGCTTCGTGCGATCGTTCCGCGCAGCCGCCGTCACGATCCTCGTCCTGCTTGCCACGGTAGCGCTGCAGTACGGCCTGCTCGGCTGGCTTGGGCTGCCGCTCAACCTCGCCACCATGCTCATGGGCGCCCTAGCCATCGGGGTTGGCGACTACGCCATCCACCTGACGGTGCGTTACATGGAGGAGCGACGGCACGGGCATGGGCCCGAACTTGCCATCCAGCGCTCCCTCTTCAGCTCCGGCCGCCAGATCCTCTTCACCGCGCTGACGCTCGGCGCTGGCTTCGGGGCGCTTGCCTTCGCGAACTTCGTTCCCGTCGCCACCCTCGGTGGGCTGATGCTCCTCACGGTCGGCCTCGTCGGCATCGCCACCCTCACCCTCCTCCCCGCCGCCAGCCTCACCTTCTTGCGCGACCCACATGCGCGCATGCACATGCCAAAGGAGTTGACCCACGATGCGTAAGCTCGTGAACCAAGCGCTCGCAGCCATCCTCGCCCTCACCCTCCTCAGCGCGGCTACGGCCCAGCGCTACGCCACCGCAGACGACCTGATGAGCGCCGTAGAGGCGCGCCCCGAACCCAAGACCACCGAGGCGACGCTGACGATGACCATCACGACGGCCGGTGGGCAGACCCTTACCCGCACACTGCAGATGTGGGGCGCCGGTGACGACAAGCGCCTCATCAAGTTCACCGCCCCCGCCGACATCTCCGGCTCCGGCTTCCTCACCATCACGCAAGCCGATGGGAGCGAGGAGAAACTCGTCTACCTGCCTGCTCTCGACCGCGTGCGCCGCATAGCGGGCGGCCAGCAGGGCGACGCGTTCTTCGGTTCCGACTTCTCGTACGAAGACATCACCGGCATCGACCCTGACGACTACACCCACGCGCTCCTGAGCGTGAAGGACGGACCTACCTACGTCGTTGAGGCAACGCCAACGGCGGCCAGCGGCTCGGTCTACGACCGGCTCGTCATAGACGTTCCCGAAGCGTCGCTGGTGCCCGTGCGAGTCGAGTACTACCGCGCTGGCGCACTGGTCAAGGTCCTCTCGGTGAGCGGCCTTACCGAGGTCGCCGGTTACACCATCGCAACCGAGCGGCGCATGGAGTCCATGGTCGATGGCAAGGTGAGCACCTTCACCGTCATCACCCAATCAGACGTGCAGCTCGACGTGACCCTGCCGGACGAGCTCTTCACCGAACGCTACTTGAGGCGCTGACGTGCGGAGCGTAACGGTCCTCTTCACTAGCCTGCTCCTTGGCCTAGCGGCCGCCAAGGCGCCAGACATGAGTGGCCGCGCCGAGGTCACGTTCGGAGTGGCCGTCGACGGTGCGCTCCCCGTAGCCGCCGCAGACCTGGCCCTCACCCTCAAAGGCGAGGTCGGCTCCGGCTACTTTCCCGACGCGGCCTACCGCGCGACCGTGGTCGCTGGCTACGACGCCGCTACCGGCGCGGCGACCGTCGCCCTCGACGAGGCTTACGCGACGATCTACCTCGGTAAGGTCGAGCTGACCGCAGGCAAGATGCGGCGCTTCTGGGGCTCTACGGACGGCGTGAACCCGGTCGACGTCCTCAACCCGCGCGACCTGAGCTTCCCACCTGATGGCGAGAAACTGGCCGTGCCGCTGGTGCACGCGGGCGTGTATGCGGACGACGTGAAAGTAGAGTTCGCAGTGGTGCCCTTGTTCACGCCCGCCATCCTCCCGGGCGCCGCCTGGCGCCCTGCCCTCACGCCTCGACTCCCACCCGGTATGACGGTGGTGGGCGTCGATGCACCCGAAGTCAACCGGCCAGCAGCGGAGCTCGGCAACATCCAGTTCGGCGTGCGCGGCACGCTGGACCTAGGACAGTTCGACGTAAGCGCGACCTACTTCCACGGTTTCCGCAGCCAGCCGACGCAGAGCGCGCGCCTCGAACCGACCGGCACGCCAGGGCAAGTGCGGTTGCAACCCGTGCTCAACTACGACCGCATCGAGCTGTTGGGGCTCGACTTCTCAGGCACGGTCGGTGACGTGGTGCTCCGCGGTGAGGCCGCGTACCAGATCACTGCCGACCCTGACGGCACGGACCCCGCTACCGGCAACCACGCACTGCAAGCCGTGCTCGGCGGTGAGTACCTCATTCCTGGCGGGCCACGAACCGTCGTGCAGGCCATCTTCGACTACACGGCACCGGACGCGGGCGAAGCCGCCGACACGGCATACAAGTTGATGCTGGCCATGATGTACCAACCGAACACCAGGACGCAGCTCGACTTGGGCTGGATCCAGAGCCTCGACGGTAGCGGGCTACTCATGCCGGCTGTTGGCTACTCTTTCGCGGACGGCGTGACGGGTGAGGCGAAAGCCTACGTCTTCTACGGCGGAGACGGCAGCGAGTTCGGCGACTGGCGTGAGAACAGCCAACTACGGGTGTCTGTGGCATACGCCTTCTGACGCCAAGAGCGAGCGCGGCGCACACGACCGCTCAAGTCCTCGGCCTCCTCGATCAGGTGATAACGTGCACGACCAAACGGAGGTTAGAGAAGATGGAGCTTGGCATCATCACCGACGAGGTTCATGCGAACTTCGCAACCGCCTGCGAGCACATCCGTCGCTGGGGCCTAACTATCGCCGAGGTGCGTAACGTCGACGGCAAGAACGTCACGCAGCTCGACGAAGGTGAAGCGGAGCACGCCGCCGCCACACTGCGCCACTTCGGCCTCCGCGTCAGCGGCATCGCATCGCCCGTGTTCAAGTCACCGTTCGACGAGGCGGCCGAACCGACGAAAGCGGATTTCAGCGTAGCTGGGGCCGTGACGGTAGCGGAGCAGCTTGACCTACTTGAGCGGTCCTGCCGTCTCGCTAAACTCTTCGACACGCGGCTGGTGCGGGTCTTCACCTTCTTGCGCGTTCCCTGGTCAGACGAGGTCGTAACCGAGGTAGTCGAGCGCATGGTCAGGGCCGTGGAGGTAGCAGCCCGCCACGATGTGATCCTGGCGGTCGAGAACGAGCCCGCCTGCGTGGTCGGCACCGGAGCCGAGCTCGGTGACTTCTTCGCTCGCCTAGACGCCGCCCTTAGCCCAGCGCTTCGTCGCCACGTCGGGACCCTCTGGGACCCGGGCAACGCACTGGCGCTCGGCGAAGACGAACCCTATCCGGCTGGTTACGCCGCCCTAGCTAAGGACCGCATCGTGCACGTGCACCTCAAAGACGCGGCCACCGTGCCAGCAACGTTCGGCAGCTTCGTTCCACTCGGCGAAGGTCTGGTCGACTACGCAGGCCAGTTCGCGGCCCTGCGCCGCGACGGCTATGCGGGCAGTGTCGTGCTCGAGCCGCACTACGCTCCGCCAGGCATGGAGACGACCGCGGCGGCCAAGCTCTGCGTCGATGCCGCGCACAGACTCCTGAGCGCAACAGCGGGTGCCGTGTGAGCCGCGCCGGAGGTCGGTACGGCGTGACCGTGATCGGCGCAGGGAACATAGCCGCGGCGCACATCGACGCGATAACGCGGTCGCCGGAAGCGCACCTCGTCGGCATAGCCAGCCGCACCCCAGCCAAGGCGCATGCGTTGGCGGGTAGGCACGGGGTGCGCGCCTTCGACTCCGTGGCCATGGCAGTGGCGGACCCCGAGACGGACATCGTTGCGGTGTGCACGCCATCCGGTGCCCACCTAGACCCCGCGCTACTGGCCATCGCGGCAGGCAAGCACGTCGTGATCGAGAAGCCGCTCGAAGTGACGACCGCTCGCGCCGTACAGATTATCGAGGCGGCCGAGCGCGCAGGCGTGGCGTTGGCGACGATCTTCATGAGCCGCTTCGCCGACGCCAACGTCTTCGTCAAGCGGGCCGTCGCCGAGGGGCAGCTCGGCCCGCTCATCCAGGGCAACGCCTTCGTGCCGTGGTACCGGGACCAGGCGTACTACGACAGCGGCGCCTGGCGCGGCACCAAGCTCATGGATGGGGGCGGCGCCCTCATGAACCAGGCGATCCACCAGGTTGACCTGCTCCTCTGGGTGCTCGGTCCCGTCGAAGAAGTCTTCGCTTACGCAGGCACGCTTGCTCACGAGCGCATAGAGGTCGAGGACACGCTGGTGGCGTCACTGCGCTTCAAGAACGGCGCGCTAGGGCAGCTAAGCGCGGCCACGTCGCTGTGGCCTGGCCGGCCGAAGGTGTTGCAGGTGCACGGCGAACATGGGTTCGCCAGCGTAGAGGATGACGTCTTGGTCGACTGGCGCACTCGCAGCGGCGGGGACGCGGAGCGCACCAGTGTCATAGCTAGCTATGGCGGCGCGGCCACCGGGGGTTCGAGCGACCCGATGGCCATCTCGTTCGAGAACCACCGTCGTCAGTACCACGACTTCTTCGAGGCGCTCGACGAGGGCCGGCCGCCCGCGATCGACGGGCGCGAGGGCCTACGCTCACTGCAGTTGATCGAAGCGGTCTACCGGTCCGCGGCGGAGCGGCAGCCAGTGAAGGTGGCCGCCGCCGATTAGCGACTAACTTGGCAGCGCCGGCGCCCTCAGCGGGCGGTTCGGACCGCGAAAGGTGCGCCGCGCTGCATCACCTTGACGAATAGTGCATAAAGCGCTAATATATTGGACATCGAACGCGCGAGAAGCGCGTTTTTCTTTTGGCTACGGCGCAGTGCCACCTGTGGCGCGCCCGCCACCCTCGTTGGAGTGCCAGTGATCCCGTGGAAACTCGTTGCTGAAACCAGCCGTCCAGAGGGCGCCAAGCTGGCGTTGTGGCGCCGCGACCTAGACGGCCGCCCACCCGAGTTCTCGCTGCGCATCCTCGAACCCAACAAGCCGACCAACGAGCTTATGAACAGCCGCCAGCACAACTCCGAGAAAGCGCTCTCCGAGCTGGCGCTGAAGGCCCTAGGTCGCGAGGCCAAGAGCCTGCTCGTCGGCGGGCTAGGCATGGGTTACACGCTGCGCGCGGCGCTCGACAACTTGCCGTCGAGCGCCAGGGTGACGGTAGCCGAGCTGTTCCCGGAAGTCGTGGCCTGGAACCACGACTACATGGGCGACCTCGCCGGCAGGCCTCTCGACGACGAACGCGTGCGCGTTCACGTGGGCGACGTAGCCGGTCTGTTCGGTAAAGACAAGGGTCAGTACGACGTCATCTTGCTCGACACCGACAACGGCCCAGAGGGCACGACCGCCGACGACAACGAGCAGCTCTACTCCGACGCTGGCCTAGCCAACATGTGGGCGACCCTAACCCAGGGCGGCATC